>Ga0074045_10001747_pt1 | contig 20691 bp, 14 predicted proteins | sample BogForMeECP23OM2_FD_94442 | JGI IMG/M metagenome (GOLD analysis project Ga0074045, IMG submission 94442) | Bog forest soil microbial communities from Calvert Island, British Columbia, Canada - Bog Forest MetaG ECP23OM2 | ecosystem: Environmental > Terrestrial > Soil > Wetlands ...
GTTTACGTTGCGGGCGTATCGGCGGGCGGGGCGATGGCGGCAGTTCTGGGGGCGACGTATCCGGATGTTTTTGCCGCCGTTGCTGTGGTTGCGGGAACCGAATTCAAGGCCGCCACGAGTCTCTCCGAGGGGTTAGCCGTGATGAAGCGCGGCGGTCCGGATCCGGTCCAGCGAGGACAGCTTGCCTTTGAAGCGATGCGCGGTGGGCTCGAACGCAAGGACAGGCGGCGCATGCCGGTGATTGTTTTCCACGGCACTGCGGACACCCGCGTGAGTCCCATCAATGCCGAGCAGGCCATCGCCCAGTGGAGCAAAACCAATGCTTGCCTTGCGGCCGAGTATTCCGAGAGTGGGTTTGTTCTGGCGGAGAAAGTGATCGACGGCAGAGTCCCGGACGGTTATACCTACCAGCGGCACATCTATCTCGAGGCCCATGACAATGACCGTCTGTTGATGGAGAAATGGCTAGTCCAGGGCCTTAGCCACGCCTGGTCGGGTTCCCCTAAATCCAGCAAGTACGGCGACCCCAGGGGCCCCAACGCCAGTGCGGAAATCTGGCGCTTTTTCGACGAAACCAGCTCGACCCCAACATTTCCCCTGTCGTCCTCAGGTTCGTTGCAGCAGAAATCGAATGCGAGAACAAAATGAACATTGGCTCGCTGCTTCCCGGCCACGCCCGTTATCGTCCGAACCGTACAGCCGTGGTTTTTGAGGGCTGCCGGCTGAGCTTTCGCGAGTTCAATGGTCGAGTCAACCGGCTTGCCAACGTGCTTTTGAGGTTAGGAGTGAAGAAAGGGGATAAAGTCGCGACGATCCTGCCTAATTGTATGAGCCTGCTTGAGACTTACTGGGCGGTGGCAAAGATCGGTGCCGTGGCCGTGCCGCTCAGTCCCTTGCTGCGTGGGAAAGCCTTAGCCACACTCATTCAGGATTCTGACACTAGCACGATCATCGCAAGCCCCGATTTCGCAGAGCCACTTACCACCATCAAGCACGAACTCAGAAACGTTCCGGATGAGCGATGCATCCTTACTGATTCATCAGGCAGATCAGGATTTCAAGACTATGAGGAACTGACAGGCCACGCCAGTGAGGCCGAGCCCCCTCCGACTGAAATTGAAGACAGCGATCCCTATAACATTATTTACAGCAGTGGCACGACCGGCACGCCCAAGGGAATCGTACTTACGCATTACATACGGGCCGTATACTGCATGCTCTTTGCCTCGACCTTCCGCATGAACCCCGAGAGCGTGGTGCTGCACTCTGGCTCCATCGTTTTCAACGGCGCCTTCCTGACGCTGATGCCCGCGATGTATCTGGGGGCGAAGTATATTTTGCACAAGAGCTTTGATCCGCGGAGGTTTGTGGAAACAGTGGAGCGTGAGCGCGTCACGCACGTCATGATGGTTCCTTCGCAGATTGTCGCGCTGCTGGGCTCGCCGTGCTTTTCGGCAGAAGCGCTGCAGTCGCTCGAAATGGTCGGTACGGTCGGTGCTCCACTGCACCTGGAGCATAAAGAGAAGCTCAATTGCTTACTGCCCGGCAGATTTTACGAACTCTACGGTCTGACCGAAGGATTCATGACGGTGCTCGACAAAAATGATTACGCGTCCAAGCCAACGTCGGTCGGCCCACCACAGCCGCTCTTTGAGATGCGGATTGTGAACGAGCGAGGGAAAGACGCAGCTCGGGGAGAGATTGGGGAGATTGTCGGGCGCGGGCCGGCACTCATGGCGGGTTACTACAAGCGGCCTGACTTGACTGCCCAGGCGGTTGTCGACGGCTGGCTGCACACGGGCGACCTGGGCTATGTCGATGAAGATGGATTTCTCTATTTGGTGGACCGAAAGAAGGACATGATCATCAGCGGTGGTACGAATGTATTTCCGAAGGACATCGAGGAGATCATCGTGCAACATCCAGCAGTTCGTGAAGTGGCAGTGTTCGGCATACCGAGCGAAAAGTGGGGTGAGACGCCATTGGCTGCGGTCATTCTGCACCAGGCGAGCACCGTCACCGCGGAGGCGCTGCGCGACTGGATCAATGAACGTGTTGATGCCAAGAATCAACGTGTCAGCGCGGTCGCGATCATGGAGGATTTTCCGCGCAGCACTGCGGGAAAAACGCTAAAGCGTACCCTCCGCGAACCCTACTGGACCGGGCGACATGAAACAATGTAGGAGTTGTTTTTGCAATACTTGATGGAACAGGACTCGCAGAACGATCAACAGAAAGAATCCGCGGCGGGACAGGTCGTCGGCAAGCGAAGTTATGGATAAGCCACCTCGCACCTTCTGGCAAATTTGGAACATGAGCTTCGGTTTCCTGGGCATCCAGTTTGGCTGGGGATTGCAGATGGCAAACATGAGTGCCATCTACGAATACCTGGGTGCAAGGCCCGATCAGATCCCGATTCTCTGGCTGGCGGCGCCGCTAACCGGGTTGATCGTGCAGCCGATTATCGGCCATGCCAGTGACCGCACCTGGGGCCCGCTCGGGAGGCGCCGTCCGTATTTCTTGGGCGGCGCGATTCTGAGTTCAATGGCGCTCATCTTAATGCCCCGCAGCTCCGCCCTCTGGATGGCCGCCGGCCTCCTATGGGTTCTCGACGCCTGTATCAATATCAGCATGGAGCCGTTTCGTGCGTTTGTGGCCGACATGCTGCCTGAATTTCAGCGCACGCGCGGCTTTGCCATGCAGAGCCTTTTCATAGGGCTGGGTGCGGTAATTGCCTCGGCACTGCCTTACCTGTTGACCAATGTTTTGCACGTATCGGGTGCCAGGGCTGCGGGGACGATTCCTTTCACCGTGCGTCTTTCGTTTTACATTGGCGCGGCGGCGTTTCTGGGCGCTGTGCTGTGGACGATTTTCACAACCAAGGAATATCCGCCTGACAATCTGGCGGAGTTTCAGAAAGAGAAAGCCGAGCACAAGGGCTTCGGCGCGGGCGCGCGCGAAATCCTGGCGTCAATCCGCGAAATGCCTCGCACGATGCGGCAACTCGCTTGGGTGCAGATCTGTACCTGGCTGGGGTTGTTCTGCATGTGGCTTTATTTTCCGGTAGCGGTTGCGCGCAATGTCTTCGGCGCTGCCGACACGAATTCTCCGCTCTATGCCACGGGAGTGGAGTGGGCGGGCGTTTGTTTCGGAGGGTACTCGCTCGTATGTTTCGGATTTTCATTCCTGCTGCCCGCGCTCGCCCGGCAATACGGACGCAAAGCAACTCACAGTTTCTGTCTGATCTGCGGCGGATTGGGACTGCTTTCCGTGGCCGTGATTCACAACAAATATCTGCTGTTGTTCTCCATGGCCGGAGTCGGGATTGCATGGGCCAGCACGCTCTCCATGCCCTACTCCATTCTCGCCGGATCGCTGCCCCACGGAAAGACAGGAGTCTACATGGGGATCTTCAACTTCTTCATCGTGCTCCCGGAGATCACGGCCTCACTTGGATTCGGATGGGTAATGGGCCATCTGCTGCACAACAACCGCATTGCCGCGGTAGTGGCGGGCGGAATCTTTTTCATCCTTGCGGCCATGTTGACGCATCGCGTCGAGGATCTCTACGACCTGCGCCATCCCAGCAGTTCGCTGGCAGACAACGCCGTCGTTGCCAAGCCTTGAATTTCGCCCGGCGCTCCACCGACCCAACTCACCGTGCGCGCACGCTGATGAGTTCGGTTCCTACCGGCACGCCGCGAGCGATCTTCACTCGGACCAGCGCCTCGAAGGGCCTGATCGGTCCGGTGCCAGAACCAGGCATCTCATGCAGCAAAGTTTCCACTGACTCCTGACGGCAAACAAACTCCACTGCGCCTTGCGTCCCGAACGTAGTCGTTCCCGCCAAAATCATCACGTACATCCCGGATCCTATTCCCGGCACCAGTCCGACGACCGAATAATCTTCCGTCAGTGGGGCATGGGAAGGACTGGCCAGATAGCTGCTGGCCTCTCCCGGCTTCGGATGTTTGTTGACGATCGAAAGATCGCCGTGGCGCGGCCCCGACACCACCCTCTGAAAAACGAACTCCTGCGTACCCGGAATATCGAGCAGCGAAAGATTTTCTGACGGAGAGCCGACAAAGATCAGGTTGTTATTCTTCACGTCATCGAGCGTGAACAAACTGCCACGCTTCACCAGGATCCTCCGCCCCAGCGTGCCGAACGCATCGTCGAGTGCGTGGATGGCCAATACCTCTCCCACACCCGTGTAATGGTCATAGACCGCGCTCTTCGAATCTTGACGCGAGTCGTAGTAACGCATGCCCGTCTCCGGTCGTCCGACGAAGGCAGCATTGCTGAAAATCACCCAAGGCTCCTCCACTCCAGAGGTAAAGGGCCTCCAAAACGCAGCCAGAGGACTCGCGGTCCGCGCTGCGCTGGGCGCCGCAATCGCCGGCTCGGGACGTTTCCGGTCCCACAGCAGGCTCCCCAAAGCAATCATCGAGACGATGAGGCCGATCGTGAGCAGGACAGCGGCAACCCGCCAGCGCGCCGGGACGGTTTCGACCACGGTGCGCGGTGGCAGCGCCTCGTGCAGAGGTACGCCCTGAGGCGCGTGGGCTTCGATGGGTCTCTCCTCGAAGATGAGGTGATAACTGCCTTTCGGGATCTTGACCAGAATCGGATCCGCCACCCCCTCCCCAGCGTAGTACTCCGCTAGCTTCAGGCGAAGACGCCCAGCTTGTACTCGAATCGTCGAGTCCGATTGCGGATCAAAGTCTGGCGGACGCCCGTACACTTCGGTGGCAATCTGATATTCCTTGAGCGGCGCGTCGGGATGATCGAGGGACTGTTTTGCGAGGTATTGAAGCAGCTTGCAGAGCGAGTCGGAGCCCCGCAGGCTATGACTTTTAATAATGTTATCTACTTGTTGGAAGAGTTGTTTGTGCCCAGCCGCGAAAGTGCGTGTCACAGCCATTTAACACCGGTGTAACAGAGATCGTATCTTCATGCCGCTATAACATTTTACAGCAGTAACTGTTTAAAAACCTAGTGAAACGTGCCGCGCAGGAGCGCTTTGTAGTTAGCTTGCACCGGTGCAACGACGGTAGCTCGCGCAATTCAAAACGCCGTATGCCGATTAGGGCCCAACTCTTAAGGAGACGATATGCCTAGGTTTCGAAGCTCCGTACTGCTGCTCGTGTTGATCTTGCTCGCGGGTTTTGCCTGTGCTCAGTCCAGCGCTGGAACCCTACAAGGGACCGTGGCTGACACCCAAGGAGCGGTTATCCCCAATGCTTCCGTGACCATCACCAATCTGGGCAACAATCGTATTGTCACGGTCATGAGCACCGGGGAGGGTCTGTTCAGTCAGCCAGCACTCGATCCTGGACCTTACAAGGTGGAAGTCAAGGCGACCAACTTCCAAACCACGACGCAGCAGGTCACGTTGCAAACGGCTCAACTTCTGAATCTGGAGTTCAAGCTGCAACCAGGCTCGACGAGCCAAACGGTGGAGGTGACGGCCGCGACTCCGATTGTCGATACCTCGACGTCCGGTGTGAGCGACACAATCGTCGGGCGGCAGATCACCGACCTTCCGCTGAACGGTCGCAATTTTACTCAGCTGGCGGCGCTGGCCCCAGGTGTCACCCGCGGCCAGCCCGGCAACCAGCAATCCGGGCAGGGCAACCAAGCCGAGACTTTCCGATATGCTGCCAGCGGCGGTGGGGCGATTTCAGCCAACGGCGTTCGTTTACAGGCAAACAATTTCCTCTTTGACGGTATCGACAACAACGAGTCGCTGGTCAACACCATCGTCTTCTTCGTAGACACCGATGCCATTCAGGAGTTCCGCGTGGACACCAGCGTTGCCCCCGCGGAATACGGCCGAGCCGGCGGTGCCGTAATCAATGCCACCTACAAGTCCGGCACCAACGCCTGGCATGGGACCGGTTTCTGGCAGATCAGGAACAGCGACGCCGACGCTGACCCCAACTATTTCTCCAACGCACCGAAATTGCTTTTCCAGCGCAACCAGTTCGGATTTGCCGGCGGCGGCCCCTTGCTCAAGAACAAGTTGTTTATCTTCGGCGACTACCAGGCTTTGCGCCAGAAGCTGCCCTTGAATGACGGCCCCATCACGGTTCCCACTGCACTCGAGCGGACGGGAAATTTCTCGCAGATACCGTTCCAGCTCTACTATCCGGGCGCTACCAGTACGGCTACTCGGGTTCCAGTGCCGGGCAACAACTATCTCACCACTGCGCTTGGTGTCGTTCCTGCCGGCCAGAATTACCTCAACGCCTTCCCGCTGCCTACTATCCTCTCAGGTAGCAGTCCCAGCTGTGCGCTAGCGGGAACCGACGGTTCGTGCCTCGAGAACAACTTCCAGCCGTATCGTGTCCAGGAGGAGAAATACAACGACTTTAACGTGCGCCTGGACTACATTCTCGGCTCAAAGGACCAGGCTTTTGCTCGATATAGTTACGGTCAAGATACCGACACCACGACTTCGCAGATGTCGACTCTGCCCGCAGGCTACGGATCGGGCTTCCAGTTCCAGCATCCGCGCAGCGTTGTACTGGGCGAAAGCCACACCTTCACAGCCACTGTGGTCAATGAATTCCGTCTCGGCTACGTTCGCTCATTCCTTGGTTATCAGCCCCCAGACGGCAACATTCCGCTCTCCGCTAATCTCCTTATTCCCAACGCGAATACCAGTCCGCTGCTTGGCGGTGGAGCCCTGATCGGTAACAGCGGCAGCCAGATTTCCTACACTGGAGACTACGGCGATTACTTCGTGCCCGAAGACACCTACCAACTGGCCGACAACGTTTCATGGGTAAAAGGACGCAACACCTTCAAGTTTGGCGGGAATTTCATTTGGCGGCAGGTGGACTTCTTCAATCCGATCGCAGGAAAAGGTTTCTTCCAGGCGAACTCGAGTTCCCCGTGGTCAACTGGATTCGAACAGTCGGATATGCTGTTTGGCTGGATGAATGATTACCAGGTCGGGCCTGCCAGTGCAATGTTCCACACGCGCAGCTGGGAAAACGGGTTTTACGGCCAGGATGACTATCGAGTCAACAGCCGTCTGACTCTCAATCTCGGCCTGCGCTACGACCTGTTCACCTGGCCGACCGAAATCAACAATCGCATGGCCAACTTTGATACGGCGACGGGCGCGATCCTCCTGGCAGGTCAAAACGGCGTTTCCGCCAGCACTCTGAGCAATCCGACGCATGATTTTGCTCCCCGCATTGGGTTTGCTTACGATCTGTTCGGAGATCAGAAGACCTCGCTGCGTGGCGGCTACGGCATCTTCTACTTCATCGACCGAGAGGGTATCGACAAGCAGATGTCGCAGAATGCGCCGTTTGGCGGCAGTGCGTCCTACTCGTACTCGAACGGCTTTTTCGGGAACGGACTGCTGACTTTAGGTGGCATCGCGCAGCAGGGTGCCAACGGCGCTCCCATCATCAGCTCGATCTCCACCACCGGATTCCCCAGCAAGCAGACCCTAAGTATTAGCCTCACAAGCCCGGCCAACGTCAGCCTGACCGGCTGGCTGCCGAAGGACACTACGTCCAACGTGCAGGAATGGAACTTACAAATCCAGCGGCAAATTGACGCGAACACAGCCCTGACAATCGCATACGTCGGCACCAAGGGCACGCATCTGTCCACTTTCTATGACGTGAATCGCCCTGCCTACACCACCGGGATCAAACCCTTTCCGCTGCTCGGCACGGTGCCGGTCAACGACACCAGTGGCGATTCCATATATCACGGATTGCACGCGCAGCTGGAACGGCACCTCACCAAGGGGATTCAATTCGCCGCTGCCTACACCTGGTCGCATGCGATCGACGACACAGAGGCAGGCTTCGACAGCGATTACCGTTATGGCGGCAACATGGTCGATCCTTCCGATTGGCAAATCAAGGAGCGCGCCAACTCCAATCTGGACGTTCGCAATCGATTCGTATTCGCCGCCATCTATGAAGTTCCGGTCGGCCGCGGTCGCACCTTCGGCCATGATTGGAACACCGCTACAGACGCGCTCTTGGGCGGCTGGCAATTTAGTCCGATTCTGACTTTCGCCAGTGGTTTTCCGTTTGATGTTACTTGCCAATATTGCTACAGTCCGAGCACTCGTCCCAACCTGGTTGGGCCTCTGCAGCAAATAAACAATCCGCACCAGTGGTTTGCGCAATCGTCTTTCACCCCCGTGGCCACCTCGTCAACCGGCACTCCAGTTGCCGCGGGTGATTCGCCGAGGAATCCTTTCACGGGCGCGGGCACGAAGGAGATGGACTTGAACGTAAGCAAGACTTTCGCGGTTACCGAGCGCTTCCAGGTCGCGCTCAGCGGCGATTTCTTCAACCTGTTCAACACACCACAATTCAACCAGCCCGATGGAAACATATCCCATGGAGCAGCCTTCGGCACCGTCACCAGCCTGCGGGTGGATAGTCAGCGCGAAATCCAGGCAGGGCTGCGCGTGACCTTCTAGAACCAACTATGAGGAGGGGGAGCAGTTAAGTGCTCCCCCGGGGTTCCCTCCGCCATGAAATCCATCTTCGCGAATCGTCCACTCCGCGCAATTGGTGTCTTCGTCATAGCGATGTCTGCTCTGGTGGAGGCGCAAGCCCCCGCAGTTCACAAAATCGATCCGCCCAACTGGTGGGTGAACTACACACCCGAGCTCACGTTGTTACTCACCGGTGAAAATCTAAGCGGCGCTCGCGTGGAGAGCTCCTCGCAAGGTCTGACTCCGCTCAGTTCGGAAGCTTCCGCCAACGGACATTATCTCTTCGTCCACCTGCAACTCAGTTCTGATCTGCAGTCCGGAACCGTTCCCTTGCAGCTGATCACTTCGGCGGGATCCACAACCGTTCCGTTGCCACTTTTGGCTCGCGCGGACCCACGCGGGCATTTCGAAGGGTTCTCTCGCGACGACGTCATTTACCTGATCATGCCCGACCGTTTCGCGGACGGCGATCCGCGGAATGATCCACCCTTCTATGACCGCGCCAACCAGGTGGCGTATCACGGCGGCGATCTGCGCGGCATTCGCGAACATCTTGGATATCTCCACGATCTCGGTGTGACCACGCTGTGGCTCACTCCCGTCTGGAAGAACACCGACTCCGACTACCACGGCTATCACGTCGTCGATTTCTACGCCCTCGACGACCACATGGGATCCATGGCGGAATACCGGGCACTCGTTGCGGACGCTCACCGGCTGGGCCTGAAGGTGCTGATCGATTACGTCGTCAATCACACGGGGCCACACCATCCTTGGGCCAACGACCCACCAACGCCTACTTGGTTTCATGGCACACCCGCACATCATCTGGAACCAGCTTATACGTTCGCAGGGCTGGTTGATCCCCATGCTTCGCCGCGCGAGTATCTCAACACGCTCGACGGTTGGTTTGCCGGCAAATTACCCGACCTGAACCCGGACGATCCCGCGCTCGCTCTCTACCTTGCACAAAATGCGATGTGGTGGACGGAGACCGCCCAGCTGGATGGCTTCCGTCTGGACACCTTCCCCTATTCCACGCGCCAGTTCTGGAGCGGATGGCACGAGCGAGTACGCCAGGTCTATCCGCAGATCAACGACATCGGCGAGGTGGCGGACGGCGATTCAACCATCACCTCATTCTTTGAAGGCGGACGAAAACAATTCGATGGCATCGACTCCGGCCTCGCCACGGTCTTCGATTTCCCGCTCTGCCAGGCCCTGCGCGACGTGGTCATCAAAGGCGCCCCGATGGAGAAAATCGTCGAGGTTCTTCGGCACGACGAACTCTATCCGCATCCGGAGATGCTGGTCACGTTTATCGGGAATCACGATAAGCCGCGCTTTGTAAGCGAAAAAGGCAGCAACCCCGCCAAGCTCAAAGCCGCTTTGTCACTGTTGCTGACCTTGCGCGGAATTCCACAGATTTACTCCGGTGACGAAATCGCGATGCCGGGCGGCGACGATCCCGACAACCGGCGCGACTTCCCGGGAGGTTTCCCCGGCGATCCGCGCAACGCCTTCACCGCCAGCGGCCGCACCGCCGAACAGCAGGATGTCTTCGCACAGGTGCAGTCACTGCTGGCACTGCGCAAGGACCACGCCGCTCTTCGCACCGGAAAGCAGTGGCACATAAGATGGGACAACACGTACTACGCCTTCCTACGCGAGTCGTCGCAAGATGAGGATAAGCTGCTGGTTGTCTACAACAACGCCCCGAAGAAGACCGCGCTCAACATCCCCGTCGAAGGCACGCCGCTGGAAACTGCGCACCAGTTGCAGACGGTGTTTGGGACTAGCGCCGCGGAACTCGTAAACGGCAAAGTGCGCGTCTCCCTGCCGGCCCAGACGCTCGCCGTGTTCAGCGTACGCTAGGTTCGGCGGTGATGTCCTGCTGTTTCGACTGACCTGCAAGGCAATCGATCTCGCTGACGAGCACAGCACCGAACACTAACGCGCAAGAAATGAGAGCAACTGGAAACAGATAGCTTGGGGAAGTGGGGATCATGAGATCTCGTGACCTAGGAAAAAAATGGTTGCTACTGCCGCCACCGCAAAGCAGTAACAGCACCCGGGATTGAAGACATGAGCCAGCTTGCATGCTTCAGGGCAGAAGAGATGGTCGTGGTCTCTCGTTTGCCGTCCATGATCAACTTCACACCATCATCCGCCAGGTGTGCGTTCTTGAAGGGGATCTGCCTTTGAGATCGTGCTGGATCGCCGGGGACATTCGGGATGAGGCGCCGATGGTGCAATGCTGGAACTGTCTCACAGAAGCGTACCACTCGGCAGGAACTCATAACTTCCTCGGAAGCGCATCTTGTCCCACGACGGGTACATTCAGAGAACAGCGATCGCCGCATACAGACAAGAGTTTTCACTGTCTTTGCGCTTGACTATCTCTCAGCGAGTGGCATAATCTCTGCGTCCCGTAAAAAGGTTTCTCTGCAGTTCCCTTAAGACGAAAGGCCCGGTAGCTGCGGCGAGAGCTCGGTCGCGCGGCATTGTGACGAGTTCCGCGCCGGTTAGCCGTTTGCAGTCTCTCAAAAAGACTCCTGGTCTGCATTTCTGGGGGACGTTGCAGATCGTTGATGCTAATCCGCGCGCAACGCCACTGCGCAGCTTCGCCGGAAAACTCAGGAATCTGCGGTCAATGGCCGGCAGCCGGCGCTTCACTACTTTTTTTAAAGTTGTTGAAACGGCGCGAGCCTGGTTTTCACTATTGCTCTTAGGGCAGAACGGCAGGAAATGAAAAATGCTGAAGACACTGGACCTGTTGATCGGTGCCACGACTGTGTTGTTGCTGTTCAGCATGGCGGTAACGGTGATTACCCAGGCGATGACCAATCTCGCGGGCCAGCGCGGACGGCACTTGCGAACCGGGCTCGCGGACCTGCTTCAGCAACTCGGAATTTCGAGCGCTGGCTGCGCACAGAAAATCGCCGACAGCGTGCTGAAGCACCCCATGATCCGCGAGGGTAAGAACAAACTTGGCACGGTGATTCATCGGGAAGAATTCACCAAGCTTCTGCTCGATCTCGCCAACGGAGATGGCGCGCACAAGCTTGAAGGCGACGCGGAAGGTGAGCTGAAGAAGATTCTCGCCGATGGCGGCATTCCAGATCCTGGGCAGGCGCTGAAGAATGTGCGGGCCTTGGCGCTGCAAATCGAAGCGTCCAACCCCGAACTCTCCAACCAGATGCGCGATGCTCTGGCCATTCTGCGAGAAGCGCCCAGCGATTTCGTGGCGCGTGTGAATTCGTGGTTCGATAACACGATCGATCGCGTCAGTCAGCGATTTACTACCTACACGCACTGGATCACACTGTTCGTCTCGCTCGTGGTGGTCGTGGTGGTGCAACTCGACATCATTGCGGTGTGTGACCGCCTCTGGATTGATGATCAGTTCCGGACCACCATTGTCAGCGATGCTACCAAGCAGTTCTCCCAAAGTAACGACGACAAAAAGGTTGATCCAAAGCCTTATTACGATCTCTTGAGTGACACCGGGTTGATCACGCTTCCCCTTGATCGGAACTGGGTGGAGAGAATCAAAGACATCAGAAAGGCGCCGGGGATGCTCTTGTCCGTTCTTCTGCTTAGTCTCGGAGCGCCGTTCTGGTACAACGCGCTGAAAGATTTGCTGAAAATGCGATCCACTCTGGCGTCGAAGGACGACGCGCAACGCGCCCAGCGTCAGGCCACGCCGACGGGTGACAACAAAGCGCCTCCACCGGCCGTGCCATCGCCACCGGCGTGGTTGAGCGGAGAGCGTGGCGACCTCGGAGCCGTGGGCTGAGGATGATGCCATGAATCAATGGATCGGCTGTCCGCCTGCTAATTTTCATCACGGGCGCCCGTATGGGCTGCGACCGGAGGCGGTCGTCGTTCACATCGTGGACGGGAGCTTTGCTGCCGGGGAATCTGTGTTTCGTGACCCTACGACTCAGAAATCGGCGCACTACGGTATCTCCAGCCGAGGCGAAGTTCACCAGTATGTGGACGAAAACGATACCGCATTTCACGCGGGAATCGTTGTCAACCCGACATGGTCTCTGCTGAAGCCGCGCATCAATCCAAATTTCTACACCATCGGAGTCGAGCACGAGGGCCGACCGGATGACATATGGCCGGAAGCGCAACTTGCCGCCAGTGCCAGCCTGATTGGGCAGATTATAGCCCGTTGGGGTATTCCGCTCGACGATTCCCATATCATTCGTCACCACCAGATACGAGCCTCAAAAACGTGCCCCGGCAACTGGCTGGAGATTGACGAGCTATTAAAGAGGATAGGGCTTGCGCCGCCGGTCGTCGCGCCGCCTCCAATCGCATCTCCGATCGCGCCTCCACCAAAACCATCTGAGCCGGTGAGCGCCGGCAGAAACAATCCGACAGAAACAAGTAATCCTGTAACTCCGAAGAGTCCGATCGCAAAATCGATGGTGGTGCCGACGATGGTGCGGACGCTCTGGAAAGCGAACTTAAGGCGGGGAAAACCGAGTACAGCCGTACCTATCGTCAGGATGCTTGCGGCGCACACCGACTTCGTGGTGTGTAAGTTCGAAATCGGCGAAAAAGTAGACGGAAACGCCTACTGGTATGCGGATGTGCAAGGCAACTATTTATGGGCTGGGGCCACGGACACGCTCAATCCCACGGTGCCCGGTACATAGATTCTGGCCACGGTTGAATCGTCTTGCGATCAGACAGGTAAGGAGAACGCGTGGCAGCGCGAAGCGTCTTGTGGGCAGATCTCCGAACTGGCAGAGGCCAGTCAGATTTGTGCGCCAGCCTGCCAAAGAGCTATGGGGCGCAGCGGGTCTCCACGATCGCAGACCTCTTTCGCTCTATCCAGAGGTGGCTGCCTTGGGCGGTTTGCTTCGAATACGACCAGCCCGATGCGAGCCGGCTTGAGGCTTTCACCGAAACCAGACGGCGGTACCGTTCACTGCCCGTCGTCATCGTGAGCGAACACCGTTCCGAGGATCTCGCAGCCTGGGCGTTCCGCTGGTGCGTGTGGGACTACCTCGTTAAACCGTTGTCGGTAAGGCGCCTGTGCAATTGCCTTACCAATATTGACCGCGCTGCCCCGCCCGCAAGCGCGTACGTTCCACTCGATGTCGTGCCGGCTGCAGTCGATGCTCCCTTGGGCGGCGGGTCGACGCCGTCTACGTCGAAAATTCACGGGCCGAGCCCCTTGGAGCACAGCCGCCTGGCGCCTGCGGTCTCGTATGTAGAGCACAACTATTCCGCGAAGCTGCGCATGGGCACGGCTGCGAGACTCTGCGATCTAAGCCCGTTTCAGTTCAGCCGCTGCTTCAAGAAAGAAAATGGATTCATATTCCGCGATTTTGTGGTGCGCGTTCGCATCCAGCGCGCGGCTGAGTTGATGAGGCAGTCAAAAATCTCGGTTACCGACGCTGCGTTCGGCGTCGGATTCAACGACCTTTCGTATTTCGCTCGGATGTTTCGCCGCCAGCTCGGCGTTTCGCCGTCTCATTACCGCACGACGCAGACTCCTGAACAGTTGTTGTTGTTTCCAGCCGGTTCATCCTCGCCTACGCAAAAAACTACCAGCCTGTTTGCAAAAAACTCCTAGCGTCGTTACCCCGATTTCGTATTGAATGTGCCCACGCGTAACTTCCCACGCAATTCCTTTACGGCTGTCCAACAAGTGTCAGAAATCCAGACGGTGAGACCGGGGATGGTCTTACCCGGGAGGAACCCCGATGCCCGTTGCAATCTCTTACCCCGGCGTCTACATCGAAGAAATTCCGAGTGGCGTGCGCACCATCACCGGCGTGGCTACATCGATCGCGGCCTTTGCCGGATGGGCGCCGCAAGGCCCCACCGACCAAGCTGGGCTCTTGCTGAGCTGGTCCGACTTCGTCAACCAGTACGGCGGTCTTAACCCAAACAGCTATCTCGGCTACGCGGTTTCGCAATTCTTTCTGAACGGTGGACAGCAGGCGTATACCGTCCGGCTCGTCACCGCCGGAGATCCAACTCCGGCAAATAATGCGGCAACGGCTAGCCTCGCCCAGTCACCTCTATCGATCAAAGCGCAAAACCCGGGCCAATGGGCAAATAACTATGCGATCGCGATCAAGAATCAATCGAGTGGAACCCGTTTCCAACTGCAGGTCGTATATATCGACCCCACGGATTCCACAGGTAAGACTCAGACCGTGGTCGAGTCTTTTGCGAATCTGTCGGCGGCCAGCCCTGATCCGCAAGGACGCTACGTCGGCGATGTCATCAACAATACGTCCAACTACATCACGATCGATCCCATTACGCAGCCGCCGAGCCCGGCGCACCCCGCGAATACGCCGGTGCCGCTGACTTCGGCACAAAAGTTAACGGGCGGCGTCGACGGAACGATCCTCGAACCGAATACCGCCGGATTCGAGACAGCTCTCGTCCCGGCCTCCGGTGTAGGTGGCATCTACCTGCTGGATCACGTCGACCTGTTCAACCTGCTGGTCGTTCCCGGCGAATTCACGCCGGCCACGCTGGCCTCACTCGAATTGTATTGCGTCGATCATCGTGCCTTTCTGATTGCCGACTGCGACCCGAATGCTTCGCTGAACACGCTAAAGAGCGGCCCCGATTCCCAGCTCAGCGGCGTCGACGGTACCAACGCCGCGTTCTACTTCCCGTGGGTTACGGCGCCCGATCCATTGAGCCAAAATCTGCCATCTCAATTTCCGCCCAGCGGTTTTGTTGCCGGCATCTATGCGCGAACGGACGGAACTCGCGGCGTATGGAAGGCTCCGGCTGGGACCGAGGCCACGCTCACCGGCGCCACCGGCGTAGTAGTGCCCCTCAATGACAAAGAGAACGGCGTCCTGAATCCGCAAGCCATCAATTGCATTCGCAACTTCAACGTCTACGGAACCATTATCTGGGGAGCCCGAACGCTGCAAGGCAACGACGAGATCGGTTCGGAATGGAAATACATCCCAGTCCGCCGCACCGCCCTCTTCATTGAGGAGAGTTTGTTTCGCGCCTTGAAGTGGGTCGTGTTCGAGCCGAACGATGCGCCGCTCTGGGCTGAAATTCGCCTAAACGTCGGCTCCTTCATGCAGAACTTGTTTCGGCAGGGCGCGTTCCAGGGGCAGACTCCGGCCGACGCCTATTTCGTGAAGTGCGACAACGAAACTACTACCCAGAACGACATCAATCTGGGCGTCGTCAACATCGTAGTGGGCTTTGCTCCACTCAAGCCGGCTGAGTTCGTGGTGATACAGATTCAGCAAATGGCGGGACAGATCGCGACTTAGAGCTCCACCCGATCGCCACCTGGAACGCCACATAAGGAGAAAAATTCATGGCACAGTTCACAGCCAATCCGCAACGCTTTGATCCGTACAAGAATTTTAAATTCCGGCTCAAGTGGGACGGCAAGTATGTCGCCGGCGTCAGCAAATGCGGAATGCTGAAGCGCACCACCGAAGTGGTCAAGCATCGCGAAGGTGGCGATCCTTCGAGCAGCCGCAAGTCTCCGGGACGTACCGAATACGACGCCATCACGCTCGACCGCGGCGTCACGCACGACGTGGCCTTCGAGCAGTGGGCCAACAAGGTGTGGCAAATCGGGGCAGGGCTGGGCGCTGAGGTATCGCTCAAGGACTTCCGGAAGGACATCACAATCGAGATGTACAACGAGGCCGGACAACTGGCGATCGCCTACAAGGTGTATCGCTGCTGGGTTTCCGAGTACCAAGCAATGCCTGATCTCGATGCCAATGCCAACGCCGTCGCCATCCAGCATATCAAGCTGGAAAACGAAGGATGGGAACGCGATCAGAGCGTTACGGAGCCGACGGAGCCTTCCTTCACGGTGCCGGCTGTGGGGTAATCGTCCATGCGACCGCTATCGGTTCCAGAGTTGCTGAACATCTGGGAGCGTGGACTCGGATCCCGGCCGTTTGAGCGGGCGTTGGCAATTCTGTCGGCGGCCGCTCCCGAATCCTCCACCGCGGACCTGGCCCGCATGAGCATTGGCCGCAGGGACGCGAGTCTGCTGCGGCTGCGCGAATGGGCGTTTGGTTCGGAGCTGGCAATGATGGCTGCATGTCCCCGCTGCCATCATCCGTTAGAGACCGCTATGACGGTTGCGGATCTCTGTGCGCCCATCGAATCGGCAGGTGATTCAGAAACTTCCCCGGCCATCGGTGACTACAAATTTCGCTGTCGGGCTCCCAACACGGACGATCTGGCGGCATGCACGGGTTTGGATATGGCAATGAGCCGGAGAACGCTGTTCACACGTTGCGTGCTCCACTCCACGTGCGGGGGCGCGCCCGTCGCCGCGGACGAATTGCCCGCCGACGTTATCGATTCGGTCATCGAGAGGATTGCCGAAGCCGATCAGGCAGACATCCGCATCGATCTCACTTGCCCCGACTGTGAATATCACTGGAACGAGTTGTTCGATATCGTTTCCTTCTTCTGGACCGAAATCGACGCGTGGGCGCGGCGCATCCTGCGCGAAGTGCACATTCTCGCCTCCGCATACGGTTGGAGAGAGAGCGACATTCTCGCGCTCGGCCCGGTACGCCGGCAAATCTACCTGGCGATGGCGGAGGCATGAGCGACTTTCTCACCAATCTCGTCTCCCGCAGCTTCGGTACCGCGCCCGTGGTCCGGCCTCGGCTCACTTCTCTGTTCGAGCCTGTGCGCGAGGATGCGGCCAAATTTCGCAACGCTGCCGAAATGAAGCATGGAGAGACGCTCGAAGCTGTCGAAGATGAGGTAGTCGTTGAAAACACGAATGCGGATATCGATGACCGAAAACCCAAGTTTCGAGTGGCGCGCATTGCGGCAAACGAGGATCAGCATGACACAGCGCCCATGCAGGATGAGTTTCCGGCGCAGCCCGTCGTCGCGCGTTCGCCAAGGTCGGTTCGGGATCCACAACGAGCCGCCGCAGTCGAGAGAATGGAAAGCGACGAAGCCAGTGCTCTGGTAGCACCCATCCGCCGAAATGTTCCCGATCGCGTGCCAGTCACAGCAGCAATCGCGGAACGTGAACATGGTCTCGTAAAACCTGCATCGGCAACCCCGGCCATTCTCCCAACTGCGCGCGACTCCCAGCCCGAAAAGCATCGGCACGATCTATTGATTCCGCCGAAGCTCACCCAGGAGATGCGCATACCCGATCTAGCGCTCAGCGCCCGGCCGGGCCGCAAGTCATACGACAGGGAACGTAATTTTCAATCCGGCCCGTTGCCCTCCGAGCAGACCGTCAACGTCACCATCGGTCGAATCGAGGTCCGGGCCACCATAGAAAGCTCTCATTCCACTCGGCCCGCGCCTCCATCGCCCGTGATGAGTCTGGATGAATACCTGCGCAATCGCGCGCGGCAGGCGGGCTCATGAGCAACCCTCTCGCCATCGCCGCCACCACGCTGACCCTGCAAGCGATCTTGCAGACCGGCATTCTCAGCGATCCCGACGACACCGATCTCACCGACACCACGGTGACCATCCTGCCTCCCGACAAAGCGCGCGGAAACGGAAACGCGAACCAGCTCAACCTTTTTCTCTACCAGATTCTTCCCAACGCAGCCTGGCGCAACATGAACATTCCCACTCAGGTCGCGCAGGGAGAGACGGGAAATCCGCCTCTCGCTCTGACTCTTCACTACTTGTTGACTGCCTTTGGGAAAGACAATGACACGACGCTTCCTTACGCACATCATCTCCTGGGAAAGGCCATGAGCGTTCTCTACGATCATGCCTTGCTCGGGCCGGACGAAATTCGCCTGGCTACAGTCGCGTCATTTCCCGACAGCGACCTCGACAAACAGATTGAACGCGTCCGCATCACGCTCCAGCCCATGTCGCTCGAAGAAATCTCCAAGTTGTGGACAGGCTTGGTAACCCAGTACCGTCTTTCCGTCGGATATGAAGTCTCCGTCGCCCTCATCGACAGCACGCAACCGAAGAAAACTCCTCTTCCGGTGCTGACGCGCGGCCCGAACGACCGGGGAGTGCTCTCGCAAGCGAACCTGATTCCTCCGTTCCCTGCGCTGAATCAGGTGCAATTCCCAAATAGCCAGACCTCCGCGCGGCTCGGAGACATGCTCGTTGTCACCGGAAACAACCTCGATGGAACGAGCGTTGGTCTCCGGTTCAATCATCCACTGTGGACCGCTCCGGTCGAAATCGCTCCCCTGCCCGGAGGAACCCCAACTCAGGTGAGCGTGCAGATTCCAAACTCCCCGGCAGTCTGGCCGGCGGGCTTCTACACGATAAGCCTGCTCGTGCAGCGTCCGGGCGAGACTTACCGCCGGACCACCAATCAGCTCTCTTTCTCTTTGGCACCGAAGATTACGGTAACTCCGGCGACTGCCGCTGGCCCCAACATCGGGTACACGGCCACTTGCGCTCCTGAAATCTGGCCGGATCAGTTCGCGTCGCTCTTGCTTGGCGATCAGGAAATTGTGGCCGGCGCGCACGCCTCGCAAACGGCCACGCTAACGTTCCAGGCGCAAAACCTGAGTGCAGGCGTCTACTTTGTTCGGCTCCGCGTCGATGGCGTTGACAGCTTGCTTGTGAACCGGGCGATAACTCCACCGCAGTTCGATCTCACTCAGCAGGTGACGGTCACATGAACAACGGCACCAATTGGCAGGAAGGCAACGCCAAATATCTGGCTGCGGCACTCACGTGGTTGCGCGCATCTATGGAGCAGTTCATCGATCGGCAGCAGGAAAAACCGATTGCGGTGGTGCTGCCGACAGCGCAGTCCACAGAGGAACCGAAGTCGATCTGGCGGCGCTTTGCCGGCCGTCCGCCGGAGCTCCCGCCCCGAACTCCCAATCTTCTTTTGACCGGAACCGCGACGCGCGATGGCGAAGATGTGGTGCGCGCGGCTGCAGCCATGCAAGCGGCTGCAGAAATGGATCCACCTCCCGCACCGGTGATCCTGGGCCAGAGGCTGGGACTCTCGCAGTTCGAACAGCAACTTCTGCTGCTTTGCGTCGGGATGGAACTTGACACGAGCATTGCGGGTTTATGCGCTCGTTGCCAGAAGGATTCGGCACGCACCTATCCGACATTCGCCCTGACATTCGCGCTCTTCGAGGGCGCGTCGTGGGAAGCACTCTCTCCCGAACGCCCGCTGCGCTTTTGGCGACTGATCGAAATCAGCCAGCCCGGAGGCCAGCCCCTCACCACCAGTGCCCTGCGCGCCGATGAGCGCATCGTCAACTATTGCAAAGGGCTGAACCATCTCGATGACCGCTTGTTCCCGCTGCTGGTCCCAATGGATGTGCAAGCCGGAGCGCCCGATCTGCCGCCCACACACCGCGAAGCAGTCGACCTGATCGTCCGGCGTCTGAAGTTAGTGGATGCGAATCGCAGTTTGCCGATCGTACAACTGCTCGGATCCGATACCACCAGCAAGCAGCTCATTGCAACGGAGGCCGCGCATTCGGTTGGCCTCCATCTCTATCGCCTGCCCACCATGTTGCTCCCAACCCAGGCGGCGGACATTGAAACCCTCACCCGGCTCTGGCAGAGAGAGAGTCTGCTCCTCCCGCTTGGCCTGTACCTCGATGCCATGGCAGCGGGCTCCGACCCAACTTCCTCGGGACAAGCATCGCCGGTCACGCGCCTGCTCGAACGTCTTGAAGGCGCCGTTTTTCTGGACACACGTGAGTCCTGGTCAGCACTGCATAAGACGTCCCTGGCCATTGATGTCTCCAAACCAACATCAGCCGAGCAAGCGACCATCTGGCAGTCGGCGCTCGGACTCGCCGCCGGTGACAGTCCGTCACAACTGGCCGCGCAGTTCAATCTCAGCTACACCGCGATCCGTCAACTAGCGCAGGAGGCGCTCTCCGATCAGACGCCCGATCAAGCCGCCTTGCACTCGCGGCTATGGGAAGCCTGCCTCGCCAGCACGAGGCCGCAACTCGACGTGCTCGCCGGACGCATCCACCCCAAGGCGACCTGGGACGACATTGTTCTTCCGCCAACGGAAGTCGCGCTCTTGCGCCACGTCGCCGAGCAGGTTGCGCAACGCACGAAGGTTTATGAAACCTGGGGTTTCGGCGAAAAGATGAGCCGTGGCCTCGGGATCAGCGCCCTCTTTGCCGGCGACAGCGGAACGGGCAAGACCATGGCGGCGGAGGTCATCGCCAATGACCTTCACCTGAACTTGTATCGCATCGACCTCTCGGCGGTAGTCAGCA
>Ga0074045_10001748_pt1 | contig 20688 bp, 18 predicted proteins | sample BogForMeECP23OM2_FD_94442 | JGI IMG/M metagenome (GOLD analysis project Ga0074045, IMG submission 94442) | Bog forest soil microbial communities from Calvert Island, British Columbia, Canada - Bog Forest MetaG ECP23OM2 | ecosystem: Environmental > Terrestrial > Soil > Wetlands ...
GGATAGCCCTCGCCGTGAGCGAGCCAGCGGCCGAGGAAACGATTGCGCCGCGGCATTGCGTACGCCTTATGCTGTGGATTCTGCATTGCGATGCGGATCGCCGATGCAAGTTCGGGTGACACGCGCTCGTCGGCATCGAGACAGAGAACCCAGTCATGGGAGGCCTGCGCAACCGCGAAGTTTTTTTGTGGGCCGTAGCCAAGCCACTCGTGCGCGACCACGCGCGCACCCGAGTGGCGGGCGATTTCTACTGTATCATCGCGACTGCCGCAATCGACGACGAGTGCTTCGGCAGCGAAGGCGGCGGAGGCAAGGCAGTCCGCGAGCTGTGCGCCCGCATCGCGTGTGATAACAACGAGCGACAAGGCAAGCGGGGGAAGCAGATCGGACATCGCGTCGGACGGAATGGCGCGGCAACGATTCTTGCTCATGCACCGCGCAAGGTTTCCGAAGGCGCCACCCATTCTACGTCCAAACCAGCCCGCAAGCCACCGGCCGCATGCGCGCCCGCAGCGCGCTTGCCCGTGCGCAACGACGCCCGCCTCATGCAGCGCGTTCTGATCATCCGTTCCTCGTCGCTGGGCGATATCGTGCATGCGTTGCCCGTGGTGCACGACATGCGCCGTCATCGCCCGGATTTGCTCATCGACTGGGTTGCCGAAGAGCCGTTCGCGGCGCTCGTGCGCTTGAACCACGGCGTGCGCCGCGTCATCCCCGTGGCGCTGCGGCGCTGGCGGTACCGGCTATGGTCGCGCGCGACCTGGCGCGAGGCGAGGGCGTTCCGCGATGAACTCGTGGACGAACGCTACGATGCGGTCATCGACCTGCAGGAGCAGGTCAAGGGCGCGCTGATCGCCTGGCTTGCACACGGCCCGGTGCACGGACCCGATCACGCCAGTGCACACGAGGCGGGCGCGGCGCTGTTCTATCGCCACCGTCACCGCATCGACGCGCGCCAGCATCTGCTCCTGCGCTGCCGACAACTGGCGGGCAGCGTGCTGGGCTACGAGCCGGAGGGTGCGCCGCAGTTCGACCTGACTCCCCCGGCACACAACGGCGCACCCCTTGTGCCCTACGTCGTGTGCCTTCACGGCACCAGCCAGGACGAAAAACTCTGGCCCGAGGCGCATTGGCGGACGCTGCTCGAGCACTTCGCGCATGCCGGCATCAACGTCGTGCTGCCGTGGGGCAACCGCGCCGAAGCGGAGCGCAGCGAACGGCTCGCCGCGGGGCTTTCCGGCGTCACGGTGCCGCCATGGCGCGCGCTGCCGGAGCTCGCCGCGCTGCTCGCGCAGGCCGAGCTCGTGATCGGCGTCGATACCGGACCGACGCATCTCGCCGCCGCGCTGGGCCGGCCGACGCTGGCGCTGTTCACGGCCACCCATCCGCGCTTCAATGGCACCGAGCCGTCGAGTACGCTGGCGCGCGATCTCGGCGGACCGGGGGCCGCGCCCGAGCCGGGCGCGGTAATCGCCGCGGCCGAGCGCATGCCGGGCGCGCCGCCCGCGTCCTGATGGAAGCCGCGCGCAGGGCCTACACGCTGCTCGGCCTGGCGATGCTGCCCGCGCTGCCGCTCAGGCTGTGGTGGCGCGGACGGCGCGAGCCGGGTTACCGCTACCTTATCGGCGAGCGCTTCGGACGCTACCGCGGCACGGCGGCCGGGCCCACGTACTGGATTCACGCGGTATCTGTCGGCGAGACGCGCGCCGCGGCGCCCCTCGTGGCCCGACTCAAGGCCGCCTATCCGCAGGCGACGGTGCTGCTCACGCACATGACTGCGGCCGGGCGTGATACCGGTCGCGCCCTGTTCGGCGACAGCGTGACGCAGGCGTGGCTGCCGTATGACGTGCCCTTCGCCGTGCGCGCCTTCTTTGCCCATTACCGCCCCGTCGCCGGCTTTTTGCTGGAAACCGAATTGTGGCCGAACCTCATCGCCACGGCGCAGACCGCGGGTGTGCCGCTGTATCTGGTCAACGCGCGCATGTCAGCGCGCTCGGAAGGCCTCTATCGCAGCTTTCGCGCATTGACGCGCCCGATGCTGCGGCGGCTCGCCGGAGTCGCGGCACAGACTCCCGCCGACGCGGCTCGGCTCGGCGCCCTGGGTGCGCCCGCCGCGATCGTCACCGGCAACCTCAAGTTCGACGTCAGCATCCCGTCGGATGTACACGAGCTCGCCGCCGGCTTGCGCCTGCGCTTCGGGGCGACGCGGCCGACCTGGCTCGCGGCAAGCACCCGTGACGGCGAGGAGGCCCTGCTGCTCGATGCCCTGGGGCGTCGCGCACTGCCCGGCAATCCGTTGCTCGTGCTCGTGCCGCGGCACCCCCAGCGCTTCGCCGTGGTCGCCGACCTGCTGCGCGAGCGCGGCATTCCGTTCGTCCGCCGCCGCGACAGCGCGCCGGTCCCGGCCGATACCGGCGTCATGCTGGGTGATTCGATGGGCGAAATGGCGGCGTATTGCGCCGCCTCCGACGTCGCCTTTGTCGGCGGCAGTCTGGTCCCACTCGGAGGTCACAACCTGATCGAAGCCCTCGCCGTCGGGACGCCGGTGATCGTCGGCCCGCACACGTTCAATTTCGCCGAAGCGACCGAAGGTGCGATCGCTGCGGGCGCGGCTTTGCGCGTCGCCGATGCCGACGCACTGCTCGCGACACTCGGGGCCCTGCTTGCCGATCCGCTTCGCCGCAACGCGATGAGCGCCGCCGCGCGCCGCTTCCACGACTTGCATCGCGGCGCGGCCGATCGACTGTGGACCTGGCTTGTGCCGCAATTGCCGGCCGCGGCGTTCAACCGCCAAAGGCCCGGTTGACCTCGTCGATGTCGGCCTCCGAGAGCGTGCCCACGGCCTGCTTGAGCTTCAGACTGCTGAGGATGAAGTTGTAGTACGACTGGGCCAGATTGAAGCGCGTCTGGTAGACCTGCTGCTGCTGGTTCAACACGTCGAGATTGGTGCGCACGCCGACCTCGAGGCCGAGCTTGGTCGAGTCGTAGGAAACCTGCGCCGAGACGAGCGCTTGCTTGAATGCATTGATCTGCGCCGCACCGCTGGTCACGCCGGTGAACGCGGTCTGCGCCAGCAGCTCGGCGGCGCGGCGGGCCGCCTCGAGATCCTGGCGCGCCTTCTCCTGGCCGGCGACGGCTTGCCGCACCTTGGACTCGATCGAGCCGCCCAGGTAGAGCGGCACGTTGAGCTGCACACCGATCTGTCCCTGGCGCGTGTCGTTCGCCACGAAGGAACTGATCGTCACCTGCGCGGCGGCACCGGCGTAGCCCTGGTTGAAGCTCGCGACCAGATCGAGCGTCGGGTAATTGCCGGCGCGCTGGCGGTCGACCTCGAGCACCGCGATGTCGTAGTTCGATCGCGCGATCCGGACTTGCGCGTTGTCGGTCAGGGCGGCTTCGATCCAGGCCTCGAGCGCATTGGGCGTCGGCAGCTGCGGATCGTACTTCGCCTCGAAGCGCCGCAGTTCCTTGGGCTGGTGGCCGATGATCGCCCGCAGGGCGGCAACCTTGTTGTCGTAATCATTCTGGGCGGCAATTTCCTGCGCAACGATCTGGTCGTACTTCGCCTGCGCGTCGTTGGTATCGGTGATCGTCGCCGTACCGACCTCGAAGTTACGCTTCGCCTGCGCCAGGTTCTCGCTGACCGCCGCCTTCTGGCTCTGCGTCAACTCGATGGTGAAACGCGCCAGCAGCACGTCGAAGTAAGCCTGGGCCACCCGGATGATGAGATCCTGCTGCGCCGAACTGAGCACGTAGTCGCTCTGGCCGATCGTTTCTTTGGCCTGGTCGAGCGCAACCGAGTTCTGCTTGCGGTAGAGCGGCTGGCTTGCCGTCACCGCGTATTGGTACGTCGGAAAGCGCTGCGTGAACGCCAGCGAGGGGTCGGTATGCAGCCGTTCGTAGAATTGCGTTTCGTTTGCACCGGCGGCAAGGGTCACCGACGGCAGCAGGTTGGCGCGCGCCTGGGGCACGTTCTCCTGCGTCGCCATCCAGGTCGCGCGCGCGGAAGCGAGGGTCGGATCGTTGGCAACCGCCTCGTGATAGATCTGTACCAGGTCCTCCGCGGCTGCGGCGGGCAAGACGACGCCCATGGCTGCGCCCAGCACGACCGCAAGCGTGCGCTTCAGCATTGCTTTAGAACACAAAGCGCGCGGGTTGCGGTGCGTTCTTGAGCGGTGCGACAACCGTCTCGAACAGATCCTGCTGGATGATCGCGCCCGGCGCGCTCCAGCGTGCCAACCGAGCGGTCATCACCGGCGCATCGCCGACGATGGCGAAAAGCCGGCCGCCGGGTCTGAGTTGGCCGAACCACGACTCGGGCAACACGGGCGTCGAACCGGTGAGGACGATCGCATCGTAGGTCTCATCGCGCCAGCCGCGGGCGCCATCGCCGCGCTCGAGGCGGACGTTGCCGATGCCCGCACTGGCGAGGTTGCCGCGGGCCTGCAGCAGCAGTCGGGAATTGATCTCGACGCTGGTGACGTCCGCTGAGCATCGCGACAGCAGCGCGGTCAGGTAACCGCTGCCGGTGCCGATTTCCAATATCGACTCATCGGCCTTGAGCTCGAGTTCCTGCACCACGCGGGCTTCCATCTTCGGCGTCCACATGAACTCGCCGTCGCCCAGAGGAATCTCGAGGTCCGCGAACGCCAGGGCCCGGCAGGCGGGCGGGACGAAATGTTCGCGCTTGACCGTGAAGAGCAGATCGAGCACCCCCTGATCGAGAACGTCCCAGGTGCGCACCTGCTGCTCGACCATGTTGAATCGTGCCTGTTCGAAGTCCACGCATCGCCCTCGCGTTCAGTAGAACCAATTTCGATCGATGCGCCCGTGTGCCATCATCGCATCAGTCGCCGGGCGCAGCCGCGTCCGCCGCCGTTGCGACGCCGGAAGCACGCGCCGCGCGTCTCGCCTTGCGCCATTCGGCGAGGCGATCAAGATAGGTATAGATCACGGGCACCACGACGAGCGTCAGCAACGTCGACGTGATCACCCCGCCGATGATCGCGCGCCCCATCGGCGCCTGCGTCTCGCCGCTTTCGCCCAGTCCCAGTGCCAGCGGCAGCATGCCGAAAATCATCGCCGCCGTTGTCATCAGAATCGGGCGCAGGCGCACCTGTCCGGCGGACATGAGCGCGTCGTGCAACGACGCGCCGCCGCGGCGCGCCCGGTTGGCGAAATCGACGAGCAGAATCGCGTTCTTGGTCACCAGCCCCATGAGCATCACGAAGCCGATCATCGACAGCATGCTGAGCGTGGTGCCGGTGAGCAACAAGGCAAGCAGCACGCCAATCAGGGTGAAGGGCAGCGAGGCCATGATCGCGACCGGCTGGGTGAAGCTTGCGAACTGCGAAGCGAGCACGAGGTAGATGAAGATGACGGCAAGTCCCAGCGAGGCAAACAGCGCCGCGGTCGATTCTTCGGTGTCTTCCTGCTGCCCGGCGATGGCGAAGCGATAGCCGGGCGGCAGTTCCATTGTCTTGGTGATTTTCTTCACGTCCGCATTGACATCACCGGACGCGCGGCCCTCGGCGTTGGCGTAGAGCGCAACGCGGCGCTGAAGATCCTGGCGCTTGATGATCTGCGGACTGGTGCTCTCGACGATCTCGGCAACCTGGCGCAGCGGAACCATGCGCAGCTCGCCGCCCGGGCCGCGCTGGTTGGTCGACAGATAAAGGTTGCCCAGATCGGACGCAAGCCGGCGCCCGTTCCTCGGCAGCTGCACGTTGACCTCGTAGTTCTGTCCGTCGGGACCGAGCCAGTAGCTCACCGTTTGACCCGCCAGCAGGGGACGCACCGTGGCTCCCACCTGCTGCACCGAGATGCCGAGGTCGGCGGCGGCATCGTTGTTGAGCCGGATCGACAGTGCCGGATTGGCGGCCTTCTCCGACGTTTCCATGTCGGCGATCCCGGGTATCTTGGCGACTTCCACGGCAAACTGGGCGATGAGCGCTTTCAGCGTGTCGGGGTCGGGCCCGAGAATGTTCACCCAAACCGGCCGATCGTAGCCCAGCGCCAGCTCGATGCCCGGGATCGGGCGCAGGGCCGCGCGAATGGCGCGCTCGATGTCCTTCTGCGTGCGGGCGCGCGTGCCCCGGTCGGTCAGTTTCAGGTTGACCCGCGCGTAGTTGCGCCCGTCTTCGGTGCCGACGGTGGTCATCGCCAGCAAAACCTCCGGGAACTGCTTGAGCACGGCTTCCACTTCGCGCACCTTGGTGTCGGTGAACTCGAGGCTGGTGCCGACCGGCGTGTTCAGGCGCAGCGAAGTGAAGCTCTCATCGACCTGCGGCATCAATTCCGTGCCGATGAACGGCAGCAGCCCGAAGCTCGAGACAAAGATGAGCAGCGACGTCCACAGAACGATGCCCCGATGGGTGATGGTTGCGCAGCGCGGCTTGAGTGCGCTCAAGCTACGGCTCCGCCACGCGTTCACCACGCCGAAGACCGGCACGTAAACGCGATGCCTGGTTTCCGCAAGTGCCCATTCGAGCATCCGTCCGTAGATCGCGTGCACGCGTTCGATGACTTGCTCGATTCGATCCATCAGGCGGCCGAGCCAGGGGACCCGGCTGAAGCGCGAGCCCGGGGGGTCGCGCCAGATCGACGAGAGCATCGGATCGAGCGTGAAACTGACAAACAGCGAAACGAGCACGGCCACCGCGACGGTCAGGCCGAACTGGAAGAAGAACTGGCCGATGAGCCCGCGCATGAACGCGATCGGCACGAACACCGCGATGATGGCGAAGGTCGTCGCCATCACCGCCAGGCCGATTTCGTCGGTTCCCTCGCGCGCTGCCGCAAGATGGGTCTTGCCCATCGCCAAATGGCGCACGATGTTCTCGCGCACGACGATCGCGTCGTCGATGAGAAGCCCGATGCACAGCGACAACGCCATCAGCGTCATCATGTTGAGCGTGAACCCGAACGCGTAGAGGGCGATGAACGTCGCGATGACGGCGATCGGCAGGGTCAACCCCGTGATGATCGTGCTGCGCCATGAATGCAGGAACAGGAAGACGATGAGCACCGTCAGCAGCGCGCCCTCGAGGATCGTGCTCTTGACCCGGTCGATGCTCCGCTGCACCTCCTCGGCCTGGGAGTGCACGACCTGGACGTCGACGTCGGCCGGCAGTCGCGGCTTCAGTGCCGCCAATGCCAGGGTGACGTTGCGCCCGACCTCGATGACGTTGGCGTCCTGCGCCTTCTGCAGGTCGATCGTGATCGAGGGCCGGTCGTTGATGCGCGAGATCGAGTCGAACTCCTTCTCGCCGTCGATGACGTCGGCCACCTGATCGAGATAGACCGGACCGCCCCCCTGTTGCGCGACGATGATGCGTCCGAACTGCAGGGGGTCCTTGATCTTGCCTTCGACCCGTACCACCGCGTCGTTTTGTCCGCGCGTGACCCGGCCGGCAGCGACGTCCTGGTTGGCATTCTGTATGGCCGTCATCACCTGATCAATGCCGATGCCGAGCGCGGTCAGCGCCGAGGGCTTGATCTGGATGAGAATTTGCCGCGTCACGCCGCCGTTAACCCTCACCCGCGCTACGCCGGGGATGTTCTCCAGTGCCTTGACGATGGTTTGGTCGGTGAGGGAGGTGAGCTCGCGCAGGTCGACGGTAGGCGACAACACGGCGAGCGACACCGTCGGCTCGTTCTCGTCGATCTGCTCGCGCACGATGAGCGATTCCTTGACGTCGCGCGGGAAACCGGGGCGCACGCCGGCAATCTTGTCGCGCACGTCCTGGATCGCGCGCGTGGCATCGGTACCGAGCCGGAACTCGACAAATACCTGGCTTTGCCCCTCGCGCGAATTGGAGAGGATGCGTTTGACGCCGGAGACCGTATTGGCGGCATACTCGATCGGCTTGGTGACATCGGCCTCGATCACTTCGGGCGAGGCGCCGGGATAGGCGGTCAGGATGAGCACGTAGGGCAGCGTGACCTCGGGCATCTGCTCGACGCGCAAGCGCGCGTAGGAGAACAGCCCGAGCACGACGATGCCCACCATCACCATGGTGGCGAAGACGGGGTTCTTGATCGAGACTCGCGTGATCCACATGGAAGGTCCCTTCTCCGGGGCCGGCCCTGGCCGCTCGCTAGCTCGCGCCGACCGACTTCGTCAGGCCCGCGGCGCGCACCAGTGCCGGCGTGCCCGCCTTCAGGTTGTCGTACGGCGCCGCGAGGATGAGCAGCTTGGGGTCGAGCGCGGTCTTGATCTCCACCCGGCCGGCGCTGTCGTCGCGTCGGCCCACCGTCACGATGCGCCGCGCCAGCTTGCCGTTCTCGATCGTCCAGACGAACGCCTGCCCGGCTTCGGTCCGGATCGCCACCGCCGGTAGCGTTGGTACCGGTGCGCCGGCGGCCAAGGTCACCCTGCCGGTGCCGAACATCCCGCCGCGCAGTTCCGCATTCGGGTTGGGAATATGGATGAAGACCAGGATCGCTCGCGTCCCGGCCTCGGTCGTCGGATTGATCCGCTCGATGGTGCCCGGGAAGCGCCGCTCGCCGAAGCCGTCGATCGCCACGTCGACCTTCATGCCGATAGCGAGCGCAGGAATGTCGTTGGCGGGCACCATGGCCTGCAATTCCATGCGCTCCAGATCGACGATGGTGATCAGGGGCGCATCGAGAGCGACCTTCTGCCCGGGTTGGACGTGGCGCTTGGCAACCACGCCGGACAGCGGTGCGGTGACGACCGCGTAGTTAAGTGCGATCCGGGCCAGCTGCGCTTGGGCTTCGTTCGACTTGAGTGTCCCCTGGCTGACCGACAGGTTGCTCTCCGCGCTGTCGTAGGCATTCTGGGAGATGAATTTCTGCTTGAGCAGCTGCTGATTCTGGGTCCGCGTCTTCTCCGCCAGCGCGAGCTGGGCCCGGCTCGCCTCGAGCGAACCCATGCGGTCGGTCAGCCTGGCTTCAAGGTCGGCGGTGTCGAAGCGCACGATCACCTGGCCGGCCCTGACCGCCTCGCCGTCGCGCACGGTGACCTGGCGGATTTCACCGGCGACCTTGGCCGTTACCGTCGTCTGGTTGACCGGCTGCAATGTGCCGGAAAGGGGCAGCCACTCGGTCAGCGCATGCGCCTCGACATGGGCCAGATTGGCCGCGTCGAACTCGAGGGTGACCGGCGCCTTCGGGTCCGGCGCGTCGCTGGCGCTCTTGCTCGCCCTCAGCGCCACGCTTCCGGCCAGCGCGCCCAAAAGCACCAGCCCGACCAAGCCACCCAGCGCGCGCCGCCGTGTGAACCATCCTGCCATGAGTCAACCTCTCCCGTAGACGGCCGCCCCAGCGCGGCCGATCGTCGCCTCCCAAGCGTTCGGGACGACGTTCATCTACCCCTGTTCACGGCTTGGATGCCGCGAACCGACGCGCCGGATTCGAAACTGCGCGAGTCTAGGTCCCGCCTCGCCGCCCGGACAAGGCGGAGGCGACGAAACGCCGAGTCGCGGCCGGCAGCCGCAAATGGGGCCGACGGACCGTCGGCGGCGACCACGGCAGGTCGGCCTGGCGCGCGCCCCGAATTGACAGCCAACCCCTGCCAGAGAATAATTCAGGGTTCCGTTCGGCGCTATTTTACCCGTTCTAGCCGTTCGCCCGTCGATCGTCGTTTCATTCATCCATTTTGGGAGGAAGTTCATGACACTCAACCGCTCGCTCGGGCTCTCGCTCGTCGCCGCGGCCCTGCTCACGGCCTACGGCTGTGGCAAGGAAGAACCGAAGCAGCAGGCCGCGATGCCTGCCCCGACTGCCGCGCCGGCGATGCCGGAAATGGTGGTCAAGATCGGGCATGTCGGCCCGACCACTGGCCCGCAAGCTCACCTGGGTAAGGACAACGAAAACGGCGCTCGGATGGCCATCGATGACGCCAACGCCCAGGGCATCGTCATCGACGGCAAGAAAATCAAGTTCGAGCTCGATGCGCAGGATGACCAGGCCGACCCGAAGCAGGGCACGATCGTGGCGCAAAAGCTGGTTGACGACAAAGTCGCGGGCGTGGTCGGTCACCTGAACTCCGGCACGTCGATCCCGGCCTCGAAGATTTACAACGATGCCGGTATTCCGATGATCTCGCCGTCGGCGACCAATCCGAAGCTCACGCTGCAAGGCTTCAAGGACGTCTTCCGCGTGATGGCCAATGACGTGCAGCAAGGCAGCGTCATCGGCAAGGAAGCGGTGACCTCGCTGGGCGCGAAGAAAATCGCCATCATCGACGACAAGACCGCCTACGGCGCCGGGCTCGCCGACGAGACCGAGAAGGCCGCCAAGGCCGCCGGCGCGACCGTGGTCGCGCGCGAGTACACCACCGACAAGGCGACCGACTTCAAGGCGATCCTGACCAAGATCAAGGCCAAGAATCCCGATGTCATCATGTACGGCGGGATGGACGCGCAGGGCGGCCCGATGGTCAAGCAAATGAAGGAGCTCGGCATCAAGGCGAAGTTCATCGCCGGCGACGGCGTGTGCTCGGCCGAGTGGCCGAAGCTCGCCGGTGGCGCCGCCGAGGGTCAGTACTGCACGCAGGCCGGCCTGCCGCCGGACAAGATGCCCGACGCCAAGGACTTCGTCACCCGCTTCACCGCCAAGTACGGCCCGATCCAGGTCTACGCGCCGTACTCGTACGATGCGGCGATGACCATGATCGCGGCGATGAAGCAGGCTAACTCGACCGATCCGGCGAAGTACCTGCCGGAACTTGCCAAGATCTCCTATAACGGGATCACGGCCAAGATCGAGTTCGACGACCACGGCGACACCAAGAACGGTGCCATCACGCTGTACACGGTGACGGACGGCAAATTGGTGCCGATGGCGATCAACGTCGGCGGCAAGACCGAAAAGGTCGCCGCCGACGCTGCGCCGGCGGCCCCCGCGATGGCCCCCGCCATGGCGCCCGCGGCCCCGAAGTCGGACGAAATGAAGAAGGACGAGAAGAAGCAGTAAGTCGCAAGCGCAGACGCAAAAACGGCGCCCCTGGGGCGCCGTTTTCGTATCCGCCGCCCGGATGGTCCGCGGCGGGGATTGCTGCGCCGCCATGGGCAGTGGAGAATCCGGACGAGACCGGCGCGCCGGTGGGCGAGAAGGGGAAACCCGCGTGGACACGCTGCTGCAGCAATTGATCAACGGCCTGACCTTGGGCAGTGTCTACGCCCTGGTCGCCCTCGGCTACACCATGGTCTACGGCATCATCGGCCTGATCAACTTTGCCCATGGCGAAGTGGTCATGATCGGGGCCATGGTCGCGCTCTCGGTGGTGACGGCGCTGCTCGGCGCGCACGTGCCGCTGCCACCCATGCTCATTATCCTGGCCGGGCTCTTGGTCGCCATACCGATCTGCATGGCGATTGCCTACACCATGGAAAAGGTCGCCTATCGGCCGCTGCGCAAGGCGCCTCGCCTCGCGCCGCTCATCACCGCCATCGGCATGTCGATCATCCTGCAAAATGTCGCGCTGATTGTCTGGGGCCGCAATTACCGCACGTTCCCGACCCTGATCCAGCCGACAACCTACACCGTTCACGGTGCGGCGATAACCGACCTGCAGGTGGTCATCATTGTGCTCGCCGGCCTGCTCATGGGCGGTCTGGTCTTCATCGTGCAGCGCACGCGCTTGGGCATGGCGATGCGGGCGACGGCGCAGAACCCGCAGGTCGCTGGCCTCATGGGCATCGATATCAACGTGGTCATCTCCGCGGCCTTTGTCATCGGCGCCGCGCTGGCCGCCGTCGCCGGCCTGATGGTCATGACCTATTACGGCATCGCCCACTATTACATGGGCTTCCTGCTCGGTCTGAAGGCGTTTACCGCGGCGGTGCTCGGCGGCATCGGCAACCTCGCCGGGGCGATGCTGGGGGGGATCCTGCTCGGCATCATCGAAGCGCTGGGCGCGGGCTACATCGGCGACGTGACCAACATCTGCGGCTTCCCCTTCCTGTCCGACGCGTTGCAGCAGCAGTGCGCGTCGAGCGACGGCCAGGTGAGCCTGTTCGGCAGCAACTACCAGGACGTGTTCGCGTTCTTCGTGCTCATTCTCGTGCTCATTTTCCGGCCGTCGGGTCTGCTCGGCGAGCGGGTGAGCGAGCGCGCATGACCACGCGGCGGAAAGGGAAGGCGATTGCGCCCAAGGCATGGGCCGGCGTGGCGCTGGTCGCCATCGCGCTGGCGGTGCTGCCGTTCGTGGCCGCTTCAGTAGGGCAGGCGTGGGTGCGCATCCTCAATTTCGCGATGATCTACATCATGCTCGCCCTCGGGCTCAATATCGTCGTCGGTTTTGCCGGCCTGCTCGACCTGGGGTACATCGCGTTCTACGCGGTGGGTGCCTACGTGTATGCACTGCTCGCCTCGCCGCATTTCAACATCCATCTGCCGTTCTGGGTGATCCTGCCGATGGGCGCGGGACTCGCCTGCCTGTTCGGCGTGCTGCTGGGCGCGCCGACCCTGAAACTGCGCGGCGACTACCTGGCGATCGTCACGCTGGGCTTCGGCGAGATCATCCGCATCTTTCTCAATAATCTCAATGCGCCGGTCAACGTCACCAACGGGCCGCAGGGTATCAACCTCATCGACCCCTTTCGCGTCAACGGCTTCTCCTTCGCCCAGGCGGAGCGCATCGGCGGCATTCAGGTTTTTGGTCCGCAGAAGTACTACTACGTGCTGCTCCTGCTCACCATCGCCGTCATTGTGATCAACCTGCGCTTGCAGAATTCGCGCCTCGGCCGCGCCTGGGAGGCCATCCGCGAGGACGAGGTCGCGGCCAAGGCGATGGGCATCAACACGCGCAACGTGAAACTGCTTGCATTCGCCATGGGCGCGTCCTTCGGCGGCATCGCCGGCGGCATCTTCTCCGCGACCCAGCAGTTCGTCAGCCCGGAGAGTTTCGGTCTTTTCGAATCGGTGATCGTGCTGGCGATGGTCGTGCTCGGCGGGATGGGCAATATCCCCGGGGTCATCCTGGGTGCCATTCTGCTCACCCTGTTGCCCGAAGTGCTGCGCTCGACGATGGAACCGCTGCAGAACGCCCTGTTCGGACGGGTGTTGCTCGACGCGGAGACGGTGCGGCTGCTCGTTTTCGGCATCGCGCTGGTCGCGATCATGCTTTATCGGCCCGCGGGACTGTGGCCGTCGGCGGTGCGCAAGCGCGAACTCGAAGCGCCCAAGGTTGCGGGGCAATGAGCGCGCTCAGCCTGCTCGTTGCCAAGGACATCTCCAAGCGTTTCGGCGGCGTGCAGGCGCTTACCGACGTTTCCTTCACCATCAACCATGGCGAAATCTACGGCCTGATCGGTCCCAACGGAGCAGGCAAGACGTCGCTTTTCAATGTCCTGACCGGCATCTACGAGCCGGATGGCGGCACGTTCGTGTTCGACGGCGAGCCGCTCTCCGGCGCGAAGCCCAACGAAGTGGCCGAGCGCGGCATTGCCCGGACGTTCCAGAACATTCGCCTGTTCCAGAACCTGTCGGCGCTGGAAAACGTCATGATCGGCCGCCACGTGCGCACCAAAGCCGGGGTTTTCGGCGCCATCCTGCGCGACCAGCGCACGCTCGCCGAGGAGGCGGCAATCGAAAAGCGCGCCTACGAGCTGCTCGAATATGTCGGGGTCGCCAAACGCGCCAACGATCTTGCCAAGCATCTGGCCTACGGCGACCAGCGGCGGCTGGAAATTGCCCGCGCTTTGGCAACCGAACCGAAGCTGCTTGCGCTCGACGAGCCGGCGGCGGGAATGAACGCGACCGAAACCCAGGCGCTCAAGCGCCTGCTCGAAGACATTCGGCGCGACGGCACGACCATCCTCCTGATCGAGCACGACATGAAGCTGGTGATGAGCGTGTGCGTCCGCGTGCTGGTCCTCGACTACGGCAAGAAGATCGCCGAAGACTCCTGCAGCGTGGTGCAAAACGATCCTAAAGTGATCGCCGCGTATCTGGGCGGCGAGGTCAGCCTCAACCTGAAGGGCGCGTAGCATGGCCGCGGCGCTGCTCGAACTCAAGGCGGTGAAGGTCGCCTATGGCGGCATCCAGGCGGTCAAGGGAATCGATCTTCATGTCGAGCAAGGGGAGCTCGTCTGCCTGATCGGTGCCAACGGCGCGGGCAAGACGACCACGCTCAAGGGCATCACCGGGCTGCAGCCGGTCAAATCGGGCAAGATCCACTATGCCGGCGACGACATCACCGGCAAGCCTGCGTTCCAGCTGGTGCGCAAGGGATTGTCGATGGTGCCCGAGGGCCGTGGCGTGTTCGGCGCGCTGACCATCGAGGAAAACCTGGCAATGGGCGCCTACACCCGCGCCGACCGGGCGCAGATCAGGTCCGACATCGAACGCGTATTCAGCCTGTTTCCGCGGCTCAAGGAACGTCGCAAGCAAACCGCGGGGACGCTCTCCGGCGGTGAGCAGCAGATGCTGGCCATGGGGCGGGCGCTGATGTCGCGGCCGAAGCTGCTGCTCCTCGACGAACCGTCGATGGGACTCGCTCCGCTGATGGTGCAGAAGGTCTTCGAGACGGTGATCGCCATCTCGAAGGAAGGCGTGACGATTCTGCTCATCGAACAGAACGCCCGCTTGGCACTGGAAGTGAGCAGCCGCGGCTATGTGATGGAAAGCGGCGAGATCACGCTGCACGGAGAAGCCAAGCAGCTGCTCTCCGATCCGAAAGTGCGCGAAGCCTATCTCGGCGAATCGGCCTAGCCCTGCCCAAAGGAATCGCGCGATGGACGCGCCGCCCTACCAGCCTGCCTTGCTGGCGCCGCGCGCGGTGCCGCCTGCCCACGCGTTCACCTGGTTCGAAGAAGCGCTGCGGATGTTCAAGCGCGCGCCGCTACGCTGGTGCCTGCTCGGCGCCATCACCCTCGTGACGCAGTTGTTGCTGGAATGGGTGCCGGGCATTGGCGTCGCCGCCTCGAACGTGATCGTTCCGGTCGTCGAGTGCGGCATGCTGCTCGGCGCCGCCGCAGTCGACCGCGGCGCGGCGCTCGAGATGCGCTTTGCCGCCGCGGCATTCCTGGCGCCCGCGTCGGCTCTGGCGGCCATCGTCCTGGCGGCGCTGCTCGCATCCGGCGTCGAGTCGCTGGCCGCCTACGCGCTGTTTGACGTCAACCTGCTGGCGGACCGGTCCGATGTGGGATTGGACCCGGCGGCTTTGCTCACCATCGGTAGCGCGGCGATCCTTGCATCGCTGCCCCTTCTGTTCGTCCCCATGGCCGCGCTGTTCGAGCACGCCGCCTTCCGGCACGCATTTGCAACCAGTGCACGCGCCTTTAGCCTCAACGTGGCCCCGCTGTTGCTCTATGGCGTGCTGTCGCTGGTGCTGCTCGTGATCGGCATCCTGACTTACGGGTTTGGGCTGGTCGCGGTCTTTCCGCTGGTGACCGCCGCAAGCTACGCGGCGTGGAAGGATATTTTCGCAGTGCCTGCGGCCTAAGTCGTCGCGAGAATCTCGAACCCGCGCGCATCGGCCGCCGCCGGTTCCACCGCGACCGTGGTCACGCGGGCGGCGGGTGGCCCCTGGCGGGCCCATGCAATGAGCGCCTCGACATCCGCCTCGGGTCCGGCGATGAGCGCTTCGACGCTGCCGTCGCGGCGGTTCCTAACCCAGCCGCATAGCTTCCGTGCGCGCGCTTCGTCGGCCAGCACGTAACGAAAGCCGACACCCTGCACGCGCCCGTTTATCGTCACCCGGCGGGCGATCATGGCTGCCCGGCGAGCGTCGCCTGGCGCAAATACAACAGCAGCGCGGCGACGGTCTTGGCGTCGGTGATCTCCCCGCGATCGATCGCGGCAAGCATGTCGCCGACGGACATCAGCGCAATCTCGAGAAATTCGCCCGCGTCGAGTTGCGCACCGACGTGGGTCAAGCCCTCGGCGACAAAGAATTCGATCGCCTCGGTTGAATACGAGACGACCGGATGCACGCGACCGAGCGGCCGCCAACTCGCGGCAGCATAGCCCGTCTCCTCACGCAGTTCGCGCCGCGCGGTGTCGAGCGGCGCTTCGCCCGGATCGAGCTTGCCGGCCGGAAACTCGAGCATCACCCGGCCGATGGGATAACGGTATTGGCGTTCGACCACCAGCCTGCCGTCGGACAGGACCGGGACGATGAGTACGGCACCCGGGTGGACGATGTACTCGCGCGTGGCGAGCGTGCCGTCGGGCAGCCGCACGATATCGCAACGCACATGCAGCAGCTTGCCGTCGAAAATCGCCTCGCCCTCGACCTTTGACTCGACCAGGCGCGTGCTGCCCGGCCCAGGATCCGTGCCGCTCATGCCTGCAGCCAGTCCTTGGCCACCAGAAAATCGGTGTACAGGCGCGCTTCCGGCGACCCAGCCTCGGGCTGCCAGTCGTAGCGCCACTTCACCAGCGGGGGCAATGACATCAGGATCGCCTCGGTGCGACCGTTGGATTGCAGCCCGAACAGCGTGCCACGATCGTAGACGAGATTGAATTCGACATAGCGTCCGCGCCGGTATGCCTGAAAGTCCCGCTCGCGTTCACCGTAGGGCGTGTCTCGGCGCTGACGCACGATCGGTTCATAGGCGAGCAGGAAGTGTTCGCCGACGCTGCGGGTGAGGGCAAAGCAATGATCAAAACCGCCGCTGCCGAGATCGTCGAAGAAGATACCGCCAATGCCGCGCGGCTCGCCGCGGTGGCGCAGGAAGAAATACTCGTCGCACCAGCGCTTGAAGCGCGGATGATAATCCGCTCCGAATGGCGCCAGCGCATCACGGCAGCGCTGGTGGAAATGGACCGCGTCTTCCGCGAACCCGTAATAGGGCGTCAGGTCCATCCCGCCGCCGAACCACCAGACCGGCTCGCCCTGCGTGCCCGTGCCCGCTTCATGCGCGACGAACAGGCGCACGTTCAAGTGCACAGTCGGCACATAGGGGTTGCGCGGATGCAGCACCAGCGACACGCCCATGACCTCAAAGCCGCGTCCGGCGAGTTGGGGACGCGTCGCACTGGCGGAAGGTGGGAGGCGCTCGCCGCGCACATGCGAGAAATTGACGCCGCCACGCTCGAACAGCGTGCCTTGCTCGATGATGCGGCTCACGCCGCCCCCGCCGTCCCGCGTCCAGGCGTCGCGGTTGAAGCGGCCGCCGTCGATCGCCTCGAGCCGCGTCACGATCCGGGTCTGAAGATCGGCGAAATAGTCGCGCGCGCCGGCGATGTCCATGATGAAGGGCCCTGTGGCCGATTCTAGACGCGGCGCGCCCCCAGCGCGCGCTCGCCGATGTCCTTGCGGTATTGCATGCCGTCGAAGTGAATGCCGGCGATTGCCTCGTAGGCGGTGCGCCGCGCTTGACGAACCGTTTCGCCCAGCGCGGTGACGCAAAGCACGCGGCCGCCCGCGGTGACCGCCCCGTCGGCTGCCAGCGCGGTACCGGCGTGGAATACCTTGCATTCCGCCGCGTCCGCGCCAAGGCCGGAAATCGGGTCGCCCTTGCGCGGTGCGCCGGGATAGCCGGCCGCGGCGAGGACCACGCCCAGCGCCGCGCGGCGATCCCATTGCGCGTCCAGCCCGTCGAGCGTGCCGTCGATCGCGTGCTCAAGGAGTTCGACCAAGTCCGACTTCAAGCGCAGCATGATCGGCTGCGCTTCCGGATCGCCGAGGCGGCAATTGAATTCCAACGTCCGCGGCACGCCGGCGGGGTCGATCATGACCCCGGCGTAGAGAAATCCGCTATAGGGAAGTCCATCGGCAGCCATGCCGTTGACGGTCGGCAGGATGATCTCGCGCATGATGCGCGCGTGGACGGTCGGGGTGACGACCGGCGCCGGCGAGTAAGCGCCCATGCCGCCGGTGTTGGGGCCGCGATCGCCATCCTCCAGGCGCTTGTGGTCCTGCGATGTGGCAAGCGGCAGCACCTGGCGACCGTTGACCATGACGATGAAGCTCGCTTCCTCGCCAGCGAGATGGTCTTCGACGATCACTCGAGCGCCCCCTTCATTGTGCTCGATGCCGAGTTGGTCGCCGGAGAGCAAGGCGTCGATCGCGGCGTGGGCCGCGCCGAGTTCGGTCGCCACGACCACGCCTTTCCCCGCGGCAAGGCCATCGGCCTTGACCACGATGGGCGCACCGCGTTCCTCGACGTAGGCGTGCGCCGCCGCCGCATCGGTGAAGGAGCGATAGGCGGCGGTCGGAATGCCGTGGCGAAGCATGAACGCCTTGGCGAAATCCTTGGAGCTCTCCAGTCGGGCGGCGGCGCGCGTAGGTCCGAAGATCCTCAAGCCGGCGGCACGAAATGCGTCGACGATGCCGGCAGCGAGCGGCCCTTCCGGACCCACGACGGTCAGCCCTACCTGCTCCGCGCGCGCAAAGTCGACCAGCTCCGCCACCGTGCCCAGCGCCACGTTGGTGAGCTCGGGCTCGACGGCCGTACCGGCATTGCCGGGGGCAACGAAAACCTTCGCCACGCGCGGCGAGCGGGCAATCCGCCACGCCATGGCGTGCTCGCGACCGCCCCCACCGACGACGAGTACGTTCAACGCCGGGCCTTCACTTGAGGTCGATCTTGCCGAAGACGTAGAGCACGCTGCCGTGATTGACGCCGCCGTTGAGCTTCGGAATGTAGGTGGAGAGTATTTCGGCCTTCTGATAGCGCAGCGAGAACAGGGGCAACACGATCGGCACCGGCACGCCGCTGGCGATATCCGGCCGCTGGATAATCATCGCCGTGAAGCCCAGCCCCGGTTGAATCCCGTCGCGATCGAGCCAGTAGGTCGACCAGCTGTAGCCCAGGTTGTATTCCGCATTGCGGTGGGAGTCGGAGAACACCAGAAAGTACACGTTCTCGGTGTCCCCGTTGGGATGCTCGACCGAGCGCGCCCAGCCGGCGCCCCAGGCGTTGGAGTTTTCCATCTCGCGCCGCTCGGCCGTCCAGGTCCAGGGCGTGTGCCAGGAGTAGCCGGAGACCAGAAGCGCGTTGTCGCCGTCCTCGTAGGTATCCACGACGTGCCGGCAGCCTGCTTCGACCCAGGGCCAGAAGTCGGCGCATTCGAGGGCATGGGCCCGGCCGGACAGGATCATTACGACGGCGGCAACGACGTATCGCTTCAAGACCAGTCTCCCTGCGGTTGACTGCGCATCGGGGCTAATGCCGGAAATGGCGAATGCCGGTAAATACCATGGCGAGCCCCCGCTCGTCAGCAGCGGCGATAACCTCGGCGTCGCGCATGCTTCCTCCGGGCTGGACTACCGCCACCGCACCGTTGTCGGCGAGCACGTCGATGCCGTCGCGGAAAGGAAAGAACGCGTCCGAGGCCACGACCGATCCGGCAAGCGACAGTCCCGCGCTCGCCGCTTTGAGCGCGGCGATACGCGTCGAGTCGACGCGACTCATCTGCCCGGCCCCGATGCCGAGCGTCTTTCCCCCCGCGCAATAGACGATGGCGTTGGATTTGACGTACTTGGCGATGCGCCAGGCGAACAGCAGGTCGGCCTGTTGCTCGGGCGTAGGCGCCTTGCGCGTGACCACCTTGAGTTCCTCGGCGCGCACATTGCGCGTATCGCGCGATTGCACCAGCATGCCGCCGCCGATGCTTTTCATGTCCCAGGCGTCGCCGCCTCCCGCCGCGGCCGCGATCTCGAGCACGCGGACGTTGGCCTTTTTCGCGATCAGCGGCAGCGCCTCCGCCGCGTATCCGGGCGCGATCAGCACCTCGACGAACTGGGCGCTGACGGCCTCCACGGTCGCCGCATCGACTTCGCGATTGAAGGCGATGATGCCGCCAAAGGCCGACGTCGGATCGGTCGCGAACGCCTTGCGATAGGCGTCGAGCGGACCCGACGCGATCGCGGCGCCGCAGGGATTGGCGTGCTTGACGATGACGCATGCCGGTTGGTCAAAGGTCTTGACGCATTCCCAGGCAGCGTCCGCGTCGGCGATGTTGTTGTAGGAGAGTTCCTTGCCCTGCAGCTGGCGGAAAGTGGCGATGCTGCCCGCGACCGGCAGGTCGTCTCGATACAGCGCGGCACGCTGATGCGGGTTTTCACCATAACGCAGCTCGTCGATCTTGACCCCCTGCCAGTCCCAGACGGCGGGGAATGCGGCGGCGGCGTCACTGCCCTGGCGCTCGCTGAGGTAGGCGCTGATCGCGCTATCGTAGGCTGCCGTATGCGCAAACGCCTTCTGCGCCAGACGAAACCGTGTCGTGAGCGAAAGCGTGGCAGCATTGGCACGAAGCTCGTCGAGCAACGCGGGGTAGTCGGCCGGATCGACGACGACGCCGACGTGCGCGTAATTCTTAGCCGCCGAGCGAGTCATGGCGGGTCCGCCGATATCGATGTTCTCGATCGCGTCCTCGAGGCTGCAATCCGGCCTGGCAACGGTTTGAAGAAACGGATAAAGGTTGACCACCACCAGATCGATCGCTGGGATGGCGTGTTCGGCCAGCGCCGTCCGGTGCGACGCGAGGTCGCGCCGGGCGAGAATCCCGCCATGTACCTTCGGGTGCAGCGTCTTGACCCGGCCATCGAGTATCTCCGGAAAGCCCGTGTGCGCGGCGATCTCGGTGACCGGAATGCCGGCGTCGGCCAGGGCACGTGCGGTGCCGCCGGTCGACAGCAGCCTCACGCCGAGCGCATGCAGGCCCTGCGCAAAGGGCACCAGTCCCGTCTTGTTCGAGACCGACAGCAGCGCCAATGTGATCGTTGCGGCCACGCGCGATGGATACTTGACTTAGATGCGGGACGAC
>Ga0074045_10001749_pt1 | contig 20683 bp, 20 predicted proteins | sample BogForMeECP23OM2_FD_94442 | JGI IMG/M metagenome (GOLD analysis project Ga0074045, IMG submission 94442) | Bog forest soil microbial communities from Calvert Island, British Columbia, Canada - Bog Forest MetaG ECP23OM2 | ecosystem: Environmental > Terrestrial > Soil > Wetlands ...
ACCGCGAGCCGAGCGAATCGTGGCGCCGCGAGACCATGCAGAACTCCGGTTCGATGGCCAGCGGTGGGATCTCGACGCCCGGCATGCAACCTTTTCATGCGCGACTCGACAACGACGTCGCAAAAGCCGCAAATCTTAGCATGGAAGGCCGCGCCGCAACATCCGCGGCGCGAGCGTTTCAAGCGAGGCCCAGCGCCGCGGCGCCCGGACCCCACTGCGGTGCGTCTACCCGGCCCCACTCGAGCGTGGCCACGCGCGGCGCGGGCAGGCGCATGTCGAGCGCGCGCAGGTTGCCGTCCCGGCGCGGCATCTGCGGCTCGACCAGGTTGGCGACCCAGCCCGCGAAAGCCAGGCCGCGCGCCTGGATCGCGTGCGCGGAGAGCAGCGCATGATTGAGGCAGCCCAGGCGGATGGCCACCACCAGAAGCACCGGCAGCGACAGCACGCGCGCCACGTCGAGCATGTCGGCGCGCGAGTCAAGCGGCACCCACACGCCGCCCGCGCCCTCCACGACCACCCGGTCGGCGCACTGCGCGAGGCTGTCGTACGCGGCGCCGATGCGCTCGAGGTCGATCGCCACCCCGGCCTCGGCCGCGGCTAAGTGCGGCGCGATTGCCGGCGCGAAGGCAAACGGATTGCGCGCCGCGTGCGGCGCCTCGACATTGGCCGCCGCGGCGAGCGCGGCGACGTCGTCGTTGACGGCAGCCCCGGGGGCGATCCCGGCGGCCACCGGCTTCATGCCCACCGCACGCTCCCCGCGCGCCGCCCATTGCCGCAGCAGCGCGCAGGCCACCACGGTCTTGCCCACACCGGTGTCGGTGCCGGTGACGAAGATCCCGAAGGCAGGGCGTGCCGCCATGCGCGCCGGTCAGCCGTGCTCGCGCGGCGCGAAGCGCACGATGGCGCGCCCGTCGGCGGCAAAGCGTGGCTGCGCCTTCCAGGCGTGACCGTACACGACCTCGAAGGTCGCCGGCAGCCGGCCGTCGCGGCGAAACGCCTCGAGCGCCGAGAGGACCCTCTGCCAGCGCGCGCGCCCGATCAAGCCGCGCGGTCGGCCGCGCGTCGCATTGCGCGCCCCGATCGCCTTGAGCTCGCGCATCATCGTCGTCGCGTCGGCGTAGGTCAGGGTGATGACCTCCATGTCCATCACCGGGTCGGCAAAGCCGCTGTGCACCAGCATGTCGCCCAGATCGTGCATGTCGATGAAACGGCTGACGTGCGTGGCCCGGTCGATGCCGGCGAAGGCAGTGCGCAGTTCCTTGAGCGTGTCCGGGCCGAGGGTGGAAAACATCAGCAATCCGCCACTGCCGAGCACGCGGTGGAATTCGCCAAGCGCAGCCGCGGCCTCGTTGATCCACTGCAGCAGCAGGTTGCTCCACAGCAGATCGACGCTGGCGGCGGCCAGCGGCAGCCGACAGGCGTCAGCGCAGATGAGCGAGGGCTGCGCGCCGGTCCTCGTTCGGGGCCCGAACCAGCGCGCCAGCAGCGAGCCCCCCGATGCGCGCGCCGCGGCGGTGCGCCCGCGGGCGATCTCGAGCATGGAGAAAGCGCTATCGAGGCCGAGCACCAATGCCTCCGGGTAGCGCGCGGACAACTCGCCCAGTGCGTCGCCCGTGCCGCAGCCGACGTCGACAATCGCCGCCGGCTGCAGCTTGACCAGGGCCAGCCGCTCGGCCATGCGTTGGCCCACCTCGCTCTGCAGCACCGCGGACGCGTCGTACGTCGCCGCCGCGCGCTCGAACCCGCGCCGCGTGCGCTCGCTATCGAGCCGATGCGGATCTTCGCTAGCCGGCATCGGTCACGGCGCAGACGAATGCGTCGGGATGGGACAGGAACGGCGCGTGCGCTGCGCCCCGAACGAGGCGGAAGGTGCCTCGGGGCAGGGCTTGCGCCAGCCATTGCCCGGCCGCCGGCGGCGTCAAGGTGTCGTGCTCCCCGGCGATGACGGTCGCCGCCTGCCCGACTGCGCCCACCTCGGGGCGAAGATCGGTGCCCGCCAGCAATTCGAGCGCGGCATGCAGCGCCGCGGGCGCCGGCTGGCCGCGGGCGAACAGCTCGCGCCGCAGTTGCGACAGCACCGCGCGCGGGTGATCGCTGCCGCGCACCTGCAGCGTGACGAAGCGTTGCAGCGTCAGCCGATAGGACAGCGCAAGCTCGTCGCCAAAGCGCTGCAGCGTGATCGCGTCCATGGCGTGCGGCCAATCGGGGCGCGCGACGAAACATGGCGTGGTCCCGGTCAGGATCAGCCGGGCGATGCGCGAGGGCTCGGTGCGCGCCCAGCGTAGCGCGATGGCCCCACCTAGCGACCAGCCGAGCAAGCTCAGCGGTCGCGTCTCGCCAAGCGCCGCGCCGATCGCGGCGATGACGGTGTCCAGCGCATACGGCGCAACGGTGGCGCTGCGACCGTGCCCGGGAAGATCTACCCGGTGCACGCGGAAGCGGTCGGTGAGGCGCGGCAGCAGGGGCGTGAACAGTCCCGAATGCATTCCCCAGCCGTGCAGCAAGACCAGAGGCGGTCCGGCACCGGAGGAATCGATATGCACGCCGTTCACCGGCACGCGGCCACCTCGGCGAGCGCGTGCAGCAGGCGCTCCACGTCGGCGTGGCTGTGCGCCGCGCTCAAGGTGATGCGCAAGCGCGCCGTGCCCCGGGGCACGGTAGGCGGCCGTATGGCCGGCACCCACAGCCCGCGCTGCCACAGGCCTTCGCTTAGCGCGAGGGCCGCGGCGTTGCTGCCGACCTGCAGCGGTTGAATCGCCGTTTCCGAGGGCATAAGCGGCCACGGCAGCGCCACCGCCCCGGCGCGCAAGCGCGCGATGAGCGCCTGCAGGTGCTCGCGACGCTGCGGCTCGCCGCGGATGAGCGCGAGGCTCTCCTGCAAGGCGCAGGCAAGCAGCGGCGGCGAGGCGGTAGTGTAGACATAGCTGCGCGCGGTTTGCAGCAGCTGCTCGATGACGGTCCGGTGCGCGGCGACGAAGGCGCCGCCAACCCCGGCGGCCTTGCCCAGGGTGCCCATGTACACGATGCGCGCCGAGGCGAGGCCGAAGTGCGCCGTCGCCCCGCGGCCGTTGCCCAGAACCCCGAAGCCGTGCGCGTCGTCGATCACCAGCCACGCGTCGTGCCGCTCGGCTAATTGCAGCAGCCCCGGTAGCGGCGCCAGGCTGCCATCCATGCTGAACACCGCATCGGTGCAGATGAGCTTGCGCGGGGCGCGGCTCTCGGCGAGGCGAGGCCCGAGCGCCTCGAGGTCGCGGTGGCGGTAGCGGACGAAATGCGCCCGCGACAGGATCGCCGCGTCGTTCAGGCAGGCGTGGTTGAGGCGATCGCCGAACACCGCGTCGCCGCGACCGCAGAGCGCGCTCACGATCGCCAGGTTGGCCATGTAGCCGGCCGAGAACAGCAGCGCGCGGGCATCGGCGCAGGGTGCGGCCCAAAGCGCGAGCTCGCGCTCCAGCGCGTCGTGCGCGGCAAAATGCCCGGAGACCAGGTGCGCGGCCCCGGCGCCGACACCGTATCGCGCCGCCCCGAGTTGCGCCGCGGCCACCACCCGCGGGTCGCCAGCCAGGCCCAGGTAGTCGTTGCCGCCGAAGTGCAGCAGTTCGCGTCCGTCGACGGTCAGGCGCACGCCCTGGCGAGCGCTCACGCTGCGCCGCCGGCGGCCCAGCCCGGCGGCCTCGCGCGCAGCGAGGTCAGCGGAGAGCTGTTGCAGCGCGCGCGTGGTCAAGCGCTCGAGCCGGCGGCGTCCTGTGCCCTCAGTCCGAGACGACGGAACAAGGCTCGATCCGCCTCGACATCGGGATTGCCCGTGGTGAGCAGCTTGTCGCCGTAGAACACCGAGTTGGCGCCGGCGAAGAAGCACAGCGCCTGGATGCCGTCGCCGAGCTCGCGCCGACCGGCGGACAGCCGCACCATGGCCCGCGGCATGGTGATGCGCGCCACCGCGACGGTGCGCACGAACTCGAGCGCATCGATCGGCTCGGTGCCGTACAGCGGGGTGCCCTCGACCTGCACCAGATTGTTGATGGGCACCGATTCCGGGTACGGATCGAGGTTGGCGAGCTGGGTGATGAGGCCGGCCCGCTCCGCGCGTGACTCGCCCATGCCCACGATGCCGCCGCAACAGACGTTGATGCCCGCGTCGCGCACGCGGGCGAGGGTTTCAAGCCGATCCCGGTAGGCGCGCGTGGTGATGATCTGGCCGTAGAATTCGGGCGCCGTGTCGAGGTTATGGTTGTAGTAGTCGAGTCCCGCCTGGCGCAATGCCTCGGCCTGACCTTCCTTGAGCATGCCCAGCGTGGCGCAGGTCTCCAGGCCGAGCGCCTTGACCTCGCGCACCATCGACAGCACCGGCTCGAGATCGCGTTGCCGCGGACCGCGCCAGGCGGCGCCCATGCAGAAGCGCGTGGCGCCGGCGGCCTTGGCGGCGGCCGCCGCAGCCACCACCGCGGCGAGCGGCAGCAGCGCCCCGCTCGAAAGGCCGGTGTCGTAGCGCGCGGCCTGGGGGCAATAGGCGCAATCTTCCGGGCAGCCCCCGGTCTTGATCGACACCAGGGTCGAGAGCTGCACTTCGTTGGCCGGGTGGTGGGCGCGATGCGTCTGGTGGGCGCAGGCGAGCAGATCGTTGAACGCCAGGCCGAAGAGCGCTTCGACTTCCCCGATGCTCCAGCGCGCAGTCGGCTGCGGCAGCGGATGCGTTGCACCGGTCGATGTCGACGGCGGGTTGGACTGCATGCTGGCAGGCCAGTGTGGTTAGAATGCCGGGCAGTGTCGGGGGAGGTGCCCGGGTTGTCAAATTTCCCTGCTTGCGCGCTTGACAATGGGGCCGGCGCGGCGCGCCTCGCCGCCCGGCCGGCGGCGCGAGTGCGTCCCGGTTCCTAGCGGAGCGCCCATGGTTGCGATCGTCCTGGTCGAACCCGAGATCCCGCCCAACACCGGCAACGTCATCCGGCTCGCCGCCAACACCGGCGCCGAGCTGCACCTAGTCGAGCCGCTCGGCTTCCGCCTGAGCGACCCCGAGCTGCGGCGGGCCGGCCTCGACTACCACGAATACGTGCGCGTGGTGACCCACCGCGACTGGGCGGACTGTCGCGCGGCGCTCGACGCCCAGCGGCGGCGCAACTGGTATGCGCTGACGACCCGCGGCGCGCACTCGCTGTTCGATTGCGCGCTGCGCCCCGACGACGTGTTCGTGTTCGGATGCGAGACGGCGGGACTTCCGCCGGCGATCCTCGAGCAGTTCGCGCCGGCCGCCCGGCTGCGCCTGCCGATGCAACCGAAGGTGCGCAGTCTCAATCTGTCCAACGCCGTCGCGGTCACGGTCTACGAGGCGTGGCGGCAAGCCGCCTTTGCCGGCGCCGGCTAGTGCATGCCGAGGCGGGAAAAGATAAAGCGCAGCTCGTACTCGCGGTCGCGGATCACCTGCTCCTTCGCCTTGCCGTAGCCGTGGCCGCTGTCGAAGTCCATGTACAGCAGGAACGGATCGATCTGGCCGAGATGGTTCTGCACCGCGGCGACGAACTTCTTCGCGTGCATCGGATCGACGCGCGAGTCGTACTCGCCCGCGCTGACCAGCGTCGGTGGCAGGTTCACGCCCTCGCGAATGTTGTGGTAGGGCGAATAGCGCAGCAGGTAGGCGAAATCCTCGGCCCTGTCCGGATCGCCGTATTCGGCGATCCAATAGCGGGCGATCAGGAACTTGTGGAAGCGCACCATGTCGAGCAACGGCACCTGGCACACGGCCGCGGCGAACAGGTCCGGCCGCTGGGTGAGCACGGCGCCGACGAGCAGGCCGCCATTGCTGCCGCCGCCGATCATCAGCCGGTCGCGGGTGGTGTAGCGCTCGCGCACCAGCCACTCGGCGGCGGCGATGAAGTCGTCGAAGCTCGTCTGCTTGTTGCCGAACTTCGCCGCCTCGTGCCAGCTCTCCCCGTATTCGTCGCCGCCGCGGATGCCGGCATCGGCGTACACGCCGCCGCGATTGATGAAGGTCGCCCAGCTGCGCACGTACTCGGGACTGATGCCGGCGTTGAATCCCCCGTAGCCGTAGAGAAACACCGGATTCGAGCCGTCGAGCGCCAGCCCCTTGCGGTAGGAGAGGAACATCGGAATGCGCGCGCCGTCCTTGGCCGGGTAGAAGACGAGCTTGGTTTCGATCTGGGTGGTGTCGAGCGGCGGCTTGTCCTCCCACAGCAGCGACCAGGCGAGCGTCTTGCCGTCGAGCTGATAAAGGCGTCCGGGGGCGGTAAAGGTCGATAGCGTGGCGTAGACGACGTCCTTGTCGATGTCGTAGGCGCTGGCGCTGATGTTGCCGAGCTCCGGCAGCGGCAGTTCGCGCACGCGCTTGCCGGACAGCTCGTGCACCCAGACCCGCGTGAGCACGTCCTTCTTGTCGCGCACCAGCAGCCAGTCGCTGGTCACCTCGACGCTGTCGAGCACGGTGTCCTGCTCCGGCCAGAGCACCTGCCAGTGCTCGAACTCCGGCGCCTGGTAGCTCGCCGCCATCAGCTTGAAGTTCGGCGCGTGATCGTTGGTGACGATGTAGATGCGGTCCTCGCGGAAGTCGGCGCTGGCGCGGAACTGCTTGCTCGTGTAGATCGTTCTGGCCTCGGCGCTCGAACCGAGCGGGCGGATGCGAATGGTATTGGAGTAGAAGTCGCCGGTCTCGAACACGGTGACCTCGGCGTGCTCCGGCTCGTAGACCGAGCACCAGTCCTTGGCGTCGGTCATCGAGAGCAGCAGCTCGTCGTGTTGCGGCGCGTCGCCCAGCCGGTGGCGGTAGCAGCGTTGCGGCTCCTGGCGCGCGATCGATTCCCTGGTGCGCGGCGTGACGAAGGCGTAGCGCTCGTCACGCGCCCATTGGAACGACGCGATCCCGGGCAGCAGGGCGCCGATCTGCGCGCCGGTGAGGGTGTCGATGACGCGGTAATCGGTGATCTCCGAACCGCGGCTGTAGGTCGCCACCGCGGCGCGGCTGGCGTCGCGGTTGAGGACCACCGCGCCCATGCTCGTCTTCCCCGACGGATCGAGCGCCAGCGGATCGAACAGCAGCAGCTCGCGCCCGTCCTGCCGCGTGTAGAGCTTGGCCTGCGCCTCGCCCTTGCGCGTGCGCTCGAAGAACTCGCGCCCCTTCTTGAAGAACGGCGCCTCGGTGATGTCGCGGTCGAAATAGGCGCTGAGCTCGTCGTGCAGGCCGGCGACCGGCGGCGCGTTGGCGTCGAGCCAGGACAGCGTCGCCTGGTGCTGGCGCTTCGTCCACGCCTGCACTTCCGGGTTGCCGGCGTCCTCCAGCCAGCGGTAGGCATCGGTGAGCTTCACGCCGTGGATGACATCGACCACGGGGCGCGCCGTGGTCGGTGGCGGATCGAATGCCGGCGCCGCGGCGGCGAGCCCGCTCGCCATGATCAGCCCGATCGCGGCGCGGCGGCCGGCTCGCCGGGCGCGTGCATCCATGGTTCGCTCTCCTGCATCAGTGGAACTCCGGGCCGTGCCCGCGCGCGAGCAGCGTCTCGACGGCGCGGCGTGGTTCCTGGTTCTCGTAGAGGACGCGAAACACCGCCTCGCAGATCGGCATGTCGACCCCGAGGGAGCGCGCGAGCATGACCACGTCGCGCGCCGCGTCGACGCCCTCGGCGACGTGGCCGAGCTCGCGCAGGATGTCGGCGAGGCGCGCTCCGCGCGCCAGGCCCAGGCCGACGCGGCGGTTGCGCGACAGGTCGCCGGTGCAGGTCAGGACCAGGTCGCCCAGTCCGGACAGGCCCATGAGCGTTTCGCGCTTGCCGCCGAGGGCGGCGGACAAGCGCCCGGTCTCGGCCAGGCCGCGGGTGACCAGCGCCGCGCGCGCGTTGTCTCCGAAACCCAGGCCGTCGCTCGTGCCGGCGGCGATCGCCAGCACGTTCTTGACCGCGCCCCCCACCTCGACCCCGACCAGGTCATCGCTCACGTAGGCGCGGAAGGCCTCGCCGCGCAGGCACCCGGCCACCGTCTCGGCCACGCGCGCATCGGTCGCAGCCACGCTGACCGCGGTCGGCAGGCCGCGCGCGACTTCGGAGGCGAAGCTCGGACCCGAGATAACGCCCACCGGCGAGGGCCAGCCCGGCGCGACGACTCGATGCGCCAGGGTGACTCCCGGCGCGTCGGCCGTGGCGACCAGTCCCTTGCCCAGCCAGAACAGCGGCGCCGCGACGCTGCGTCGCGCCGTTGCCACGACATCGACCAGCGCGCCGATCGGCGTGGCGACGAGAACGAGCGAGGCGTCGGCGAGCATTTCCGGCAGCGCCGAGCCGATGGTGATGGCCGGCGGCAGCGTGAAGCCGGGAAGGTAGCGCAGGTTTTCGCGCGCGGTGGCGAGCGCCTGCGCGTGGCCCGCGTCGCGCGCCCAGAGGCGCACGGTCGGCGCCGCGGGCACCCGGGCGAGATGGATGGCGAGCGCGGTACCCCATGCGCCCGCACCCAGGATAGCGATCGAATCCATCGTGGCGCGCGGCCCGCCGCCGGCGGCTACAGGCCCCAGACTTGCTGGATGCGAACGAAGCCGACCTGACCGTCGCGATGCCGGACCTTCGCCCAGCCCGGCGTGCTGCTGGCGTAGTCCGCATCGACGAGTTCGAGCAGCACGTTCTGCTCCGCCTTGAACACCACCGGGGCGGCGGCCTCGGGGCCGGCGAGGATATCGGCGACGGGGCTGCGCACCATGACCACTCGCTTGTCGGCCACCGCTTTCTTCTCGATCCAGGCAACCGTCCCGCCGGCATCGCGAACCTTGAGCCAGCCCTCGACGATGACCACCACCTCGAGCGGATAGTCCCTGCCCAGCGCGAACAGGGGCTTGGCCTTGAGCGAGGGGGCGTCGTAGAGCACCGCCGCCTCGGAGGTGGCGCGGAAATCAGCCGCCGCCGCGACGGCGGCAAAGAGCGCGACTAGCGCTAACGCGTACCGCGGAGCGCGCCGCGCCATGCGCCGCTACGCCTGCGCCGCCACCTGCGGCTGCTGCATGCTTGCCAGCTGCTGCGCATACAGGGCCTCGAAGTTGATCGGATCGAGGTGCATCGCCGGATACCCGGCGCGCATCACCGCGTCGGCGATCGTCTCGCGCACGTAGGGGAACAGCAGGTTCGGGCAGTGGATGCCGAGAATCGGCTGCAGGTCCGAAAGCGGCACGCCTTCGATGCGGAATACGCCCGCCTGGGCCGCCTCGATCAGGAACAGGGTCTTGTCGGAGGACTTGGCCGTCAGGGTGACGGTCAGCACGCACTCGAAGTGGCTGTCGTCGAGCTGCTCGCCGCGGCTGCGCAGGCTCACCTCCACCTGCGGCGCATCCTGCTCCTTGGCGAACGATTGCGGCGCGCCCGGGTTTTCGAGCGACAAATCCTTGACGTAGATCTTCTCGATCTTGAGCCTGGGTGCGGAGGGGGGTTGCAGGTCGGCCATGCGATCTTCCTATGGAATGCGGGTTGAAGAATGAAACAGGCAATTATACCGGAGCAGCAAAGCGCCGGCGGGGTTGCCCGTCAGGCCGACTCCAGGGCCAGAAGCGGCATGAGTTCGCCTGCGCGGTCGAGTGCCACCAGGTCGTCGTAGCCGCCGATATGCCGGGCGCCGATGTAGATTTGCGGCACCGTGCGGCGACCGGTCCGCCGCACCATTTCCTCGCGTCGCGCGGGTTCGAGGTCGATCCGCACCTTGGCGATCTGCGCCACGCCCCGGTCGCGCAGCAACTGCTCCGCGCGCACGCAATACGCACATACCCCCGTCGAGTACATGGTGATGGCGGCCGTGACTGCTTCGGGTTGCTGCGTCTCGCCCACCCTAGGTTCCCTTGTCCACCGGCAAGCCGGCGTCGCTCCAGGCGCGCAGGCCCCCGCGCAGCGTGTACACCTCGGCAAATCCGAGGCCGACGAGCGCCGCGGCGGCCGCCCGGCTGCGCTGGCCGCGCTCGCAGTAGGCGATCACCGGCCGAGAGGTCAGTTTCGCCAGCTCGTGGGCGCGGCTCGCGAGCTGCGAGCCCGGCAGGTGCACGGCATTGGGAACCCGACCGCCTTCGTACTCCTTCGGTTCGCGCAGATCGAGCATCAGCGCGTCGCGACGATTGATCAGCTGCGTCGCCTCCAAGGCGCCGATCTCGCGCACCGACGAGAAGCGCGGGCGAAGCGTCAGCCACAGCCATATCGCCCCGGAGGCGATCATGACCATGAGCAGGGGCCAGTTGTCTTGGAGAAATTGCAGGTTCATCGAGGGTCGGTGCCGTTTGAGCCCGGCAGCGCGGTGGAAATGATAACGTAGTCTCGATTGCGATTTCGCTTTGGCGTCGCGGCTTTGGGGAACCAACCGCTGCGGCGGGGGTCCATCTCGCCTTGAGGCTTCGCGTGCCGTGCCTGCGCGCAGGGCGGCGCGGATGGCACGGGTTTCCTTGATCGACGTGCAGTGTTGAGCCCGCCGCCGGTCGGCTGGCAGGCCACGCGCGGCGGCTGCGTCCTGCCGGCGTTTGCGTCGGGCGCCGCGCTCGCGCCGCCAGCGCCTTGCGCGGCGGCAAACGGGCGTATACTTGGGCGCGACGAGAAGTCTTGCGATCCGCGTTCGCGGGTTGCGGTGCCACCAACGAGGTTTGCGATGCGTGACGGCTGGAAGAAAGCGGGTTTGGTCGGTCTGGGAGCGGTACTCGGGCTGCTCTTGAGCCTCAACTTTTCGGCGATGGCGGAAAGAGAAGCCAGGATGCCGATCCCCTACGACGACCTGCAGCTCTTCTCGGCCGTTTTCGGGCGCATCAAGAGCGACTACGTCGAGGCGGTTCCCGACGACAAGCTCATCCGCGGGGCCATCAACGGCATGGTCCACGATCTCGACCCGCATTCGGACTTTCTCGACGAGGACGCGTTCCGCGAACTCCAGGTGTCGACCCAGGGCAAGTTCGGCGGCCTTGGCATCGAGGTCGGGGTCGAAGACGGGATCATCAAGGTCATCTCGCCCATCGAGGATACGCCCGCCTTCCGGGCCGGCGTGAAGTCCGGCGATCTGATCGTCAAGATCGATGACATCGCCACCCGCGGCATGCCGCTTTCCGAGGCGGTGCAGAAGATGCGCGGCCGGCCGGGCACGCAGATCGTGCTCACGGTGGCGCGCAAGGATGTCGACACGCCGCTCACCTTCACCCTGACGCGCGAGGAAATCGTCGTCAAGAGCGTCAAGTACAAAATGGTCGAGCCCGGTTACGGCTACATCCGTGTCGCCCAGTTCCAGGAACGCACCGGCGAGGATCTTGCCAAGGCGATCAAGGAGCTCTACAAGCAGGGGAACCTGTCCGGTCTGGTGCTCGACGTGCGCACCGACCCGGGCGGCCTGTTGCCGACCGCGGTCGGGGTTTCCGCGGCGTTCCTGCCGCAGGACGCGCTCGTCGTCTACACCGACGGCAGGACGCCCGACGCGCGCATGCGACTGGGCGCGAACAAGGACAATTACATGCGCAGCCGGGGCGACGACTACCTGCGCGATCTGCCTGCTGCGATCAAGACGGTGCCGATGGTGGTGCTCGTCGACGGCGGGACGGCGTCGGCATCGGAGATCGTCGCCGGCGCCTTGCAGGACCACAAGCGGGCGATCGTGATGGGCACCCAAACCTTCGGCAAGGGATCGGTGCAGACCATCGTGCCGCTCGGCCACAACACCGGGCTTAAGCTGACCACGGCGCGCTACTACACGCCCAACGGGCGCTCGATCCAGGCCAAGGGCATCGAGCCCGATATCGTCGTCGACGACGGACGCGACTCGCCGAACCGTCTGCGCGAAGCGAACCTGGACCATCATCTCGAGACGCCGACTGCGACCGGCGCCGATGATGCGCTCAACATGAAGGGCAAGAGCGCGGCCGCGCAGCCGGTGGCGAAGAGCCAGGTCAAGCCGGTGTCGAAGCTCGACCCCGATGTGCTGCCGCCCCGCTTCGAATTCGGCGCCAGCGACGATTTTCAGCTCAGGCAGGCGCTCAACGAGCTCAAGGGCCAGCCGGTCCTCGCCTCGAACAAGGCGGTTGCCGCGCAGGCGAAGCCGCAGTAGACAAAGCCCCGAGCATGCACCGAAAGACGCCCGGTTCGCCCGGGCGTTTTTCTTGGCGCAGCGGCATTATGTACGAGTTACCCCTAGCCAAATCATGCGCGTTTGTGGCTGGAGAAGTAGCTTGAGGTGGTACTCCCGATAAACTTAACACTAATATGCACCGTAGCGATGGCGGCCTAGGCGCAGGATAGACGCGAATGCGGAGCCGTGGCGCAAGAGGGTCCACGGCCAGGGTTGGGGAAGCGTCACCGCGCGTGCTGTGGATCCGCTGCCACTTCGGCGTAGGCCTCGCGGACCACAGCTTCGAACTCCGTCGCCTCATCATCAGTGAGCTGCGCGAAGTACGCCTTGCGCTTGCCGTTGGAAAGCCGCCAGTCGTTCTGCGCCACCACGTTGATGAACGTGTCGAGGCTGTGCCCCGGCCAGTCGAAACGCTCGTTGAGCCTACGGAACGCGAGGTCGTAGCCCAAGAGGTAGTTCACTTCTTTTTCAAGGTCTTCCTCGACGGTGCGGTCGAGCGCCCAGAACAGGAAGGCAGCCTGCTCAGTAGCGTCGAAGAAGCGAAAGTACAGCGCGTCATTGCCCAGTGCTGGCACGTTGGGCGTGTCCGGGTTGTACTGAGTGCGCGCGAGCATCGGCACGGAGAAGTGCTCGAGCACCTCGTTGTAACGGTCGAGGTTGGCGAGAATAACGGCCGACACCGGCAGGATGATGCCTCGGGGTGTGAAGCCGCTCACGGCCAACACCTGGTGGATGAGGTAACGGTGCAATCGGCCGTTGCCGTCGATGAACGGGTGGATGAACACGAAGCCGAACGCGACTGCGGCAGCAAGCGCAACCGGGTCCATCCGCGTCTTGGCGTCGTCAGCATGCGCCGCCATCCGGGCAAGCCCCTCCATCAACGGTCGCACGTCCTCGGGCCGCGGCGGCACGAATGCGACCCGCCGCCGGTACCCTAGGTCCTTGCCCACCCAATTCTGCTTGGTGCGAAAGCTCGCTTCAGCGAACCGGGGGTCGACAACCGCGTTTTGCAGGTCGACAAGCTTGTCCTCGGAGAGGTCGATGTCCTCATCGGCATTACGCAGGAGGTCTGCGAAGCGCTGCGCGCGCGCCGGCGAGGGCTTGGCGCGCTCGATGTCGAACGAGGTGTGCGTCTCCTTGAGGTACAGGAAGGCCGCGGCACGCGCTAGCAGTTGTGGGTCGTACTTCGCGAGCCGTTCCTGCGTGCGCTGGTGCAGGTCCTTCGCCAGCATCGAAGCGATGTAGGGCGTGCGCCGAATGAGCGGACAAAACTCCCGCGTGCCCGGCAGGTTGTCGATGACGCGGTAGCGTGCGTTGCGCTTGCCCACCGGCCGGGCGAGCTGCAGCTTGGGGTCCAAAGCCGGCACCAGCGCCACTTTCGATGGTACCGCGACGTCTAGGGCCTGCCCGGTAAGCCACTCGTAGAGGAACCCGGTCCGGCGCGCATAGATCGAGCGTGGCCGGTCGTGCAGCCACATGGTCAGTTCGTGGCTCCCCGTCTGTTGGAACAGCATCGCGAGTACCTCGAGGTTGACGCCCTCGTAGCGCAGCGCGAACTGCAGGTGGCCGGTGAGCGCGTCCTCGGGCCGGTAGGAGGGAGGGAAGACGAGGATTTCCTCCCCGTCATTCATCTGCGAGGCACGCCCTCGGGCCCGCGTGTTCACCTCTGCCCGCACGGTCAGGGGCCGGGCCGGTAGGCGGTGCTCGCGTATCAGGTGGTCGTAGCCAATGGGCAGCGGGTTCATGAGTTAGAGGGCGCCTTCGCAAAAAAGAGGGCGATTTATATATTGTATCACAAACCCGAGGGCCGCCCTTGAATTTTCGATATATGCCATCAACGCCCTCGAATTTGCGAATGGCCCCTCGATTTTACGATACGTGCAAGACAATGCGCGGCTAACGCCGCCCAAGACGCATGATGCGGCCAAGCGCGCGAGAACGCAGCCGAGCGTTCGCATGGATGCGCGGATCCCCACGTCTCTCGCCTCCTGGCCAATTGCCAGTAGAGCTTAGCGGCATTGGCCACGAGCTTAGCGCCGGCGTCGCCTTTGGCGTTGGCCGTCGGCATCAGATGGCGGCGGCCTTTGGCGCGCCTTTGCCGATCTGGCATAGGCAACCAGTTCATAATGTGCCGTGGCTTCCTACCCCTGCGCGCAGGCGCCGGAGACAACCGTCCCGTCAATGGATGACGCGCAGCTGCTGCGCTACAGCCGGCACATCCTGCTCTCCGAGCTCGGCGTCGACGCCCAGCAGCGCTTCGCCGAGGCGCATGCGCTCATCGTCGGTGTCGGCGGCCTGGGCAATCCGGTGGCGCAGTTTCTCGCCGCCTCCGGCGTGGGCACCCTGACCCTGGTCGACGCCGATCGCGTCGATCTCACCAACCTCGCCCGCCAGACCCTGTTCGATAGCGGCGTCGTCGGACAGCCGAAGGTCGATGCGGCGCGGGCGCGACTTGCCGCCATCAACCCCGAGGTGTGCGTGCTGGCCCGGATGCAGCGGGTCGGGGAAGCAGAGCTCTCGCCGCTGGCGGCCGCGGCCGATGTCATCATCGATTGCTCGGACAACTTCGTCACCCGGCACGCGGTCAATCGCGCCTGCGTGGCTGCGAGAAAGCCGCTCGTTTCGGGGGCCGCCATACGCTTTGACGGCCAGGTGGCCGTGTTCGACGCCCGCGACAGCGAAAGTCCCTGTTATGGCTGCCTGTTCGGCGAGGGTGAGGAGTTCGAGGAAACCCGCTGCGCCACGATGGGGGTGTTCGCTCCGCTGGTCGGCATCATCGGCGCCACCCAGGCCGCCGAGGCGCTGAAGCTGCTCGCCCCGGCCGGGCGCACGCTCGCCGGGCGGCTGTTGCTGCTCGATGCGTTGACCATGGAGTGGCGCGAGGTCAAGGTGGCTCGGGATCCCGATTGCCCGGTGTGCCGGCAGGCGCGCTGAGCGCGCCATCGCATCCGGCCGGCGCGCGCCCCTCGCCGCAGGCGGCCTAGCCGAACAGGTACTTGCGCTGCACTTCCCAGTGCTCCTGCGGCAGGCGCTTGAAGCCGGATTTGGCAAACAGTGCCCAGCGCCCGAGCACGAAGGCGAGCAGGGCGTTGGCTTCGGCGACCGGGTCGCCACTCCAGCCGCCACCCGCCTGGGCGATCTTGAGCGCCTGGCGCAACGCCGCCTCGATGCGCTCGTAGAGCTGATTCATGCGCACCTGCAGGCGCTCGTCCTCGTTGACCAGCGCATCGCCGATCAGTACCCGCGTCATGCCGGGATTCTTCTCGGCGAATCCGAGCAGCACCGACACCATCTGCGCCGCCTGCGCGACCCCGTCGGTGGTTTCGCTGGTAATGCGGTTGACCAGTGAAAACAGGGTCGTTTCGATGAACTCGATGAGCCCCTCGAACATCTGCGCCTTGCTGGCGAAATGGCGGTAGAGCGCGGCCTCGGACACCTCCAGACGCGCGGCGAGCGCGGCGGTGGTGATCTTCTCGCCACGGGGACTTTCGAGCATGGCTGCCAGCGTCTGCAGGATCTGCAGCCGCCGTTCGCCCGGTTTGGTCGCCATCGAGATGCTCCTTCGCGCCCCTTCAATCGGCCTTGATCATGGTGCCCACGCCTTCGTTGGTGAGCACCTCGAGCAGCAACGCGTGTTCGACCCGGCCGTCGATGATGTGCGAGCTGCGCACGCCGTTCTTGACCGCGTCGAGCGCCGAGCCGATCTTGGGCAGCATGCCGCCGTGGATCGTGCCGTCGGCGAACAGGCGCTCGATTTCACTGGCGCTCAAGCCGGTCAGCAGCCTGCCGTTCCTGTCGAGCACGCCGACCGTGTTGGTCATCAGCACGAGCTTTTCCGCCTTGAGCGTCTCGGCGAGCTTGCCGGCCACGAGGTCGGCGTTGATGTTGTAGGCCTCCCCCTCCGGGCCGACGCCGATCGGCGCGATGACCGGCACGAAATCGCGCGAATCGAGCAGCTGGATGAGCTCCGGATCGATGCGCTCGATTTCGCCCACCAGGCCGATGTCGACCGACTCGCTGCCATCGGACTCGCTCTTGAGCAGCATCTTCGGGCGTGGATGAAGGCGCCATCCTGGCCGGTCAGGCCGACGGCGCGGCCGCCATGCTGGTTGATCAGGCCGACGATCTCCTGGTTGAGCTCTCCCAAGACCATCTCCACGACGTTCATCACCTTCTCGTCGGTCACCCGCATGCCCTGGCGGAATTCGCTCGGTATGCCCATCGTCTTCAGCAGGTCGCCGATCTGCGGCCCGCCGCCGTGGACGATGACCGGGTTCATGCCGACGAGCTTGAGCATCACCACGTCGCGGGCAAATCCGGCCTTGAGGGCGGCCTCCGTCATCGCGTTGCCACCGTACTTGATGACAATAGCCTTGTCATGAAAACGCTGAATGTAGGGCAGAGCCTCGGCCAGGATCTGAGCCTTGAGCGCGGAGGCGGCCTCGGGGGGCATGGCGGCAGGGATTGCAGCGGAGGGCTAGGGTGGCGAGGATTCTAACCGATCGCGCGCAAACAAAGTACCCGCGCCACTTGCTCGACGAGTAAGCCCTGACTGGCGCGGGTGCCGACGCGTTTGTAAGCGACAAAGCCCTTTGGTATCTTGCGCGAATGCCAGACGCGCCGCCGGATGCCATCGACGTAGGTCTCGTGCACCGCGTGCTGGTCACCAAGCTGCGCCACCACGGCGACGTCCTGCTTGCCTCGCCGGTGTTCACCGCGTTGCGTAGCGCGCTGCCGGGGGCGGAGATCGATGCGCTCGTCTATCGCGACACCGCGCCGCTGCTCGAAGGTCATCCGGCGATAGCCCGCCTGCATGCCATCGATCGCGACTGGAAGCGGCGCGGGCTCTTCGGCCAGTGGCGCGCCGAGACCGGCCTGCTGCGCGCATTGCGCGCGCGAGGCTACGACCTGATCGTGCATCTGACCGAGCATCCGCGCGGGGCGTGGCTGTGCCGGTTGCTGCGTCCGCGCTACGCGGTCGGGCGCGAGCTGCCGCGCGCCCACTGGCTGTGGCGGACGAGCTTTACGCACTACTACCGGCTGCCGCGGGCCCGGCCGCGGCACACCGTGGAATGCAATCTCGACGCGCTGCGCCGGCTGGGGCTGCAACCGGCGCACGCAGAGCGGCAACTGGTGCTCGTTCCCGGCGCGGCCGACCTCGCGCGGGCGCGGCAGTGCTGTGCCGAGCACCGGCTCCAGCCCCGGCGATTCATCCACCTGCACCCGGGCTCGCGCTGGCAGTTCAAGTGCTGGACGCCGGAGGCCTACGCGGATCTGATCACGCAGATCGTCGGCGACGGCTGGCCGGTGGTCATCACCGGCGCCCCCGACGCATCGGAGCAGAGGCTGGTAGCGACGGTGGTCGACAGGCTCGCCCCCGCGGTGAGACAGCAGGTCGTCGACCTCGCCGGGGCGCTGACGCTGCGCGAACTGGCGGCGCTCACCGGCGAGGCGCGGGCGTTCGTCGGCGTCGACTCGGCGCCGATGCATATTGCTGCCGCGATGCAAACGCCGGTGGTGGCGCTGTTCGGGCCCAGCGGCGAGGTCGAGTGGCATCCGTGGCAGGTGCCCCACCGTGTGGTCGCCTCGACCGTCCACCCCTGCCGGCCCTGTGGCAACGACGGCTGTGGCGGCGGCAAGGTTTCCGAGTGCCTCACCACGCTGCCGGTGGGGCGGGTGCGCGCGGCGCTCGTCGAACTGCTCGCCGAGACCGAGGCGCTGGCGCGATGAGACTCGCGATCATCCGCCAGCGCTACACGCCCTACGGCGGCGCCGAGCGCTTTGTCGAGAGCGCGCTCGAAGCGCTGCTCGAGCGCGGCATCGCCATCACCCTCTACACGCGACGCTGGCCGCAGACCCGCCTGCAGCTCATTGAGCCGGTGCTCTGCAACCCGCCCTACCTGGGCCGGCTGTGGCGCGACTGGAGCTTTGCCCGTGCGGTATGCAGCACGATCGCCCGCAAGCCGCCGGAACTGGTGCAGTCGCACGAGCGCCTGTTGTGCTGCGACGTCTATCGGGCCGGCGACGGCGTGCACCAGGTCTATCTGGAGGAGCGGCTGCGCGACGCGTCGCCGCTGCTCCGCCGGCTGACCGCCTGGAGCCCGTACCACCGCTATGTCCTGGACATGGAGCGGCAGCTGTTCGCCAGTCCTGCGCTGCGCGCGGTGATCTGCAACTCGAAGATGGTGAAGGAAGAGATCCGCGAGCGCTTCGGCCTGCCCGAGGAGCGGCTGTTCGTCATTTACAACGCCGTCGACAGCGACGTCTATTCGCCGCAGTTGCGCAGCCATCGCGCCCCGGTGCGCGCCAAGCTGGGAGTGCCCGAAGAGGCGACCGTGTTCCTGCTCGTCGGCTCCGGTTATGCGCGCAAGGGCGTGGCGCGCGCCATTGCCGCTCTCGCGCGCCTGCCCGGCGACACTTACCTGTTCGTGGTCGGGCGCGACAAGTCGCGTCGCCACTACAAGAATCTGGCGCGTGAGCTCGGCGTCGCCCACCGGGTCGCGCTGTTAGGCGCGCAGGACGATGCCCGGCCATTCTTCGGCGCCGCCGACGCGTTCGTGCTGCCGACGCTCTACGATCCCTGCCCAAACGCCGCGCTCGAGGCGATGGCGTGCGGCCTGCCGGTGGTCACGAGCACGACCTGCGGCGCCGCCGAACTCATCGTCGACAACGACGCCGGCTTCGCCTGTGTGGCGCGCGACATCGATTCGCTCGCCTGGCACATGATGACGCTGACCGACGCCGGTGCGCGGGCCACGCTGGGCGCGCGCGCCCGGGAAGCGGTGCTGCCGCTCACGCCCGCCGCCATGACGCTGCAGCTGGTGCTGCTCTACCGCGACCTGCTCGCCGCCGCGCATGCGGCAACGCCCGCGCCACGGCGTTGAGGCGGGGTGCAGGCCCCGCGCTATAATGGCCGGCGCCCACGCTCGCGATCCGTCGCGGCGGCTTGCGCCTTGAAATCGTGTCGTTCGCCCTGCGTTTCCCCCTGCGCCATCATGCTGCGTCCGGACCGGTCGGCGGTTGGCGCCTGCGCGCGGAGGCGATGAGGCCGCGCGCCGAGAGCTGCTAAGCCTAAGGCGCAGCCCATGGCAACCGCTACCGCTGACGGCCACGGGCGCCTGGCCGGCCGGACGCAGGTCGTCGCGCGCGCCCTGCTGTGGCGGCTCTTGAGCGGCGGGCGCCGCGCGTGGCCGCCCGATCCGCAACGCATCCTCATCGCCCATCATCTTCTGCTCGGCGACACGCTGATGCTGACCCCGCTGGTCGCCAAGCTGCGCGAACGCCATCCGGCCGCCGACCTGGTGATGGCCGTGCCCGAGGCCTACGCGCCGCTGTATGCGCGCGCACCCTACGACCTGCGCGCCATCGGCTGGGACCCGCGGCGGCCGAATCGATCGCCGCTGTGGCGGGAGCCCGGTTTCGATCTCGCGCTCATTCCAGCCGACAACCGCATGAGCTGGCTCGCCCTGGCGCTGGGTGCGCGCTGGATCGTCGCCTTCGCCGGTGACCGGCCGCCGAGCAAGAGTTGGCCGATCGACCTGCAGTGGCGGTATCCGGACCGGCCCGCCGCCTGGGGCGACATGGTCGGCGGCCTCATACCCGGCCCGCCGCCGGCCCTCTATCGTCCGGCAGACTGGCCCGCGCCTCCCGCCGCGGCCATCGCCCCTCCCCTTGCCTCGCCGTACGCCGTGCTGCACGTCGGGGCCAGCACGCCGCTCAAGCAATGGGATGCGGCGCGCTGGGCGGCGCTCGCCGCGCGCTTCGCGGCGAACGGCATCGAACCGGTGTGGTCGGCGGCAGCGGCGGAAACGGCAATCGTGCGCGCCTGCGATCCCGACGCGCGCTATCGCTCGTTTGCCGGCGTGCTGACGCTCGCGCAAATCTGGCAACTGATCGCCGGTGCGTTAGTCCTGGTCTCCCCGGACACCGGTATCGCGCACCTCGGCCGCATCGTCGGCGCGCCAACCGTGGCTCTGTTCGGTCCCGGGGCGGTGACGCTCACCGGCGCGGGAGCCTTCTGGCGCGGCATGCCCTATCGCGCGGTCAGCGTCGATCCGTTTCCCTGTCGCGATCAACGCACGCTCTTCAAGCGCGAGATCGCCTGGGTGCGACGCTGCGAGCGCTCGCCGGCGCAGTGCCCTCACCCGCGCTGCATGGATGCCATCGGCCTCGAGGCCGTCGTGGCGGCGATGGCAGAGCTCGGGATCGACCTGAAGGCCTAGCGGCGCAACCTGCTTTAGCGGGCTTGGCGCGCAACCAGCCGTTGCACGGCGACCGCGGCTCGGGGGAGCTCGCCGGGCGGCGCGTATTCGGCGATCCATGCCTTGAGCCAGGAGCGCACGTCGGCATCGCTGGCGACGCGATCGCGCTCGAGCCAGGCGATCATCTGGTCAATCGCATCGGCACCGTTGGCCCGCGCCTGGGCGATGAACAGTTTCGGATGCGGCGTGGCCAGCGGGGTCTCTTCCGCGGCGAGCGGTTCCTCGTAGAGCTTTTCGCCGGGGCGCAGCCCCGTGAACACGATGCCGATCGCGTCCGGATCGGCGCCGGACAGGCGGATCAGGTGGCGCGCCAGGTCGACGATGCGCACCGGCTCGCCCATGTCGAGCACCAGCACTTC
>Ga0074045_10001752_pt1 | contig 20668 bp, 22 predicted proteins | sample BogForMeECP23OM2_FD_94442 | JGI IMG/M metagenome (GOLD analysis project Ga0074045, IMG submission 94442) | Bog forest soil microbial communities from Calvert Island, British Columbia, Canada - Bog Forest MetaG ECP23OM2 | ecosystem: Environmental > Terrestrial > Soil > Wetlands ...
CCCTCCATTGATGAAATCGCTTCTATCATGGCGCCTAGTTTTGACCGGGCGTCGACGATGTATCTCGCGCGCATATTCGGGAATCTGTAACCGAGGCGTTTCAGCTCTCGTGCGAGGTCCGGTTCGCTGAGCGACAGGAACCCGCTTCCGATAGACTTCTGTATGCGGATTCCGCCTTCCGCGCTGTAGTTCGCTGTCAGGATGCAGAAGCAAAGCTCTTTGAATATCTCTTCTTCGCTGGAATTCCCGAGGGCGCTAAAGCTGGCCATCCGCTTATCTATGGTATCTCCTACCGACGTGGTTTTGAGGGATTTTATCGATTTGATGAGCTTCTGCATGTAGATATGATTTCCCACGTCGAATTATTAAAATTTGAGTTTGAAAGGCGGGTATGGAAAATCCGTTCGTGGCAGCGGCCAAACGCATCGCTCGATGCGAAACCATCCGCGGCAGGTCACCTGACGAGCTGCGTGAAATGGCTAAAGGGGATGAGCGTACGACCCAATATGGGAGCGCTAGTTACATCACTTCCATACGCTCTCGAAGCGCGAAATTCACGGAGATTGTGTTCAACCCGGAAAAAATTCATGAGGAAACTTTAGGTAAAGTCGCGGGCCATCTTGATAACAGGACGCTTATCGCAGTTGACCGGATAATGTGCCTGCGTAATGGATACCGCACTAAAATCCGCCTGCTAATCACTGATAGATACGCCAGGCTGGCGTATATGTGGGGTCAGATGCTTTTCCTTCCGGATAAGGAGATGGAAACCAAGGAGCCGGATTTCACCATAATAGACGTGCCTGAATGGGAGGAACGCAAAATACTCGTGGATCCGAACAATTTCATCACGATCATACTCGGTTCGGATTATTGCGGGGAGATAAAAAAAGCGGGTCTGCGCATGATGATGTACGCGCACAAGAGAAAACGGGGCGGACTCGGTCTCCATGCGGGGTCCAAGGTGCTCCGGACAAATTGCAGCGGCAAACTCGTAGAGAGGGGCGTCCTTCTGTTCGGTCTGAGCGCTACCGGAAAGACGACTTTAACGTGCCACCACCATTGGCTGGATACAAAGGCTGGTGAACTGGTGCGCATACGCCAGGATGATGTTGTGCTCCTCAATAAGGATGGTTCGGCGATCGGCACAGAAGATAATTTCTACATAAAAACAGATGGCCTGGAGCCAGATTCCCAACCGCTGCTATACAAAGGAGCCATATCCAAGAATGCTATCCTGGAGAATGTGAAGGTGGATGAAACCGGGAGGGTAGATTTCTTCGACTCGAACCTCACATCAAATGGAAGGGGAGTTGTGATAAGGAAGGAACTGGATTTCACGGACAACTCCATAGACCTCGAGCGCACTGACATAATCGTATTTATAACAAGGAGAAAGACAATCGTGCCCCCTATAGCGAAATTGAACCCCGAGCAGGCAGCGGCGTTCTTCATGCTTGGGGAATCCGTGGAATCTTCGGCGGGGGATCCTACGCAGGCCGGCAAACCATTAAGGGTGGTCGGAACTAACCCATTCATCATCGGGCCGTTCGAAGAGGAGGGGAACCGATTCCTTGAAATATTGGAAGCGAACCCCAGCATCGAATGCTTCCTGCTGGATACCGGGAGATTCGGAGCCCACTCCGGAAGCGATGAGGGAGTTAAGATAACCGTGTATGATTCCGCTAGGTTGCTTGCGGACGCGGCACGGGGAACGATAAAATGGAAAACGGATCCGGATTGGGGTTATAAGGTCGCTGTCTGGGCCGGGGATGTAGATATGCGTCCCTTCGACCCTTCCAGATATTATGGCAAGGCTGAATATTCACGGTTGACCAAGGAGCTCAAAGAAGAGAGGCGGGCATGGCTCGGGCAATTCGAAGGATTGGATAAGAAAATCGTTAATGCGATATGAAATCATTTTCCGCGCCAGATTTTTTCTGGGATTCTTTTCTTGTAATTGACGAATCTGGCAAGGATGAAAAGGAGATCCCCCAGACGGTTCAGGTAGATTATCATGTCGGGATTGATTCTATCCCGGTCTGAAAGGGCGACGACCTCTCGTTCTGCCCTACGGCATACTGTGCGGGAGAAGTGCAGCAATGATGCGGTTTCGTTTCCGCCTGGAACTATGAAGTGATTGAGGGGTGGGAGTTGGGTTGACAAACGGTCGATTTCTGCTTCCAGCCGACTCATTCGGACCGGCTTTATTGTCCTGGTTTTCGCCCCTTTTGAAGCGAGTTCGGACCCTATCACGAAGAGATCGTCCTGCACCCCTGCCAGGGCTGATGCGACATCTTCCATCTCGCTAAAGCTCAGCACAAGACCCAAAACCGCATTAAGCTCGTCCACACTGCCATATGCCTCCACTCGAATATCGCTTTTCGGCACGATTTCTCCGCTGGTGAGCGTGGTTTTACCCTTGTCACCGAATTTGGTGTAGATTGGCATACATGGTATTTTCATCGCGCATTAAAAATATTGACTGTAATCCCAATTTACGGAATTAGTGTCGCGCTGGGATGTTCATCATGACAGTCATAGACGATTTTGCGCTCTTGGAAAAGCATGGATTCAGACTCATTCCATATTATTTTGCCAAAAGCGAGAAAGATGCCCTGGCAGGAGCCAAAAAAATAGGGTACCCAGTCGCCTTGAAGATAGTTTCGCCAGGCATAACCCATAAAACGGATGTTGGAGGGGTAAGATTGAAGATAAAGGATGAAAGGTCGCTCCACATCGCATACGAGGAAGTCATGCAGAGCGCAGGCGTGAATCAGGTGGATGGGGTCCTAGTCCAGAAGATGGCCCGGAAAGGCGTTGAACTCATCATAGGAGGGAAAAAGGATCCGCAGTTCGGCCATATGATCGTTCTGGGCTTGGGTGGCATATACGTGGAGATATTCAGGGATGTGAGCGCGAGGTTATGCCCCGTCACCAGCGAGGATGTCGATGAAATGATTGCTGAATTGAAATCCCATCCGTTGCTGGAAGGTGCCCGTGGCGAGAAGCCCATCAACAAGAAGGTTCTGGAGCAGCTCGTGCTTCGCGCATGTAAATTCATGGCGCAGGAGGACATCAAAGAGATGGACCTCAACCCGGTGATATTCGACGAGAAAGGTTGCGATATCATAGACGCGCGTTTCAGCAGGTAATTCTATGGACAAAATGATCAGGAATCTGGAACATATTTTCAATCCCAAGACCGTGGCCATAATAGGAGCTTCGGCAACTCCAAACAAGATCGGGAACATATTGATCAAGAACTTCTATGATGCCAGATTCCATGGCATGGTCTGCCCGGTCAACCCCAAATATGATGAGATAATGGGTTTCAAATGCTACCCAGATGTGGGAAGCATCCCTGGCAAAGTCGATTGCGTGATAATAGCCACCCCAGCCGAAACCGTACCCGGGATCATGGAGGAATGCGCGAAGAAGAAGGTCGGTGGCGTCATAATATTGAGCGGAGGATTCGAAGAAGTTAAACGCGATGACTTGGCATTGAAGATAAAGGATATCGCGATTAAGAACGACATTCCGCTTGTTGGCCCGAATTGCCTCGGGGTGTTCAACCCATATACGAAGATAGATAGCATATTCCTTCCGACTTACAAGCTCGAGAGGCCGAAGGCTGGTGGGGTCGCTTTCATAACACAAAGCGGCGCAGTCGGGTCCACTGTGATGGATCTGGCAGCGTATTACGGGCTTGGCATCTCTAAATTCATATCCTACGGCAACAGCACCGTGCTCGATGAATCGGATTATCTCGAGTATCTCATGCATGATGATGACACGGAGATCATCATACTCTACATAGAAGGAGCGAAAGATGGCAGGAAACTTTTTGAGACTATGAAGAAGGTCAATTGCGTGAAGCCCATAATTGCTCTAAAGGCGGGCCGAGCCAGCGGTGGAGCTGCTGCAGCACGCTCGCACACCGGGAACATCGCCGGGAGCTACATGGCTTACCAAGCAGCATTTAAACAAGCAAAGGTTACGGAAGCCAATACCCTCGACGAGGTATTCGAGTTCGTGAAGATATTCAACCAACCGAAACCAAATGGCAAGCGGGTGGGCATCATAACCAATGGTGGCGGTATAGGGGTTTTGACAGCCGACGCTGTGGAGGCTGAGGGTCTTCAGATAGCGCAGTTCAGCGATGAGACCAAAGCTGGATTGGCCAAGATCCTTCCATCATATGGTAATGTAGGCAATCCACTGGATCTCGTCGCCGATGCTGGTGTGGAGGCGTATGGAAAAGCAATCGATCTTATGATGGCTGATACAAACATAGACGCCCTCTTGATAATAGTACTCACACAGACGCCACCGATAGATGAGAGAATAATCTACGTTCTTTCAAACGCTGTGGACAGCAAGAAGAAGGCCATCGCGACCATTTCAATAGGCGGCACTTACACAGAAGCGTACCGGAAGATATTGGAGGGGAAAGGCGTCCCGAGCTATAATTCCCCTAATTCTGCAGTAAAGGCAATGGAAAGGCTCATGACATACGCGAAGTATTGTGGGAAGTTTAAGAAAAAATAATTGGCACAACAATACAAAAATCCTGTTTTTAGATGGGAGGGGGGGAGTATACTTCCACTAATAAGGCTATGTTGTTTGTTTATAATTTTATGTAACTATAGTTACATAAATATAAGATACGAAATGATTGAGGTTTGATATATGCTCATAATTTACGTTTACGATCTTAATGCAAAGAACAAGAAGTCGTTCAATCGCACGAAGCGTTTGTTCTACTATCACATCAACAAGCTTCCATTGAAAAAAGAGTTGTGGAAAACAAAATCCGCTTTGGCTGTCAAACCAAATATGGAAAAAATGATGGATTCCTTTTTCAGGAGATTCGGCAGATCTGTTATAGTGTATAAAATCACAGCAGAAAAAATAGAAGAGTTAGATTAGTGGAAGTATGGGGTCTCTCACTCTAATTCTAATTCACATAAATACACATCAAAATCCAGACCGAAACGGTCCAGAACATCCTTCTTAACCTTCCCAAAAACACCACGTTTCAATCCACACTCGTTCATTTTTCCATTTTTGAGGTAGTAACTGACCGAGCACGAAAGTTCGTTTTCAAACAAACCAGAAGGTTCCTTCGTAAGTCCGACTGTAAACCCCTCCTGGGCGGCGAGCGTCTGTAGATACCCCTTCACAGAAGAAAAATCCAGTTTCTTATCCATAACACCAAAAACAAGCCTCTTTCCCGGCTTTCCTCTGTCATAAACAATACCTATCTCATAGAACTTCTGGGGTAGCCCCTTCATCTTATTTGTAGAAAATACCCCAATGATATCAGCGATCAAGTTGGGTCGGACAATTGTGTAATCTGCGGTTCCTGGGTTGGAAATCTCCAAAATATCTCCAATAAATCCAACCGAGGCGAGTTTCTCCTTGTTCGTGAGTATGAAAGTCTTGATCTCAAGGAAACCCATCCCCCTCATGGCATCATCGATACGGTCGAATTTTCCATTCACCGACCCCGCAGAGAAGAAATCCGGGAGCGTGTATCTGAAGTTATTATATCCATAAGCTATGGCGATGTCTTCCATGACATCGACCCAACTGATCACATCTGCCCTGTATGGGGGTACCAACGCCTTGCCGCTCTTGTATCCATACCCCATCCTGGCCAAAAGGTCTGCAACTTCTTTCTTTCCGATTTCAATGCCCAGAGTCTTATTGATTCTTTTCATATCAAGCGGCATTTCACGTTCATCCAAATCGGGCATCCGTATCTTTTCGCTTCCATATTCAACATTGACCTCATAAATGATTCCTCCCATATCAGCGAAAGTGCAGACTAGGATGTTCAAGGCTGCCTTGCAGGAATTCAGGTCGTTTCCACTAACTTCTATGAATATCTCCTTGGTATTCTCGTCTATTCTGCCGGTCTCATCCGAGTTCACTATGGGTATAAGCGCCATCACCTTCCGGTTGGCATCCATGAAGACGGGATATCTGTCAAACCCTTTTATCAGATGACCGTACTGCTCCCCTTTCTTATGCTCCTCCAATATCTCATTAGCTGTCATTTCTTTATCGAAACCTAGGGGCACATATCTGATTTCCTCTGGTTTCATGGCCGTGTATCTAACAGGGAACGCAATCGCTTTCAATGGATATAAACCGAGTCCGAATCTCTTGACCTTGCGGCCCAAAGTGGCGAGGAGCTTCTCCTGGAGCAGGACAGCATCGCGTATCTTTTCATCATTGAATTTTAGGCCTTTGACGATTGCGCATGCGGTGTATGGCCTGATCTTGGCCACGGAAGGGTCTACAATGACGCTATATTCTGATTTTTTCGCTCTATAAGCACGGCGCCCCTTTCCATGGTAAGCCTTTAGCGCCCTGGAAAGCCCTTCCATGGAATACCAATCTGGTCGGTTGGGGGTCAGCTCGGTTATTATCTTTTTGACCGTAGGTTCGTATTCAGAAGGCGCCCCGAGCTCGTTAAGCGAATCTATCATCTTCTCGAGCGGAAGGTCGACAAGCCTCTTCATCTCCTCATATGGATATTCCACGACAACCATGATTTCCCTCATTCAGAATCTTTCACGCGCTTAGCTGCCTTATCTACATAGCTGGAATTGTATTTTCCAGTCAGGCAAGACGAGCAGATGGGGAGCCCTATGGCATCCTTAAGCGCCTCAAGCGAGATGTACGCCAAGCTGTCCGCATCCAGTTCGCGCCTTATGCTATCGACATCCTTCTTGTTTGCTATTAACTCTTTGTAACTGGACATGTCGACTCCATAGAAGCACGGAGCCTTTATCGGTGGGCATGTTATCCTGAGGTGGACCTCTTTCGCGCCGGCATCCCTGCATAATGCGACTATGCCCCTCAGCGTGGTGCCGCGAACGATGCTGTCATCGACAAGCACTATGGATTTACCGTTTATTATATCCCTAACCGGGTTGAGCTTGAGTCCGACCGCGTTCGTCCGCTTTTCCTGGTTCGGCATTATGAATGTCCTTCCGATATACCTGTTCTTTATCAACCCCTCTTCGCATGGGATTCTCAATGCGTTTGCGAGTGATGCAGCCGCAATACGGGACGTATCAGGTACAGGGATGACCACATCTGCATTCACCGGAGATTCTTTGGCCAATGCCTCCCCGAGCTTTCTGCGGACTGAATACACGCTCTTGCCATCGAGTTGTGAGTCGGGTCTAGAGAAATATACATATTCGAACATGCAGTGGTGCGCGCTTTCAGCCGCTAGCTGCTTTCTTGAGATTCTGCCTTTTTCATCAAGCGCGACGAATTCTCCTCCGCGTATATCTCCTTTGTATGGTATCCCGTTCACATCGAGCGCCACAGTCTCGGAAGCGAAGCAGACGAATCTTTCGTCCTCCCCCCACAAGAGCGGTCGTATGGCGAATTTATCCCTGAATACGAGCATCCTTTTTCCGGAAAGTGCGGTTACTGAGAAAGCCCCCTCGATGCGCTCCATCATGCTTCTGACGGCAGCTTCGTCATCCTTTGCCTGCTTAAGCATGAAAACCATCACTTCAGAATCTACCGTGCTGGTGAATTTGAAACCTTGGCTTTCCAATTCTTTTCGAAGCTCATCGGAATTGGCTATATGTCCGTTGTGCGCTGCAGCGAAGCTTTCGAAAACCATGGGCTGCACATCGCACATGTTGCATTCACCTGAAGTGGGGTATCTGGTGTGGCCTATACCGATCCTGCCTTTCACACGAAGGTCTTCAGGTCGGAATACGCTATCCACGAGACCTATGCCTCTCCGTGCCTGTATATTTTTCCCGTCATACACTGCGAATCCTGCCGCATCCTGGCCCCGGTGCTGCAGTGCGATCAGAGCGCGATATAAGTATGGTGCGACATCTTCCCCTTGTTTAGAATAGATACCAACGACACCGCACTCCTCGTGCTTTTCGTCGCTATGCTGGCTAAGGATGCGTACGACCATGTGTTGTATCTGTTGAAACCGGTTTTAATTGTTTTCAATTCAATCATGTTTAAACTTTCGGGCATCGCTTAGCCTTTTAAACGGCCGTCGACAATAATGTTTTAGGTGTGATTCTCATGAGAAAAGTCGCAATCATAGGAGCAGGAATGACTACTTTCGGCGAGCACTGGGATTACGGTTTTCGCGACCTAGTCGTAGAAGCTGGTCTTCGTGCAGTGACTGATGCCGGCATATCTGGGGACAAAATAGATGCCGGGTTCATAGGTACGATGGCTTCGGGTCGCCTCATTGGCCAGGAGCATATAGGGGCCCTCATCGCTGATTACATGGGTCTCAATCCCATTCCAGTCACACGCGTCGAAGGCGCATGTGCATCAGGCAGTCTAGCCCTCAGGCAGGGTTTCATGGCGGTCGCAAGCGGGATCCACGACATCGTTGTCGTAGGGGGCGCCGAGAAGATGACAGATCTTGGGGTCAACACAGTCAGCGATATCCTCGGTGGGGCCGGCGACCAGGAATGGGAATTGTTCCTCGGCGCGACATTCCCGGCGATCTACGCCCTCATGGCGCGCAGACACATGAATGATTTCGGCACAACCGAAGAGATGATGGCGAGCGTGGCGGTCAAGAACCACAAGCACGGCTCTAAGAACAAATACGCCCAGTTCCAGAACGAGATAACGCTTCAGACGGTTTTGGAATCCAAAACTGTTGCAGACCCGCTCAAGGTGTTCGACTGCTCTCCCATAACAGACGGAGCCGCTTGCGTTATCCTTGCGCCATTGGAGATGGCCCATTCATTTTCGAAAAAGCCCGTCGAGATAATATCAAGCGCACAGGCGAGCGACCATATAGCTTTGCATTCACGTGAAAGCATGGTGAGCCTGAAAGCGACCCAGGTAGCCGCCAAAAAAGCGTATGATATGGCCAAAATGACCCCGAAAGACATGCAATTCGCAGAAGTTCATGACTGCTTCACCATAGCAGAGATAATGGCGATTGAAGATCTCGGGTTTTTCCAAAAAGGCAAGGGCGGGCAGGCATCGCTTGAAGGCAAGACCGCTCTCGGCAGCGAAATCCCGATCAACACGTCTGGCGGACTAAAGGCCTGCGGCCACCCTGTAGGTGCAACCGGAGTAAAACAGGCAGTGGAAGTCGTCTGGCAGTTGCGTGGAGAAGCTGAAGGGAGGCAGGTCAAAGACGCCCACATCGGCCTATCGCAGAATGTTGGCGGGAGCGGCGCGACTGCAGTAGTGCATATTTACAGGAACCTGTGAATTCATCTCTTCGAGCTGGCCACGATTCCTACCCCCAGGAACAGTAGTATGAACGATGATGACGGGCAAAGTTTAACGTTCTCTCCGCAGCTGTTGGCGCTGGCCAGCATGCATTTATCTGCTTCGAGCATGCATCCTTCTACAAGCACATTCTCACAGTCAAAGGAGTCGTTGCCCGAACTTTCCTTGGCCTTGCACGCCTGAAGCTCGCTAGAACATGTGTCTACCTCGCTACAGTTGCCTTCGGCATATCTAGCGCTCATGATAGGATATGTGGTGCTAAGGCAGGCTATACCTGAAGCTTGATATCCCTGGTAGCACGTCTGATTCATAGTCCCATTGGCATCGAATGGGCAGCTGCTGCATGCTTTCCGATATGCATCTGCTGCGCAGCCCGCGAAAGATACGCTTGTGAGCAGGAGAAAAGCAATTACCACGACCGATCCAAAAACCACCTGACGCGTACTTATCATATTTGCACTAACCAGGTAAGGTTAAAAAAAGGTTTCGGGCGTCCAATCGAAATATTAAATGCGCATTCTCGGGGCGAAAAGCTCAGTTCCTAGCGACCATAACCTCTCGGGCCATGGAACTGTTCCCCATGATTTTCACTTCTGGTTTGGCGCCGCTCGCCCTAGTATAAAGTACGCCATGCCATTCACGGAGCCCGAACTTCTCATCCAGCAATCCGACTACCTTAGCGTGGTCGAACGGCTTGCAGGAATAGAGATCGAAGTAAATTTCATTAGTTCCATCGGTGTGAGTGAAGAGATGCAATGAGCAGTGACTAGTAGTTATCATCTGCACAAAACTCTGCCCGGGGAAGTCCAAATCTTCTGCATCCGCCCAATTCAGGGGGCCGAGGGGCTTCATATGAATAGTTTTCAGGAGCCTGTCCACAAAACGCTGGGTGTCTTCCCGTGGCAACGCCTTGAAAGATGGGTCGATCCTCGCGTTCACCGTCATGTGTATGTGTTCCAATTTCATTTGTCATCCTTGCTAACTTTCTACTGTGAATAAATTTTTAAATATACCCCCACTTTTTCAGAAATCGCGCGATGCAAGTCATTGAATTGACGCTAGAATCATAATCTTTATATAATATGGGAGAGATAATTCGATTAGGGGCGCGAGCGTCTTTTTTCGAGAGGCGAGGCCATGGAACCAGAGGTAATACCAGCCATCCTTGTGAAGGACAGGAGCGAGCTTTTCCGTCGCGTCGCGCTGGTCAAGGGCCTAGTCAAAGAGATCCAGATAGATGTAATGGACGGCGAGTTCGTGCCGAATAAGACCGTTGGCCTCGACGACCTGGTCCTTCTCCCAGAACTCCAAGGTGGCATCCATTACGAATTCCACTGGATGGTGAGCGATCCGGTCAAATGGATCGAAAAAATATCCGGCCCGCACATGCATCTGGTCCACATAGAGACGATAACCGAATCGTCACTTCCGGAAATCCTCGCCGCAGTGAAAAAATCAGGCGGAAGGTTCGGCCTCGCGCTGAATCCCGATACGCAGGTGGAGAAAGTGCTCCCATTCATCGGGAACGCAGAGCGTGTCCTTGTGATGACTGTCAGGCCGGGCTTTTCCGGGCAAAAATACATCTACGAAATGGAGCACAAGGTGCGGAAGCTGCGAGGACTGTACCCGAAGCTCGATATCGAAGTGGATGGCGGCGTGAATAACGAAACGATTTCGCATGCATACGCCAGCGGGGCCAATCTTCTCGTCGCAGCGAGCGCCATATACGATAATGCTGATATAAAAAGCGCGATAGAGTCATTGAAGAGACGCGCATTGACAGGGTGTTCACATAAACCGCATTGAGACAAAGAAGCTGGATATCATCGCGAATTCCATCCGACAGGATATCGTCAGGATGCTGGTCGAAGCCAAGAGCGGCCATCCCGCCGGATCTCTTGGGATGGCCGATGTTTTCTGCACGCTTTATTTCGGAGTTATGAATCACGACCCGAAGAATCCGAACTGGCCGGACCGGGACCGTCTCGTGCTTTCCAACGGGCACATCTGCCCGGTCCTCTACGCATCTCTAGCTGAAGCGGGGTATTTTCCCAAAGAGAAGCTCATGACGCTCCGGAAGCTCGGTTCTCCGTTGCAGGGCCATCCGCACCGCGGTTCGCTCAATGGGATCGAGAACTCATCAGGTCCTCTCGGGCAGGGCATCTCCCAAGCTGTCGGAATGGCGCTGGTCGCGAAAAGGGAAGGGAAAACCTGGCGCGTGTACAGCCTCCTGGGGGATGGAGAGATGAACGAAGGGCAGGTTTGGGAGGCGTTCCTCTGCGCATCGAAATACAATCTCGATAACCTGGTCGTGATAATAGACAGGAACAATATCCAGATAGACGGCACGAGCGATGATGTGCTTCCACTAGAACCTTTGACCGAAAAGCTGAGCTCTTTCGGTTGGAACGCGATAGTTGCGGACGGGAACAACACGAACGCGCTCATGCACGCATTCGACCTCGCCAGATCATGCCCAGACAAGCCATCAGTCATAATAGCCAAAACAGTCCCGGGGAAGGGTGTTTCTTTCATGGAAGGCAAATTCGGATGGCATGGCAAAAGCCCCAACAAAGAAGAAGGGGAGGCAGCGCTCAAGGAGCTGGGCGAAGCGCGCAGGAAGCTGGAGGCGGTCTGAATGGATATGCATCTTGTCCCGGATTTGTTTTCCGCTGGGGTAGTCAAAAAAGCGAACCGCGACGGTTTCGGGAAGGCTATCGTTGAATTAGGCGAGAAGGACAGCAACGTATGGGTGCTCACAGCAGACGTATCCGAATCGACGCGCACGCACTGGTTCGCAGAGAAGTTCTCCGACCGTTTCGTGCAGGTTGGTGTCGCAGAGCAGAACCTTGCAGGAGCCGCGGCAGGCATAGCCGCATGCGGCAAGAAGGCCTTCATCTCGGCGTTCGGGGCGTTCTCTCCAGGAAGGAATTTCGATCAGATCCGGGTCTCGATCTGCTACAACAACGTTGATGTGAAGGTACACGCGTCGCACTGCGGGCTCAGCGTTGGTCCGGATGGCGCATCGCATCAGATCCTCGAGGATATAGCCATGATGCGCGCGCTGCCCAACATGACGGTGCTAGTGCCATGCGATCTTGAGCAGGCCAAGAAGGCCACTCTCGCAGCAGCGAAGTTGAAGACGCCGGTATACATCCGTACCTCACGCGAGAATGTAGCCGTATTCACCACGGCTGACACCCCATTCGAAATCGGCAAAGCAAATGTTTATCGGGACGGGAAGGACATCGCGATATTCGCCTGCGGTCTCCAGGTCTACGAGGCCCTCAAGGCGGCTGAAGAGCTGAAGAAGAAAGATATCGATGCGGCTGTCATAGATATGCATACAATAAAGCCCATAGATTCCCAGACGATAATCTCCTTCGCCAAAAAATGCGGGGTTCTCGTGAGCGCAGAAGACCACCAAGTTGATGGCGGTTTGGGGAGCGCTATAGCAGAAGTATTGGCAGAGAACCATCCAGCCCACCTGAAGCGCATCGGTATGAAAAACTCATTCGGTGAGTCAGGGAGCTGCTCCGAGCTCTACAAGAAATATGGTTTGGACGCAGCGGGTATCGTGAAAAGCGTTGAAGAAGCGCTCAAGATGAAGAAATGATGCTTATCCGCCTCCATCTTTATTTGCTGGCAGACCTTCCGGTTCGGTCTGGGGGGGCAGCATCGCAGGTCCCTCCACCATCGGTTCATCGAGCCTTAGCTTAGGGTATAGCTCAAGGCATCGCGCCACATTCGGATTAGTTCTGGCAGCGATCTGAAGGTCCATCTTGAATATCATAAGCTCAGAAGCAGATGGGTCTCTCGTAGCATAATCATTTCCGATGTATTTGATTTTGTCCTCTTTGATATCATAGAACATTCGGTATCCATCGTAATTCTTTCCGACACCGGTCGTCGTGATATCTGGTTCGGATCCGGCATATCTAGCCGGTCTGATTTTCTTTGTTTTAAACCCAAGTTCCCGTTCCTGTGTCATAAGGATATACCTATTGAAACAAATATATAAATTTCGATGGGTTCGGGCAAACCTTACTAAAACCTTCCCAAGATTATGTGAATGTTCAGGTGCGTCTTATGAAATTCTTCATGGATACGGCGGATGTGGAATCTATAAAGAAGGCATGCGAGCTCGGCATGTGCGATGGCGTGACCACCAATCCGACCTTAATCATGAAATCCGGCAAGGACCAGAAGCAGGTCATACAGGAGATCGCGAAATTCGTTAAAGGCCCGATCTCGGTCGAAGGCATGGGTGACACCGCGCAGGAGATGGTCCGGGAAGGCCTCGAATTCGCCAAATGGGCGCCGAACGTCGTGGTGAAGATACCGATGACCAAGGAAGGCATCAAGGCCGTATGCGCTCTTTCCCAGAAGGATATCAAGACCAACGTCACGCTCGTTTTCTCCACCTCCCAAGCCATATTGGCTGCAAAAGCCGGAGCTACTTACGTATCTCCTTTCGTCGGTCGTCTCGATGATGTTTCCGAAGATGGCACGAGTCTGGTACACGAGATCATTACGGTGTTCGAGAACTATGGTTTCGATACCGAAGTTATCGTGGCATCTATCCGTCACCCGCGTCATGTCGTTGATTCCGCTTTGATAGGGGCTCACATAGTCACGATACCAGCTGAGGTCTTCGAGAAGATGTTTAAGCACCCCCTCACTGATAAAGGCATAGCGCAGTTCAAAGAGGACCACAAAAAGTCCCTCGAGACGAAGAAGAAGTGATTTTAAGTTGTTGCAGGCATCGAACTTATCGAGTTGTTTTAGATGAAAGAATCAATCCCGCTTACATGGAGAAGGATACCCAGCAGGTACAGGATGCTTGGCGTGAGGTGCGAGACCTGCAAATCAGCGTATTTCCCCAAACGTTCCATATGCCCCAAATGTAGGAGGAAGGGGAAGCTTGTCGACGTGCAGTTCGCAGGGAAAGGAAAGGTGTATTCATTCACAGAGGTCGTATCCCCTCCAGAGGGGTTTGAGGACCAGGTGCCTTATGTCCTTGCCATAATAGAGCTTGATGAAGGCGCTCGCCTAACCGGCCAGATCGTGGACGCCCATCGGGATAATGTTAAAATCGGTTCCAGGGTGGACCGAGTTTTCCGCGTCATTCAACGTGATGATCCGGAGGGTTTGATCCATTACGGGTTCAAGTTCAGGCTTTGCTGATCTGATGGCATTCACCATATTATCTGTTTTCAGCTTGTTCTTGCCCCTGGCGATGTTCCTTGGAGGAGCATACATAGCATATCGCGGGGTGAACTGGAAAAAAGGCTCATTATCCGGAACTGTCTCCTCCGCATCAATTATGGAAAGTTTTCCTTCCAAACAAAGATGCGTGTACTACAGGACCGTAGTGGAATATTACAGCGGAGCTCCCAAACAATGGAAAGAGGCAATGGCGTTCAGTCCGTCTTTGGATAAGAACCAGTTCATTATCTCGGGCAAGTCCGTGGATGTCTCGAAAGCGGTGTTCGAGATATCGAATCGCATCACATACAAGGGATATGTAAGCGCCAGATTCAGAGGCATGATCGGCCGTTTCATGGAATACACTAGCAAGACCGCTCCTGTCGAAATAGCGCTTGAACTCATGCATACCGCAGGCCTGCGGGATCAAGACGACTTCGTAAGCCGCAACGAATACCTGCCCGATGAAATCGTATCATCGTTACTATCTAAGCCAGGTAGCAAAGAGTTGTCCAAGCATCTGGGCAAGCCGTTGCGTATCCACGAGTACATCATTCCGGAAGGAGCCATGATATACGTATCAGGGGCTGATAGCCAGTCCTCTCCGACCGAACTCGTGATATCGGATACTGATACTGCAGGCGCATCTGCTCGGGAGCAAGCAATCATCCGGATGGGTATAGGCGGAGGCCTTATCGTTCTTTCGCTGGTGATATCTGTATTAATCCTTCTGTCATAACGAACAATAACGAGGTATGAAAAATGGAAAATGAAACGAACAGCGCAGCTAACGGTGGAGGTTTCGTTCCGAGGATGGTCTTCTTCACGCATGGCGTGGGCAGGCACAAGGATAAGCTGACGAGCTTCGAATTCGCGCTCCGTGATGCTGGTATCGCTCCGTTCAATCTGGTCACGGTATCGAGCATAATGCCGCCCCAGACTAAAGTGATTTCACGCGAAGAAGGGCTCAAATACATGAAACCAGGCCAAATAGTCTTTGTCGTGCTTTCAAGAAACCAGGACAATGAACCTAACCGACTCATGGCAGCATCAGTAGGGGCAGCGATTCCGGCAGACCGGACCAATTACGGGTATCTAAGCGAGCATCATGCATTCGGCCAGACAGAGGAGAAAGCTGGTGAATACGCAGAGGATCTTGCGGCCTCTATGCTTGCGTCTACCTTAGGCGTGGATTTCGACCCTAATGCCGCGTGGGATGAACGCGAGCAGCAGTTCAAGATGACGGGAAAGTTCGTCAAGACATCCAACATAACCCAATCAGCGATTATCGACAAGACGGGCAACTGGACATCGGTCATAGCGGCCGCGGTTTTCGTACCGTAAAGGAGGCTACCACCATGTCATTGTCAGAAAAACTCTTTTCATCGTTTTCTATACTTTTCTTCATCATAGCATTGGCGCTCGGGGCCGCGCTTGTGCTGATGTCACATATGAGTCCTATCGAAGCCTTCCTACTCTCTTTCATAGTCTGCGGTATCGGGTTCGAAGGCTTATGGCTTTTTGCAGGCAACTTCTTCATCTCCAACTCGACGGCTTCTTCGATGGGTTGGCCGACTGACGATCCGTTCCAGAAGGAGCTGGCATTCGCGGGCCTCGCTTTGGCCGCAGGAGCGTTCATCGGCATCTGGATCCACGGGAACTTCTGGTTCGGGCTCGCGTTGATGAACGCCGTCTTCAGGCTCGGGACGTCATCGATACGCCTCGGCCACATGAGGGAGAAAGGCAACCGCTCGGACCTGGTCGCTGGGCCCTCGGTCTATCTCTCCGGAATTGCCGTGCCGCTCATAACACTGGTGCTGGCATTCATCTCGTTCCTGTCCTGAGCCTATTCTCTTATGATTATTTTTCTTCCAAGCCGACCCGTTTTCTCTCCTTGGTCATCCAATCAGCGTTCCTGCTGAGCCTCTGCTTCATCGCATCATCGAGCGACAGCCACCTGAAGCCAGAGAACTCTCCTGAAGGCTTGGCGGTCCTGTTCCTGGCGGTTATCTTGAAAACCAGACATGGCACGATGGTTCTTCTTTTGCGGGAACCTGAATTATGCCTGCCTTCGATTATTACCTCGTGCACCTCCGCATCTATGCCTGTCATCTTTGGGAATGCTTCCCTTATCTCAGCATGAGGGCTTCTTCCTGATTGCACGAGCACGCATGGCATTTCGATGCGTTCCGCTCCATTGGTATCGTTTCTGACCAGAAAGAGAACTCTCCCGCCATCCTCCAGCATCCCACAGGCCAAGGCTTTGACCATAGGTGTGCCGGTCAGAACCCTCATCCTAGACATGACTGTAGTTGAGACGAAGCTGCTTTTATTCGTAGGTCCTTCCCCACATCTCCTTAGCGAGCTTCCCGTTGTACATAAATTTCTCAACTTCGCTCTCCGCCTTCTTCCGCTTCTCGCGGTGCTCTTTGAGGAAAGCGTTTATCTTCTCAATGAGCAGAGACTTCATCTCTCCGGTGAGCATCTTCCCCGATTTGTAATCGTCATGTATCTGCTTCAGCTTGGCATCATCAGGCTCGAACAATATGGACAGCCATTGATATGGCACATCGATATCCGGGTTCCCACCGAGTTTCCTGTGCTCTTCGACAGTCGGCTGACCTCCAGAGAAAGCGTACTTGTTTATCTTGTTCTTGACCGTTTTTTCATCGTCAGTGAGCAATATCGAGGTCTCCTGCCCCGCGCTCGAGCTCATCTTACCAGCAACTCCCTGCAACGGAGGCAAAAACTTGCTGTGGATTGCGGCTGTTTTTTGATACCCAAGCGACTCAGCGATATCGCGCTGGATCCTCCAGTACGGATCCTGATCTATTGCGCAAGGTATCAGGCACCTTTTCTTCTCGAAGAATGTCGGCACCACCTGGTAAGCCGGATAGAACGACATCCCGATGTTGGTCGAGTCATTGAATCCGAATACCGCATTTACGGTAGAACGCGTTATCTTCCGTGCTGTCTCCATCAGCAGAGGATAGACGTTTTTCACGTATTCGCTGTCCTTGAATATGAACGTTCTCTCAGGATTGAATCCGACCGCTATGATATCCAGAATATTTTCATGCGCGTTTTTCTGTAGTTCATCCCATTCGTATTCGCGTCTATACAGGAATTTCTCGTCATCCGTGATTTCTATATACAAGTTGCAGCCGAATCTGTCCTGGAGCCATTTAGTGAATATCAATGGCACGAGATGCCCTATATGCATTGATTTGCTCGGCCCGCGGCCAGTATAAAGGAAAAATCCCTTCCCCTGCTCATAGTCCTTGAGCACGAGATCCAGATCCCGATGTGAAAAAACAAAGTCCCTCCTGAACATGTAATGGAGCTCTCCGCCATAATCCTTCTTCAAACGCTCCTTGAGTTCAGGGGTTATCCTGGAGGTGCCGAACTGCTTTATGAGTTTATCGTAATCAATCGCCCCGGTAACCTCCCAGGGTGTCACAGTGAAATCTGCCATGGTGTTGAATCACTGAAAAAGGATTAAATCATTGGTAGTTTGAGATATCCCGTCTTCTCCACATGATGAGCGCTAGGATGGCACTCAGAAGTACGAAATATATCGTCAGGGCGAGCATATCCCCGACCGGGTTCCCGTTGGTTATCAAGACTATCTTGAATATGTTCGTGACATGCGCAAGCGGAAGGAGCTCCTGTAGTACTTGGGTGTAATTCGGCAGCAGATCCGGGGAGAATATTATGTTCCCGAGGAACAGCATCGGGATTGCGATTAGCAGGCATGTTTGTATCGCTGCGGATTCGCTTCTTGCATAGAATCCTATGGCGATGCCGATTGATGAGAGCACCAACGCGGACACTACGGTTCCCAAGATGAGCATGGCAAAGTCAGTAGGTAGTGCCACTCCGAAGAGAAGGAGGGCCACGAGCAGGATTATGGCTACTTGGACCATGGACATCATCACGAGCGCCAGGACTTTGCCGACCACCAGGTTGACGAGCCCATAAGGCGCCATAAGTGCGCGGACGATGGTGTTCTTGGTTTTCTCCCGTACGAGGCTGATTGAAGCGAGCAAGAAACACGAGAATAGTAGAGATACCGCGATGACCTGCGGCATAAGGAAATCCACGAAACTCGATTCAACGTACTGGTTCTGTAGTTCTATAGAAAGAGGGGATGCGATGCGCGCCGGATCCCGTGAAGTCTGTTCTGCCACCGTGTTCTGCAGCGATACTATAAGGTTGTTCACAGACGCCTCTTGGGCGAGAGCCTCGTCTAGGGTGCTGTTTATCTCAACCATCGCAGCATCCGCGTTATCGATCATAGTGCTAAACTGTGAGACGTCATCCCTGGCAGAAGAGAAAGAAGCATTAAGTGTAACGAGCTTTGCTGTTGCATCGTCTATAGCGGAAAGCATACCTGCCGTGTTGTCGGTGGCTTTAGCATTATCCAGCGTGATCGTGTAATTATCAACCGCCCCCTTGAAACCCTGCAACGTGGTGTTGAGCGATTCTAGCTCTTTAGTTTCGTTCTGCGCATCGGTAATCTGGTCCAGAGTGCTGTTTTGCAGAGATTGCAGGCTCAAAATGTTCAGCTCAAGGGCGGTTTGCAAGGCGACATCCGAGGTCGTGTTCTGTATCGCTTCCAACCCTGATATCGCATCTTGGAGTTCGTTCGCCGTCTGGTTGAGCTTGCTTGTCTCGGTCACGAGCTTGTCATGCGTATCCTGCACCGTATATATGGATTCGTTGATGGAATCACTCGCGTTCACGAGCAGAAGGGAGGTGGCATTCATGAAATTATCGTTGTTCACAGAAGCATTGGTTATCGCCTCGCGTTGGGTCGCCAAGGAATCCGTCAATGCTCCAGATGTGTTAGCCGCTACATTAAGAGATTCCTCGAGCCCGCTGATGTTCAATCCATTCATTCCGGTCATGGTATCCTGAAGATCGGTCTTGGTTTGGTTCATCTTCACGCTGCTCGCGGTCATCTCCTGTCCGAGTGTAGCGGCCGAATCGTTCAGCTTACTGAGTTCTTGCCATACACCTGTAACATATGTCCTGGTCATATCTGCCGAAGAAGCCTGGACCACCGATGACATCGCAGCCATGACGGATTGTTCCAACTCCAGATCGGAGTTGTCCACCACTATCCTTATGGTGGATCCGTTCCCTTTTTCGAGCGCCTGATCGAAATCTTCAGGTATGATTATGACTGCCTTAAGCTGGCCATTCCTGAAAGCGTCCATAGCTTCGGATTCTGTATCATATGATTCTAGCTTGAATGCATTAGACCCATTAAGCCCTGAAAGGAGCATCTGCGAGAATGTTGTATTCTGCGGCCCGACGACTCCTATCGGAAGGCCATTTATCTTCATGGAGGTGAATGAGCTCCCCATGAAAAGCATGATGAATATCGGGAATATGATGAGTACTGCGAGCATGGTCCGGTCGTGCGAGACCTCTAGCATCTCCTTATGAATCGTAGATAACAGCTTCATGCCGGTTCCTCTGGTTTCATTAGATAGGCAAACACGTCCTCCATCTGTTTGAGCTTGTACTTGCTTTTCAGCTCCTGAGGAGTTCCATTTGCGGCTATGCGGCCAGCGAACATCACGGCCACCCTCCCGCAGAGGTATTCTATCTCATCCATATAATGCGATGTGAGTATCATGGTTTTGCCCTCAGTATGGAGGCCTTTCACCACTTCCCAGACTTCATGCCGGACCACCGGGTCCAAGCCGACCGTAGGCTCATCCAAGAACACGATTTTAGGGTCGTGCATGAGAGAGCAGGCCATGTTGAGCCTCTTCCGCATCCCTCCGGAGAGCTTCGCTGCCATCGAGTTGCCTTTCTCAGAGAGTTTCATCTGCCCGAGCAGCTTCTTCACCCGATTTTCGGTCTCCTCGTTGCCAATGCCGTATTGCGATGCGAAGAATCTCAGGTTCTCCTTCACGGTCAGCGTCTCGTAGAAAGAATCGGTCTGCGTGACCATGCCTATCTGGCGCCTTATGAAATTTCTTTCAGATATGTCATGCCCTAGGATGCGCACGGTTCCTGAGGATGGCGCCATCAGCCCGGAGAGCATATTGAATGTGGTCGTCTTTCCGGAGCCGTTCGAGCCCACCAGGGTGGTAAGCCTTCCTTCTTCCAGCCTCAAGCTCACCCGCCAGAGGATTTGCACCTCACCGTAACCGGAGGAAAGCGAATCAACAGCCAGCAG
>Ga0074045_10001754_pt1 | contig 20663 bp, 13 predicted proteins | sample BogForMeECP23OM2_FD_94442 | JGI IMG/M metagenome (GOLD analysis project Ga0074045, IMG submission 94442) | Bog forest soil microbial communities from Calvert Island, British Columbia, Canada - Bog Forest MetaG ECP23OM2 | ecosystem: Environmental > Terrestrial > Soil > Wetlands ...
GAGCAACTGTGTGTTTCATGCAAATTTGTGACTAGATTCGCGGTGTACGGATTTTTTGCGGAGCACAAGGAAGGAAAGATGCAGACACTCTACGAACAATTTCAGCACGATCGCGGTCCGGCACCAATCGAGAACAACCGGTGAATCCGAGACTCAGAACTGTAACTCGTCCGAAGCCCTCAACAGCTCTCAAAGGTACTGAAGACAGACACCTTCATCCAATCTACGGTTGCGATGCAGGATAAGAGAAGGAAGAGCAGGGTGTTCGATGGGATATGGAGGTTGTAAACTTCTGCATGCCGAAGCCTTCTGTCACGCCGCTGGTGTTTCCCCGTATCGAGTCCTGGAACTCATCACCGTTGTTGCTGTCCGGCAGGGCGCACCGGCGTCGGCCATCGTCGCCGCTGTCACATGCACCGCAGTGCGGATTCAGCGGCAGGCCAGTGCAAATCGCGATAAGCAAACAGGTAGGTACCGAATTACTGCTTTTGGTTCCTTTTCCTTTCGTTTAGGAATACACTCAAACGACGGAACTAAAGCGGTTTAATCGAGGGGAGTCGCAAATATGAAATCGGCCACTCTGAAACGTCTCGCGCAAACGATGGCATTTGTCTTAGGGCTGGTCACAGTTGCCGGAGTTCTTGCCCTCGGTGGGTGCGAGAAGTCCAACACAAACCGGGAGGCCACATCTGCTCCTGTTTCGCAAATCCGCACATCGACCAGCAATGAGACGCTGGCGGTCGACACACCTAAGGGCCACTTTGAACTACACCCGGACGGGTCGTTGCGGACATCGCTCGCCGGGTCAAATGGACAACTAACGCTCGACGATCGGAACAGTTCTCAACCGTTGACGATTGTGAGTGAAGGCAAGACTCTTTCCCCAGCCCAGTTTGATCTTACTCACGCCCAAATTTCCGAGGCCACAGGTAAGCTCGGTCCGCTCGGCAAAACCGTCCGAGTGAGTGGAACCATTCTCGAGAGCGGTGTCAGCGAAACACTCACCCTCGAGGCTTACGATAACTTCCCAGGGGTCGTGTTGCTGTCCGTAGCGATCAAGAACGAAGGTAGCAAGGATTTGCGCCTGGACGCGGTCTCGATGCAGGAACATAACTTCATTCGTGCCGAGGACGCGGAGTCGGCTGGTCTGTGGACCTTTCAAGGCTCTAGCTTGAAATGGGGCAAAGATGAAATCTTTCCTATGCCGGCGAAGTTTGAGCAAGAAAACCCGTTTGGCGTTCAAGTTGAGACCAAAGGCGATCTCGGCCGGGTAGGTGGAGGAATTCCAGTTGTGGCGTTTTGGAATGGTCACGTGGGTGAAGCGATTGGACACATCGAGACTCTGCCCCTCGCCGTGTCCATTCCGGTGCAAACCGCAAACGATAACCACCTTGTGCATGCGGCGGTGCGACTGAATCCGCAAACTGTCCTGAAACCCGGAGAGACGTTCTCCACTCCGCGTACGTTCCTCGCTATATTTCCGGGCGATTTTTACCAACCGTTGGCGCTGTGGTCCAACATGCTGGACGCGGAAGGGTTAAAGAAACCCGCTAATAATGAGGAGAACTATGCCGTTAGTTGGTGCGGATGGGGATACGAATTCGCTGTGACGCCAGAGCAGATGTTAGACACGATTCCGAAGCTGAAGGAGCTGGGGATTCATTGGGCGACTCTGGACGATGGGTGGTTCAACAATTACGGCGACTGGGGACCGAGGCAGCCGACCTTCACGGTGGACTCGATTCGCGAGATGAATCGACAGTTCCATGAGAAGGGGATCAAAGTCCAAGTGTGGTGGTTGCCGTTGGCCGTTGAGGACGGTCATTTCGGATATGGCGGACGGAAGTTTGTTGTTTCTGACGTGGTCAAGCAGCATCCGGATTGGCTGATTCTGGACAAGGCCGGTAAGCCCGCCCGGATGACGAGAAATCTGGCGACACTCTGTCCAGCGCTTCCCGAAGTGCAATCCTACTACAAGGAAGTCACGCAGCGTTTCATCAAGGATTGGGATTTCGACGGGCACAAACTCGACAACATCTATTCCGTGCCACTTTGCTTCAATCCAAAGCACCATCACAAATCGCCAATGGATTCGGTGTACGCTATGGGCGAAGTCTACAAAATGATCTTTGAAACTACACGCGCACTGAAAACCGATAGCGTCACCCAGAGTTGCCCCTGCGGAACACCACCGAGCCTCGCCTGGCTGCGGTTCATGGACCAGGCGGTGACCGCCGACCCGGTCGGGTCCGTTCAGGTGCGGCGACGAATCAAGATGTACAAGGCACTGCTCGGCGCGAACGCAGCGGTCTATGGAGACCACGTCGAACTGACACGCATCACAAACACGTTCACCAATGAGGAGCAGGACCTCGGACAGGATTTTGCGTCGACATTAGGGACCGGCGGCGTGTTGGGTACGAAGTTTACTTGGCCGGATTACGGACCAAAATTCAAGAATGTATATCTTACTTCGCAAAAGGAAGAGCATTGGAAGCAGTGGATCGATCTGTACAACCAAAAAATGCTCTCCAAAGGCAAATTCCTTGACTTGTACGTATATGGCTATGACCGGCCAGAGGGGTATGCCATCGAGAAAGACGGGCACATCTATTACGCGTTTTACGAGCCGTCGTATTCGAAAATTACCGGCGATTCGGCCGCGTGGGATGGCAGCATCGAACTGCGGGGATTATCGGCTGGACAAAAATACCACGTTGCCGACTACGTACATCATCAAGATCTCGGCACCGTGACAGGACCGGCGGCGAAACTCAACGCAAAGTTCCAGGATTTCCTGTTGCTCGAGGCGGTTCCGGAGAGCCGCTGAAGCGCACCTAATGAGACGAAGGCATTCGTCCTGCAGGCGGACGGACAGGCGTGTTTTTCGTCAAGAATGAGCGGCGATACGCTTGGTCCCGAAACGCCTCCGTTCCTCCCGCACGAGTCACGCTAAGCGCAGCAACAGCATTCGCATACTTGAGGCAGTCTTCCACTTTCGCGCAACGAATAAATTGATGGATAAAGCCAGCGTCAAAGGTGTCGCCCGCGCCTACGGCATCAACCATATCGACGACAGGTGGAAACGCCGTCAATTTCTCGTCTTTGGTACGGGCTATTGCACCCTTGAGAACCACGCTTGATAACCAAAATCGGTACCTTGGGTGAGAGGACTTCAGCCGCACGTTCTACACTCGTCGCTTGAGCAAGTTTGCAGGCTTCGCGTTCGTTGGGCAGGAAGATATCGACATGTTTTAGAAGCAGGAGGATGTCTCCAGACCAGCGGTCTTCAGGATCGTCGTTGGTGTCGAGGGATGTCGTGAGTCCCGCGTCTTTCGCCTTGCGAAAAACATCAATCAGATGCGGGCGAATGCCCTTCTGCAGAAAATAAGATGAGACGTGCAGGTGCTTGGCACTGAATAGATAGGGAAAATCCAAGTCCTTTTCCGTAAAATCGTACATCGTGCCCGGATAAGTGAGGATATAGCGTTCCTTCCGTTGCGGGAGGATTACCGTCAATCCCGTTGTCTTTCCCTTCAGCCGGCGTACGTGTGACAGATCAACGCCGCCTTCACGCAACCGTTCCACGCAAAGTTCACCAAAAGGATCGGAGCCGATGCAGGAGCTGAATCCAACCTTGTTGCCAAGCAGCCCCAGATTATGGGCAAAGATTGCTGAGGAACAACCCAAGGTAATGCTGAGATCCTTGGCAAGGACCTCGCGTTCGAGAGCGAGATCTTTGGGCAGTCCGTAAAGGATGACGTCGAGATTCAGTTCACCGATTACACTGACATCCAAGTTTGGCATAGACCCTCTTTTCACAGAAACCAACGGCGCCGGTCAGACCGTAGTCACTTCCACGTTCGCCTTTCTCAGCAACCGCAAATCAGTCTTGGCAATTCCTTTGTCCGTGATCGTTTCGTGAACCGCGGACGTCGGGAGAATCAAAGACATATTGCGGCGTCCAAATTTGCTGGAGTCACAGACCACGATGGTGAGCCGAGCAGCCTCGGCCACTACCCGGTTCACGCGTGCTTCAAGAAGGTTAGGCGCCGTCAGTCCGTAGGAAACATCAAAGCCGTGGACAGCGAGAAATAACAGATCCGCACTTAGCTTTCGAAGGGATTCTTCGGCGAAGGGGCCGATGAGCGAAAGCGAGTTCTTGCGCAGGGTGCCCCCAGTGAGAATGACATCGAATGCAGCGTCCGAAAGCTCCGCAGCGATATTTGTAGCGTTGGTAATGATCGAGAGGTTGCGAATCTCGCGGCATGCCCGGGCGATCGCCGTGGTGGTCGTGCCTGAATCGAGGATAATAACCTGCCCCACCTGGATCATCGGAGCCGCAGCTCGCGCGATGCGGCGCTTTTCATCCTGGCGCCATTGCTCCTTTTCCCGGAGGCTACTGTCTTTGGTTACACCAGCGCTGATCGGCAGCGCACCGCCGTGCGTTCGCTGCAGCTGTCCATGCTGATGAAGATGTTCGAGGTCCTTGCGGATCGTGATCAGAGAGGTGTGCAACCGCTTCGCCAAGCCACCGACCAGAACGCGGCCATCCTTGTGAAGGATTTGCAGGATTGCTCGAAGGCGTTCCTCACTCAGCATCGGCGCTCCCCCGGCGTCGAATGAGCCGGCGCAGCCACCAGTCAATCAGTTCAAAGGCGCATCGACAGCGTCATCGGGTCGGTTACGTTTCCTTTCTTTTACTTGCTTCTGATTTCGCTGTCAATCGGAGGGACCAATGGTCGCCACGCCTATTTCTTTTCTGTGGGATCAACCCACCGCCGGTTGTTGGTCAGAGTCGGGTAAGCCTGCACCGGTCCGGAAACGGTTACCGGGAAGTCCTGTTCGTAGGGGATGCCATCCGTTCCATCGGCTATCAGGCGGACTGTGAAGTTGCCGGGATAAGTAAAAGTATGAGTTACTCTGCTTCCGCTCGCCTTAATGCCATCGCCAAAATCCCACTCATACTGAAATGCGGGAACCGCGGAGGTGGAAGAATCCGCAGTAACGACAAAACTCTGACAGATATTTGCGGACGCAGCCACTTTGGCGTTTACAACAGGCGCGTGCGCGGGGATTTCCTGGTCGATGATTTTGATCACACGGACGGATTCGGGCAACTGATTGTTCAGGACGACAGCGGCGTTCTCGATGTGGGCCGAAGCGTTTGCGTCAAAAATGTCGGTGGCGACAAAACGATGCTGGGCCGGAAGACCGAGTTCTGCGAGGCCCAATCGATGGGCGCGCGCTGCTTTGGTCCAGTTAAAGACCGTCAGCACATAAACACGCGGGCTCTCCTTGAGCATGAAAATTGATGGCATTTCATCGACCGCTTCGTAGCTCATCAAGTCGATGGGTATCGATGCCTTACCGAGTTTTGCAATCTGCAGCAAGTCCCGATTCTCAATAAGCGCCAGCCGATCTTTTTGAGCGCCCAGGAGCGGCAAATCGTCACCAATCTCGTACATCCCGCCCGATACGGCCGAGAGCGCAATAGAAGCCTGTGCTGCTTCGAATGTCAGCGTCTTCGGAACCCGACTGTGGTCCGGAAAATCCTGCGAGAGTGTGTTGAACGCATCCGGATCACTCACATAGAAATTGCGGTGCATATAGAAGCGGGCTGCTACGCCGGGAGCGGCATCTTTCGTGCCTTCGAATGAATGGGCAGTATCAGCGGAAATTCGCCCAGTGTCGACGATGCCGACGGGATTCAGCATCGGGCTTCCGTCTTTGTCGAGAACCACGTCTTCGCCAACGGCATCGCGAATGATCTGCAAGCCGATACGTTGTGCTTCTAGGGCAGTCGTATTGGGGCGATAGCGGTAGCCTTCGATGGCTGTCGTGTCCATGAAATCCATCTTGATGAAGCGCACACCCCAACTGCCGGCCAGCGTCCTGTAGGTTTGGCGCAGATATTCCTGCGCGCCGGGATGAGTGGTATCGAGAATGTAAAGCGCGTCGGACTTTTGATTCCATATGGTTCGGGACTCGATTGGCTCGCCTTTCGCGTTGTGAACGAGCCAATCCTTGTGGTGCTCGTACACCCAGGCACGCGCCGAAACTTCAAATGGAGCGGTCCAGACTCCAAAGGTGAGCCCATCACCCACGATGCGCTGGCCGACAAAATGCATCCCGTTGGGAAATTGCGTGGCATTTGCGGTAACGTACTCGCCTCGCGCGTATTGATAGCCCTCATCGATTTGCAGATATTTGTAGCCGAGCGACTCGAGATGTTGGGCCTGCCAGTCGGCGTTGGCCAACACCTCTCCTTCGTTTATGCCACCGTAGTACGCGGTCCAACTCCACCAGCCCATCGGGTTTTCGTCAGGCACGCGGCCGTGGTGTAGCCGGCGAATTGCGTCACCGTAGGAGAGAAGCTGCGCGTGGTAGTCTTCGCCAGCCTGAATCATGATCCGCTCAGAACTAAGTTCCGCTTGAGGAGCAATCGGTAGGCTCAGCTCAATCTGATTTTCGGGTGGGGCTTTCTTGAGATCGAAGTCCCGCTGAATTTCCGTCGTACCGATGGAGTCCGCGGTGAACGAAGCAAATTTTGCCTCGGCACCCGTGCCCTCAGAGCGTAAATGGAAAATCGTCAGAAAGCGATCGGACGTGAGGGCTCCGACGAACAGACTCTGCTTGCTTTCGCGGTTGTACAGCAATTGGCTGCCGACGCCACGATGCATACCGCCGGGCGCGCCGTCGAGGTCGTAGATTCTCAATTGTGGCCAATCTTCGCTGAAACTGTCCGAGAGCACTCGCGTGGCCGACGGGCGGCCCACAAGATCCACGATCGGCCGCCCGATAGCATCGATAGCTCGAATCGACTGCACCTGAATTTCTTTGGCGTTTGTGTTGTGTACGATGACTTGAATCGCCGCGTAAGGATCCTGATCGTAGACTTGCAGCACATAAATCAGATCCGGTCTGCCGGCCGCGCCTGAATTCAAAACGCGAATGGAATGTCCGGCACCAAGCGAGTCGCTGAAAGGTACCTCCGACACCGTGTGTTTTGGGTAGTCGCTGGAATACACCCACTCGTGGCCGATAAGAGCTCCAACGCGGCTCACCAGAATGGTCTTAGCGGCCAGTGACACCCGGTAGGAACCGCTCTGCGCGTCCACGGCGAGCTGCAATTCGCCATTCGTCAGTTTTTGGCCAAATCCGGGCACGGCCACGAAAAGTACAGCACAGACAAAGAGGGAAGACTTTGAAAACAAGCGTTTCATTTGTCGAGCCATTGCGTTCACCTCCCAGACAATCTTTCTTCCGCTTGCGTGTTTCACTTGATGGCAATTGAGGTTGCCGCTGTGTTGTAGCCCTCCAGCTTGACCCAGCCTGGAGCCGTTCCGTTCGATACTGTCCCATGAATCTCGGCGCTTTCACCTGGATAGACGGTTATGTAGTTGTCGTCATACTCGATTGGCAAGATTTCGTCGCCGTCGCGCGCAGTGGAAAGAGTTGCTCGCTCAAAGAAGGCGATGTGCTCGGACGGATTGTGCAGACAGATGGTCACGTGATTTTCGTTTGCGCTCTTGTTTTCTTCCACAGTGATTTCCAGGGGCACCTGTGGCATGGTATTGAGCGCCGTCATGTCCGCCCAACTGACTTGCTTCAGAGCCATGGCGGAATCGTTTGAACGGTCTCCCAAGTCGTCGTCTTTCTGAGATTGCCAATACGTATTGTCGACAACCAGCTTTCCGGTTGAATCGAACAATTGACAGCGCACGAAGAAAACGGGCGAACTGTCGGGATACCTCGGCAATTGCATGATTTGCGTCGCACCGTTGAAGGGAACCTGAATGCCATCGCGGGAACGATCATCGCGCACTTTGCCATTCAGGTCGTAAACGCGAACGCGAACGCGAAGTCCCTGCACTTCGTCTGGCGTCTGGTTGAAGACGACGATCTTCGCTTTGCTGTGATCGCCGGTGGCGTAATAATTGAACACGACCGAGAGGGGGCGCAAGCCCTTTTTGGCCCCGTAGTACGCACCGCCCGGACTCAAGTAGTAGTCAATGATGTTGCCGAAGAACGACGGCCAGTGACTGTTCAACATCCAGTAGATCGTCATTTTGTGGTTGGCCCATCCGTCGGCGGCAAAATCTTCGAATTGGGCACGCGTGTTTTCGTAATGGGCGAGCTGCGCTTTGCGCACGAACTGCTCGACGTTGCCGGAGGGGCCGTAGCGGTGATCCAAGGCCAACTGAATATTTGAGAGTTTGGAGTTGCCGCCAAACGCGCCCGCGTGCATCAGCCAGGTATCGTTGATGGGCCACAGTTTGTCTGGAGGAATGAACTTTTTCAGGCTTTCTAAAGTGGGGATATGTTCGTTGTCACCTTGTTCCGCGCAAGCGCCGCGAGGAGCTGGATATTCCCCGCTGAACCAGTAGGTAGGAGGGCGCCAACTGTACGGCCCTTCCATGTGAATACCGTCCCACAAGCGATCGCCGTTCGCGTCCTTCGCAAAGGAAGAAACGGTATCCACCGTGGCGTTTTGCCAATGCAGGTCGGACAGAATTTGATGGTATTGCTGGCGAACCGGGACAGGCGGCAGACCATCGCTGCCATTGGCCCAGATGAACACCGACGCATGAGAACGCAGCATCAGAACCTGTGAGCGCAGACTCTGATTGGCCACCTGATGATCTTCTTCGCTCCACTGATCCCACTTTTCCCATTGGTTGCAGCACATCCAGCCAAACATCAGAGGTATCCCCTGTTCATCGGAAAGTTCGATGATGTGCTCGCTGGAGATTTTCGATTCCCAGCGCATCATATTCAGACCAAGGTCCTTCACGTAGCGGAGAATTTCGGCTTCGCGCTGGGGATCGTAACGATAGAGCAGGTCCGGAGTGTACGCACCGCCGCGCACAAGAAAATCACGTCCGTTGACCTGCAAATAAAAGTTTCCACCGTTACCGACGTCAGGAAACTGTTCGTCGTGATCTCGGTGCTGGGTAATACTACGGATTCCGAAGCGGGTTTTCGATTCATCTGATACCTGATTTGCTTGCATGAATTCGAGGTGAAGGTCATACAACGCTGGATTGCCCATGGTGTAAGGCCACCAGAGATCCGGATTGGTTACTACTAGGCTGGGATATTTGTCTGGGACAAAATCGACCTGCCGCTCTTCACCCGCTGCCAGGCTGACGGGCTGTTCCAGTTGAACTGTGGGCTTCCCTGGCCGCGAAATCGTTCCCTTTAGCGTGCCCGTCACGGGCTGCGGGGAGAAATTGTGCAAATCGGCATACACAGTGAGCTTTGCGATCGATTCGGGAATGGAAAGTTGTGAATTGACCATGGCGTTGTTAAGGGCAACGTTGCCCGTGAGTCGCAAATAGACGGGTTTCCAAACACCAGAATTCCGATCCGGCACGAAGGAAACACCAGCGCCCTTCTTCTTCTCCTCGCCCTTGTAACCAAGATATTTCCAGTTCAACCAGTCAAACCAGCTATCCGCCAATTCCACGCCATTCACATCCTGAATCAACCTCTCGGGCGTCACTTTGATAGCTAGCGCATTGCGCCCGCCGGGCTTAATCCATTGGGTCACGTTGAGTTCATGGGCAACGTACATGCCGACGATCTGTTTGTTGTCGGCGAGCTTCTGTCCGTTGAGCCAGATTTCAGCGCGGTAGTTAATGCCCGGGAATTCGAGAGCGTACTGAGAATGCCCTGCGGGTGCGGTGAACGTCGTTCGGTACCACCAGTCCTGCAGGTATAAATCCTGCGGCACGTTCTCCAGCATGTTTTTCCCGACGTAGAGATTGGGATATACGCCGTCTTCCTGGAGGATCTCGAGAACCGTTGCGGGCATGCGATGAATCGGGTGCCACGTCTGGTCTTTGTAATCGGTACGAGACACGGCGGCTCCGTCGGCTTGCACATCCTTCGCAGCCGCAAGTTTCCAGTTCTCCGCCAGTTCCAGTTTTCCAGGAGGTTCGACGGCCGCGAATGAAGGCAGAGCAATAATGGCGTTGAGGAACAGCACTACATGCATGATGCGGAACATTTTCTCGACTCCTCTCCTCAATTCAATCAAACTGCAATCCATGGTCGGCGTTTGATCTTGGCCGCTCGTCCAAAAACTTCTCCAAATCGTTCAAGACCCTGCTTTCACCATGGCAAAGACTTGAGCCAGACCGCTCCACGAGGCCACCCGGCTGCACCTAACGGCTTCACCATGGTTACCAAAGGCATACCGAGCGAGGTTTTCTCCTGGTCAACCCAAACCGCCTCCGAGATTTTCGACCAGCCCAATAGTTGGTACCAAGCTTCCAGTGCTGGCCGGCAAAAGAGCACGAGGAAATTCACACCCCACTGTTCTTGAGCAAATTCTTGGGCGGCTGCAATCGCGATTCGTGCGTACCCGCGTCCGCGGGATCCCCTGCGAGTAAGAACTCCGCCAATACCGCCTACTTCGAGATGTTCCAAACCAACTTCGACGGTGTGTTTCAATAGCCCGACGTGGCACGCCATCTCGCTGCGCTCGTAGACAAGCACGTGCTTTTCGGTGCGCCGCCACTCCAACCCATAGGAGGAAGTCTGGTGCGGATCTTCGTGGCCGTCCGCCAGAAGGTTGCGATCTTCCCTGGTATAGGTGTCGACAATATGGATTTCGACGAACTCGGGAAGTGTGATAGCGACGGATTCCATGGTTGATCCAAAACAGTCACCCGATTCATCCTGACAAAGAACTCAGACTGCGTCGCGCTCGTGTAATTGAAAATTGCGAACGACACGAGTAATTACGCCGCCCGGACTGGGGTTATCGGGATCGAGACCTGAACCGAGGCTCAGGTGATACCCGAGCAATTGCGGAAAAATGATTTCGAAAGGAGTCCGCAGTTCATCTGCGATCTCCGGTGCAACCGCAGGGACAAGCTGATGCACGAGATCATCGGAAGAAGCTGCTTTCCCAACGACGATGAAATGGCCGAGCCGTTTTTCGCGCAATTCGCGAATCAAATCCAATTCGTACGGGAGGCGTTTCGGCGCGGTGGAGAGAACGCAAAGCACCACAGTGTCGGCGCGCAGATAACTCATCGGTCCATGACGAAGGCCCAGATAGGTTTCCGATAGCGTCACGACCTGCCCCGCAGTCATTTCCAGAAGTTTCAGCCCCACTTCCTGTCCAAACGGAGCCATGGCCGGGGAAGTCAGCACAACAACTCGCGACGGCTTTCGGGCAGCCACGCGTTGGGCTATCGACTCAAGTTCGGGTAAGACATGGCGCGCATTGGTAGCGATGGAAGGCAGATGGGCAGCAAGAAAATCGGCATGTTCAACGGCCAGACCCGCCAGAACGAGATTCGAGAAGGATCCGGTCATCACGAGGCTGCGATCATTCGTACGCGCGTCGAGAACGATGGACGTCACGCCCGGCATATTCGCAAGCCGGCCTTTTTCGTTACAGGTAATCGCCAGGTGCATCACCTCCGAGAACATTTTCTGAACGCGAGCAACTACACCAACGCTCTCGGGGCTGTCCCCCGAGCGCGCCAACGAGACGAGTACCCCGGATTTCGCAAAGTCCGGAAACATCCGGATTAGTTCTTGCTTCGACAAGACTAAAAGGTCCGTTGTCGGAATTGCGCGGGCTTTCGGCCAGGCTAGTGCCACAGCAGACGAAGCATAAGCAGATGTCCCAGCCCCGCAAATGATCGCGGCGCGTGTGCGTAGTTTAGCCAGATCAGGACATGCCAAGACTCGCTCGAGCGTGGTGCCCCAAATGTCCGGCTGCTGCCGAATCTCTTGCAAAGTTATGTGCCCGGAAACGTTATGTGTACCGGAATTGGACTCAAGGCTGGTAGTCATCACGGGTTCGTGCCTTTCTGAAATCGTTCTCTCTCAGGTCTTATCGAGGAACACCATTCACCTCACCCGGGCTCAGCAGAAGCCACAGGAAGTACCGGTGCGTGCCGAACCTCGTCAAAGGCCATGAGAAAAATGGCAATCACGGAGACGACCATTCCCGCCAGGTTGAAGCGGTTGGGAATGCTGTGATAGATCGCGAGCGACACAATAATCGTCACCAACGGGTACCCGCCGTTTACCATAGGAACTACGACAATCGCCTTCCCGTAGCGAACGGCATAGACAAACAGCAAGCAACCGACCGCGTTAAACGATTGGATTGCCGCCGTAAGGCCGATCCCCTTCCATCCCCAATTGATCGGTTCGTGAAAATTGGTTATGAGCAGGGCAATTGGACTCAAAACGACACCTGTGGCGGTCATATAGAAGAAAAGTCCTTCTGAGCTGATGTACGGAGCGGATGACTTCATAAAGTAGGCCTGGAGTCCCCACATACAGAAGATGGAGATCGTCCAGAACAGCCACGCGTAGCCATGCGCGGGGCCTTCCGTCGGTCCTTGCACAGACAGCAAAAAAATGGCCACTAAAGCCAACACTATGCCGGTGGTTGCAAGAGTGTAGGTTCGTTCGCGCAGGATCAAGGCAGACAACAGGATGGTGATTACCGGCGAGAGACAGATGATCGGGAAGATTATATAGGCGGGACCTTGCGTGAGGACGCGGAACAAGAGCAACTGTCCAACAGCCCCCGAAAATCCAACGGCACAACCGTAAATAATCGCAAGAGTACTCGTCTCAATCTTCCAATGAACGCTACGCATCACGATTAACGCGATAGGCACCATCGTGAGGGACCAGACGGCGTAGCCCAGTGTCGGAGGGAAAGGAGGCGAGATCCATTTTTCCGGGATCTCGGTTAAAGCGCCCCAAATTCCCCAGAAAATGGGCACGAGAACCGCGAGCACCAGCCATTTCGGTATCTTCATAGGTTGTGATCCAGGCCGTTGCAGCGTTGCTAGGCAACGGTCTTCAGCCCGCCTTCCGTTTCGACAATGTAGGAACAAAGACGAAACGAGTCACAATCTTCGCCGCGCAGCTGGGCGAAGCGCTCGGCCGCCAGTTGCGCCGGCAGAATATCGATCAGGAATTGCCATCCCGCGGGAATGGAAGGAAGTGCGATACCAAGATCGCCGTCATCCGGTTCGAGGTTCTGTCCGATCATTAAAACCTTGGCTCCTTGTTTTCGAAGATCGCGACTCAGCGTCAGGTCCGCTTCCCGCATTGTTTCGCTATCGATCCACAAGCCAACGCGCAATCCCGGCCGAAGGACCTCCTGAGGACCATGACGGAACCCGCCCGTCGGCAAGACCGAGGCAGGCGCCTTCCCCGCTTCTTCCCAAAGAAGGCGGGCTTCGTAAGCACTCGCGAGACTCGCTCCCCTGGCCATAAAATAGGTCGCCATGCCTGGTTCAAGCCAACTGCTCGAATCGATGAGGGTCTTCCATTGCGGAAGTCGCCAACGCGCTTCTTCAATCGCATCAACTAGGCCCACTCGTAGAGATTCGCTCCAAATCGCCATTGTTTCGCAAGCAAGAATTGCAGCCGTCATAGCGAGCGTGGAGTACATCGAGATCGAAACGAGATGGTCAAAATCGGCAGCAAGTTGCAATACAACGTCCGCGTGGGCGCCGAGCGGGCTCTCGACTGTGTTGGTGATGCCGACGATCTTCGATCGGGCGGATCTGCACTTATCGATCAGGCGGACAATTTCGATGCTCTTGCCGCTCCGCGAAAGCAAGATGACAGAGCTATCCGGAGGAATCTTCGCAAAGTAGAGGAGTTCGGAGGCTTCTGCGAGGTGTGAGGGATGACCGTGTCGATGAAAGAAAGCCTGCGCCGCCATGCCCGCGTGCCAACTGCTCCCAATGCCTACCAGATAGATGTGCGCAGAAGTTCTTAGCAGTTCGGCGGCCTGAAGCAAGGCTGCCTTGCCCTCCCGGCCGGCGTGTGCAAGACACCGCAACAACTGTTGTGGTTCTTTGTCGATGTCGGCAAGGAGTCTGCTCATCCTTCGACCTCAAAAACGTGTTTCACTTTACGTACATCGGCGTTGCCGCCAAGCGAGCGACGTGTTCTTTCCAGAGCTGGCCGCGCACTCCGCCAAGATGTGCCAGACTGCTTACTGCACATCGATGTCCGAGCAAGAGGCAATCGGGAATGGCTTCGCCGGATAGGTAGGCAGCGAGAAAACCGGCGTCGAAGTTGTCGCCTGCTCCAGTGGAATCGACGACCGTTTCCGGCAGCCCGGTGTCGGGGCCCGGCCTGAGCTCCCAGGTCTCCTGGCCCTTGCGGGCCAGCACACCTTTCTCGCCTTGTTTGATAATGACAAAAGGACAATGGCATGCCAGTTCGTCTGCTGCCTCCAAAACGCTCTTCTTCCGAGCGATCGCCAGGGCCTCATTCCTATTGGGAAGAAAAATGTCAACGTACGGAAGTAGATCGGTTACTCCCTGCCAGCGATTTTCGGGATCCCAGTTGGTATCCAGCGAAACGGTTACTCCGTGCTCGCGGCACTCGCGCAGCCACTCCGGCCAAAAGTCTCGCAGTGACTTCATCAGGAAATAACTGGCCACGTGCCAATGGCGGCAGGAATCAAGAACGTTCTTATCCAGATCTGAAGGATGAGTGGCGTCGATCGTTCCCAGATAAGTAAGGATCGCGCGATCATTCTGCTCAGTGAGCAGAACGCCTAAGCCGGTCTTGACAGAGGCATGCGTTCGGATGCGCGTCGTGTCCAAACCGGCGAGTTGCAACTGTTCAACGATGTAGCGTCCAAAACTGTCCTGGCCCACCCAGCCGATCGCACCGACACGGAGTCCGAGTTTTCCCAGTTGGCTACCAAGGATCGTGGCGGAGCCTCCCATTTCCAACGAATAATCGCCAACGAGTTGCTCGATTTGCTTGAATTGAGGGCGCACATTCCCCGACATAACCAAATCGCAACACGTATCGCAGGCAATCATCACGTCGAATTTTCGGGCTGGTCCTGGAATCTGCAAAATCCACCTCGATGTTGGTGGCTGCGGCCGACCTCCCTCGAGCAGGTGGCCGCAGCCGTTATATCCGAGCGGTTTCGCAACCCGCTCGTGCGTGATTGGCCGGATTGCTGCCAGTCCGGCCGGCCTCTGGGCGGAGTGAAAGATCGTTGATCGCCGACCACTGCCCTCGGGCTGACGATCTTAGAAGTACAGCTTGAGCGCGAACTGAATCTCGCGCTGGTCGTTTTGACCGTCTCGGGTGGAAGTGATCTTCCCGAAATTCGTAGTGTTCAGATAGTCCAAGGAACCCGGAGCTGCAAGTACTCCGTTGCCCGAAAAACCGGGATTCGAGAAATTGGGATGGTTGGTGATGTTAAAGAACTCGGAACGGAATTCCAACATGAAGCGCTCGGTCAGTTTGAACTGCTTGAACAACGAGAAGTCCAAGCGGTGGAAACCAGGACCACGGAAATTGCTGGGTCCGCCACCAAGCGGACTGTAGTCCGGCTGGCCGATCGTCGTGGCCGTCGGAGGACTCGTGAACGCCGCCGGATTCATCCACTGATTCACGTCGTGGGGACCTGCATATAGATTTGAACCAGGAACTCTCACGGCGTAGCAGCCAAACCCAGAAGTCGTGGCGTAAGAGCAGGGAACCGTGCCAGGCTGTCCATTCTGGAGCGTGAGAATCCAGTTCATGTTCCAGCCACCAACGAAGGCATCAACCAGTTTGCTGGAATTCGAGAGATAGGATCGGCCATGGCCAAACGGCAGTTCATACGTCCCACTAAAGTGGAAAACCTTCGAAACATCGAAATCGCACAAACCGAAATCCTTTTGTATACCCCACCCGGGCAAGAAAGGAGCACGGTATCCAGTCAGAGAAGTGTTGTTTAGGACATCAACGGCATCCGCCATGCAATTGGCCCACGTGAAGTTTGCCAACGCGGAGAGACCATAACTGAATCTACGTTCGTAGTTCAATTGCATCGCGTTGTAATGGCTGTTCCCGGCAAAGCTGGTATACGTGATGTTGGAGAAATCCGGATAGGGAGAAAAAGCAAAGGAATTCAGGCCCGGCGGCAGAATTTCTCTCGGCGTGTTGGGGTTGGTATAGACACCGAGATGATGGACCGTGTTTCCGACGTAGGCCGCTTGAATGCTGTCGTTTTGCGTGAGCTGGAATTGAACGGTCAGGTTGTAGCCTTGGGTGTAGGGAGTCTTCATGTGATAGTCCTCACCCGTGAATGAAACACCGCCCGGCGCCACCTGATCGGGGTTCAAGTTGATACCCGTCAGGCCGGTCTCCAACGTGCCGATGGACCCATTGGCAAAGGTGATGGGCGCGTTGGGTGTGAGGTTCGGATACATCAGCCAGAATTGGAACGGGAAGTCCACATAGGTTTCGACAACCGAGTTCTCGAATCCACCGTAGAAAATCCCATAACCGCCGCGGATTACGAGTTTAGGTGTTAACTGGTAGGCAAAGCCGATGCGGGGCGAGAAGTTTCCTAGCTGCGAAACGCCGAGACCAGGCTGGCTGGAGCAACCAATGCTGATAAGGTCGTTCGCTGTCGCAGCCAGGAACTCCGGTGAGAATTGCGTGTTGCAACGACTCTGGGTCAACAGAAACTGCGAAGCCTGCCCGGGGCCCGGGGCTGCGAGGAGGAAATTGGACTGGTTTCCGTGGAGTTCGAGTAGTTGGCCAAAATACTCGTACCGCAGCCCAAGATTCAGCGTGAATTTCGAAGAAACCTTGATGTCGTCCTGAACGTAGCCGGCGAAGTAATTGTGCTTCATCGACGTACGGGCGATGTTTGACATGGTGACTTCATCGGCGCCGCCAACGTAATCGGCTGCCCCGGGGATGGTTCCCGGAATCGGGATCAGAAGCATTTGAGCGAGACCCGTGTTGCCGCCAGTGGTAGTTGGAATTTCCGTGTAGACCCCGCCGAAGTTCCAGCTCCCGCGGCCCGCCGGCGGCTGAAGGATCGAGAAGCCTAGCCGCTGCCATTGGAAACCCATCTTGAGGGTTTGTTTGCCGGCGGTCTTGGTCAGGTTATCGGTAATTTGGGATGTGTCACTGTATTCAATCGAGGGCAGAAACTCGTTACTTCCTAATGTATTGAGACCCGTGAGAAAGATCGAGCCGAGACCACCGTTGGAGTTTCCTTGGGGAACACCCTGGATACCATATTGAGCTGGAATCCCCTCCGTCTGAGCGTTCGGCTGAACACGCGACGTGTTGATGTTGTTGTAGCCGACGCGGAATTCGTTGACGAGCGTCGGCGAGAACACGTGTGCTTCGCTCGCGACGATATTGAGTGACGTCACATTCTGGTCGCCCGCAAAGAACGATCCGCCATCGGCAATTCCGCCGAAGGGACCGGGGATGAACTGCGGATTTCTGGCCCAGCTGACACGTCCGAAAACGCTGTCTTTATCGCTGAAGTTGTGGTCGACGCGCACGTCGAACTGGTTGGTGTCATTACTTAGCACCGGGTTTGACGAGAAGTTATTGAAGAGGCCAGAGTTATTTGGGGCTGGGAAAAGGTTGAGCAGATTGATGGCGTTGGGATCGAGGCGATTCGCGGGCAGGATGTTCCCTGGGAAGGGATTGCGCGCGTATCCGAGCGGCGTGCCGACAGCCGTGCCCGAGGAGCAAGGAACGGTGACACCCGTTGAGGCATCCGTCACACCGCAAGAGACCACGCGTGTCGTGGAGGGATCGAAGACCTGGCCGAGTGCGTATGTACGGCCCAATATGTCGGTGAGGCTGCCACCCTGGTTCAACAACTCGGATAAATTGGTGTACCCACTGCTGCGCTCGAGTTGCGTCGGAACGGTGCTCACGTAGGGGACCGCTTGACGGATTCGCGTGCCCTCATAATCCATGAAGAAGAACGTCTTGTCCTTATGGATCGGACCGCCGAAACTCGCCCCGAACTGATTCTGTTGGTAACGGCCCTTCTGGAGCCCACCGGCATTCTCGAAGAAGTTCGCCGCATCCAGAACGTCGTTTCGGAAGAACTCCCAGGCCGTACCGTGATAGTCATTCGTGCCAGACTTGATCGTGGCATTCAAGACCGCGCCTGCGGCACGACCGGATTCCGCGCTGTAGTTGTTGGTTTCGACCTTGAATTCCTGAATCGCGTCGACCGGGGGCTTGACGGCGTACCCAGTGCCGTTTAGGAAGTCAACGAGGTTCGTATTGTTATCCATGCCGTCGAGCAAGTAATTGTTCTGCGCCGGACGCAGGCCGTTGGCGGCGAAGCTGCCGCTCCCGCCCAAACCACGCGTGTCCTGCTGACTTTGTGTGACACCGGCCGAGAGTTGGGCGAGGAAGGTAAAATTGCGTCCGTTCAGCGGCAGGTCGTTGATGCTCTTTTCCTGGATGACCTGGCCGACGGAGGCATCGAGCGTCTGTAGGATCGGCGGCGCCGCATCTACGATTATGGTTTCTTTGGATTGCCCAAGTGGCAGCGTGATGTCCACATGGACTCTTTGTTCAACGTCAACCGTGACGTTCTTCTGCTCGACCGTTTGAAAACCAGCCATTGCCGCTGAGATTGTGTAATGACCGATTTTGACGGGCGAAAACGTATATTGCCCCTCTGCGCCCGTTGTCGCGGAGGCGGAGATACCTGTGGCGTCGTTAGTGAGGGTGACTTTGGCGTTTGGTATGACCGCACCACTCGCATCCTTGATGGTGCCCGAGATGGAGCCCATGTCGACCTGGGCCGCCAGCTTCAAAGGTAAAAGGAATACCGCTACAAAAAGCAGCACCCAGGCTGATCTACGACACAAAGAAGAGTTCAAATTCGTCACGTTTTTTCTCCTCGTTGATCCACAGGCCCATAGTCCTGAAACCGGTGGTCGACAGAATTCCTTGTCCAACCGATCCGTTCGTTGAAACGTTTTCAAGCTGGTTTCGCGCGGAAAGATAGCGATTCCTGCATGGAGATGGGAATGGAAACCGGCAAGAAAGCACCTGCCGAGCAGTAGCCGCGCAACAGGGTAGCCCACAAAGACTGACCGGAACGAATTCGAGCGGTAAGTCAATTCGCGCGATCGGCTCCAGCAAGAAAGAGGAGAACCCCTTCGAGCACGACGGGGTGTCGCTACTGCAGAGCGCATGAGAACCCCGATTCCGATTCGAGGACAAGCTTCGCTGGTACGAAGCCTTCCGCATTTGGGCGGAGTCTATTGAAAGAAAGCACTTAAGTCAAGCGCTTTAATAGACCGCTTGACTAGCCACCTCTTATGTGAAAGAGTTTTGCCTGTCCACGTTCCGCCCCGAAAATCCGGGGGGCATACGCCATGGTGATAGATACTTTTCCCGCGAATAGTGAGTGCCAAGCCAAACTCAAAGGGAGCAGCTTTCCATCTAGTCTTCAGAGAGACAAAGTTGGCGCGTCCAGAGGCGGCCCAGCTAAACCGCTTGATTACGGCCTGTTAGCTGTTGCATCGGCGCATATTGAACCTTAACGGAACGTTTTTCGCAGGAGAGCACCGATGCCGGTTCTGATGAAAGATGTCGCGGAGAAGGTGGGTGTTTCGCTTTCGACCGTTTCTCAGGTTTTGAGTGGAAACCGTCGCTTGGCAATTTCCAAGGAGACTCGCCAGCGGGTGCTGGAAGCCGCGCGCGAACTCGACTATCGGCCAAACGTAAACGCACAACGACTCGCAAAGCGCAAAGGCAATGCCTTCGGCCTGATTGTCTCCGAGATCGCCAATCCGTTCTTTCCGGACATCATCAATAGCTTTGAGGCGGCTGCTGTCGATCGCGGCTTTGAAATCATGCTCTGCAACACCGAATACGATGCGGACCGAAGCCGCTCCGCCACACAGAAACTCCTCGACAACAAGGTTCGTGGGGTGGCGATCGTCACTTCCAAATTCGACCCTGATTTGATTCAGCAATTCACTGAACATAGAGTTCCCGTGCTGCTGTTCAACAATGAGCGCAAGGACCTGGCACCTGGCAACATTGAGATTGATCTGACAACCGGCCTGCGCGAAGCCGTGGAACACTTAGCCAGTTTGGGACACAAGAATTTCGCTGCGATCACCGGCCCTAGCAGCGTGCCCTCGGCGCGAGCATTTACAGGAGTGCTCGAACGACTCGGAGCGAAAATGGGAATCCACTTTCAGCGGGTGCTGGAATGCAATTATCGGCACGACGGCGGTATGGCGGCGATTCGCACATTAATGGGAGAACCACATCTTCCTACTGCAATTTTTTGCGCAAACGACGTAATGGCTATCGGCGCCATCAGCGTACTGGAGCAGGAAGGAATTAGCGTACCGGAACAGATATCGATTGTAGGGCTCGACGACATTATTTATGCACGGTTGGCGCGGCCGCCCCTAACCACGATTGCCGTACCGCGTACCGAAATTGGCGGTGTTGCATTCGACATGCTCTTCCGCATGCAGAAAACCAAGCGACCACAGCGGGAGATGCACACCGTTTCCACCCGCCTGGTGATCCGTCAATCGACGGCAAAGGCAAGACGCTCCGCGATCTCGCCAAGAACAAACCCGTGATGAGACATTTGCGCAGGAAAAAGATACGGAGGAAACACGAAACCCACAGAAGAACTGCTCAAGATTATCGCTGCAAACCGGCGCGGGAGCCCCTCGGGGATTACCTCCATCTGTTCGGCGAATGCCTACGTGCTAGCCTGAGTTTCCGGGTTAGCCGTAGGATGTAGTTTATCTGCAGGTTTCTCCTGCGAACAGACTGCCAAGCGTGGCAGTGAAATCGCCAGCAATGACGCCCTTTCCGCTCACCTGACGTTA
>Ga0074045_10001755_pt1 | contig 20644 bp, 23 predicted proteins | sample BogForMeECP23OM2_FD_94442 | JGI IMG/M metagenome (GOLD analysis project Ga0074045, IMG submission 94442) | Bog forest soil microbial communities from Calvert Island, British Columbia, Canada - Bog Forest MetaG ECP23OM2 | ecosystem: Environmental > Terrestrial > Soil > Wetlands ...
CGTCGTCCTGCGCCGGCGCAACCGCGGGGTCGTGGATAACATAGCCGCCATTGTGCAGCAGATGGACAGCTGCCTCGCGCGGTACCCGCACGACCCCGTTGAGGTCGTGCGGGTACCGCTCCGTCCCGTGCCCAACGGCGTCCCACACCGGGAAGACGGCACGTAATGCGATTAGATCAGACACGGAGGTATCCCCTTCAATTCAAATCAGAGACGGTCATCAGCTCGGGTCAGCCGTTCGCGATGTTGCAGATGACTCCCATCGCGAACGGCGCATAGACGGCCAGCACTTCTTCGGCATAGACACCGACCTGGCGCTGGCGCGTGACGAGCGGCCAGTCGATCTGGTAGTAATCTTGCCGGGTCTTGATCTCGGCGACGTTGGGTACCTCGTTCGACTGGTACTGGATCGGCAGATTCTCGGTCCAGCCGATGATCGTGCCCGGGGGCACGCGCGGGTGGATCCTGATCGGGATCCGGAGCCCGCCGTTGATCGCGAACGGGTTGTAGTAGAACTGGACCACCCCGGACGCTGTCACCTGGTACTCGCCGCCGCTGCCGTCTGCCGGCGAATCGAAGCGTAGCAACGGTCCGGAGGCGTTCGACAACACCTTGCTGGTGATGTTCTTCAGCTCTTGAGAGTTGACATAGAGGACGGTCGGCGACAGCTCGAAATTGTCCCACATTTTCTGGAACATCGTGTCGATTTCAACGACCGAGCCGCGGCCCGACGCGGTCAGTGGCGTCCCCGTTCCTGCCGTGCCGGTCGGCATAATATTGACATAGGCGTTCGACCCCGGTTTGAGCGCGGTGGTCAATAGTCCATCATAGGCATAACTTAAATTGGCCGAGCTGTCTGCGGTGATCGCGGTTTGCGACTGATTGCCGGTGCTGAGCGGCGCGGTGATCACCACGCTATTGATTGTCGTGGTCGCTTGCAGGGTCTCGGTCCCGCTTGCGCTCGAGACATACCAGGCATAGGCAATCGCCCCCTGCATCGCGGCCACGCTGCAGAACAGCGTCTGGCCGAGGGTTACCGCCTGGCTCGCCTCCGCACTGATGTTCGAGGAGCCGCCCGACAGCATATAGCTCTTACCGTCGGCTCCTGTGACGTTCTTCGAGGTGGCAACCCCGTTCACGACGCTCGAGTTCTGGTACCCTTCGAGAGTCAGGCCGACGACCTTGACATAATAGGTTCCAGTCGGGAGTGTCGCGCCGCTGCCCGATGCCGACAACGTCGGGGTCGTCGGCGTGCCGAGCATCAGTGAGGCGTTGCCGGCGAGAATCGCCATCTCTTCCTTCAGCATCATTTTTTGCAGCAGGCGGAAGGTCATTCGCGCCTGAATATCCTCGAACTGGCGGCCAGCCGAGATTGCTTCGAAGGTCGCTGCGTCCTCCTCACCGATCGTCACGTACGTGGCTGATTTGTTCGAGGTCGAATAGGACATCTGCCCCGAGCGCTGGCCCTCAGGTACCCATCCCATCGCGTCGAAGCCGGATCCCATAATTCCATTGACTTGGCGCCAGTTCGTGGCTGAGCCCGTGCCGCCGCCGACGCGTGGCATGACATTCCTGATCGGCGTGACGAAGGGATAGAGGTTCTTGGCCGGTGCTTGAAGGTCATAGGCGAGCAGGCCCGTTGCGGTCGAGATCGACTTGGCGAGCATGTCGTCCGGCTTGGCCAGAGCCCCTTTCAAGAGCTCCAGCGATTCCTGGGTGATCGGATTCATCAAAAATTCCTCCCGGAAGGGGGGCAATGAAAAGCCCGGCCGAGGGCCGGGCTTGGCGACGGCTTCGTGGCTAACGTGCAGGCGGAAGCTTGCACTTTCGCCGTTAGACGAAGCAAAGCTTCGTCACGAGGCCGGAGGGGGTGGTTGTTATACCGTCAATATGCGCCGCACCGGTAGGCGTCAGCGTTCACCTGCGGCCACGCCGAGCACCTGAATTGGATTAGCGTAGCTGGCCTTGATCAAGGTGAGGGTCTGTTCTTCCTTGCTCATTTTGGCGAGCGCCGACGCGATCGCGTCAGGCGAGAGTTGGTTGTCGCCGGCACTACCGGTGCTGCCGCTGTCCTGCTGCTTCGACACCGAGACGCTGCCTCGGGCAATCGTCAATGGCGGAAGCGGGGTGCGGGCGATGTCATCGACCCGTTTCGACAAGCGGTCGAGCAGCGGTACGATTTCGCCGAGGGTCTTGACCAACGTCGCTTTTTCGGCGCGTTCGTCGGCCAGCACCTTGGCGAGGTCCTCCGCTCGTACAGCTTTGACCGGGTCGAATTCGGTGCCCTGGTGTTCCTCCTCACCGACACCCGCAGCATCGCATACGACGCCCGCCGCGACCAAGTGGCCGTGCGCTGCGCGCAGGTGCCCCATGGTTTCGCTGGAATGGCGGGCGCCCGCCTTTGTGACATCTTGGGCCTTGGCGTTTCCTTCGGGAGAGGGTGCTGACTCAGAACTGGGAAGCACCCGAAAGCACGCCATCCCGCCGGTCAGCTTGCTGACGCATTCATGAGCGATGTCCATCAAGTTCTGATGCGCGCGGCCGCGCTTGCCGTGCGTCGCCGAAATCCCGCCGAGACCTTTTGACGTAACCCCGGTGGCGTTGTCACCGGGGTTAAAATCGGATGCCGGCGGGTCTATCTGCGGCGACACCTGCTCGAAATCGCCGGCCGCGTCAACAGTCGACTCCTCCGACGGAGCGGCGCCGGCCTCGCACAGTTGGTCGCGCGCCCTGGACATGTGCGCTGTCTCCTCGGCCGACAGACCGTCGATCTTCAGGCATTTGTCGCAAGCGTAGCGGGCCATGTCCACCAAGGCCTGATCACCATATGAGTGCTTAGCCTTAGCGACGAGACCGGCGGCGAGCTTCTGCATGTTGGGCTTCCCTGTTTTGAGGAGATCCGCGATGCGCGCTGCTCCGCGCGCGCCGGCGGCCATTGCAAGCAATTCGGGCGCGTTTATTGGGAGAGATTCGTCGTCGTTTTGCGTGTCGTTCAGGATCTCGTTCGTTTCTTCAGCGACGAGCGCATTGAGAAAGACGCACAGCTCGGTGACAATCGCTCGGAGCCGGCCCGGTTGCGCCGACGCGTCGCCCTCCATCGCGGCCTCAACCTCGAGCGCGTCCTGAAGCCAGTCGAGTTCGAGGATGATGCGCGCGACGTGGCCAACATCCCAAAGCGCCTTGGTTAGCGCTGCACGCGACGCCTTGGCGCCGTCGGCGGCCGAAGCCGGACCCTCAGAATCGATCTTCTCTTTCCAGGCAGCGATTATGTTGGCTTTGATCCGCTTAACCTGGTCGTCGGTATATCGTCGCGCGTTGCTGGGTATGTTGATGTAACTCCAGGCGGCGCGGATGTGACGCTCGGTGTCGATCGGGTAGCGTAGCTTGCCGTCCGACTGGTAGCCGGGATCGGCGTAATTCACCTCGATTTGATCTCCGACCGAACTCGCGGGTGCGTTCAAACTCCTCGGGGCCTCGGTCTTGGCGAGCGCCCCTTCGGCCGTCTCGATCGCCCTCTTTGCCGCATCGATCGCGGCTTCGGTTCCGCTGGCATCGTCGGCTTCTTCCCTGCTCGCCGACGGAGGTTCGGGAGCGGCTTGCGCTGACGGCGAGAAATTGAAGTCTGCTGGCCCGAGCGGCCCTTTTTCGAGACATTTAATCGCTTCGCCTTTGGCCCGATGATGGTGGCCCGGCACACCGCAAGCCCAGATCTGGATCGGAGGGTTGAACGGCTCTCGTGCAGGCGCCAGCAGCATGTCGGACGCGGCTGAAGCTTTCCAGCAGTCGAAAATGGATTCAGGGTTCGCTGGACGATCGACCAGCGAAATTTCGTTGAGCACAAGACCAGTGATAGCCTTGGGATTGCCGGCCTCGCGCCGCGTGACCCGGCCGCCGATCGAAAAGCCGCGATAGACCTGGTTTCTGACCTTGGTGACCGCGACCGGGTCGACGACATGGGCGACAATCCGGGTCAAGCCATCATCACCGACTTCGGCCTCGAGCGTGGTTCCGGCGGCCGAGAGCTGGTGCATCTCACGCAGTGCCGGGAAACGCATGTAGTCCGGGATCGCCGCGCGCATCGCATCGGCCCGTACGATCTCGCCCTGGTCGTCCACGACCTCCGATGACGCGATACCGTGCACGCACACGGTTCCGTCATCCTGAGGCTCGACTTTCTGGATTGCGCCATAGAGTCGCATGATCAACATCCCGCCAATGAGTAGTGCGTCCGGTCGCCCGTCATTTTTCCGGCTGCGCCCGACACGGCGATACCGGATTGAAGCCCTGGCTGCCAGAGGCGACAGGCGGCCGCTGCGCTAGGGCCTGAAGCAGATTGCCGACGGGCTGTGCCAGCACCTCGATTGCTTCGAGCGCCTGGCCCGCCACGGTCGAATTGTCTGGAACGAGGATCTTGACCGCAGCGGCGGCGACGCCCGCCCAGACTGGGTCTCCAGTAATGAAATAGCAGACCGAGCCGGTGAGGACGCCGAGGCCGATGACTGTGCTGGACTGCGGCGGCCATCGGAACCCCGATTTATTAACCATATGCCTGTTACCCTATCAATTCATCGCACTGACTTCAAACCAGATGGCGACCACGTCGTTGGCTGCGCCGGTCGTAAAGGATGAGCCGGTCAGGGCAATGACAATGGCGTCCGACTCCGTTGCTGTCGGGAAAACCGGTGAGCCGATCCCGCCATGGATGCCGCCGAGAATCGCTGTGCCTTGAGCGTACTGCGTATTAGATCCGGCAGCGCCGTATTTAACGACGTTTGACATCAGCTGCCAACCGACGTTGTTGTTGAGCGTCGTTGCGTTGATCCAGGCGCCGGTGTCGGCGATCACGGTGCCGCCTGTGACCACACCGGCAGAGATCGTCGCGTTGAACCAAAGCTTGACCCGCTTGTCGTTAGTCGTGGGTCCGGTGCTGCCCTGGGCGGTGATGGTGAGTCCACGGCCTGAGACATCAAAGCTCGATTCCGGCATGGTGTAACTCGCCAGTACGTCGTCGGTGGTGTCGGCATTATTGCCGGCAAGCGGGTTGCCGATCTGGCGATTGAGATTGCCGTCACCGAAAATGGTGCCGGCTCCGCCGCCAAAATATGTCAGCATGTTCGAAGGCACGACACCGACGCCAGGAACGATGCCGTCGAGCGCCCAGATCGCGGCACCAGTCGTCGCCGAAAGGCAAGTCCAAGCGCGGCCCGCGGCGGTATTGAGCCAGCGCGAGCCAACAGAATAGTCCTGGGTATTATCGTCGGATCCACCAGGATCGGTAGTTGCCGAAAGGTTGTTATAGGCGGGTAATAAAGTGCAGCCACTGCGGATTAGATCGATCACGTCGTCGGTCGCAGCGGCGGCAATGACACCCTTCGCGTCCGCCGCGTACGAGGCGCCCGATGTCTGAAACCGCGTAAAAGGGCCAGGTGCCAACAGCTTTGTGGTCATGAGCTAGTTTCCTTGACTGTCACGGTCCCGGAGCTTTGCACAGGATCGTGGCGTTGAGCTTGAGCACGCGGCCGTCGCTCAGAGCAGCCGTCGCTTCAAGGATATAGGTGCCGCCGGCCGCCGTGATCGGCATGCCGCCGATCGAGGCGACCGAGAAAAACCCAGCACACGTTTGTAGCGACCCATCGGCCGGGGCGCGCAGCTGGATTGCCGTCTGGGTCGAGACCGACAATACTCGAGACTGCGGGGCCGGGTCGGTGGCCGTCTGGAACGGGGCCAGCGCGCAGGTCCAACTCGTCGAAACCAGAGTCGCCGCACCCATATCCGCAGTAAAATCGAAAGCGAAGTCGTCGATCTCGCCGATCTCGATCGGATCGAACGGCGTTGCCAGACGCATAGCCGAGTTCCTCATTGGCCTCTAAGCGGGTGGTTACCGCTGGAAACTGCAGAGCGCTATCGTTGCCGGGCATGACCGGCGGGCCTGTCAGTTCGAAAAAAAAGGTCGAGGTAATTGGCGGCTTTCAAGGCAGGAACGGCACCGCTTTTTCCAAGAACATCGATAGGATCAAGCCACCGACGGCGTTGCACGGTGCATTTGGTCCTTGCGTCGCAGACGCGAAGAGCCGATCGGCCTCGATCACTGAGGCCAGGCCGGGCTTTGACGCAGTCTCGATCGCAGCGGCTACGGGAGCCAATGCAACCCAGCACGCCGCCCCTTGCGGGTCACCGCCTTGGGTTGCGGCCTGTGCCGCGTTGGTCAAATCGGTGGCCGCGAGCTTGCCGACCTGCGCACACCCTGATACCGCCAGCAGCGGGATGCAGACGCAGTTGAAGAAAAGCAGTTTTCGCATTGCTTGAGCCCTTTCACAGTGTAGATTGAATCGAACCCGCACCGCGACAGCCGACCGAATGGTGCGGCGGGTCGCGCTCCTGTTACAGCCGTTTGAGCAGACGCAGGCGGCCGGGTGTGCTGAGAAGGCGTCGTTTGCCGGGCGAGGCAAGCAGACGCTCTAGCGACACCCGCACTGGCGTGGGTGGCGCTGACCACTCGATCGATAAGATCTCATCAGCAACAACTTTATTAGCCTGTCCGAGCCACTCGACAAGAATCGGGACCTTCTTCAGTTTCAGCGAGAGCCATTCGAGGAGCGTGCCGCTCTCGCCACTCTGCCGAGCCAGAGATTCGAGGACTGCCGGCGTTATGATGCTGACGGGAACCGCAGACGCAGCGGCCGTTCGCAAGATCCGCCGAACGCGCCCGTCCGCCGTGCGCCGACGCAGCATGACGGTGACGGTCGGCGACGGCTCGAGGAGCCGCCGAACACGCCCGTCCGCGGTGCGACGGCGTAGGATATTTGACATTCATCCCCCGCCGCCCTGGGCGCCTACCACATGTGGAACAATCGGCGGCCGCCGCCGGCGCTGCCGGGCCCGGCGCTTCCAAGTATCGACAGGATTGCCGACTGCGCGTTCGCCGAGATCTGGTGTTGATCTGCGATATAGTCGATCATGCCGTCATAGTGGACCGGCATTACGACGGCTTCCTTTTGCTTCACGCTGACTATGTAATTTCGCATGTAAGTCGCAAAATTGACCTCGTAGAAGCTCGCCGCGCCCGATCCAGCGAAAATCGAGTTGCCGAAACAACAGTCGTCGCTGTAATTCAGGATCTGAAACTGGCGCCTGTTGGGCCCGTAGCTGGCCATCATGTAGAGGTCGATGTAGCCCGCGACGCTGAAGAAGTTGCTCCAGTTCTGCTCGGCGCAGTTAGCACTCATCACTACATTATGCGAAGTGCCGCCCCATCCGGACGCCGCAACTAAGTAGTACGTATAGGTGTACCGAAGCGTAGGCGTTCCAATGCTCTTGACCGCGAGAGTCATCGGCAATGAATTATAGGTGACGCCTGTTACGTCATCGGCGCTCGTATCGCCTGCTACACACACGACCAGTAGCGAGTGAGGTCCTGTCGTCGCTGTGTAGGAATAGGTGAGCGAATTTGTGGAGCCGCCGTTATTGCCACCGTCAACCGCATTGACGAAGGCAATAGTTCCACCACCACCACCACCGCCGGCCGGTATCGCGGTGCCGGCGTGCGTGGTCAGAAGCTGTGCGGACGCGGCGGCAACAGCTCCGCACAAACAGATCAGGAGGCCGGCCAGGATGAGACGGCGCATGGCTAGAACTGCGCCCACACGATGGTGCCGGACACCTGGCCGGAGCCGCTGACGAACAGGCAGATGTTGTCCGCCGCCATCGCGGTGCGCGCGACAATACCGACACCGTTGCCCAATGTGAGGCCGCCATTGTTGGCAAGGTTCCACCCGGTGGCGGCGGTCGTGCCGCCTGCCATGCCGGCCGTGTTGGTTCCGCAAGCAGCGCCGGTGCCCTCGACGAGGGCGACGTTGTCGGCCGCCCCTGCTATCAGAGCGATGCTGCAAATGTAGGTCTGTTTTCCCGACGCACCCGATATGATCTGCGTATTCGCCGTCGTGTTGATCGGCGTCGAGGTCGTATTCGCTACGGGCGACCCGGCGCATCCCGAGGAATTCGGCGAGACAGCGACGACCAGGGCTGGGTCCGTCGCGGCGGGCGAGGTGCTCGCGGCCTTGACCGCCGCTCGGTTCGCGGCGCCGCCGCCATCCGTGATCGCGTTCGGGAATACGCAGTTGTAGCTCGCGTCGTTGATCTCGGCGACGTTCTGCGATGTACCGGTCGAGTCCTTCACGGTAAACGGGCTCGGACAGGCGGCCCGCGCCGCCGTGCCGCAACCCACGGCCGCCGTGACCAGTGCGGCCAGGATCCAGATTTTCGATTTCACTATCTTACGCTCCTATTATCTGATCATCATCGGGAGAGCGATGACGTTGCAGCCAGTGCTCACGGAGAAGTCCGACTGCAGTGCGCCGCAGGGTGTCGGGCCGGCACCGAACACCCCGTTCCCCGCGTAGTACGCCAACACGTCATAGTTGCCGGCGGCTGCGTCGCACTGGAATCCGTAACCGCCGTGGGCCACACTGATGGTGGCGCTGCCCTTCCCGTCGAACGTCGAACCGCCGGTCGCCTGCACGGTTATGCTGTTGGTCGCCTCGCCGCCCTTGGCGCCCTTGACCCAGAAGGTGTGTCCGACAATCGGGGCCAACGAGGTGCACTGCGGCAGGGTCTCGGTCTTGGCCGACGATGACGAGCTGTTCCACACGATCGTGCCGTCGGCCGTCGTCGCGGTGTCGCTCGTGCCGGTTGCGACAATGCGGCTGACGCCAGAGGTAGCTGCCGCGCTGATCATCCCATTAGATATCGTGATCGTCGCGCCGTCCGGCTCGACGACGCCGAAAGAGCCGGTTGTCGCCAGTCCTGGCGTCACCGCCAAAGACCAGTGATCGCTTCCGTCAGAGCTCGCACAGACATAGGAATCCGCGACGAACGTCGTCGCGCTGCCGCTGATCCCAGGGAAGCCCGAGAAAGTCGAAATCGTCGTCTGCAACGTGAACCCGTGGTGCGAGAGATCGGCGAAGCAGAACCCGGCGCCGTCCGCGCCGCTGGGGGTTGCACCGTTGGCGCGCGCCAGGATGAAGGTGATGGCACTTGAGCCGTTCGCCAAATAAAGCTGCACGCCATCACCGGTGGCAACTGTGTGGCCGGACGAGTAGGCCTGAGCGCAGGCTTGCGGCGAGATCGTGCCGCCAGCCGGACCGATTGTCTGCAGTCCGGTGTTGCACACACCGACCTGGTTGGTCAGACCAGCGCCGAGGGTGATGATGCGGTTGAAGGATGTGTCCTGCGAACGAGCCACGCCAAAAGCAAGCGCAGCGGCCATGGTAGCGGCCACAGTTGCCGCAAGGATCCTACGCATGGCTCACCAGCGAGTGCTTGGCATAGAAATTCGTAGACGTGAGATCGAATGCCGCGCCCGATTGGTTGTACACCAGGATCGACCAATAGGCGGCATAAAGCCGAGCAGCGAATAGACCGAGAATTCCGGAAAATAATAGAGGGTGGCGTTTGCCGCCACAGTCACCACCGGCGTCAGCGACGCTAGGCTCCCGATTAACGAAGACTGGTCCGAAGTCGAGTTCGGATTTATTCCGTTCGTCCAGCTGGCGCCGTCCTCGCTGCACACCAGAAACAGCGAGGCAGCGCCTGACCCGCTGACGGAGCCTCCCGACTTGATCTGGGTCGGCGCCACAATGTCATCGTAATATTGCACCAAGGTCGTACCGAGCGCCCCAAGCCCTTTCGCTTGACCGTTTGGCAGCGCGGTCAGATTGTCGGTCGACTGCCCCGGTCCAAGTGGGAACGTCGCCAATGAGGCGACGCTGAGAGGATTGCTCATGACATGGTCGCCCTTATTATCAGCTCGTGGTCCCTTGGATCCGGAAATCGGCCGAGCCTTTGCAGGCCGTGGCGCCGGCCGGCACGGTCAGCCGCAGCCACACAGCTTGCGCGCCGGCCGCATTCGGCGCTGTCCCGGACGGCAGGTTGCCTGGGCTCGGCATGCTGACAAAGGCGGGTTGCGTTATAAAGGAACCGACGCCCGACGCGGGCGCGGCCTGCCGGTTGGCAACCGTGCCTGTGTCGTTCAGCGCTGTCGTCAGCGCCAGGTCCAGCAACGCGCCGGAAGGCAGAGCAGGCATCTCACTCGCCGCCTCGATCTGCGTGCCGGTCAGCGCCGTCGAGGTGTTATTGTTCACGACGAACACCTTTTCGTAGTAGGTCCGCTGTGACCCGGCTGGCACGTCCGCAGCACTTGTCGAGAACATGCGGACCACTGCCGTCACAGCATTCGGCCAGCTCTCGAACAGCATCCCTTGTAAGATCTTGTAGTTCGTCGTGTTGTCCGGCACCGTGGCCCAGTCACGGCTCACTGCGACCACGTCGGTACCGTATCCCGCAGTAGCGATGATCTGCCGCAATTGGTTCGCTCCGGTGCCGCTCTGAGTCCAAATAATCTGGCCGATCGACACCGCGGCGCCGTCGCCCGATTGCAGCTTGAACAGCGCCGGCGTCGTGCCGCTGTGATCGGCGGAGCCGGTCTGCGCGGTGCGTACATTAGTGTCGGTCGTTACCGAGCCCGATGGCAGTACGCAGCTGTGCGCGGCGAGCGCCACGTCACCGACGGCGGGGGTGCCGCCCGGATTGGCCACTGGGCCATTCGCGCTCGCTCCCGATAGCGCGGCGCAGAGCAACCGATCGAGCGATTGCGATCCGGTCACCCAGCTCTGCCCGGCCAGGGTCAGGGTCTGGTTTTGGATCGCGCCGGTCGTGTCGCGCCCGGAATAGGCGATTTTGGTCGCGGTGTCGCTCGATGAGCTCGAGATGACGTCGACGCTGCCAGCCGGGGTGATGTCGTAGAACGCGACACGTCGAGTGAAGTCGACCGCGCCGCCTGTTGTGGAGCCGTCGCTCTCGGGCATAAAAGCCGAGCCATAAACGACGATGTCGGATGGCAGCACGCTCATCAGAGCCTCCGCCTTTCTTCTAATCAGGGTCGGGCGGCGCACCGGGCCAGTAGAGGGCCCGAAGACGGCCATCGGGAGCTGCCCGCACTCGTCGGAGCGGACGGCCGCGGTTGTTCTTCGACGGCGCCTGCAGGGGTCTCCGTCTGCGACGTGAGAGCGTCGCGCCGCGGCACCGATCCTTGAGCGGTCAGGAACATCGGCTCGTCACCGCCCTCGATCGGGTCGAGTCCGAGGACGCCGCGTGCCTCGGTGAGGGTGTAGATGCCGTCCTTGACATAGCTTGTGAGAATTACGGATTGGTCCTGCGGATCCGTTGGCCGAATATCCGACCAGGCAAATTCGAGTTCGGCATGGCCCATCCGGTTCTGGTTGACGCTGTCGACAAGTCGCTGGACCCAGCCCATCAGTGGGCTGTGAGTTCTCCCGCAAATCTCAGCCCGGATGCGGCAATGCCAGCCGCGGCGAGCGCCTGCCATAGCGCAGCAGCAACCGCTTCCACCGTGATGCCCGTAGCGCTGACGATCAGCGGCGTCCCATCGACTGGACTGTCGACATAAGCATTCGCCACCAGAGCCGTACCGGTGTAGATAATCTCAATGTTGTGCTGCACTACGGATTCTCCCTCACCTTGACGCCATCGGCCGCGCGCTCCTCATTGAGTGCCGCGTAAATCTTTTCACAGGTCAGCGAGCAACTCTCACCGAGAGCTTCCGGGCAATGGTGCAGTGTGTCCCTGGCGCTGCGCCGCACTCGTCGGAGAGGAGGGCCCGGTTACTCTTCGACGGTGCCTGCAGGGGTCTCTGTCTGCGGCGGGCGAGCGTCGCGCAGCGGCACCGGTCCTTGAGCGGTCAGGAACATCGGCTCGTCACCGCCCTCGATCGGGTCGAGTCCGAGGACGCCGCGTGCCTCGTTCAGGGTGTAGATGCCGTCTTTGACATAGCTAGTAAGAATTACGGATTGGTCCTGCGGATCCGTCGGCCGAATATCCGACCAGGCGAATTCGAGATCGGCATAGCCCATCCGGTTCTGGATGACGCTGTCGACAAGTCGCTTGACCCAGCCCATCAGCGGGGCCAGGCCCTCCTCGAGGGCCGCCTCTTGTGCGGTCTCCGCGGTCGCCCGATTGACCTGCGGAGTGAAGGCGGTCGGCGGCAACGAGAACGCATAGCAGACGATCCGCGCCAACCACTCGTCGAAATCGTCCTTGTAGGGCGCCTCCTTGAAGGCTTGGTATTTGGTTCCGCCCGGTCCCCAAAGGAGCCGTGTGCGGCTGCCGGTATTGCCCTCGAGGATCGAGTCGAACCACTCCTGAAACTCACTGATCTGCTTAGTACTCCAGCCGTCCGGCGCGCTGAGCAGCCCGGGCGGGACATTACCTTCCGTGAAGTGTTGGAGTTGCATGATTTGCCGGCGCAGCCCAATGTTGACCGTCACGACGATCTGCTCGACCGGACTGAACCCGTACGCTTTGTGCGGACGGCGGTTGCGCGGCAGGTAGATCAGCTCGTCGTCGGTCAAGAGGCGCCACGGCCGGCCGTGGATCACTTGCTCATAGGCCGGCGCCGGGGGTTGCGGCCGGCGGCCGGTATCATCGATCAGGACCTTGATCGTCGATCCGTCGACGACATCGAGACCGGTGATATCGCCGCCGCGGTTGCGTCGGATCTCAAAGGCCGGAGCATCGAGCACGAGCACATCCTCGAGGGCCTCCCGCAGCCAGGTGGCGAAGGGTTGCTCGCCGTCGGGCTTGAGCCAGAACTCGGTCAACCGCTCGATGCGCGACGGCGCGTCGGTAGCCGGTTTCCTTTCGTTGCGCGACTTGATGGTCCACTCGAGTTTTTCGATTTGGTCCTTGCGCGTCTCGATCGCGAGGCGCGTGATATCGTGGCTTTCGGCCAGCGCCCTGAGCTCGTCGAAACCGATCGGCTCGTAGGAGCGCGGCGTGTAGATCGTGTTGTAACCGACCGGGAAGTCCCAAAGCCGCACCCGCTCGCGCTCGGGCGGGACCAGCGGATAGCTCGGCGAGAAGATCCCCTGGTCGGGCTGGAAGACGTCGCGAAATTGGGTGATATCGTTCTGAGTTCCCCAGCCGCCCCAGGTGTACGACGCAAGCGGTGCTCGGCCGGGTTGCGCTGGGCCCACGGTTAAGGAGGTTCGCTTTCCACCGGAAGGCGGCATGGCTTACTCCGCACGCTCGTCGTGGGCGACTGTGGCCATCATCAATATCCTCCTGTAATCGCCACGCGCTTCCAGGTGTTTGGTCCGGTGCAGATGTAGAGGTATTCGCTGTCGTGCGTCATCTGGTTGGTCGTGCAGGTCGATGAAGAGGCCGGGGAGCCCGCGCTGATCAGCCCGCCCAGATTGTTGAGCGTCTGCGGCGTCGCTGCGACGACCCGAAAGTTCGAGCCATCGAATTGCAGCGCTGCATATTCGTAATTCTGGCCGGCCGCGAGGGTCATCGAGTTGCTCGATGTGCCGCCGCCCGCCGGGAGCAGGATTTTCTCGCCGGCACCGCCGGCGACCTGGACGGCCATCGTCTTGCCGTTGTCGGCCGCAAAGCCCATCGTCCAGCCGGTACCGATCGACGTCGTCGATGGCAGGGTCACAACCAACGACGCCGCCGGCGTATTGTAGCTCGACACCGCGTTGCCGTTGTCGCTCTGCGAGGCCGCGTAGGTGCTGACCGCGGGGAAGCTCCATCGGTTGATGCCGGGGGCGTTACCGGTGATTCCGATCTGGGTCGCAGTCGCCGGCGTCGCCTCGACAACCCGGAAATTGCTGCCGTCGAATTGCAATACGAGCAGTTCATAATTGCCCGACGCGAGCGAGGCCGAGGTCACGGCAGCGCCGCTCCCCGGGAAGAGGATGTGGCCTCCCGATGTCCCGTTCACTTGGACCGCCGCGGCCTTGTTGCTGTCGCTGGCGATCCCGATCGTCCAACCCATCGGGATCGCCGTCGTCGACGGTAATGTCACGGCGATGTACGAAAGCGGGCTATTGAAGCTTGACACCACAACGCCGTTGTCGGCAACGGCCGCGGTATAGGCACTGACCGCCGGGAAACTCCAGTGGCTGATCCCGCCGGCGCCGATCATGCCGATCGCCTGTGCAGTCGCCGGAGTCGCATCGACGACGCGGAAGTTGCCGCTCCCGTCGTATTGCAGCACCAGAAACTCGTAGGCGCCCTGACTGGTATTCGCCAGGGCCAGCATCGTCGCCGATGAACCCGATCCGGGCCACACGATATGACCCCCCGACGTGCCATTGACCTGTACTGACAGAGGCTTGGTGCTGTCGGTCGCAAAACCCATGCTCCAGCCCGTCGGCAAAGCCGTCGTCGCCGGCAGAGTCACGGTCAGTCCCGAGATCGTGTTGAAGCTCGACAGAGTGTTGCCATTGTCCCCCAGCGTCGCCGCATATCCTGAAGTGGACGGATAGAGCCAATTGCTGGGCCAGGGCGGTGGATCAAAGCCGTTGACGAGACGCGTGTTGCGCGTCGAGGAGATGATGCGCCAATTGTTGCCGTCCGACTGCACCGCGACGTTTTCATAGTTACCAGGACCGAGGACGATCGACGACACCGATTTGCCGCCCGCCAAGATTGCTCCGGATGGAGCAATGATCGTCATCCCCTTGCCGTTGTCTGTCGCAAAACCCATCGTCCAACCGGGATTTACGCTGCCAATGGCCGGCAGCGTCACGGTCATCGACGCGCCGGGCGCATTGTAGCTCGAGATGTTGAGCCCGTCGTCGAGCGCTGTCGCCGTATAGCTGGCGGCCAGCGGAAAATTCCACCGGTTGCGCGATCCGGTTCCGATCACGGTAACCCCGGTCGAGGACGGCCCGAAATTGACCGTCGCACCGCCATAGTTCGGGTTGATCAGCACATTGCTGGTGCTCGCCGTCGCGTTGACCGCGGTGACGCAGTTGAAATACGGCGAGAAGAAGGTGTTCAGGCCATTGTGGTTGAACGTGATCGAGAGGCAGGTCGGCGACACTTCGAGATCGAGGCCGAAGAACGTGTTGCTGAAATTGTAGCCGTTTTCGAGCACGAGGCCCCTGCCGCCGGTGCCCTCCGCAGTGCCGGCGCCCGAGATCCGAGAGAATTGTGTTTGTTCGAGTGCCAGCCCGGCCGCACCTCCGGACGAGACGCAGACGGCGTAAATGTCGCTGTCGAGGATAAAGTTGAACTGGCACCCTCCCGACCCCGATGCAGTGCTGGCATTATTGACGATCAGGTGGTCGATCTTTGCAGAGTTGTGCGCATCGGAGAAATCTGCCTCACCGAGCACCACCGCATAAGCCGGCGTGCTGGCGTTGACGAACAGAATTCCTTCTTCCTTGAAATAGAAGCAGCCGGTCGGGCTGGTCGTCGAGCCGCCGCTGCATTGGACCTGCAAGACCGGTCCCGCGGCGATCGCGCGCCCATCGATCGTTGCCCCCTCCGAGATCAGTCGAAAACCCCTGGACGCCTGGCCGGCATAGTCGATCGCGATCGCCGAGGTGACCTTGTACGTTCCAGCCGAGAAATGCAGCGGCCAGTTGTTGGTGATCGCTGTCGCGATCGTCGTATTGATCGCCGTCGTGTCGTCGTGGCTGTCGTCACCGACGGCGCCATTGCAGCGCACATCGATCCAAGGACGCCCCGAGCACATCAGCACGTCGCCGCTCATCGTCGCGGTACCGGTCGTCGACAACGTCGAGAAATTGCCGGGCGACTGCGCAAAACTCGGCAACGCGATGCCGAGCCCGAAGGCGAACGCGGCGAGCCACAGGAGGCGCCTCATCACCACCTGCGCGCCGCGAAGGCCTGACCGGTAGCGCCGCCCCAAAGGCTGAGAGCCCCAGCCGGCTTGTAGCCCGAGGGGGTCATGAATACGGCGCCCGCGGCGATCGGGATCGACGCACCGCCCGATGTCGCGGGGCCGACATCGCTGACGTAAATCGTCGCCGACGAATTGTTGGCGACGAGGTAGCCGTTGATCGGGATGAAACCGGCGAACAGCGTCTGCGCCGTGCCTCCGGCGACCACTGTCCCGCTGCCGTCGATCGCAACGGCGCCGCCGGTGTTGATGACCGGCAGCGGTGCCGTGGGGCCGACCGGCGTCGCTATGCCGCCGACCACCGCCGCCGGAGCATGCACCGGGACAAGGTTGCCGGCAACATCGGCCTGCGTCGAAATCGGCTGCGTCGTCGTGTTCGCGTCTTTGACCAGGAGCGTCAATTCACGATCTCCTTCCGAGCGGTATAAGAGTACCCGTCACCCGTTAGCCTCCCACCGGCTATGGTGAAGGGCTGCCTTGTATCCGGGCGAACTCCAGTAATGCTTGTTCAGCCTCTGCTCGGCTCGGATGCAGGCCGAGAAAGTAGCGGTGACCGTCGATCCTCACTTGCGCTCCAAATAGAGCGCGCTGACGATAGACGTGCCCAAATCGATGGGGCCGGCGGGTCGGCGGAAATTTCTGCCGCATTTCGTGCAAATAGGCAGCGGCCGTGTCAGGCGATCGAAACGTCCCTAGATAGCGATGCTCGCCGCCCACCGACGCCTGAACGTAATATGTCGTCACCCCGTGCTTGGAAGCGCGAGGATATATGCCTTTCAGGTAGATCACTGGCATTGCAATTAAGGATGTAGATTTTATTCCAACAAGAAGCCCAACCCGGTTACTGGGATGGCGTTATAGGTGGCGGTCGCCGTGGCACCCCCAGCCGTGTCACTCGAAGGCGCCGAAATGTTGAAGCCGGTGGCATCTGAGGCGATCGTCACCGGTTCGCCGGTACCGGTCCACGTGATCGCAGAGGTCGGCAGCGGATTGCAATTCTGATCAACCGCGGTGACGTGAACCGCAGCACCCCCGGCCGACAGGGTGAGGGATGTGACCCCGTTGGTGCAGGCGGCATTCGCCGCCGCACCCAACAAACAGAATGCCACCAAGGTCCAGAGCGGGATCACGGCGAGGTGAAGCCGATGCTCGTGACAGTCGGCATCGTCACAACGTCCTGCAACGAAGCAGTGACGGTGCCATCTTTAGCAGTCGCCGTAACGGTTACGGCGCCCGTGCCCGGCGGTACCGTAAAGTTGAAGCCGGTGGTGTCTGCGACGACCGAGATATTGCCCTGGCCCGACCAACTGACGGCACTGGGGGGCAACGGGTTGCAGTTCTGGTCGACGACCGTCACGTGAACGGCAGGGCCGCCGGATTGTTCGGCCAAGCTCGTCACCGCTCCGCTGCAGGCCGCATGGGCAGAGACCGATATGTGCGCCACTGCAACGACGAAAAATAGGGCCTTAATGTGATGCATCATGTACTCCTTTCTCACCAATAAATCTCTACGGCCGCTGCTTCTGAGCGAGCTGCCGATAGAGCTCGAAGATTCCCTGGTTGGACATCGGCTCGACCAAGAGATCGGTCAAAGCCCATACGAGAGCGTCGACCCGGTCGGGCGAGTCTCCCGCCGAGCGGATTGCGAAATCACGAACGCCCGAAGGTGTAAAACTGCACATCTGATCTTCGAGCTGCGGGAAGGCGCCGAGGTGGTGAACCCGACCCTGCTCGTAAAGCGCGGCCACCGGTTCGGCCCGGGTAACCTTGTCACGTGAGGCGCGCACCGCTGCAAAGGCGACGTTCGGATCGATCACGCGCAGGGTCGCCTCGACCATCTCGCCACCGTGGTTCACCTCGGCGACGACCCGGTCGGCGTGATGCGCGCGATAAGCCGAGATCGCTGTCTTTGCCCATTCCGTGGGCTGGTAGCGGCCGGAAACATCGGCAAGCACCCAGCCTTGCCCCTGCTCGTCCTTGCCGGCGACGATGATGCCGGTTTCGTCGGCGTCCCGGGTCGAGGTCGCAGCGGGATCGATCGCCACCACCACTCTGATCAAGGTCGGCGCAGTGCGCGCTCGCGCCGCTTCGATGATGCCGCGGCTCCACAGGGCGCCCGGCACGTCGTCGAGGAGCTCGGCCTCGAGTTCTTGGCGACCGAGGCGCGTTCCCTCGTATTTGCGGACGATCTGCTCGAGAAAGGCAGGCGCCAGATTGGCGCGGTTCTCATAGGTCGAGCCCCGCGTGACTATGGCAGTCGGATCGGCGATCAACGCACGGATCAGTTTGGTCGGCCGCGGCGTCGTCGTCACCACGACACGCGGGTCGGTTCCCAACCGCAACCCGAACATCAGCATGTCCCAAGCTTCGGGGTAGCGCCAGCTGCCGAGCTCGTCGCACCACGTTGCATCATGCTGCGGGCCGCGCAGACGCTCGGGCTCGTCGGCACTGTAAAGCGTCGCGATGGCCCCGTTCGGCCAGGTCAGCCGCCTCTTCGACGGCTCGTAACGAGGCCGGTCCCAAGGCGGCGAGATCGCCAGGATGCCGCTCTCCCCCTCGACCATCACATTGCGTGCGTCGGCGGCGGTCGGGGCAACGAGTGCCACGCGGCGCGCCGTCCACGCCGCTACCCTCGCGCGCATCAGCTCCGCGCCCGTTCGCGTCTTGCCAAATCCGCGGCCGGCAAGCAGCAGCCACACCCGCCAGTTCCCCTGCGGCGGCAGCTGCGCCGGGCGCGCCCAGAATGGCCAGTCATAGAGCAGAGCGCGCGCTTCGGCGGGGCTCAGTGCAGCGGCGAGGTCGTTCCTCGCCGCCTCGGGCAGCGAAGCGAGCCAACCCGCGTGCAAGTCCCTCACGCGCATGGCCCGCGACCTCCGGATGTTGGATTACGTCGCGAGCCTTCGGAGCTTGAGTGATCTCCGCGACGCCGGCACCCGCCGGGTCGCCGGTTTCGCCAATTTCGACGATTCCTATCAGATTGATCCGGACTTGTCAATCAAGAAATGCGAATGACGCAATCTTTCCGCATCCCGAAATGCGACTCGAGCGCGCCGAGCGCGGCGATCAAGATCCCCGACGCGGCCTCCTGGCTGACTCGCCGTCCGCTCCAGCCCTGTTCGAGCGCCCATTCCTTCAGGGTTCGTTCCCACCCGACGACGTGCCAAAGGCATGAGCCGGCGGGCGAACCGAGACCGCCGACCGCCAGGATGGCGCGCCAGACCGCCTCGCGCGCGGCCTCGATGCGCAAGCCTGGGCCATCCTCAACTTTGAACCTCGATGAGCCTCCGTCTCTCGGCCGCGACCAATCGGGGGCACGCAACGGGTCGAGTTGGGCAGTCGCAAAGCGCGCTCGGAAATCCTCGCCGGCCTGGCGCATCGGCGCAGTGATCGAGCCTCGACGCTCCATCGCGGCGAGCGTGTCGACGGCGCGATAAGGCCGCGCCGGACGCCCCGATTCGTCGGCGATCGGCCGCTCCAAGCGCTCGACGATGCCGTGGTTGCGGCGCTCCGGCGTGGGCGGGACCGCGATGTCTTGACGAATCGGAGCCGCGGCACGACGAGAACGATGGCGTGAGGTAGAGGTCATTTAGAACATACCATGAACAAGTGAATCACGAAGAAACCCGAGCGGCGTGCTCGAGCCGCTTTAGAAATTGCCGCGACGGTCCGTTGTCGTCGCGACCGCGACGACCACCGACAGCGCTCGCGAGCGCTTCCACCTCGCGCAGGCGGTGAACCTCCGCCTTGCTCCCGGACGCAATGTGGCATAGCGCATGATGGTGCGGGCAATAGGCTGAAACCGGCCGTCCGGGTGCGCCGTAGCACGGGGCGCCGCAGATCCGGCGGTCCCCGCATTCGTCGAGAATGTAGGCGCAACCCAAGTCCTCCTCATCAGCTTCCCACGGTGCCTTTAGCTTCTCCATCTACATCTCCTTTTTCGCACCAAATCTCTTGTCAGGATCACACCGGCATGTTAGCGTGGATTTTAGGCATGTCAACATAGCAAATTGTGAAGGACGCATTATGGACGGTCCCTGGTTTCACCAAGCTCTGGAGCGGATCAACGCGACACAGGCGGATCTCGCACGCCACCTTCGGCTGGCGCCCTCGGCGATCTCCCGCATGATGAAGGGGGAGCGCCAGATGAAGCAGCTGGAGACCGTGCAAATCGCCGAGTTTCTCGGCCTGTCGCCGGAGGAGGTGCTGCGCCATGCCGTTGAGGCCACGGTGCCGCCGCCGGCCGGCGAAATGCCGCGCGGGCGCGGGCGCCCGCCCTCGACCGGGACCTCATCCGCCTCGGCGTCGGGGCTCGCCCGCACGCCGGATCAGATTCCGATTCGCAGTGCCGCGCGCGGCGGCACCGACCAGGAGATGTTTCTCGAAGACGGCCCGATCGGCTACACGCCGCGGCCTGCCAGTCTGGCCGGCGTGCGCTCGGCGTATGCGATCTACATGGTCGGCGACAGCATGGAGCCGCGTTACGAGCCGGGTTGGCTCCTACACGTCAACCCGTTCAAGCCGCCGACCCGCGGCCGCGACGTCGTTGTTTACAAAGAGGGGCAGGCGGTGCTGATCAAACAGTTTGTCGGCTGGGAGGCCGACACCTTGGTCTTGCGCCAGCTCAACCCCGCCGACACGCTGCGCATCCCGCGCAACGAGGTGCGCGAATGCCACCTCGTCGTCGGCGCCGATCAGGAAGGCTGAAGCACCGGCGGCTCGCGGGAGCGCCGGGACGGCGAACCCGCTCTCCCATTGGCGTCTAAATCGCCGTTGGGTGGCTTCCGGCCTCCCGAGCGCTCTGAGTGGCCAAGCCGACCAAGCTGGGACCCTCGGCAAGGAGCTCCACGACGCGCAGGTAGATCAGCGGGTCTCCACAGACACCGCGACCGTCCGAAGACCGTACCCCACTTCGCC
>Ga0074045_10001756_pt1 | contig 20632 bp, 23 predicted proteins | sample BogForMeECP23OM2_FD_94442 | JGI IMG/M metagenome (GOLD analysis project Ga0074045, IMG submission 94442) | Bog forest soil microbial communities from Calvert Island, British Columbia, Canada - Bog Forest MetaG ECP23OM2 | ecosystem: Environmental > Terrestrial > Soil > Wetlands ...
CTCGAAGAAGAAGGGGATGTGGATGGGCGGGGTGCCGCCGTTCGGTTACCAGGCGCAGGACCGCAAGCTCATCATCGTCGACAATGAGGCGGAAATTGTGCGCTTCCTTTTTCGCCGCTATGCCGAACTCGGCTCGGTCCGGTTGTTGAAGGACGAGCTGGCAGCCCGGAACATCCAGAGCAAGGTGCGAACCAGCGCCGCGGGGCGCATCTCGGGTGGGAGGCCATTCGCCCGCGGTGCGCTATACCTGATGCTGCAGAACCGGATTTATCGGGGTGAGATCGTTCACAATACACAATCCTATCCTGGCGAACATGAGCCGATTATCGATCAGCCGCTGTGGGATGCGGTCCAGGCCCAGGTTGCCAGCAACTCTGCCCAGCGCAACGATGATGGAAAAACTCGCCAGCCGAGCCTCCTCGCTGGCATGCTGTTTGATGACGCCGGCAATCGGATGACGCCGAGCCATGCAGTAAAGAAGGGCACGCGCTACCGCTACTATGTCTCCCGCTCGCTGATCACGAAAGATCGGACCGACGACTCCGTCGGGCTGCGGATCCCGGCCGCGGAGATCGAGCAGCTCGTGAGCCGCCGAGTGCACCAATGGCTTCTCGATCCCGGCAGCATCTACAAATCGACTTCGGCACGGCTCACGGACGCATCAATGCAGCAGCGGCTTGTCGCGCGGGCCGCAGATCTCGGCAAGTACTGGCCGCAGTTGCCGGTTGCGCGCCAGCGTGCAGTCCTCGCTGCCCTGATCGAACGGATCGAGATGAACGTCGACCGGATCGAGATCCGTCTCCGCCCATCTCGGCTCAACGTGCTACTCGATGTTACTGCGACACCCTTGCAGAGCATGACCGACGACGAAATCCAGACCCTGTCGGTGCCAGTACACCTGCGCCGCGCGGGGCGGGAGATCAGGATGGTGATCGACAGCACCGATCCGTTTGCCGCGGCGAAACCCGACGCGCGATTAATCAAGCTGCTCCTCAGGGCGCGCCGGTTCAACGCGACACTCACCGAAGGCGAAGGCGTTCCCTTTGCGGCACTCGCCCAGCGGGAAGGGGTCAGCCGGTCCTATTTCACGCGGCTGGTCCGCCTCAGCTATCTCGCGCCGGATATCACACAAGCCATCCTCGAGGGGCGGCAGCCGCGCGATTTGACGGCAGAAAAGCTCCTCGAGCACTCACGTCTGCCGCTTGCCTGGCACGATCAGAGGACCGTGCTCCGCTTTGCTTGAGTCCGATCCGAATTCAGAGATCTACCGATCTTGGGGCCGGGATGGTATTCTCGCCGACCACCGTCAGCGGCACTGCGGTACTGGAATATGGCCCGACAGAGAGATTGCCGCCGGTCGGTGCGCTATCGAAGCACACAAAGCGTCTCTGCCGACCCGGTCGCCAAGCCACCCGCGCACACCCGCGCGGAAGGCTGGGTTCTGGACCTTCGAAAGCGGATGCGGCCGAGAGACAGACTCTCTGCTGGAGGGAGGTGGATTCGAACCCTCGGTCCCCCGTTGAGTACAGCATTTTTTCGAGACCACCCCGGAAACCGGCGACTAAGAAACATGCCCGCCGGCATCATGCATCAGCGGCCGAGTTGGGCGTCGTTCTCAGTGGGCGAGATCGCCTATCGCCGCTTTGACGCGGCGCTTGCCGGTCATCACCGCGAGGCGGAGGACCGGATCCGAGGGGAGACCGAGGATCGCCGCCGGCGCGTGCATCGGCAGGATTCGGCGCCAGCCGAGCATGCCTTTTCTAGCGGGTTCCGGACCTGCAGGAGGATAGGTGCAACCGCATCGGTGTGCTGTCGCGCGCGGAGGGATTGGCATGGTACAGAAGACGATGCCGCCCATCGAACTCGCCGAGCGGCTGGCGCTGCTGCTCGCACTGGCCTTTTTTCTCGGCCTCGCCTTCGAGGAAACCTACAAGCTAGACGAACCGACGATCCCCGGCGGTATCCGGACGTTCCCGCTGGTCGGGCTGGCTGGAGCAATGCTTTATCTGGTCGAACCACATTGGGTCCTGGCATTTGGCGCCGGCCTCCTCGCCATGGGTGCGTGGTTATACGCCTTTCTCCGGCACGAACAGTCGCTGGAAGCGGGTTCCGGCAAGACCCTGGTCGTCCCGGTATCGAACCTCCTCGTCTACGCCCTCGGACCGATCGCCTTGACGCAACCCCCTTGGGTCGCCGTCGGCATGACCGTCGCGGCGGTGCTGGTTATCGGGACGCGCGAGCGGATGCACGGCTTTGTGCGCCTGATCCCGCAGGACGAGGTCCTGACCGCCGGGAAGTTTCTCATTCTCGTCGGCATTATTCTCCCGCTCGTGCCCGAGACCCAGTTGATCGCGATTTCGCCGGTGACCCCCTATCACATCTGGCTTGCGGTGGTCGCGATCTCGAGCCTCTCCTATTTGACGTACCTCGTGCAGCGCTACCGTCCGGTAAAGGGGGGCGCGCTCCTTTCGGCGCTGCTCGGCGGCTCGTACTCCTCCACCGCGACCACTGTCGTTCTTGCCAAGCGGCAAAAGGAAGCGGTAACGCGCCGGCCCGAGCTATCGGCGGGCATTATCGCGGCCACGGCTGTCATGTATCCGCGTCTCGCCGCGGTGATCGCCTTCTTCAGCCCGCCTATTGCGCTGCTGCCTGGCTTGGGCTTTCTCTTTACCGTCGCAGCCGGGATCTCTTGGTGGGAATGGAGGAAGATCCAGCCTGGCTATGCAGACGACCTGGCAATCCCTTCCGCAAACCCATTGCAGCTAACGACAGCGCTAATCTTTGCCGTGGTGTTTCTCGCGGTATCGTTGGCGACCGCCTGGGTCCAATCGGTCTTCGGTCAGACTGGCATCTTTACTCTCGCGGCGCTCGTCGGAGCGAGCGATATCGATCCCTTTGTGCTGAGCCTTGCTCAGGGCGGTGCGCCGGGCATGAGCCTATCGGCAGTCGCCGCAGCGGTGCTGATCGCCGCCTCCGCAAACAATATCGCAAAGGCTGCCTATGCCATCGGGTTTGGCGGCCTCGCCGCGACCGAACGGCCGGCAATCCTACTCAGCGCACTCGCGCTGCTCGGCTTCGCCGCAGCGGCAGCCTACCTCGTGTGAGCGCAGGTGGAAGAATACGTTCGAGCCGACCCGGCCGCTGGTGCAAAGACGAGGGCGTGCTGCCTGGCCCATCGTATGGCCCTCGCATTTCCATCTGTTATGGAGCTCGTAGAGCCCAGGCGGGAATTCAACCGGGTTCTTGCTTTTTAATGTGGCCCGCTACTGTCCGCTCGAAGAATGCCGCAAAAGCGTGGGGCGCTGGCCAACAGCGTTGAGCTTAGTAAAGAGACGGACTCCCCGGCGGAGGGAGATGGATTCGAACTCTCGGTCCCCGCCAACGGATCTCCGTTTTATCGCGTAAATCCGCTCGGTTGCTTGCGAGAGATAGGCGTCGGAGCGGACGTCTCGGTTCAGCCCGGTTTTGTAATAATCATGCCGTCACTCGGGTGCTCCGCTTTGTTGTTCTCCCGTGGACCCTGAGGATGACGAGCGCGACCAAAGTGCCCACAATCAGAGCGATATGTCGGACATAAGGATACAAATATTTGGAGTGGACAAGAGCGCCGAGATCACGGTAAATTGGTCGATGCGCTTTGGGTCGGTAAGTAGCTGAACAAAATGAGGTTTTTAACCGGATTACGGTGTAGTGTGGCGAGCCAGCCCTTTTTATAGACGGTAAATTCGCCGACGCACTCGGCGCCCATCGCCAAAAACGCACATAATCACAATGGCTTAATTGCCGGAGTGCGGAGCCGGCTCCCAGGGCAAAGAGGACAATTTCCGGCGAAATTCGAGCGCGAAACAGCGTTTTACGATCCCGGAGCCGAGTATCGGTTGCGGGCGCTGTGGGGCCTGTGGGCTTATCACACCGCCAGCGGTCGGCATCGCGTTGCTCTCGAACTGGCGCAAAGGTTCTATGCATTGGCCGTGGAGCGACCCGACCCGAACGATCGGCTGAGCGGCGAGGGAATGATCGGCGTTTTGCAGCATTACCTCGGCGACCTACCCAGCGCGAGGCGCCATCTGGAGCACGCGCTCGTTGGTTACGTTACTCCCGACCAAACGTCGCACATTATTCGCTTTCAGACCGACCAACGGGTGGTGATGAGCGTCTTCCTTGCGCGGGTTCTATGGCTGCAGGGATTCCCGGATCAGGCGACGCGCGCCGCCTACAGCAGCGTGGAGGACGCCCGCGCAGCTAATCACATAATCTCACTGTGTGTGGCTCTGGCCCACGCGGCGTGTCCGCTCGCTCTGTTGACCGGTGATCTGGCTGCCGCGGAACATTACGGGACGATGCTGCTCGACCATTCGACAAGGCATGCACTCGCCTATTGGCTCGCCGGTGGCCGCAGCTTTCAGGGACTGCTCGTCATCCAGCGCGGCGACGTCGTCACCGGATTGCGGCTGCTGCGCGCCGGCTTCGACGAATTCGGCGGGGCCGGGTCCACCGTCTTGCCGTTCCTCGCCTTACTGATGGCAGAAGCTTTGGGTCGCGCCGGGCAGAACGCCGAAGGGCTCGCCGCGATCGAGGAGGCGATGGCGCGCTCCGAGCGCGCCGAAGAGCGCTGGGCAATGGCCGAGTTAGTGCGCGTCAGGGGCGAGCTTCTGCTGTTGCAGGGCGCGCCCGGCGCCGCGTCGGCGGCCGAGCATCACTTCCGGCAAGCGCTCGACTGGGCGCGCCGACAAGGTGCCTTGTCCTGGGAACTCCGCGCTGCCACGAGCCTCGCCCGCCTGCTGCGCGACACTGACCGCATCGGTGAGGCGTGCGATCTGCTGGCGCCGATTTATGAGCGGTTCACCGAAGGATTTGGCACCGCCGATCTACGAGCAGCCAAGAAACTCCTCGACGAGTTGAACTCACCGCATCGCCAATAATCGCAGATTATCGGCGGCAGGATTTGGCGGCATGAACGTTCGCCGCCGGCCGGCCGTGCGAAAGCGCTCTGAACTTTGACTTAAATTAAAGCAGGCGGGTCGTACCGGCGATATCAAGCGTCTCTATGCGATGCTCGTCGACTGTTCGGGCGCGCGAAGCTGGCCTCTGTGAATTGAGCCGGCCTCATTGGTCGCCAAAACGTGGGAGACTCGAAACACATGCAATGGATCGTGGACCATTGGTTCGAACTTGCGACGATCGCGCTGCTCACCGTCATCGCCATCAATACGCTGGACACCAGGTGGAACAACGCCACGATCGTCGAGCAGCTCAACGACATCACTCGCAGGTTCTCATGGCTCACCAGTCGTAACGCCGAGTCCCGTCGTAACTCGAGTTCATAGGACCTCAGCCGTGTTCTGGAGGATGCAATGAGCGGTAATCGGACGAAGGCAGGCTGCGAGATGATTCCCAGGTCAGCGGCCGGCAGCTCCGTCAGCTTTGATGAAGGAGTCGATGCCGCTCAGGCCGTACTGCATCGCGACATCGAGTGCGTTCTTCCCAATCTTCGACGATTTGCGCGCAGTCTGACGCATGACGCCGTCGACGCCGACGACCTCGTCCAGGAATGCCTGGCGCGGGCGCTCGGGAAGCTTCAACTCTGGAAGGTGGGAACGGACCTGAGAGCGTGGCTGTTCAGGATCCTCCACAACGAATATGTCAGTCAGATCCGTCGCGCTGCCCGTCAGCGCACCGCCGTCGATTGGAGCGAATACGAGTCGACCTTGACCTGCGCGCCCGGCCAGATCGAGCACTTGGAAATCCGTGACCTGGTACGAGCGCTGACATCGCTGCCCGAAGAACAACGCACGGCGGTCCTGATGATCGGTTTGGCAAAGGGCGATTATTACGAGGTCGCGTCGGCGTGCAAAGTCCCCGTCGGCACCATACGATCTCGCCTTTCGCGCGGCCGGAAGACCCTCCGGGCGCTAATGAGCGTGGCCCCTTTGGAGCCGCACATCGCCAACCGTTCCGCGAGGACAGCTAAAGACTCGCCGACACCATTGTGTGAGTTAGGACGATGAGCTCTGCTCGTCTTATGCTCCTGCGGGCGATTCTCGCAGTCCCTGTCCTTTTTGCTGGGGCTTCCAAAGCCCCCGCGGGGGAGGCGGACAGGATCGAGGCGCGCATTGAGATCTTCGGTTTTGCCGGCGTTCACGTATTGACCAACCGCACCACGGTCGAGGAAGCGGGAGATCGATATTCAATCGCGATGGATCTCGACACCCGGGGGCTCGCGAGAGTGTTCGTCGATCTGACGAGCCATTCCGAGGTCCATGGACGCCTCGCCGGAGACACGGCCCTCCCGATGCCTACCGAGCCGAGGTGCGCCGCAACGGCATCGATCGTTCTTACGGCGTCGATTATCGCAGCGACGGTGCGGTGATCAACGCGTCGATGCCTCTCTCCCCGGGCCGATCCTTCTCGGTGTCGACGGAGCTGATCCGCGGCACCGTCGACCAGCTGACGGCCTATTTTCTGCTGGAACGTCAGCTGGCCCAGCGCGGGACTTGCGCGCTCGTCGTTCCGGTGTTCGACGGCAGCGCGCTCTACAATGTTCGCTTCACCGATATCAAATCCGAGTCGCTCTTGGCCGACGGCTACCAGAACTTCGCCGGCCCGACCCAGGCCTGCCAGATAGTTCGCGAGGAGATCCGCCGCAATCCGGATCAGGGCGAGGACACGTATCAACGAGGGAAGGTCTGGTATGCCCGCCTCGCGGCAGGCGATCTAATGCTGCCGGTGCGGATGGAATTCGAGACTGCTTTCGGCACCGTGAGAGGTTACCTGGCGGAGTTACGCGGGCACGGTGTGCACCTCCTTCTGATGCGGGAATGAGCAATTACTGAAGCGTGGCGCCCCGTGGGGCGTATTCATGTTTCGATCTGCGGCATCTTGGACACCGGCGTCCCTGTTTAATGCAGGTTAAAGCCGTCCGGCTCCCGTTGCGTCTTGTGGACGCCGGCACGGCATCGCCGGATGGGCGAGCTGGTTTGGGGACGGGCAGAACAGCAGCCGAAGGGGTGAGTACAGGAGTGAGTAAATGGCAATACGCGCGATCGCCGTGATCGGGGCCGGAGCGATGGGAAGCGGCATCGCTCAAGTGGCCGCTGTAGTCGGCCTCGGCGTGACTCTGATCGAGGTCAGCGATGCGGCGGTCGAGAAAGGCCTCGACCGGGTCAGAGGCAATCTTCAGAAATTGGTCGCCAAGGGCAAAATGACTCAGCCGGATAAGGAGGCTGCACTCGGATCGATCCGCGGAACGTCCGCGCTCGAGGACTTGGCGCCGGCCGATGTTGTGATCGAGGCGGTGACCGAGAATTACGACGTCAAGTTGGATCTCCTCGAACGGGTCGATGCACTGGTGCGTGCGGAAACGATCATCGCGTCCAACACGTCCTCGATTTCGATCACCAAACTCGCAGCGGCGATATCGCATCCGGACCGCTTCATCGGGATGCACTTCTTCAACCCGGTGCCGGTCATGGCACTGGTCGAGATCGTTCGCGGCCTGCAGACCAGTGACGCGACGCATGATATCGCCGAAGCGCTCGCGCTCCAACTGGGCAAATCGCCGATCACTGTCAAAAGCGGGCCGGGATTCCTCGTTAACCGCATTCTACTGCCGATGATCAACGAGGCCTTTTTCGTCCTTGCCGAGGGGGATGCCAGCGCCACCGAAATTGACGAGGGCATGAAGCTCGGTTGCAATCACCCGATAGGCCCGCTAGCGCTGGCCGACTTGATCGGGCTCGATGTGCTGCTGGCGGTCATGCAGACCATTCACGACGAGTTCGGCGATTCGAAATACCGGCCCTGCCCGCTCCTCAAGGAAATGGTAGCTGCGGGTTACCTCGGCCGTAAAACGCGCCGTGGTGTCTACCGGTACTGACGTTGCTGTGAGGACCGCTCTCACCACAACTCACCGAAATTATCACCACTTCACTCGACTGTTGCGCAAAGCGGTGCAATGTGACCAAGCCATACCACTGGGTATTGGCGCACCTGTCGAGGAGTCGTGAAATGACGAAACTCAGGTTCGATCCTGTCACTTACCAGTTCTATTATCGGTGTCCTCCGCAGGAAGGCGCTCCGGCAAAAGCTGCGGGGTTTAGGTGGGATCCAATCCGATGCCGGTACTTTACCGAGGATCCCAGCATAGCTGTGAATTTCGAGGCCTGCGCCGACAGCTACGCAAAGCTCTTATTAGCGGATGTTCTCAGCGCTGCACCCCCGCACAAGAATCAGGAACGCAGTCGCGAAGCATCGGCGTGGATGCACCGACCAAAGGCGGCCGCCATCTCGTCACCTGCCTTCCACTAATGGCATGGATGCCGCAGCCGGGCGATCGACGAACCGCAAATGCAAAGGGTGAGGGACCGAATCATGAGCAAGCTTATTACACCTTGTCCTCGGATGGGCAAAATCGCAGGCCTCAGCCTTGCCTTATTGCTCGCGACGGGCGTGTCCGCCGTGGTTCCCGCGGCCCTTCCAGTGAACCCGCAGGACACCGTACGCAGCCTTTACGATACCTTGCTGTCCACGATGAAGGACGGTCGAACGCTGGGACAAAGCGGACGTTATGCCAGGCTGGCGCCCGTTGTCGACAGGCTGTTCGATGTTCCCTCGATGGCTCGGCTCGCCGTCGGCCCATCATGGCAAACGCTTTCGCCGGCCCAACAGCAGCAGGTGACGGAGGCCTTCGCCCACTATATCTCGGCAACTTATGCGGACCGGTTCGACAGCTACTCCGGTGAGCAGCTGCAGGTCACCGGGGAGCAGCCCTACGGCACTGAGGTCATCGTGCAAACCAAGATCGTCAAAGCAAAGGCGATTCGTGACCCTCAATTATCGGATGCGCGAGAACGCGGGTTCCTGGCAAATCTCCGATGTATACCTCGACGGCACCATCAGCCAGCTGGCGACGCAGCGCTCGGAATTCCACTCGATCCTTCAGCACGAAGGCGTCGACGGTCTGATCATGGCGCTGAACCGCAAAGTCGACTTGCTAACGCGAAACGTAGCCAAGGCGTCATAACCCCACACTGCGTCACCCAGTTGGCAATCCATTGACGACGACAGAGACCTTTGCCATGCAGGCTTATGCGCTTCGCGCCGAGGATCGAGAGTCGCCGCTGGGACCGCTACCTGATGGTGTGCGCAGGCAACGCGCGCGGCGGCACGACAGGCCCGACAGCATCCACGCCGCGCTCTACCCACAATGGAAGAAGCCGTTCCCCGGGACCAACTCGATTCCGTGGATTTTCGCGGCCAAGACGACGGCGTCGGGGCTGATCGCTCTGCTTGTCGCGTTCACCCTCAACCTTGACCAACCCTATTGGGCGCTGCTCACTGTCTTCATCGTCTCGCAGCCGCTGCAGAGCGGGCAGGTCCTGGCGAAGAGCTTATATCGCATCATCGGGACTGTGATCGGCGCCGGCGTGGCGCTTCTCTTCGTCGCCCTTTTCATCCGCATGGGGCGACAAGAGGAGGCGCGCCGTTCGCTCGCCTGGGCACTGATGATCGATCCCAAGGAGATCACTTTGCCGCCGGCGCTGCCGGCCCTAGAGCAGACGCGCTGGCTCGAACTGTTCAAATATCCCCGGCTGATTGCCGCCGGAGGCCTGACCGGTCTTACCCAGACCGGCGGGGCCTCGCTCGGTCTGTGGGGCGCTACGCTGCTCGTAATCGTGCTCAACATCACCCCGGCGCATGCGGCGTTTTTGATGGTATGGGTCGGCCTTACGGGGATCGTCGGCCGGTTTTTCATCGCCGCCCTGATCGAGCCCCTGGGACGCCGCGGCGCCGGAACCCTGGCCTGCGGAATGGCGGCGGTATTGTTGGTGCTGCAAGGATATCTCTGGCATGTCTTTATCGGCTCGTGGTCGCTGTTCTACATCTTGTTTCTGGCGCAAACCTTTTTCAGCAGTGCGATTTACTCGGTCGTCGGGCCTTATATGTCGGAAATCTGGCCGGCCCGGCTGCGCAGCAGCGGCATGGGCATGAGCTATGGCATCGGCAACCTCGGCGGCAAAGTCCTGGGACCGGCGGGCCTGGCGTTGATCATGGGGGCCGGCGACATCATCAAGCCGGCGGCGCCCAACCTCGTCATGCTCGGCCCTGCTTTCGTCTATTTCGCATCCTGGCTCGTCCTCGGCGTGATCGGCTTTTGGGTATTCGGCCCGGAACCCAAGGGCCGCACCTTCGAGGAGATGGACAGTGCGCTCTACCGTCCGGCCGCCACTGCGAGGCCGGCAGTGCAAAGCGCAGGCAACTGAGTAGCGCAGACCGCGTCAGCGGTTCTGCGTCCAGTCCTCGTACCACAACCAGCGCATCGCCGCTCAAATGTCTGATTTGGGTGTGCGCCGTGACAAGGCGGCGCTTTCCAGTGGGTGCAAGCCCCACCCGGCAACCGCTCCAGCCGGAAGCAACCGGAGCAGGCATGGAGGTGACGAAATGTCCCCGTCGCGCAGGTCCTATGCCGTCATAATGCAGCTCCGCCGCTCAGGGACCGAAAGTTCGCTGACTCTTCGGTGGAGGGAGATGGATTCGAACTTTCGGTTCCGCGCGAGAGGGGCTATCGACCTGAGCTTTCGTCTGTCATCTATGTTCCTGAAACTGTTCGTGTTCTGCCGAACAAATATACGGTCGCGACCGCGCTGGCGGCTCTTGTCGAGTTGCACCAGAACGCCAAACGGTCGCCTTGCCGCCGGAGACGGCCGTGATTCGCTGAGCGCGGCGCTCACTTCACGTGAGTGATGCGCCCATGGCCCGCGCAATCCTCAACATATCGAGTTCACTGATCTCCGCCAGGCCGGAGCGGAGTTGATAGCCCCAGTTCCTGTTGCCTTTCGTGAACTCCAGCTGCTCGAGAAGCGTCCGGATCGGTGTCTCTGCGGCCGTTTGCCAAGTGACATGGCGCGGATCCGCTCGTGGCCGAACGCCCCGCGCAACCGCGCAGCCGCCGCCTCCACCTTCGCCCGATCGCGACCGTTGACGACGACGGTTGCACCTGCCGCGGCAGGCCATGCGCGATCGCATAGCCGATGTCCTCGCTCGATCCCGTGACGACGGCGGTCTTGCCTGCGAGGTTGATGTTCAAAGCCTGTCTCCTTCGGTCTTGATGATCTCGGCGTCGGCGCCGAGGTGGCGGCGCTCCGCTCGGGCCGCCTTCAGGAAGCTCTCGTCGACACGGCCTCGCAGGTGAGCAGCACATTCTGCTCGACCAGGCCGAAGCGATGCCTGTTGCCGAAGACCGTTTCGATCGCCCAGCGGTTGGCCATTTCGACCGTCACTCGACCGGGCTCCAACGATTGAGCACTTCCTGGGCTTCAGGTGTAATCCTGATGAAGTGCCCGCCTATTCTCCCAGTCTCAATGCCATTCCCGCGGTCTGCCCATGGATGGGGGCGGCGAGCGCCGCGCGCGCCAGAACTTGTTCTTGCTTGTCTTGCCGATGCCCGGATTGAAGCTGTTTGTCGGATCCAGGATCCTCAGATGGTGCTGGTACTCGCGCGATGCATGGTACAGGTGCCCGACATTGTGCTCGGCAGGATACTTGGCGCCTCGACTATCCAGGTATTCCAGAACCTTGTGCTTGAAGTCGACCGGGTCGTAGCCCGGCTTCAGGATGTAATCCTGATGGTTCACGAAGCAGAAGAAGTGTCCGCAGCAGGCGTCAAACATGACCTGCTGCTGAAGCTCGGTGGGAAGCTTGAGCCGCCACTCGGTATCATTTCGCCGCAACGCTACATCGAATGCGACAAGGCGCTGGATTGGATCAATGCCCTTGCCTTCGCAGTATGAAGTGGTGCTGGCGCCAACACCGAACCGAATGAGAAAGGCATTCTTCTCTTCCCGGTCGTTGCATTGGAAGAACTCACCAGTTTTGGCAGCGAAAAACGTTCCCAGAAGATGGGACATCTCCTGAAAGTCCTTGTGATCGGTCTTGATCATCAGGTGGTGCTCGAAACGCCGCCAGTAGTCCATAATGCGCTTCTCTACAGCTTTCGGCGTGAGCGCGTTCTGAAGCTGTATCAGGCGGTCAATCGTGTTGCGAGGCAGGAAGGGGAAGAACCCGACGATTTTGTCCCACTTGGCCTTTTTGGCGAGAAGTTCGGGGATCTTTCGCGGCCCGAGGCGGTCGATCGCCTTGTAGATGTGCTTGGCATACCGCACTGTCAGGTCGAACGCGTCGCGATGGATGTATTCCGCCTGAATGGGGAGTTCGTTGAGGTTCTGCAGAAGGTAGCGGCGAAGGTCTACCAGCTCGCGCTCTTTATTCGTGCCGATATAGAAGGTGGTGGTTTTCTCGGGAGCCTCGAAGGTGGGCAGACGGACAGCGAAAACCGCCAGTTTCCCGGCACACCCCGCGCTGTCGTGCAGGTATTCCGGGTTGCCATTGAAGCGGGTCGGGCTGTCCGCCGATACGTTCCGTAGCCTTTGCGCATAATCATCTGCCCAGATCCGTCCCCTCCAGTCCGGCGAATCGCCGATGGTATAGTTCTGGTGCTCAAGGTTGGTGATGATCTCTTCGGGCGTCTTGCCCAGATCAATGCCAAGGTGATTGACGAGAGTGAGCCGGCCATCCTCCTGAAGTTGCGCGAAAAGCGATTTCTCTGTGAAGGCAGGGCCGCGGCGAATCAGCGAGCCGCCGGAGTTGTTGCAGATGCCTCCGACGACCGAGGCGCCTATGCAGGAGGAACCAAGGACAGAGTGCGGTTCGCGATGGTGGGGCTTCAGTGCGTCTTCAAGCTCGCTCAGCGTGCTGCCGGCAAACGCGATCGTTTGCTTTGCCCCGTCGATGAGTTGGACGCCCTTGATGCGGCGCGTGCTAACGATGACGACCTCTCGATCGTAGTCGTTCCCTTCCGGCGTGGAACCACCCGTTACGCCAGTGTTCGAAGCTTGCATCAGCACGATCAGATCATGTGCCATGCAGCAGCGAAGCGTCTCCCATAGCTCCATCAGAGTGCTCGGCTGAACGACGGCGAGTGCGCTGCCGACGCCAGTTCGCAAGCCTTTGACGAACGGCGTCTTATCCCGCTCTCGGGTCAAAACGGCAGTTGTTCCGACGATGCCACGAAGCTGTTGGATAAGATCGTCTTTGACGAAGGGCGTCTGATCTCTCTCTCGGGTCAAAACGGCATTGGTTCCGGCAATATCGTCCGTGTCTTGCATTTTCTCACTCCAGTTCGAGGTCATCGGTTTTGTGCTGCGCACCAGCTTAAAGCTGTCGGCGCTGCGGGTGGCGCTGCGCTACCGCAAACTGCTCGCGGTCGAAGACAACTTCAAGACTGCCAAAGCCGTTCTCGCCACCCGACCCATCTTCCACCGCACCGATGCGGCCATGCGCGGCCACATCTTCTGCACCTTTCTCGCCCTGGTGTCTCGAATGGCAATCGATCATCGACGATCTCGTCGACCTGAGCGAGGTCGAGGTCGAACAGGACGGCCGCCGCGGCTTGGTGGCGCGGGCGGCGAGGCGCTCGACGAGCTCGTGACGTAACAGGCCGTCGGCCGCGACTTTGGCGGGGTCGATGACGAATCCTTCGCCCTCCGGTTCGGCGAGAAACCGGCGCCAAGCTCAGGACCGCTCCCGGCCCAACGATCGATCCCATCTGCCGTGCCCTCGGCATGGCCTTGCCGCCCGTCTTCCAAGAGCTCCCGCCCGCGTCAGAGGGTGATCGTTCCTCAGCCCCCATCGCCGGAGGTCTTCGTCACGGCTCAACCCGGGCCGGGTGCTGACGTGCCGTCGGAGCGTCTTTCCCCGGTAGCAGCAATCAAGGACCCAACTTCCGCACTGGCGTCGAAAAAGCGACCGCATATGAGGAGGATAGCGACGGTCTGTCGCGTTAGGCGCCACAGGGCTGCGGGGCGGCGTCGGGTCTGGGGGCACACACCACGTAATCCCGGTGGACGGATCGTCGTACCGGAACGGCGGGCGTCCGGATCTCCCGAGGCAGTGGCCCGAAGCATGCCCCGATAGTATCTGGCAATTCTCTCTCAGTCCCTGCTCACGAGGCACCGACAGGCGAGCGTTCACTCGCTGGCAGACGGATGCGGAAATTCGCGATCAGGTCTCTGCGGTCGGCGAGGAAGTTTGTTCTGGCTGTGGCGAGGCGGCCCGAGAGCGCGGTCGCCTCTTGCTGGCCGAGGTCGGCTCTGCCATCGCCGCATTTCCGCCACCCGCCGTCAGGGATTTCGAGGCTGAACGGGATCGGCGCTTCCTGGCGGGCGTCGCCGCTACCGCTTCACTCGCGACATCAGCAGACCCCGATGCAGCACGGGATGTGCGTCTCCGTATAGGCGTCGCCTCGGAGCCCTGATCGTCTACCGGCGTTGGTGCCGCTAGCGGCGACACCTCCGTTGTTGCTTGTGCGGTGGACTTGCGACCGAGGCCAAACGCTTTAGCCATTGTCGAACGTCGCTCAGAATAGGCCGGCGCGGTAAGCGGATGATCGTTCCGGAGCCCCCAACGCCGCAGGTATTCATCCCTGCCCAAACCATGCCGCGTGCTGATATGCCGCCGTAATGTTTTCCCCCGATAGCCGCAATCCAAGCACACCACGTAATCCTGATGAACAGATCGCCGTATCGACACAGCGGGAACCAGAACTTCCTCAGGCTGAACGGGCTGTCCAAGCTGACTGAACGCTTGATGCACGGAAGTGATCAGATCAGAAAGCTGATTTAGTCCGACCGTCTGATGCCTGACGTAGCCCTTGACGATCGTCGCTGTTAGGCGTGGATTGATCTTTTCGGTATTCACGATGCCCTCTATTCTCGATTATGTCAGATCATCATGTATGTCTGAAGGAATCCCGTTGAAAGGGGAGCTTGACTGAATTTTCAGTATATTCCATACGTCACCACTACACGGGCCTCGAAAAACATCATCGGCAAACTGATCGTCGTTATATTGGAAAGGGTGCTGTCCGAACCAGGACATGCAGGATCGAAAACTAGGACACCTCACCGATCGCCTCTCCCACTGCGGCCACGATAGTGGCTATTGCCGTCCAGAGCGTGGCCCGTTTGTTTAGCCGAGCAGCCGCAGTCAGGTCAATTTGCAGTTCCGTGAAGTACTCCTGGCGCAGATATTCGCCATCAGGCATGAGGTTCGTCGGCATCTTGATTGTGCTGGCTCGATACCAGAGCCAAGCAGCCGTGATGCCCAAAGAGCAGAAGACCGGTGCGAACTTGGTGCGGCACTGGCGCGGACACACCCATGCCGTCCTCGTGGGCGAGGACGGGTTCGAATACGAGGGCCAGCGCTATCCTTCGCTGACCGTGATTGCCGAGCGGATCACCGGGGCACATTGGTCGGGCCCGCGGTTCTTTGGCCTGACCAAGCGAGCACGCGCTTCGTCGCCCGCCGGGGCCGGCCAATGACAAGGCCGGCAACCAACAGCACGAGACGGAACGGAACCGTCCGCTGTGCGATCTACACCCGCAAATCGTCCGAAGAGGGGCTCGAGCAGGAATTCAATTCGCTGCAGGCGCAACGCGAGGCTTGCGAGGCCTTGATTACGAGCCAACGGCACGAAGGCTGGATGTGCCTGCCCAAAGGTTATGACGACGGTGGGTTCTCCGGCGCCACGATGGATCGGCCCGCTCTGCAGCAGCTGCTCGCCGACCTCACGGCCGGGCGGGTCGATATCGTGGTTGTCTGAAAGATCGACCGGCTGACCCGATCGCTCGCCGATTTTGCCAAGATTGTCGAGATCCTCGACGCCCGGGGCGCGTCCTTCGTTTCGGTCACGCAGCAGTTCAACACCACCACCTCGATGGGGCGCTTAACCCTCAATGTTCTGTTGTCCTTTGCGCAGTTCGAGCGCGAGGTCATCGGCGAGCGCATCCGCGACAAGATCGCCGCCTCGAAGAAGAAGGGGATGTGGATGGGCGGGGTGCCGCCGTTCGGTTACCAGGCGCAGGACCGCAAGCTCATCATCGTCGGCAGCGAGGCGGAAATCGTGCGCTTCATTTTTCGCCGCTATGCCGAACTCGGCTCGGTCCGGTTGTTGAAGGACGAGCTGCAAGCCCGGAGCATCCAGAGCAAGTTGCGGGTGAGCGCCTCGGGGCGCATCTCGGGTGGGAAGCCATTCTCGCGCGGTGCGCTCTACCTGATGCTGCAGAACCGCATTTATCGGGGCGAGATCGTTCACAACAAACAATCCTATGTTGGCGAACATCAGCCGAGGCATTGTCAACTTAACGGAGTCGAGGTGAGCTTCCGGTCCCCTCTCGGTTGAGAGGGCCCAACCCTATAGGCGTGCCAAGGACTTCCCCGCACCGAACCACCGCGCCACCGACCGCGGGAGCATACCACCTCTGCTTAAGTTGACAATGCCCGCAGGCCGCATGAGAAGTCGTCGTTGCCAGGCCGTTACTCGGAGCGAGAGGACATCGCGATTGGCCTTGCGGTGGTAAGCCGAACCATTCAACAACGACAACCTGATCGATTTGTTGAGCGGCGGCCGATGCATGACCGGCTTGCCCTTCAAGGAAACGCCGGTGGGCCGCGGCTAAGCGCGCCGTCCATTTGCCCCATCGCGGAAGGCGTGATCAAGTACCGCGGCGCGCTGGGAAAGCCCGAAATAAATACAGGTGCCTGGGCGCCCGCGAAGCCCGGCTTGATCCGCCTTCCTAACCGGAGAGACCATGACGATTGCTTATTGGATGCTGATCGCGGCGGTGATGATGCCGTACCTCACCATCGCGCTCGCCAAGTCGGCCGGTGGCGTCGACAATCGCGCGCCACGTCCGAGCTTGGAAAGCCTTTCGGGCTGGCGCCAGCGCGCGGATTGGGCGCATCGCAATCACTTCGAGGCGTTCCCCGCTTTTGCGGCCGCGGTGTTCGTGGCGGAACTGACGCACGCGCCCCAGAGCCGGATCGACCAGTTGGCCGGCATTTTCGTGCTTTTGCGCGTGATCTATACGGCACTCTACGTCGCCGATCAGGCCACCCTGCGGTCAGTCGTATGGTCGCTTGGTCTTATCGCCGTTCTCTGGCTGTTCGTGCTCGGCGTTTGAGCGAACGGCGACCGCCTCGTCCACCACGTCACAATCGGGCGGGCGGCGAGCTCCTGTCGCACAGCATCCGCTCGCCGCCCGCCCGATACGTGAGGCTGATGCGCAAGCTGCTCAAGAAGCAGGGCTTTGCGCCCAAACTGGCGGTCACCGACAAGCTGCGCTCCTATGCCGCCGCGTTCCGGGAGCTCCATCTGACCTGCCGTCAGGAGCAGGGGCTGCGGATGAACAATCGTGCCGAGAACTCGCACCAGGTCGTGCGACGGCGGGAGCGGAAAATGCAGCGCTTCAAATCGGCCGGCTCCACACAACGGTTTCTCAGCGTCCACGCCACCGTCCACAACACCTTCTACCTCCAGCGCCATCTAATCTCCCGATCGACCCTGCGAAAGTTCAGAGCGGAAGCGATGGCGCACTGGCAGGCTGCGGCCGCCGAGGCGTGAATCGAATTAGCCCTTGCCCCTTCCTGACCGTTGCCCGGCAACGTGACAAAGCCCCGAATGCTAATTCGGCGATGGCGACGGGCGATCAGCCGAACAAGTCTGCGCGAAAGCAAGGAGAACCAACGTGGCATGCTCAACAGACCGATATACCGCCACTTACGTGGTGGCCCCGTCTTTGGGTCCGCCTGATTGTCGGGATGCGGATTTTACGGACATTCAGGCGGCCATCAACGCTCTGCCTCCTGCTGGCGGCAAGGTGTTCGTGAAGGCGGGCACCTATGTCATTCGACACACCATTCTGATCCAGCAGGGCAATGTTCACATTCAAGGAGAAGGGATGGGTATCACCAATATCGTGGCGGATCAGACGATGACGGCCAGTCCCGCGATCCAGGTTTATGACCCGCAGGCGGGCAACCCCTTGCCGCTGCTCGTCGACTCAGCGAGGGGCGATACTGCCGTAACACTGAGCCTGGCGAATGCCGCCACGTTGACTTCGGGCGATGATATTCTGTTGTTCTCGAACAAACCGGTCGATGCGGAAGACCCACAAAAACACGCCGGTGAGGTCAAGCAAGTCACGGCGATCGATGTGTCGACCGGGGTAATTACGTTTGACGACCAGATTTTTGACACCTATCGGCTCGCGGACTCTGCGACGATGGCGCGCATTACGATGCTACGAAACATAACCTTGTCGGATTTTTCCGTTACCACGTTGGCACCATTCTATACCGGAAATGCCGGCTTCACTTTCTTCCGGTTTGTGGAGAATCTGCAGATAGAGCGTGTCGAAGTACACCACGCATATGTAAGCGGCGTTCAATTGCTGTCAGTGCGCAACTCGAATATCTCGGATTGCTATATCCATCACATTCGAGACAAGCAACCCGCGGCAAACGTCCACTACGGGATCGTGGTCAGCTCAGCCTCGCAAAACGTTAGCATCACGGGCTGCCGTTTTTCCAGTACTCGGCATGCGGTGACTACCGGAGGCAGCAGCGGAACCCTGGAAAACGGCGTGCAGCGAAATGTCATCGTTTCAAATTGCACGTCGATGGCCGCAGACACGGCGCACTTTGATACACACGATCCCGCGGAGAACGTCTAAGGGAGCGAGCGGCAGTTTCTACGACAAGGGGCTGGAAGGTGCGAGCCATCACGCCGTCATTCCCAATGTCAACACGGTCGATGAACTGCGAGAGATCTGGCCCCGCCTTTCGATCGACGAGAAGAAGCTGTTCGACGTCATCGCGCGGGCCTATCTGGCCGCAATCATGCCCGACTTCCGCTACCGGCAGACAACCGCAACGCTTGACGTCGGCGGCTTCGCTTTCCGGGCTGCGGGTCGCCAGCCCATCGAGCTCGGCTGGCGCGCGGCATTTCCTGACTGGCAGCCCGCCGACGAAAAGGGCGACGACGCGCAATTGCTGCCGGCACTCCGCAATGGCGAGATCACACAGCTGGAAAACCCGACCATCGAGGACAAGGCGACCCGCCCGCCGCCGCGCTACAACGAAGGCACCCTAATCGAGGCCATGCAGAACGCCTGGCGCTTTGTCGATAACGAGGTCCTGCGGGAACGGCTGAAGGAGGCCAGGGGCATCGGCACGCCGGCGACCCGAGCCGAGATCATCGGAGGGCTAAAGAAGCAGAGTTTTCTGATCGCCCAAGGCAAGAACATCGTCCCCACCGAGACGGGCCTGTCGCTGTTCGGAGTTCTCAAACAGGCCGATCCGGCGCGGGTCGATCCGGGCGTAACGGCGCAACTCGAATGCCTGCTCGACGAGGTCCTAATCGGCAAGCAGGAGATGGTCGGCGCGATCGACGCGGTGTGCGATGTCGCTCAACGCATCATCGGCAAGCTCAAGGAAGGCACTTCTGGCGAAGGACCGCCGCTGCTCGGCTCAGCAGTGAACCGCGACGCTGGAGGTCGTCCACCGACGCCGGCGATGAAACGCTTTGCCCACAGCGTCGCCCGGCAGAAGGGCATCAAGCCTCCAGCCGGATACACGAAATCGGGATCCATCTGCCGTACATTCCTCGACCGACACGCGCCCAAGAAAGGCGGCGATGCATCGTCTGGAGAGACCGGCTCCAAACCGCCAAGTCAGGCGCAGGTATCGTTCGCCGAAAAGATTGCGCGGGAGAAGGGGCTGGTCATTCCCGACGAGACCAAGGCCAGTTCGGCTGCCGTGTCCGCATGGATTGCATCAAACCTGGGCACGGAGCGCCGCAAGGGCCGTCGCAAGACTGCCAATGCCAACAAGCCGCCGGGATCAACGCCGCCCAAATCGACAGCGCCAAAGAGGGGGCCACGGAAATACACGGCCGATGCCGGTAGCGGTCCTGCAACGCCTGCTCGCCAGAGTTCGAGACCGGGACGAGTCGCTCGGCATTCTGATTGGGGTGTTCGCGATTAACCCGGTGGCGATCTTGTCGAGGCCGATGGCCGACCGGCGACGCCCAAACCGGCAACCAGCCAGCGTTGCAATACAGAAGTTCGCCTCGATCCGCGCCAACACGCGCAAGATCCACAGCGGCGATCGCGAATCGGACGCGATCGATGCTGCCGGTCTCGCGCAGGCGCGAGACCGATTTGCTTTGCTGGGCCGCGACGTCTCGCAGCTGTCGGATGATCAGTTGCGCAACCTCGTGGCCGAGCTCGAGCGGCGTTTTCGCGACGCGGCGCTGACCAGCGCGGCACAGGCCGCGACCATCATCCTCGACGGCGTCAAGGCCGATCGCTGGCGCATTCTCGTCGGGGCGGACGCTCACAAGATCGACGAAATGGTGCGCGAGTCGCCGGAACGCGCCTACGACATCGGGTTCTTCGACGAATTCGCCCGGGCGGCGGGGTGGACCGAGCGCGCCTCTCTCGAGAACCCCGAATTGCGTCAGCCGAGTTGACCACCGGCCTATCTGCGTTCGCTGCGAGCGATATGCGCGCCGGCGATGCGGCGGCACCTTTCGCGCCAAGCGACGAGGGCGAGGTTGCGTTCGTGACAGGCGCGAGGGAAGGCCAGTACGCCAATGGTACGAGATTGTCCCCGAGGCTGAGGAGATCGCATGGCGGCGAAAGAGCGAATCATCTTCCAACCATATACGACGGGTCGGGATAACAACGTGCTGCCCGGTCAGGCAGTGCTTTGCCGAAACCCAGAGGACGCTCAG
>Ga0074045_10001757_pt1 | contig 20629 bp, 16 predicted proteins | sample BogForMeECP23OM2_FD_94442 | JGI IMG/M metagenome (GOLD analysis project Ga0074045, IMG submission 94442) | Bog forest soil microbial communities from Calvert Island, British Columbia, Canada - Bog Forest MetaG ECP23OM2 | ecosystem: Environmental > Terrestrial > Soil > Wetlands ...
CAGAAAGTCCGCGGCGCTCATGGTCATGAGCTGGACCTGGTTGTACTTGTCCCCGCTCGACATGCCCTGGAAACGGCGTCCGATGAAGAGCAGCTTCATCAGTTCCCGGGGATTGAGGGTCATTGGGTCGGGCGGAATCATGCTGAGGATGGGCTTCACGAAGCGGCACATCGCCTGCATGGCCTTGCCGAATTCGTCGTAGGCTTCGGCGTCAATGCGGGAGTGGCGGGCAATTTCGCGATGCGTTTTGCCGTGATCGTTCACGCGCCACAGATAGTCGCCGCTGGGCATGGGGGTGAACGTGCCGTCGAGCGGCAGGATTTCAAGTCCGTGGCGGGGAAGTTCGAGGTCGCGAATGATCTCGGGCCGCAACAGCGAGACCACATACGAGCAAACGGAAAACTTGAAGCCAGGAAAAACTTCGTCGGTGCAAGCTGAACCGCCGAGGATGTGGCGGCGTTCGAGCACCAGCACCTTCTTACCCGCTTTTGCCAGATAGGCGGCGTTGACGAGGCCGTTGTGGCCTCCTCCAACCACGATTACGTCGTACTTGCTCGAAACAGGAGGCATAGATTGACCCGGGAGAGATTGATCCACTATTGCGCCGAACATCAGGGAAAAGTGACTCGCCATTCTATCGAGAAAGTGTCGCTTTGTCTCTATTTACACGCAATTGCTGACTCATGGTCAACGAATTTCGGCGCTTGCCGTGAGAGCGTGGCGTGCATATAATCCGGCGTCAGGGAAACACGAGGCCGCCTTGCCCATTGGAACCGCATTTCACGAGAGAACGTTTGCCCTCTGCCACAGTCTGAATTACCGCGAGTGGTCGGGATACTACACGGTCAGCGTCTACGAAGTGCACCACGAGCACGAGTACAACGCCATCCGCAACGCGTGCGCGCTGATTGATATCTCTCCGCTCTATAAGTATCTGATCACCGGCAAAGACGCGACCAAACTGGTAAACCGCGTGATCACGCGCGACATCAACAAGGTCGCGGTGGGGCAGGTGATTTACGCCTGCTGGTGTGATGAAGACGGCAAGGTCATCGACGATGGCACGATTACGCGCCTGGAGGAAAACAAGTATCGCTGGACAGCCGCAGATCCCAGCCTGCGCTGGTTCAGCCAGAACGGCCTGAACATGGACGTTCAGATCGAGGACATCTCGGAGCAAACGGCGGCTCTGGCGCTACAGGGGCCGGCCTCGGCGAGACTCTTGAAGACGGTGGCGGATGCCGACATCACGAATCTGAAGTATTTCCGAAAGACCAGCGGCAAGATTGCCGGCGTGCCCGTGGATATTTCGCGCACTGGATATACGGGCGATCTCGGTTACGAAATTTGGATTCCGTGGAATGCCGCGGTCACGGTCTGGGACGCGCTGATGGATAAGGGCAAGCAGTTCGACATCCACGCCGCCGGAATGCTGGCGCTCGATGTGTCGCGCGTGGAGGCGGGACTGCTGCTGATCGAGGTCGATTACATCAGCTCGAAGAAGGCGCTGATTCCTTCGCAGAAATATTCGCCGTATGAGTTGGGCTTCGGGAAGATGGTGCATCTCGACAAAGGAAACTTCATCGGCAAGCGCGCACTGGCGCGCGATCACAAGCAGGGTGTGGCGCGGCAGTTGGTTGGACTGGAAGTGGATTGGGTGGAAGTGGAAGAGCAGTTCGACAAGTTCGGACTGTCTCCGGCCGCGCCGAGCCAGGCGTCGCGGGTTGCGGTTCCCGTCTATTCCGGCGACAAGCACGTGGGCAAGGCAACGACGACGGCGTTCTCCCCGCTGCTGAAGAAGCTGATTGCGCTCGCGAGCGTGGGCACCGAATATTCCAAGCCTGGCACCAAACTGCAAATGGAGTTGACCATCGAAGCGCAACGGATGAAGACGACGGCGACCGTGGTGCCGTTGCCGTTCTTTAATCCGAAGCGGAAGACGGCCGTGCCGGTGTAGGTCCTGTATTCCTAGATCAATAAATTGTGCGACGTTCAAGGGAGATCAATTTGCACGCGCCGCCCGCCGTTTCCCCGCCCAGTACAGCCCCACTCCGATCAGCACCAGCGCTCCGCAGCCGCCGACAATTTTGAAGACGGCTAGCGGCTTGTTCGGTTCATCGGGCGGCGGCAGGACGGAAAGGGCGATGGTGAATACCGTCGTCGTGAATCCCAGAATCGACAGCGCATACGCCACCGGCTTCCCGCCCGGGACTCGAATGACTTCCTCCCCGGCCGGCTGGCTCTGCAGCTTGAACATCGACGCGAATAAATATAAGTAAGGGATGAAATACGTGATCACGCCCATGCTGACCAGCACGTCATACGCGCCTTTGACCGAGGTGCCCGCCTGTCCTAGAAAAATGAAGATCGCTCCGATCACGGCTTGCGTTAGCAGCGCGACCCAGGGCGTGCCAAAGCGGGGATGCAGGGCTCCGAAGGAAGACGGGAGATAACGGTCGATGCCCGCAACGAAGGGCAAACGGGCTACGGCGGCAAGGTACGCGCCGGAAGCGCCGATGTTGCTGAGCGCGATCAGCAAGGCCGCGACGGGAAGGAACCAGGGCAGTCCTACGCGCTCGGAGGTCTTGGCGATGGCTTGCACCAGGCCTTGCAGGCTGCTGACTTCCGATGCCGGCAGCGCCAGCAGCACACAGACGGTTCCGATGATGTAACAGAACGCGACCGTGATGCCCCCAAGGAACAGCGCCAGCGGGATGGTGCGGCGGGCGTTCTTGATTTCTTCGGCCATGAAGGAAGCGGTTTCGCTTCCGCCAAAAGCAAAAGTCAGCACCGACCAGAAAATGATGTCGTTCAGGCGCACGCTGGGCTTCATGGTGTGGATCGAGAACGTCGTTGCCGAGCCGAAGCGGTGATAGGCGAGCAGGCCCATGCCGATGACGATCAGAACGGGAATCCACATGGCGAGCGCGCCGATGTTATGCAGCCATTTGCCGACGTCGAGTCCGACGACATTCAGCAATGTGGCAGCGGTGAGCGTCAGCAACGCAAACAGGATGTAGTAGGTGCGGTCCGCGGAGAGATATCCCCACTGCGATTGGCGCATGAAGAGCAGATTGCTGGCCGCGAAGTAGAGCACGGCAGGGAAGTAGGGAAGGTTGCTGGTCCAGTAAGTCCAGGCGGCCATGAAGCCGGAGAAGTCTCCGAAAGCGCGCTTCGACCACACGTAGAGGCCGCCTTCATTCGGGTAGCGCGAAGAAAGTTCGATGACGGAGAGCGCGAGCGGCGTGTAGAAGGCGAGCCAGGCGCCGATCCAGATGACGATGGCGCTGGGGCCGGCGGCGGCAGCGGTGGCGATCCAGCGCAGGCTGATGCCGGTGACCACATAGAACAGCAGCAGGTCGCGAAACCCCATGACCCGCTTGGGGCGGTTGGGATCAACAGCGTCGGCGATGGAGACGCCGGATCCGGCCACGGAAATGGAAGATAGCTCTGGGTCGCTCAAGCGCGAGTGTCTCTTCACCGTTGAGGTGAGCGCTAAGGATTATCAGAGAGTCGCGAGATGGGCAAGCGAAACTCAGGCGGCAAGTTTGCTCTTGCGCTTCCAGTACCAATATCCCGGAATGCCGATCGCCACAATGGCTGTGCCCCAGAAGGCCTCGCCGGGCCGGGTGATGATGGTGTTCAGCGTCCAGGCAGCGCCGACGAGAACGTAGATCGCGGGCAGCCATGGGTATCCGGTGCAGCGATAGGGGCGGGGAATGTCGGGTTTTTTCCAGCGCAGGACGAACAGGCCGATGACGGTCAGGGTGTAGGAGAGCACCATGCCGAAGATGACGTAGGTGTAAAGCTGATCGTAGCGTCCGCTCATGGCGAGCGCCGCAGCCCAGATGCCCTGGCCGATCAGGCTGAAGGCGGGCGTGCGCCACTTGGGATGAATAACGGCCATGCGTTTGAAGAACGCACCGTCCTGTGCCATGGCCAGGTAGACACGCGCGCCCGAAAGGGTGCAGGTGGCGGCCGCGCTGAAACATGAAATCGCGATTGTGGCCGACAACCACGCCGCGGCAGCGGGTGAGAAGAGTTTTGCTGCGGCGGCGTGGGCAATGGTTTCGTACTTGGCGACCTCACTCAGCGGCATGGCGTAAACGTAGGTCAGGTTCATGGCGAGATAGATCGCGCCCACCGCGAGCACACCCAAAACCATGGCCAGCGGCACATTGCGCCGAGGGTCTTTCACTTCGCCGGCGACCCAGGTGATATAGACCCAGCCGTCGTAGGCCCAGAACACGGCGATCAAGCCGACGCCGAGAGCGGAAATCCATTGTCCGGGGCCCAGTCCCATACTTAGCCCGCCCGGCGTCGGCGTAGTGAAGTTCGACCAATGTCCCTTGCCGATGGCGAATCCCAGGACGACGAAGGCGCCCATGGCGGCAAACTTCGTCCAGGTGGAAACATTCTGGAGCAGTGCCCCCCAGCGTAGTCCGACAACGTTAACGAACGTGAGGATGGCGATCAACGCCAGCCCGACCGCATGCGCGCGTGTGAATACTATGGTGAAGAAAGCCCAGACGAAGTGACCGTCCGCCAGCGCGGGATACGGCAGATTGATGTTCGCCATCACATGCTGCTGCGACATCCAGGGAACGATGTTGCCCATGTAAGCGGCGGAGGCAACGGAGAGAGCGGCGATGGTGCCGCCATTGGCGACTGCGAACAGCATCCAGCCGTAAAGAAAGGCGACCAGGTCGCCGTAAGCTTCGCGCAGGTAAATGTATTGTCCGCCGGAGTCGGGAAACATGGAGCCGAGTTCGGCGAAGGCGACGCAGGCGCACAGCGAAATCACGCCCCCAAGAACCCACACCAGGAAAAACAACTTCGGATTCGGCAAAGGCCCGGCAATATCTTTGGCGGTAAGAAAAATCGACGAGCCGATGATGCCGCTGACCAGCAGCAGCACGGAGTCGAGCAGACTAAGGCCGCGGACGAGACTCGGTTTTTGCGGGGAGGGTTCGGTTTCGAGGGGCACCTTCATCCCATGCCCAGTTCATCAGGAGATTCCAGGGGCGTTCCGCAGCGGCGGCAGATGACGGCCGAGCAGTCGCCACAGGTCAGGGGATCGCTGACTTCGGTGGCGCACACCGGGCAGTAGAAAACCACTGCGGGTTTCCCGGCTTCTGGCGCAGCTTTTGGAGCGATTTCCATAAGCACGAAATGTAACACAATTCTCCGTGCGCAATCGGCGAGTGTGACTCGGCCGGACAGCCGAGGGCGGCTGTCCCTACGTGTTTCTTACTCGGGCGGCTTGCGCAGGATCAGGTCGCCTTCAGCTGGAGGCAGCGAGATGGGAAATTGCCAAACCTTGTCTTTCATCCACACGCCGACCATAAAATCTTCCCGGGTCTTCCACGGGCCGATCCACTTGTTGCTGGTAGCGAAGAAGACCCAGCCGTGGGCTTCGGGATTGCCAGGGGTCAGCATTACCGTGTTCGGATCGAGGGTTTGGGTGCTCAAGAACTCGATGAACTCGGCCGCTATTCTTTGGTAGTTGCGCAAGAGAGTCGTTTTTTCTTCGGTGAGTTCGGGGTGTTTCTTGATCTGGCGCTCGGTTTCGAAGACCTTGGTATCGATGTCGTTCTGCAATTTCGTCGAAAGTTCCGCGGGATCGCTGTAGGCTTCGAGAAAATCGTGGTGACGAACGAAGTCGATGCGCACGTCCGCCGGAAACTCAAATTTGCCCTGGCCGGTATAGGTCACACTCACGTGCATGGCGAGCAGGCCGTAGAAGCGGCCACGGCTCTTCGCCAGTTCCTGTGAATCCACCAGGAGCGTCACCTTGAGGTCGTTCCCGGTCATGGTCCAGCGGTAACGTCCGTCATCGCCGCGTTCGAATTCGCAACCAGGCGCACCCGCGGTCCAGCGCACGGCAGGTAACTGCTTTTTCTCGGCGCGGCTAAGAGTCGGCGACAGCATCGCGCAAGATAGAATGACGCCAACCATGAACACAAGGTTTGCCCGGAAGAAACGCGGAGCTGACATGAATGCAGAGTGTATCGCTTTTGGACTGGCAGCGTCACGGCGGGCCGGGCGCGGAATACAGGACGAGCATACAAGCTGGGAGATGCATTGCTTACGTTTTGCTCGCGCCCAAAGCTCACGGCTCACGGCAAACGCGTGCAAAAAATGTGTTAGATTGAAATGGGTGAGGGCGCGTAGCTCAGGTGGTAGAGCAACGCCCTTTTAAGGCGTGGGTCGCAGGTTCGAATCCTGCCGCGCTCACCAATCTATCCTGAATCAACCGGCCCTCTTCGCGAGGGCCTTATTGTTTGGTTCACAAATTCTCTGCCAATGAAACCTGTGCCGTCACAGCAGATTGTGACATGCGTCACAAATTGTTGATTTTCCGGGACTTAGTAGTTTCGCAGTAGTGATTGATCGCTCCGAGCTACGTATGATTGCGCCGTGGCATTTCATGAACCCTAAGTGGAATGGACAGTTTTCGCGCTTCGATCTCGTTGCCAGCACTGGCGCTGGCGGGCGAACTATTGTTCGCGCTGGCGGCGTTGAAATTGGAGGCAACGATTTCGTCGTGATGGCCGGACCCTGTGCGGTGGAATCGGAGCGGCAGTTGCTCCGAACGGCCGAAGCCGTGGCCGCAGCAGGCGCGCGCGTTCTGCGTGGAGGCGCCTATAAACCGCGATCTTCGCCTTATGCGTTTCAAGGGCTGGGCTTTGAAGGACTGAAGATTCTGCGCAAAGCGCGGGAAGAAACTGGACTGGCGATCGTCACCGAAGCGATGAGCGAGGAAGATGTAGACCTGGTCGCCGAGTATGCCGACCTGATGCAGGTAGGCACGCGCAGCATGGAGAACTACGCGCTGCTGGAAAAGCTGGGCGGTTGTGGACGGCCGGTGCTGCTGAAACGGGGGATGACGGCGACGCTCGAAGAGTTGCTGCAGTCCGCGCAAATCATCGCGATGAATGGGAATTCACAGATTGTTCTCTGCGAGCGCGGTATCCGGACGTTTGAGACAGCGACACGAAATACGCTGGACATCGCCGCGGTGCCGGTATTGAAGGCGGTTTCGCACCTGCCCGTGATTGTCGATCCGAGTCACGCCGCCGGGGTGCGTTGCCTGGTTCCGGTGCTGGCGCGGGCAGCGGCCGTCGTGGGCGCGGATGGAATCCTGGTCGAAGTGCATCCTTCACCCGATGAGGCGCTGAGCGACGGGGCGCAGTCGCTTACCTTCCGCGACTTCCGCGACATGATGGACGATCTGCAGCCCTATCTGGCAATTCGCGATGCCCAGACTGCTCCGCAACTGGTCGCGACGGGAGCAGCAGACTAGTGCGGGCGCGGCCCATCGCGGTGGGGCTCTTCTCGCTTGCCATCCTGGCCGGAGTGATTGGATTCGCGCCCTTGTTCCCGGTGTTCTCCTCGGGCCCGGATTCTCCTACATTCCTTTTCACGGTTGCGAAGCGGTATGAGCCGCTGGCCTGGATTCGCGGCGCCGACCGGTTCAGCTCCGGCGCAAACATATTTCTGCAAGACGCGAGCGGCCGTCATCCGCTGATCACAAGTTTCGCGGCTTCCGCCGACCCCGCGGTTTCATTCGATGGAAAGAGTTTGTTATTCGCCGGCAAGCAGAAGGCCGAGGATCACTGGCAGATCTGGGAGGTCGCCTTAGACGCAACCACGCCCAGCAGCGCGCCGCGGCGGGTCACGTCCTGCGCCGATGACTGCGTTCGTCCCTTCTATCTGCCCGGCTATCTCCCCGGGGATCGCGTCGTGTACGCGAAGAAGACGGGCGGCCGGTTCGTTGTTGAGGCTGCCGACCGGGCTACGGGCAAGACCCTCCAGCTGACTTACGGCCCAGGAAACTTCCTGGCCACTGATGTTCTGCGCGACGGACGCATCTTGTTTGAAGCAACTTATCCGCTTGGAGGCCAGGGCACACCTGAACTCTATACCGTCTATTCCGATGGCAGCGGGGTGGAGTCCTATCGCTGCGATCATGGTCATGCGCGTTACTCGGGCAGGCAGATTGGATCGGGCGACATCGTCTTCACATCCAGTTCCGGCTTAGGGCGGTTCACGTCAGCACGTGCGCAGGAAGTCCACATCGCCGCGCCTGCCGGGGAGTATGCCGGGGATGCCGTTGAGACCTTATCGGGAGATTGGCTGGTTGCGTGGCGATCAGATGCAAAGAGCAATTTCCAGTTGAAACGCTGGAAACCGGGTGGGGGCAGTCTGTCGTCCGTGGCAGAGGAGCAGGGCGCCGATGTAATCCAGCCAGCGCTGGTTGCGGGACGCACGGTGCCGAATCGCCATCCTTCGGGCTTGCATGATTGGTCGTATGCCAATCTGCTTTGCCTGAATGCTTATACCTCGAAATACAAGTTTGCTGCCGGATCGATTCACTCCGTTCGTCTGTACACGCGAGATAGCACGGGAACCGCAAAGCTGCTCGGAGAGGCGCCAGTGGAGCGCGACGGATCGTTCTTTCTTCAAGTCGCGGCCGACCAGCCATTGCAGATCGAAGTGCTCGACGGCTCCGGCAAAACCTTGAAGCGGCAAGCGGGCTGGTTCTGGATCCGCCGCGGCGAACAGCGAGCCTGCGTTGGATGCCACGCGGGACCGGAAACTGCGCCGGAGAATGCGGTGCCCATGATTTTGCTGAAGTCCACGACTCCGGCCGACATGACGGGTACGAGCACCCAAGTTTCTTCAGGAGGACATTAAATTGATCGCTCGAATTTTCGGATTCCTCCTGCTATCGTCCGCCCTGCTGGCGCAATCGCCACCGGCGAGCGCGCCGGGCCCGATTCGCTTCGAAGATGCCACCGCTAAGTCGGGCATTCAATTCACGCACAGCTTCGGCGCGCAGCAACTAGGCTCGTTGCTCGAAAGCACCGGCGCGGGCTGCGTCTGGTTCGACTACAACAACGACGGCCTGCCCGATCTCTACGTGGTCAGCGGTAAGCCGCTCGAAGAGGGAATGCATCCTTACCCGCTGAAGCAACCTCCGGCCGTTGCCCCGCACAATCATCTCTACAGAAATAACGGCGACGGCACGTTTACCGACGTCACCGACCAGGCTGGGGTTGGCGCCAACATTTACGGCATGGCTGCGATTGCCGCGGACTTCGACAACGACGGCTTTGTCGATCTGTTCGTTACCGGCTATGGGCGCGCGATCCTGTACCACAACAACGGCAACGGCACGTTCACAGATGTGACCGAGAAGGCCGGCATCAAGGTTGACGGCTGGTCGATCAGTTCCGCCTGGCTGGACTACGATCGCGACGGCTGCGTCGACTTATTCGTCGGACGCTATGTGAAGTTCGATCCCAAGTATCGCAACTACTACGCCGCCGATAACTATCCCGGCCCACTCGACTACGCCGCGGACACGAATCGTCTTTACCACAATAACTGTAACGGCACGTTTACCGACGTAACCGATAAGTCGGGAATCGGCGCCTACAAGGGCCGAACGATGGGTGTGACGGCTGCTGACTTTGACGGCGACGGTTATCCCGACATCTACGTCGCCAACGACAAGACGGAAAACTTCCTCTTCCACAACAAGCACGACGGAACGTTCGAGGAAATCGCCGCCGATCTGGGCGTCGCCTACGGACAAAACGGCGAGAACACTTCGGCGATGGGCCCGGTGTTTGCCGACATCGAAGGCGATGGCCGAATGGACCTTTGGGTGACTGACTCGAAGTACAACCGCCTGATGCGCAACACGGGAAAGAACGGATTTGAGGATATCGGGCCGAGTTCAGGAATTTCGCAGGCCACGGCGCAATACACCAGTTGGGGTACGGGCGTTTACGACTTCGATAACGACGGCTGGCTCGACATTCTGATCTTCCACGGCGGTTTGATCCATCTGGTTCCGCAGGAGCAGTCACTGTTTCGCGGGCTGGGTCATGGCAAGTTTGCCGATGTTTCGCGCGAGGCGGGTCCGGCGCTCGATGTGAAGACGGTTTCGCGCGGCGCCTGCTTCGCCGACTACCTCAATGAGGGCAAAATCGATGCGTTCGTCGTGAACCTCGGCGCGCCCGGCACGCTGCTGCACAACGTCACCCAGAACAGCAATCATTGGCTGACCGTGAAGTTGAAAGGGAAGAAGAGCAATAGCGATGGAATCGGCGCGCACCTGGAACTGCTGGCTGGCGGACGGAAGCAGATCGCCGAACGCATCGCCGGATCGGGCTATTTGTCGCAGGATGACGGCCGCGTGCACTTCGGCTTGGGCAGCGCGGCGAAGGCCGACAAGCTTACCATCCACTGGCCCAGCGGGCGGGAGCAGGTTCTGGAAAATCTGGCGGTGGATCGCGTGCTCACGGTGGAGGAGCCGTAGATGCGACTGGCGGCCACAGTGCGCGGCAAGGCAAAGCTGATCACGAGCGTCGCTCCATTATTGGTGGTGACTGTCGCTGTAACTCTTGCACTGATGATGCTGGCGTCCACTGCCACGCCTGCGGCAGCGCGGTCTAACTCTGAAATCAGCGAGCGTTACCTATCCCCGTTGGAGATGTTGCTTTCGCCGGACGGGCGCTCCCTGTACGTCGTCTGCCAGGCCAGCGACGAACTGCGGGTTGTGGATGTCGAATCGGGCAAGGTTGTGACCGTCGTGCCTCTTGGCCGTGCACCGCGTGCCATCGCGCTCTCGCCCGACGGCACGCAAATCTACGTCACCAATTCCACTGACGATACTCTTTCGGTCGTCGACGCGGCCACGCTGAAAGTGACGCGTACGCTGCCCACCGGATTCGAACCCGCCGACGTCGTCACCGACCGGACGGGCGAGACGCTCTACGTTGCCAACCGGCTTAGCGGCGATATCTCTGTGATTGATGTGAGGACGGGGCAAGAAACGAAGCGCCTGCTGGGCGGGCGCGGGGCAAGCTATTTGGCGCTTTCGCCGGACGGCAAGTTCATTTACGGCACACACATCTATCCGAATGCGGGAGCGTTTCGAACTCCGCCGAATTCAGAGATCACCGTCATCGACACGGAACGGCAAACGGTGGTCGAACGCGTACCGCTGCACAACGTGGCGGGCGTGTTTCACGTGGCATTGTCGGCAGATGGAAAGCTTGGAGTGGCGGCACAGCTTCGTCCCAAGAATCTGGTTCCGCTGGCGCATGTCGAGCATGGCTGGGTGTTCGGCAATTCACTCACGTTGTTTGGAGAGGACGTCGGCGGAACGGTGCAGGTTCCGATCGATGAACTCGATCGCTATTACTCGCTGCCCTGGGGCGTACTGATCACGCCAGATAAGTCGAAAATATTTGTAACTACGGCTGCATCGGAGAGCGTAACTGTCATCAATGTCGCACAGCTGCTCAAGTTCGCGCGCTCGCGGCGAGAGTCCTTCGTCAACGACCTCTCGGCCTCGGCCAACTACGTGGTGGCAAGGATTCCGGTTGGGCACAATCCGCGAGGCGTTTTGCTGTCGAAAAATGGCAAACGGCTCTATGTGGCGAACCGGCTTGACGACAACCTCTCCGTCATCGACACAATCGCGAACCGCGTGGTCGCCACCATCGACCTTGGCGGTCCGAAGACGATTAATCCTTTCCGCCGTGGCGAGCGCATTTTCTATACCGCCGATTACGCCTTCCAGGGCCAATTTGGCTGCTCCAATTGCCATCTGGATGCAACTATTGACGGGCTGCAGTGGGATCTGGAGCCGGACGGCTTTGGCAAGGATATTGTCGACAATCGCTCGCTCGAGGATCTTGCCGGCACCGAGCCGTTCAAGTGGAATGGCGGCAATCCTGACATGCCGACGGAGTGCGGGCCGCGCACGGAGAAGTACTTCTTCCGTTCCCAGAGCTTTGGCGATCGGGAACTTACTGACCTGGTGACTTTTGTTTACTCGCTTCCCTATCGTCCCAATCGGTATCGCCTGGCGAATGGAGAGCTCACGCCGGCGCAGGAGCGCGGCAAGGCGATCTTTGAGAGGACGACTTATAAGAACGGTAAGCCCATTCCTCAGAGTAACCAGTGCGCGTATTGCCACAGCGGGCCAAAGTACACGAACCAGAAACAGGTCGATGTTGGTACCGGCAAGTCCACCGATCGGTCACCGGTGATCGATGTGCCGCAGCTTCCTAACGTGGCGTACTCCGCGCCCTATCTGCACGATGGGTCGGCTCGTTCGCTGGAAGAAATCTGGACTGTGTTCAATCCGAAAGATATGCACGGCGTGAGCAACGACCTCACGAAAGACGAACTGAACGATTTGATTGAGTATTTGAAGACGTTATGAAAACGAATGCGAGAATCCGGTTTGCGATGCTGGGCTCCCTTCTCCTGCTGGCGCCGGCAGTGCATGCATCGGTCATCGAGCACCCGGGCATCATCCCCAAGGATGCTAATTGTTCTTCCTGCCACGCTAGTAAAACTAAAGGGAAGTCAGTGCATTCCGCCATGGTGCTCTCGTGTACCGTCTGCCATCAGGCACAGACCGAAGGCGACAGGACTACGCTCAATCTGGCATGGCCGAAGGAAAAGATCTGTTCCGCCTGCCACCAGCAATTTGTGGAATTACAGCAGCACTCACCAGTTGTGAAAGGACAATGTGTGGACTGTCATGACACCCACAGCAGTAGCCGCCGCTCGCTGCTGAGAGAGCAGGCCTATGTCCGCCCGTAGCTCCAGATGTACGCCTAGAGTCTTGTCCGCGATGTTGACTGCGGTCCTGACCGCTGGGATCGCGGTCTCGCTCGCCGCAGGGCAAGATGTGCCGCGCTTCCGCTGGGAGAACTTCTCGACCGCCAACGGACTGCCCGACAACCACGTCTTCTGCGTGCTTGTGGACGGGAATCGGATCTGGGCGGGCACGGAAAATGGGCTTGGCCGGTACGAAAACGGCGTGTGGAAAATCTTTCGGCCCGTCGATGGTCTGGCGCATCAGGCCGTGCTTTCGCTCGCGCTCGACAAACGCACCGGCGATCTGTGGGTGGGCACGATGGGCGGGCTGAGTCGCGTCTCCGCGGGTCGCATCGGCACCTTCACCCAGCTGAATTCCGGCCTGAGCAATGACGTTGTGTACGGTGTCGGCGTACAGGGAGATTTTGTCTGGACTGCGACCGCTGCCGGAGCCAGCCGCCTGAATACACGCACCGGCCAGTGGGCGCTGTTTAACGAACGCAACACTCCCATGTACGAAATTTGGACCTATAGCGTCAGTCCAGCCGAAGACAAGGTTTACTTCGCGGTGTGGGGTGGCGGAGTGCTCGAATACGACGTCAAGACCGAGCGCTGGAAAGACTACAACGATCCTGACGGCGAAAATGAAATTGTGCTGATGAAAGACCAGGGGCTGATTCACGAGATTACGACATCGGTCAGCTATGTTGACAAGATTCTGTGGGTCGCGACTTACTTCGGGGCCAGCCGTTACGATGGCCGATATTGGCATAACTTCCTGCAAAAAGACAGCGGCTTGCCCAGTAACTTCCTGAACCAGGTCAAAGCCGTAGACGGCAATCGCGCCTGGTTCTCCACCGATAAAGGGCTGGCTTATTACGATGGCACAAACTGGGCTGTCTACCGGCCTGCGCTCGACACCCACAAGCCGGAGATGCTGGTTCGCGACGCCGCAGGGGTGGTCAAGGAGGTAGCGGTCGAAAGCGCGCCGGCTCATAACTACATCCTCGGGGTCGACTTCCAGGGAGAGAACCTTTGGGTGGCGACGGCCAAGGGCTTGAGCCACGGCATTCGGCAGCATGGTTTGGAAGAAAACGGACAAGCAATTCGAGTCCAAGAGTCAAGTCAGAAAAAATGAATTTCAAGGAGTAATCCCATGAACGTGCAGGAGCTACTTGCGGAAGTAACCACGGCGCCCGTGGTCAAGCGCGCCATCACCAACCACTCGGCGCTGAATGAAGCCTACGCTTATGGCAGCGCTTTCTCACGCGGCATGAGAATCGATTTGAATGGGTTGACCATTCTGCTGATCTCGGGCACCGCCAGCATCGACGACGAAGGCAACACGGTTCGCGTCGGCGACCTGCGTGGCCAGATGCGGCGCACGTTCGATAACATCAGCGCCTTGCTCGCTTCGGAAGGCGCGACCTGGCATGACATCGTGCGCACGACGTGCTATCTCCGCGACATCGAGCGCGACTACAGGGTCTTCAACGAAGAGCGCACCGCGTTCTACCAGGAGCAGGGTCTCAATCCTCTGCCGGCTTCGACCGGGATCCAGGCGATTCTCTGCCGCCCCGACTTGCTGGTTGAGATCGAAGCGATTGCCATGTTTCGGCGGGAAACGCCCACAGACTAACAGGCGGAGTAACGAGTAAGGAGAAGCGCTCATGCGTTGCAGGCTGGTATATTTCGTTGCTGTCGCGGTCGTGCTGGTGTCCGCGGCTTGGGCCCAGCCATCCTCGCCGTGTGCCTGCGGCAGCAATCCTCCGGGCCGGCCCGCGCCCCGCTCCTTGAAACCCTACACCGGAGCGCCCGAGGACTTGCGGCCGTTCTCCAAGTTCACCATTCCTTATTACGAGTTCTATCAGGACTTAGTCGAGTACAACGGCGCCGCTCGGGATATCCCCGATCCCGATCTCAAGGACCTGGACGAGATTCGTATTGGCTTTCTGGCGCCGCTCTACGATCACCCCGACCAAGTGCTCGGGAATCGCATGCTGAATGGCGTAACCATGGCGATTGACCAGGCAAATGCGGCCGGGGGCTACTGCGGCAAACCATTCCGCCTCGTGACCCACAACGACTATAACAACTGGCAGAACCGCAGCGCTGCGGCAGCGGGCGTTGCAAAAGATTCCGCCATCTGGGGCGCGGCTGCGAACGATGTTGTCAGGATGATCTATGACGACAAGGTTTGGGCAGTGTTCGGCTCCATCAGTTCGGAATCTACGCACATCGCTCTTCGCCTGATGCTGAAAGCCGAAACGCCGCTGGTCAACAGCGCGTCCACCGATCCGACGATTCCGGAGACTATCATTCCTTGGTTCTTCACCGATCTGCAGGATGACCGTCTTCAGGGCTACACGCTGGCGCGCCACATCTACACCGAACTCGGGCTGAAGCGGATCGCGATCTTGCGCGTGAACGATCGCTATGGCCGCTTTGGGGTCCTCAAGTTCCGCGATGCTTCGCGGCGGCTGGGCCATCCGGTGGTGATCGAGCAGAAGTTCAAGCCCGGCGATACCGACTTCAGCCACCAACTTCAAGTGATTGAAGATTCGCGGGTGGATGCGATCGTACTCTGGACCGACGTTGGCCCGGCCGCAACGATCTTGCGGCAGATGCGAGAACTGGGAATGAAGCAGCGCGTGTTCGGCAGCCACCGCACGATTTCGGGAACCAGCGAAGATGATCTGATTAAGCTGGCCGGCGCGGCCGCGGAAGGCTTTGAGGCGGTTTTTCCCTACGATCCGACGCGCAGCGACCCGCGCTGGCTCGACTTCAATGCTCGCTACGAGGCGCGCTTCCACGAGAAGCCGGATCACTTTGCTGCCCTGGCTTACGATGCGATGCAGATTCTGCTGGATGCGATCTGCCGCGCGGGATTGAACAAGGGCAGGATTCGCGACGCCCTGACCGGCACTGAGAAACATCAGGGTGTAACCGGCGATATGGTCTTCGATCCGAACTCCAAGAACATCGCCCCGCTGTTTCTTGCGCGCGTGCACAATGGAAGGATCGAGTACCGCCGCATCACCATGGAGAAGCCGTACGCTCGGGTAGGCGAGGACGGAGTTCAGTACGCGGGGCCGGCGCTGGCGGACGAAAAAAGTGGCAACCTGCGAATCGGCGTCTTCGGGCCGCGCGCCGATAAAATTGTCGGCTCGGCCGAAGTGGTGAGTTTACTGCGTGCGATCAACGTCAAAGGCCAACCCATTTCTCTGATTGCAATTCCTTCGCAGCTTTCGTGGGGAAAGGCTTCCGACGAACTGGTCAAGGCGGTCTATCAGGATCATGTTCTGGCCTTGATCGCCCTCGACCGCCCATCCAGCCACTTGGCGGAACAGATCGCGGTGAAGTCGTTTATTCCTGTGGTCGCCATTTCTTCCGACCGCGCACTGACTACGACCAACATTCCGTGGATCTTCCGCTTGCCGGAGGGTACGCCGATCGCGCAAGCGCTGGGCAGCCTCGCGGAAGCCATCCATCGCGCGGGCCCGAACCGCGAAAAGATTCGCAACCTGCTGGCTTCGGGTGCGGTTGTGGGCGGAACGAGCTTCGAATCCACCGGCGAGCTGCGCTGATGCAGGTCTGCGGGGCAATGTACATTTAAAGAGATGATCGCGATTCGCTGCAGTGCCCTGCTGTTTGACTTGGACGGTGTGTTGATCGATTCCACTCCGGCGGTGGCGCGGGTGTGGCATGGCTGGGCGCTTGAACGTGGCCTTGATCCGGAGACCGTGGTTCGCATGGCGCACGGACGCCCGAGCCGAACTACCATCCGCGAGCTCTTACCCAATTCTGATATTGACCGCGAAGATCGCGAAGTCGAACGCCGGGAAATCGCGGACCTCGATGGCGTGGTCCTGCTGCCGGGCGCGCGGGAACTGCTGGACATTCTGCCCCCAGAACGCTGGACCATTGCGACCTCAGGTACGCGTCCACTGGCCGAGGTGCGTTTGCGAACCGCCGGCCTGCCCATCCCCAACACCATGACGACGTCGAACGACGTGAAGATTGGCAAGCCCGATCCCGAACCTTACCTGAAGGCGGCGGCGAAACTTGGGTTTGCCGCCTCCGATTGCATCGTGGTGGAAGATGCGCCGGCTGGCGTTCGCGCGGGAAAGGCCGCTGGGGCGCGGGTGATAGCATTCTTGACGACTATGTCCCGCCGCGACCTTGAAGAGGCGGGTGCCGACTGGATCGTACAAAACTGCAATGACATTGTTGCGTCCGGTGGTGATGACGGGCTGCGGCTAGGTCTTAGGTGTTAGGTCTCAGGAAAACAAAGACCCGGCGCCTGCCACCGTTTGCACGCACCGTTCCACTCAACTAGAATCCTCAGTTCCCTGGAAGTTGCCCGCAAGCGCGCTGGATGCGAGTCGGGCGGCTCCGAATCTTAGGAATCGCGATCGAGAATCGCTAGACAGGCAGGGCCTTGTGATCATCGGTGTGCCGAAAGAAAGTTATCCGGGGGAGCGGCGGGTCGCGCTTGTACCGGCCGTCCTTCCGACGCTGACCAAAGCGGGTTTCGAAGTCCAGGTACAATCCGGCGCTGGAATCGACGCCGGCTATCCTGATTCCCTTTATGTCGAGAAGGGCGCGAAGATCGTCGCCGACCGCGCCGCGGTGTTTGCCGCCGCCGACATAGTGGTGCAGGTTCTTTGCTACGGCTCCAACGACATCGCGGGCAAACAGGATGTGTCGCTGTATCGCCGCGATCAGATACTGGTCGGATTTCTGCGTCCCTTCGGTTCGGCAGAGGTGGTCGAGGAGATCGCGCGCGCTGGCGTCACCGCTTTCTCGGTGGAGTTGATGCCCCGGACAACTCGTGCCCAAAGCATGGACGCGCTCTCTTCGATGGCAACAGTCGCCGGATACAAGGCGGTGCTGCTGGCAGCCGACTCCCACCCGCGCATCTTTCCCATGCTCACTACCGCGGCGGGAACCGTCACACCCGCCCGCGTGTTCGTGATCGGCTGCGGCGTAGCTGGACTGCAGGCGATCGCGACCGCGCGCCGCCTGGGCGCGGTGACTTCGGCTTACGATTTGCGGCCTGCAGTGAAGGAGCAGGTGCAGAGTCTCGGCGGGCGTTTTGTCGAGCTTCCCATCGAGGCCAAAGATGCACAGGATGCGCGCGGATATGCCCGTGCACAGGATGACGATTTCTACCGCCGTCAGCGCGAGTTGCTTGGAAAAGTAGTGCAGGAAAGCGATGTGGTGATTGCTGCGGCGGTGATTCCGGGAAAAAAATCGCCGGTGCTGGTGACCGAAGACATGGTGAAGGGAATGGCGCCCGGTTCGGTGATTGTCGATCTGGCCTCCGAACGTGGCGGCAACTGCGAGATCACCGAAGCGGGCAAGACCGTCGTCAAGCATGGTGTGACGATCATTGGAGCGATCAACCTGGCCACAGGTGTGGCTTATCACGCGAGTATGATGTACTCCCGCAACATGACTGCGTTCCTGACGCACCTGATGAAAGATCAAAAATTGAATCTGAACCTGGAAGATGAAATTGTTCGCGAGACTCTGCTCACCCGTGGTGACGAAATTGTGCAGGCTCGGGTGCGCGAGTTCTTTAAGTTGCCGGCGCTGACAAAGTGACGGTGGGGACGAGGTGTCTCGCCTGCCGGGCGGGGACGCCCGGCGCTCCACGAACTAATACGGAGGAAGGATGAACAGTAGTTCGAACCTGATCAACGCACTTTTCATTTTTGCGCTCGCTGGATTCATTGGCTTTGAAGTGATCCGGCGAGTCTCGCCCCTGCTGCACACTCCGTTGATGTCGCTGACCAACGCCCTGGATGCGATCGCGGTCGTGGGTGCGATCGTGCTGGTGGGCATGCACGAGAGCAGGCTTTCCACCATTTTCGGATTCATTGCCGTGGTCGCCGCCACCAGCAACATCGTCGGCGGCTTCTTCATCACGGACCGCATGTTGAAGATGTTCAAGTCCAGCCGGCCCGCGGCTAATCCGGCGGATAAGTCGGTGACCAAATAATGACAGCCCTCCAGGTCGCCATCGAGCTTCTATATCTCATTGCGAGCGTGCTCTTCATTTTCTCGCTGAAGTGGATGAGTTCTCCGACTACGGCCCGCCACGGCATCTGGGCGGGCGAGATTGGCATGGTGCTGGCGATCGGCGGCACGCTGCTAAACCGCGGCATGAGTTACCACCTGATCGCAATCGCGCTCGTACTCGGTACTATCATCGGCGTTCCGCTGGGGCGGGTGGCGATGACCGCAGTTCCACAGCGAACCGCGCTCAGCCACGCCTTTGGCGCACTCTGCGTTACGCTGGTCGGCTCTGCTGAATTTTATCTGCGCTCACCCGATATCTCACGCTTCATGATGTCGGTGTTGTCACTGGAGGTCATTCTCGGCGGCTTGACCGTCACTGGAAGTTTGATGGCTGCCGGCAAGTTGCAGGAAATTCTGCCGCAGCGACCGCTGACTTACAAAGGTCAGAACCTGGTCAACTTTGTGCTGCTCGCGGGCGCCGTAGTGATCGCCATAACTCTGGTGCTGCATCCGGGAGAGAGGTCGCTGTTTCCGTTCATGATCCTGATCGCGCTGGCGTTCGGCGTTTTGCTGATCATCCCCATCGGCGGTGCGGACATGCCGACCGTCATTTCGCTGTTGAACGGCTATGCCGGTCTGTCGGCGGCGGCCATGGGTTTCGTTCTCAACAACAAGCTGCTCATCATCGCCGGAGCGCTCGACGGATCGTCGGGCCTTATTCTCTCCATCATAATGTCGAAGGCTATGAACCGCTCCTTCACCAACGTTTTATTCGGAGCCTTCGGCCAGGTGCAAACTTCAGCCGCTGCCGGAGAAGAGGCCAAACCGGTTCGCAGCGCAACCCCAGAAGAAGCTGCCGCAATTCTTTCTGCTGCGAACCGCGTCATCGTGGTTCCCGGATACGGCATGGCGGTGGCCCAGGCCCAGCACAAGGTGCGCGAACTCTACGATGCGCTGACCAAGCGCGGCGTGGACGTGCGTTTTGCCATTCACCCCGTTGCCGGACGCATGCCGGGTCACATGAACGTCCTGCTGGCCGAGGCCGATATTCCCTATGACCGCCTGATTGAGATGGACGAAATCAACGGTGACTTCCCGCAAACCGATGTTGCCTTGGTCATTGGCGCCAACGACGTTACCAACCCTGCTGCTCGCTCCGATACTACGAGCCCCATCTACGGGATGCCGATCCTCGACGTGGACAAATCCCATACCGTGATGGTCATCAAACGCAGCATGAATCCGGGCTTTGCGGGCATTGATAACCCGCTCTACTATCTCGATAACACGCTGATGCTGTTTGGCGACGCCAAGGCATTTGTAGGCAGCATTGTGCGCGAACTCGGCGGAGGACACGGCTAGACGGCCCCTCGGGTAAGTGACATTCGTATCCGGGCATGCCTTCAGGCATGCCGCAAGGACATTCGCGTCGGCGCGCCTTCAGGCGCTGAGGCCGGAGGTGGGGATACTACGGGTTGGGTTGGTACGTTGTAGCGACTCGGGACAGTATCGCTAAAGCGATACCCTGATACGAATCGTTCTCGGACTCCAAGTTACCAGGGCAAGAATCCAGCGGGCCTCAGTCTCTCGCGAAGGTTTCGCGCAGCCTGTGGCCCGCCCGGTGTTCAGGCTGCTTTCTTCATCTGTCTGATCTTCGCCCAGCGTGCTTTCTGGGCGAGAGAAATTCTCCGGCGCCCGGCTGCGGAAAGAACACGTTTGGCGCGATGTGGCTCCCCCGCGTGTGCTGTGGAGCTCGAACCTCGGGTAAGCTTCTCCAGAACCGAAATAGCTTCCCCAAGTTTTTGGACTTGGTTCTGCGCATCCCGGCGTTCCTCGCGGAGCCGGACCAGTGCCTTAATAATATTTGTCATCCAGTACCCCCTCGGGGAACTTCCGTCGGCCATTGTATTACTAAGTCGCCGGTTCTGTCAGAATTTATTACTGGCCGAATGGGGGTTACATGGAGTCC
>Ga0074045_10001758_pt1 | contig 20626 bp, 14 predicted proteins | sample BogForMeECP23OM2_FD_94442 | JGI IMG/M metagenome (GOLD analysis project Ga0074045, IMG submission 94442) | Bog forest soil microbial communities from Calvert Island, British Columbia, Canada - Bog Forest MetaG ECP23OM2 | ecosystem: Environmental > Terrestrial > Soil > Wetlands ...
AGGAGGTTGCCGGCGCCGAGATCCTCGCACTCTACGAGCCTTCGGATCGCGCCTTGGTCATGGCCAAGATGGCCGAGGCCGATCGGTTCGGGCAAGTCCGCTATGAAGCCCGCATGATTCGCAAGGACGGCTCGTTGTTCCCGATCCAGATGGACCTCGTGAGCGTGCGCGACGAAGGCGGCCAGCTCCTCTACCGGGTGGGGACGGTTCAGGATATCAGCGAGCGAAAACGCGCGGAACAAGAGCTGCTCGACAGCGAGCTTCGACTGCGGTTGCTGACCGACAATCTTCCCGACAGCGTCGTCTACCAGTACACCCGCGATCCCGATGGCAGTCCCAGGTTCCTTTATCTGAGCGCCGCAGTGGAGCACATCACCGGAATCAACGCCGAGGACGCGATTTGTGATTCCAGCTTGCTTTACCAGCGGATCCTACCGGAGTTTCTCCCGCGAATAATGGAGGCTGAAGCCGCGTCAGCCCGTGAGCTCTCTGTCTTCGACATCGAGCTGCCGATTCGTCGAACCGATGGCGAACCGCGCTGGATGCGAGTGCGTTCCCGGCCCAGGCGGTTGCCCGGGGGCGAGGTCATCTGGGACGGGGTCCTGATCAATATCACCGAGCTCAAGAAGGTGGAAGAGCAGGTCAAGAGCCTCAACGCCTCTCTGGAACGAAGAGTCGCGGAGCGAACTGCCGAGGTGGACTCGATGCTGGCCAACGCGACTGTTGGCCTGGCCTTCGCCGATCGTGACCTTCGGTGCATCCGGATCAACCAGTATCTTGCGGACATCGACGGCTTGCCCAACGAGGAGCATCTCGGACGGAAGTTTCATGATCTCTTCCCGCACGTTGCGAAATTCATCGAATCCGATATCCAACAAGTTTTCGCGACAGGACGGCCCGTATACGGAAGAGAGATCGTTGTCGAGAGCTCCGCGCGACCCTCTGAAAAGAGGTACCTGGTCCTCGGTCACTACCCTGTCTTCAGCGCCGACGGTTCGGTGTTTTCGGTCGGGACTTCGGTGACTGACGTCACGGATCGGAAACGCTCCGAGGAAGCCCTTGCCGAGTTGAATCGCGCTTTGAGGGCGGAGATCGCCGAGCGCGCACGGGTCGAGACTCAGATGCGGAGGCTTGCCACCGTCGTGGAGGCTACCCCGGACTTTGTGGGCATCGCCGACGCCACGAAACAGATCCTCTACCTGAACCGGGCCTTCTGCGAGGCCCTGGGGCGCTGGCCCGATCGTGAGCCGCTCACGATCCTCGACTGCCACCCCGAGTCTGCCCTGCGACAGATTCACGGTGAGGGGCTGCCGACCGCCGAACGCGGCAACGTATGGCGAGGTGAAACCGAATTCCGCTTCCGGGATGGCCGGCTGATTCCGGTCTCTCAGTTGATCCTGGCCCATCGGGACGCGGAGGGATCCCTCGAGTTCTATGCCACGATCATGCGCGACATTTCCGAGCGCAAGCAGTTGGAGGAGACTCTCCGTCGCCATTCCCAGCAACTGTCCGAGGCTAATCACGAGCTGGCTCGCGCTTCCCGGCTCAAGGACGAATTCCTGGCGAACATGAGTCACGAGCTGCGCACTCCTCTTAACGGCATCCTGGGGATTTCCGAGAGCCTCCACGAGGAGGTTTATGGTCCGTTGAACCCCAGGCAGCAGCGCGCGATCCTTGATCTCGAGGACTGCGGCCGACACCTGCTCGCCCTGATCAACGATATCCTCGACGTCGCCAAGATCGAGGCCGGCAAGGTCGAGCTCGAACTCGGTTCCCTCGAGGTCGAGCAGGTGTGCCAGGCGTCGCATCGCCTGATCAAGGAGGCGGCTCTGAAGAAACAGATTTCCGTCGCCGTTGTGATTGATCGTTCGCTCAGGCAACTGGTCGCGGATCAACGTCGTCTCAAGCAGATTCTGGTCAACCTACTCTCCAACGCCGTGAAGTTCACGCCCCAGGGCGGCAAGATCGGGCTTGATGTGGTGGGCGACCGTGTCCAGCGTGAGGTCCGTCTCACTGTCTGGGACACCGGCATCGGAATCAGCCCCGAGGATCACTCGCGACTCTTCCAGCCTTTCATCCAGCTCGATTCGGGGCTCTCCCGGCATTACGAGGGGACCGGCCTGGGGCTGGTCCTCGTCAAGCGGCTCACCGAACTGCACGGCGGCGCCTTGCACATCGAGAGCGCGGTGGGCAGGGGAAGCCGCTTCACCGTGGTCTTGCCCTGGATCGAGAACGACAATCGGTCCGACGGGGCCGAGGACAGGAGCGAGTCCGTCGCCGTGAGCGTTCCGGCCATTGCCCCTCACGACCCCGGGGCGGCACCCTTGATTCTGATCGTCGATGACAACACCTTCAGCGTGCGGGGCCTCAAGGATTATCTTGTCTTCAAGGGGTATTGCGTCGAACTGGCCGCCGATGGCGAAACGGCGATCGATCGAGCCGCAGGCTTCCATCCTGACTTGATCTTCATGGACATTCAGATGCCGGGCATGGACGGGCTGGAAGCGATCCGGAGAATCCGCCTCTTGCCGGGCCTGAGCGCCATTCCGATCGTCGCTTTGACCGCGCTGGCCATGCCAGGCGATCGCGATCGGACCCTCGAAGCCGGCGCGACTGAGTATGTCAGCAAGCCAGCGCCCCTCGATCAACTCCACCGCCTCATCCGCTCACTCCTGAGAACACAGCACGAGGTCAAGTCGGAGTGAGTCCCTGGTTTCCATGCCTCCCGAAAATCCCCAGATCTGGGAACCAACCGACCTCGAGAATTATCCCTTGAAGATGATGTTGGTGAGCGGCAGGACAAGTTGTCTCGGTTGGCTGCCGAAAGACACAAAGCCGTGGTGCCGGTGGAAGGTTTCCGCTTGGTCGTCCTTAGCATCGACCACCAGGGCGAAAACGGCGATCTCCGATCGCAAGGATCGCTGTACAGCATCCCACAGCAGGGCGCTGCCGAGCTTGCGCCCGCGATACGCTTGGTCCACCGCCAGCCGACCCAATCGTGCTACCGGAACGGATGGATAACGCGGCAGTTGCTTTGCAAGCTCTGCTGGCATATCGGCCAGGGGAATACCGGCCGCCGCGAGCGTGTAGAAGCCGGCGACCTTCGCTCCCGGCGCTTCGAGCGCGACATAGCATGCCGTCGCGCGACGGCGAACGTCTTGAGTTGCTTGCTTCTGGAAATACCGGTCGAGCGCCTCGACCCCGCAGGAGAAACCCGTCCGGTCATGGCTGGAGCCGAGGGCTTCGATAAGGAATCGCCCAACCATCACCTTGATTCCCGGATCAGCCGGGAATGGGCTTTCCTGGCCCGCTCCAAGGCGGACGACAGCGGCGGCGGGTTGAGCAGAAGGTCTACGAAACGCTGCTGATCTTCGATCGAGAGACGGATGATATTCGTCTCTTCGATCGTCCTGTGCGCGGCTTCTTGTGCGGCGGCAACGATGAAATCGCTGACGCTGCGACCCTGTAATTCGGCGGCACGCTTCACCACAGCCAGGGCGTCGGGAGCAATACGCGCCTCGATGCGCGCAGACCGGCCATGTTCTCTTGGCATCACGCTTCCTCTCTTTCCAAGTAATTCTTATTGTACGGCATTTTACCGGACAAAATCAAGGGGATTTGGAGGCATCCTGCGAAAGCCGCCGGCATGAAGGCTTCCGAAAGGCTTTGGCCACGCACCTTCGTCCGGGGTCAACAGATGTGGGGCAATGGGGTCTGGGGCAATGGGGTCAGACTGATTTATTAGTTATCACGGAGGCCGAGTTGAGCTTGGAGTCTCTTGAGGTCCCGACGGGCATCGTTCTGACTCTCGAGCCAGGTGGAAAACCTCCTGGTGAGATTGGGGACGCTCTGGGGACGTGAGACACCCAGGACAGGCACGAGGTCGGCGAGCGTCGCCTCGGTATACTTCCTGGCGAGGAATGCCAGCGCGGCGCGTGCGGGACTACGGCTCCCTCGGCGGGCAAGCTCGGATCTGTCGACGCCATAGTGGCGGCACACAGTCTGGACAACGCGGTCGAGATCGACGCCGAGCAAGACGCGCTCGTCCCGGCGCAGGTCATTTCGGGCACGGCCCTGGATCAGGATCCGGAGCCGATCCACGAAGCGCTCGCTGCCGAGGATCCACTTGTGCCTTGCCTGAGTCCACGGGGCCTGGGGAGGATTGCTGATCCCGGCCTTCACGAAGCGCCGGTACGACGCTTCAGCGTCGGTGCCGCCAAACTCCCCAGACCAGGCGGCAAGCAATTGCTCGTATGCGACCCAGTCGAAGCGGCGGCTGCGGTAGGCGTAGCCGGGGTAGCTGGACCACGGCCAGAGTTCCGGCCGCGCCACGATCCCGGCCCGCACGGGATTGAGGTGAACGTACCGGGTGAGGACCCAGAGATAGGTCTCGTCCTCGACCAGTTCGGTCCTGAAGCGTCCCTGGAACAGGTGCCCGCCGGCCTGGTGGCGGCGAGCCCACCAGTTGGCATACGAGGACAGCAGCAGTTGCATGCCTTTGGAGAGGTTGGCGCGGGGCGTCTTGAGCACCAGGTGGAGATGATTGGTCATCAGCACGAAGGCGTAGAGGACCCACCCCGAACGATGAACGGCTTTGTCCAACCCGTCGATGAGTCGTTGCCGGTCCGCATCGTCGCCAACGATGTCTTGCCTGGCGTTGCCCCGGGCCATGACGTGGTAAATCGCATCAGCATACTGGATTCGAAGGCGGCGACTCATGGATCGATTGGACCAAAGCAGCAGTGTCCTTGCAAGAAAAAACTATTAAATCAGTCTGACCCCACAGGGATGCCTTAAATCAGTCTGACCCCACAGGGATGCCCGCGAAGGGGCGACGCCTTATCAAGCAGGCCCTTCAGGCTGAAGCATTAGTTTCAATCCACGCCCCCGCGAAGGGGCGACAAAGTGCCAGGCATCAACAAACTCCTGCTCATCGTGTTTCAATCCACGCCCCCGCGAAGGGGCGACATCCGCGTCAGAGGAACCACTGGCTCTTCAGCAGGTTTCAATCCACGCCCCCGCGAAGGGGCGACCTGAAATATTGGTGCTGAAACCGCTGGATTAGCGAAGTTTCAATCCACGCCCCCGCGAAGGGGCGACGCAAGCCGATCGAGGGGAACCTGCCGTGGGCCACCAGTTTCAATCCACGCCCCCGCGAAGGGGCGACAAAAGACGTTTGAGTTCGCGAGCTACGTCAGGAAGTTTCAATCCACGCCCCCGCGAAGGGGCGACGCCGAAATCCAAGTCGTTGCTGGAGTCAGAAGAGGTTTCAATCCACGCCCCCGCGAAGGGGCGACCATCGACCATCGATGCCAGGCTGTTCCCCGCGCTACCGTTTCAATCCACGCCCCCGCGAAGGGGCGACTCGGTGCGTATCGCGGTTCTCAGACGCCTCGCAGGTTTCAATCCACGCCCCCGCGAAGGGGCGACGCAGCCGGATCGCCCATGTAGACGAGCCCGATAGAAGTTTCAATCCACGCCCCCGCGAAGGGGCGACAAGATCGAGATTCAGAGTCAGCTAAACACGTGAGGTTTCAATCCACGCCCCCGCGAAGGGGCGACCGCCAGTAATGGCACCGCAGGGACGGGGGCAAATTGGTTTCAATCCACGCCCCCGCGAAGGGGCGACCCGAGGTCGGCCCCGTCACAAAGGCAGCGCCGCGGGGTTTCAATCCACGCCCCCGCGAAGGGGCGACCACTATCCGGGGTACCGGGTCGGCGGTCCGTCGCCGAGGTTTCAATCCACGCCCCCGCGAAGGGGCGACCAGCGAATGAGGCAGCTTCAAACATCATGCCCAGAGTTTCAATCCACGCCCCCGCGAAGGGGCGACTAACCCACTGTGATTCAGAGTCAAGCCCCCTCTCGGTTTCAATCCACGCCCCCGCGAAGGGGCGACCAACGACCGCCTGTCTGAGCTTGACGAGCTTATCCAGTTTCAATCCACGCCCCCGCGAAGGGGCGACAGGCTGTCGCCATCGCGCTCAGCATGGCGCGCAAGTTTCAATCCACGCCCCCGCGAAGGGGCGACCGGTCAGGCCGTCGCCAGGGCATGTCGGAGAGCTGGTTTCAATCCACGCCCCCGCGAAGGGGCGACCCGTTTGCCCCAGAAGCTTGCCGAGGACCGAGTACGGGTTTCAATCCACGCCCCCGCGAAGGGGCGACGGCCCGCCAAAGACGACCGATTTACCAACTTGCGGTTTCAATCCACGCCCCCGCGAAGGGGCGACGACAGTATCTCCGCCACGGTTCGCGCGCTCAGCAGTTTCAATCCACGCCCCCGCGAAGGGGCGACCAGCCCAGGCCGCGAGTGCCGACCGTACTATCGTAGTTTCAATCCACGCCCCCGCGAAGGGGCGACCTGATGGCCTCGCTTATCATTGCTTTGATCGCGTTGAGTTTCAATCCACGCCCCCGCGAAGGGGCGACCACCGAAGGTTCGGAGAGCGGGTACGAGGACCGGCAGTTTCAATCCACGCCCCCGCGAAGGGGCGACAATCTATCACTGTCTAATAATCTATTGGTCGCAGGTTTCAATCCACGCCCCCGCGAAGGGGCGACGATGAGGACAAGGCCTACTATCGCGGGATCCAGGTTTCAATCCACGCCCCCGCGAAGGGGCGACCAACGTCGTCGATGTCACCTACATCGACCTTCAGGGTTTCAATCCACGCCCCCGCGAAGGGGCGACCATCAGATGGCTCTGGGTTTACGCTCAGATACTCCGTAGTTTCAATCCACGCCCCCGCGAAGGGGCGACCTGGCGGATCAGGTCCACGAACTTGCCCTCGGCGCGTTTCAATCCACGCCCCCGCGAAGGGGCGACTCGGCGTAGTAATGAGGCAGACGACCTGATGAAGTTTCAATCCACGCCCCCGCGAAGGGGCGACGTATGGGTGGCTGGGCCTTATTACTACGACAGCACGTTTCAATCCACGCCCCCGCGAAGGGGCGACCAGCAGACCGCAGATCGCCGCCCGCAGGCGACAATGGTTTCAATCCACGCCCCCGCGAAGGGGCGACACGCGACATCGTTCGGTCTCTACATACCTTGTACAGGGTTTCAATCCACGCCCCCGCGAAGGGGCGACACCCACGCTCGCCGTCACTGGGGATTGTCCGAGATGGTTTCAATCCACGCCCCCGCGAAGGGGCGACCCACGCGCGCCGACGCTGGGGTCTGTCCGAGATGGTTTCAATCCACGCCCCCGCGAAGGGGCGACGAACGGCGCTGGCCCCACGAGCCGGTGGTCGTTGGGTTTCAATCCACGCCCCCGCGAAGGGGCGACAAGCAAATCGTTCTTCGGCATGGTCACCTCAAAGTGTTTCAATCCACGCCCCCGCGAAGGGGCGACGGAACGGCGCTGGCCCCACGAGCCGGTGGTCGTTGGGTTTCAATCCACGCCCCCGCGAAGGGGCGACCACACTTCCACCCAGCAACCCCGACAGCGGCCGAGGTTTCAATCCACGCCCCCGCGAAGGGGCGACGGCCGCGGTGAAACAGGCTGCTTCCTGGATGAAGGGGTTTCAATCCACGCCCCCGCGAAGGGGCGACGCCAAGGTCCAACACGGCGAACACCAGGAAAAAGTTTCAATCCACGCCCCCGCGAAGGGGCGACGCGCCAAGCTAGAACGATAGCATCCCCAAACTACCGTTTCAATCCACGCCCCCGCGAAGGGGCGACGTAGGCATGGTCGCAGAGACAAACGAAACAGAAAGTTTCAATCCACGCCCCCGCGAAGGGGCGACCAAGGGTCGCCGGTAAGCATCGGACCGAACACGACGTTTCAATCCACGCCCCCGCGAAGGGGCGACGAGAGCCGAACTCTCCCGTCTCATCCTCGAACTCAGTTTCAATCCACGCCCCCGCGAAGGGGCGACGCTCGGCCGAGCGGCTCGCGGCCCTGGAAGGCCGCGTTTCAATCCACGCCCCCGCGAAGGGGCGACCGCCCACCAACAACACCGATAGCTGCATCGGACTGGCCGCGTTTCAATCCACGCCCCCGCGAAGGGGCGACTCCGCCATCCTAACTGATTGCTAGGCTGGCGGATGCAAGGCACTTTCCGCGAACCCTGGAACCCAGAGAAGTTGCTTCTCCACTCAAAGTGGGGACTCCGTCCGCATCGGTTGCAGGAAAGGGGTTTACGGTGATCGCGAACCCCCCGGCCTTCCCATGTCAGCTTGGGGTTCGCGTCAGACGATCAATGGGCCATCGACGTCGTACTTGGGTGTCACACCATGGTGCTCCACCCGGCGAGACGGATCGGCGCCCAGGAAGTAGAACCGAACGCTGTCAACGGCCGAGTCAATGAGATCAAGGAGTCGTTCCCGACACTCGACCCATCGCGCTGGTTCGACCTTCAGCTCGAACACCGAGTCCTGCACACGCTGGCCGTAGTCTACGCAGATCTTCGCCGCGTGTCGCAGCCGGCGGCGACCTGCGGGGTCCGTTGTCTTGATGTCATAGGTTACGAGAACGTACATCAGGGCTTCCCGAAGTTGCGGGGTCTTTCAATCTCGAATCGAAGTCGTCTCAGCTTTTCCAGAAAAATGGCGGGTAGGCGTCCAGGTCCCCTCGCAGCCAGCGCGACAAGAGCCGTGCCTGGAGGTGAGGCAGCAGCCCCACGGTCGTCGTTTCACCCAGGAAGGGGTGGGTCAACGTGTCCCGCTTGCGTTGCTGCCAGGCCACGAGCACCGTCTTCCGGGTTGTGTCGTTCATCACCACGCCGCCTCCGTCGAGAACCTGAAAACCATCGGGCGCGATCTGACGGCGGTTGATCAGCGAGAACGCAAGGCGATCAGCCAGGACGGGGCGAAACTCCTCCATCAGGTCGAGCCCCAGGCTTGGTTTACCCGGCCGATCCGCGTGGAGGTAGCCCACGTACGCGTCCAGGCCGGTGGCCTCGCAAGCCGAGCGAATATCGTGCAGGAGAAGCGTGTAGAGGAACGACAGGAGGGCGTTGAGGCGGTCGAGTGGGGGTTGACGGGAGCGCCGGGTGAAGGCGAAGCCTTCGGGCGTCGGCGAGGTGGTCTGAAGTGCATTGAATGCCTGGAAGTACTGGCTGGCAGCCTCGCCCTCGAGACCGCGGACTTTGTCGAGGTCGGAGGTCCCTGGCACCTCAACGAGGAGAGCGGCCAGAGTTCGAGCCTGTGAGAGCAGGACATCTTTTCGCGCGGAGTCGGCCGCAGGGGCGTCGCGGGAGGCCCGGAGCAGTACGGTCCGCGCGTTGGCGACCTTCGCTGCCACGATGTGGCGGCTGACTTCCAGTGCGACCGCCGGATCGTCAGCAGCGCGGTACTGCTTACGACGCAGCAGGACGTTGCCGGTGATTGGCCCCTGGACCGATGCGAGGAAACGGCCGTGAAGGCTCAAGAACGAGACGCTCACGCCCTTCTCCGCGCAGGCGGCCAGGCACATCGGGGAGCACGCGACCCGCCCGAAGCAGACCACGCCGTCGAGCGTGTGAAGCGGGAACTGGGCGAGCGTCTTGCCCTCGCTCCGCACGATCAGGGTGAGGCCGCGCCGCGCGAGATAGGCGCCCTGCGTGGTCACGAACAAGGTGTTGAGGTGCGTTTTCATGGTTGTGGCCCCTCCTCCGGTCGGCCGGGTGTGTCGTCCCGGAGCGACTCGGTGATCGAGCGGCGAACGTAGTGGTTCACTGACCGACTCCGCTCCGCAAGCTTCGGCAGGCAGATCTCCTTCAGTGAACAGTTGCGACACTTCGGGCCTGGCTCCGCCACGGGGGTCCGACCGGAGAGAATGAGGTTGCGCAGGCGGGCGACGGTCGCGCGCGTCGTGGCGCGGAGGGCGTCGTCGAACTCGACGTGCACCCGGCGGCGGGTCTTGCCGTAGAAGATCTCCCCGGCGGGGACGGGCACGCCGAACATCTCCTCGAGGCAGAGGGCCTGGGCGCAGAGCTGCACGCGGTCGGCGTCGTGCGTCTTGGGACCGCCTCGCTTGTACTCGACGGGCATGGGCGGGGCGCCCGGGCGGGTCTGGACGACGTCGGCGACGCCGTACAGACCGAGCTCGGCGCAACGCAGCGGAACGGAACGCGCGGTGCAGCCGGCCGGCCTCTTCTCCGAGCGGCCGGCATGCGCCTTGCGGTGCAGGACACCGCCCTCGGCCGTGAACCGGTTCTCGGCCCACTGCCGCTCCAGGTGGATCAGGGCGCACTGGCGCTCGCAGAAGATCAGGTGCTGCAGGGCCGAGATCGGCAGGAAGTCGCGGTCGGCGTACGGCATAGCGTCAGGTCCAGTCGATCCAGCGCTCGACGGTCACGCCTGCGGGGAGGTCCGCGTCGTTGACCGTCAGCTCGTAGTCGGCGAAGGATCGAGGCGGGCGGTCGTCGCCGCCGGCCTCCCCGGTAAGCGGCTGCACTCCGGCCTCCGGCTTGCAGACGACGCGGGCGAAGAGTTGGTCGGCGCGAGCGTTGCCCAGGGAGCTCTCGTGGCGGAAGGCGACGCAGGCGACGGGCCGCATGTTGGCCCGCGCGGCCGACTTGTCGAACTCGAACATCTGGTCGAGGGCGCGCTTCAGCAGCGCGAGGTCATCATCGGAGAAACCGGTGCCGTTGGGTCCGGCCGCGAGGTTGGGGTTGATGTAGCCGTGAACGCGGTAGAGGGCATAGGGGACGGTGAACTTGCGGCCCATGGTGCGGTTGCCGCCCTCCTGCTGCTGGGCTTCTTTTTCAGTCGTCACGGCGCAGCGAGTGACGGCGTGCTCGTGAGTTACGATGGCATGGAGCGATCGCGCCAGGCCGAACTGCACGGGGCCGCGCACCTGGCCGCAGTTGACGTCGGTCGTCATGACGGCGCCGAAGGCTCGCACATCGAAGAAGTTCTTGCACATCCATGCCGTGAGCGAGCGTGCCTTCTCCTCATCCCTGGGGAGCTTCTTTTTCTGCTCAGCGGTTGCCTTGGGATCGACTTTCTGCCACGCACGATCGTGCTGCTGGTTGAGTACGGCACGCTCTTTCACGTAGATCTCGTACGGAGGTTGCTCGCCGTGGGTGAGGCCGACGAAGTTGCGGATCTTGCGCTTGAGGCAGACGTCAGTGACGAGTCCCTGCAGGGTCTCGGGATCCATGCGCGGTACGTTGCCAGCATCGGGATCCCCGTTAGGGTTGCCGTCGATGATGTCGAAGAAGTACACGATGTCGTAACGGTTCGCGATCGGATTACTCATCGGTCGATCCTCCGGGGTTGGATGTTTGATCATCGGTGGTTTGTCGTTCCGCAGTCGCGGGCAAAGGGAGGTGCGGACGGACTGCTTCGATCACGTCTTTGTCAGACGGATAGAGTGGCGACTTTTCGGGATTCGGCCCCCACCTATCACGCCAGTCCAGGATGGCCAAGCGGCCGTTCTTGCCCCCAGTCGGCCTGATCCCCTCCTGCTCGTAAGCCTCGAACTTGGTTTTCCAGCGTTCGTCATACTCCGGCGAGGAGTACCCCAGCACTTCCAGGTACACATCATCCTGGCGAACCGTTCCTTCGATGAAGAAATCCGGCCAGCGTTCTTGTCCGGACTTCAGGATGGAGCGGACCTCGTAGATGTACCGAATCCCCTCCCTTGCGAGCGCGTTGGCAACCCGCACCTCGAGCTGGCTGGCCATCCAATCGCCCTGATCACTCCGGTGGAGACGGTGGCTCCGAATCGCCTTGCGGGCCTCCTCCAGGAAGCTCTGCTCCTGGTAGAAGCCCAAGGCGAAGACGCCCTGCCGGATGAGGTCGAGCTTCGAGGGGATGCGGTCGCCCATGCTCACGCAGATGCTCTGCAGCTCATCGCGCACGAACGTCTGAACATCGCCTTCCAGTTTCGCGAAGTGTCCGACTTCTGCCGCGCGGAGGAGGCGACCGAGGACGAGGCCTGGAGTGGCCATGGCTGCACCCATGTTGCGGCGTACGACACCGGCGTTGACTGACTTGATCGCCTCATCTTGAGCGATCGCGAGCAGGGAGAGCATCCGCCCACAATGGTATGCGGGTTCGGGATGCCGTTTGTTGAGTGAACTATCCATGGTCGTGGCTCCGTTGCGAATAAGATAGGACTTGAGGCAAGCGGCTTTCACGCGATTGATGTCCGCTTCGATGCGCACTCGACGGAGGACAGTATCGAAGAAGGCCCTAGGATACGGCGTCCCTTCAAGTACCGCCCTCGTGACTCCTCCTGCCAGGTGAGGGGAAATGTCCTTGGGCTCGCGGGCGGTCTCGAGCAGCAACCGCCGGATGGTGAGCGGCGGATCCTCCGGGCGGGCTCCCGCCATCTCCAACTGTTCGAGATGGCGCGCCAGCCGCTGGGCGAATTGCTCCACTGTGCCGGCGAGCCAGTAGCGGACGTTGAGGCGGCTGGCGTTGGGCGAGAGTCCGAGGATGAAGAACGGCGCGTTTGGTTCCTTCAGAAGGTCGCCTAGTCGTCCCTGTGCGGCCGCGGAGAGGAAGCTCCGGACGCGATCGACGGTCGCGACGTGCTCCGCTGGGTCCCCCTGGGGTAGCTGGTCTCCGAAGATCAGACCGAACGTCTCCTCAGCGTCAGACGCCTCGGCGCGATCAGACCAGAAGACGACCGTCGCGTCACCGATGCGTGCCCTCCGCGTGCCGTCGGCGAGCAGGCGGTTCAGCGCGGTGGTATAGCGAAACGCGTCACGCACGCCGACCGGGGCGTTGTAGCTTTGGGACTTGCCGTAGCTCTCGAAGGCGGCGAGGTTGAACGAGACGATCGCTGCACCCGTCGTGTTAGCGCCGGCAACGCCGCTGATCTGGGGATGGAGCCTGGCGAGTTCCTCCTCCACGCCACTGATCAGCGAGATGCCATGGGCGCCCGATCCCTCATCACCCGACGCGGCGACGCACTTCAGCCAGACCGATCGGACCGCCTCGCTCCCGTGGATATAGCCCGTGCGACCGCGGACCTTGAACACGACGTTCTGACCGGCGACCTCCTCCCAGTTCGGGAGCTCTTCCGCGCGGGCGGCGTCCCATCGCTCCAGGAAGCGGCAGAGCGCGGTGAAACCGTCGTCCCCGGCCAACTCTTCGCGGTGGGCCAGGTGGAGCTTGCGGAACTCGGAGAACATCGCGGCCGCGCGCTCGGGCTTGTCCTTGTCATCCCGTCCCAGGGCATAGCCCGTGTTGTCCCAGCAGAAAAAGGGTTTCAGGCCGGTCCCGGAACGGCCCCCGCCGTCGGGGACGAGTTCGAGCCTCGGGATCGGCTTGCCCTTCTCGTTGCGATCGCGAATGTCGTCGACTGCAAAGAGCGCGCCGTCGTGATCGAGCACCACCGCGAAGTGGACTTTCTCGCGACTGAACCCGAATTCGGCCACGCCCTGGTCCGGGTCGGCCTCGAGTCGCCGGTAGTAGGCAACCAGCGCGGGCAGCAGTCCGGAGGGCACCTGCGTCATCGTCGCACCTCCTTCGCTTCAAAAGGCGGAACGTCGAGCACGCCGTCGCGGAGCGTGGCCCGAAAGAAGCGCGGCGTCATGCCGTCTGCGAAGTCGATGTCGTGGAGGATGTATCCCAGGTCCCGATCGCCGCTCAGCTCCGGGTCGACCTCGGGAATCGGCTGCCCCTCCTCGATGAGTGCGAAGTCGGCGGGAAATTCGCGGCAACCGAGGCTGGGCCGGTGGAAGCAGCGGCCGTCGCGGGCGCGGCGGTTGAACTGATCGAGGTGCTTGGCGACGTTGGGCTCGCCGGAGAGGATGTCGAAGCGGGCCTCGATGACGTAGGCGACGTCGCGCAAGATCGTCGCGGCACGCTGCTGCCGATCGTCTTCGACGTAAAGGCCCAGGTTGCCTCGCCCGGCCTTCATCGCCCGCGCGACATTCGCGGCAGGAACCTTGCTGGCAACCTCGTTGCGGCGGAGTGACGTGAAGCGGATCGGCTTGAGCACATGAATCCGATCGATCCGCCAGCGGATCTCCGGCTTCCAGTAGACGGCCTCGACCACCCCGCGGGCGGCCGAAGGAGTGATGACGTCGTAGCTAACCCGCTCGACTTTCATCTCCGCGCGGCTGAAACACGCGAAATCACCCCAGACGTGTAGGTTGACGCTCATAGAGGTACTCCGGGGTAGTTCAATGGCATACGGCTCTTGCCTTGCTGAGCACGAGTCAAAAGGTATTGAGAATGCCTAGCTTGCCTGCGGCAGACCTGAACGCCGGCGCGCGAGCACGGATGTATGCTGAGATCGATGTCCGGTGGACGGTCTGCTATCCGGACAAAATCCGTTTACGCCTTATTCTTGCTCTTTCGCGACCTCCTTCTGGTACCGACCAGTCCCCTTTTCCTGGCACCAATGAGGGACAGCCAGGTCTCACTCTTGCTGCATGACCTCCCGAGGCGGTTCACGAAAAGAGTGTGGACCAACTCGAAGTCGACGGTGTATGGGAGCCGATCGAGCGGAACTGGGGTTTCGACAGCGACTTCGGCTGCGATTCGGATTTCGTGCATGGATGCCATTCGTGGGTTTCTCCTACGATTAACATGAATCGCTCTACGACTGGCGTCATGTTACGTCTTTGGCGGCGGTTCGTCCAGTGGTCGATTGGCTCGCAGAACCACTTTCTTGCGTCAGCGCGATAATGAAACCCTGCCAGGCTGTCGGAGTGTGCATAGAATGAATTAGCCCGTTTCGGCGGGAGTCGCCCCGTCGTCGGGGCGTGGATTGAAACATGTTGATCGTTGGAGATTTTTCCGAGACGAGGGCAAACCAGAGTGCGCCCTCGTTTTCGTTTTGCGCACCCGTCCTCCACGTAAAGCTTAATTCCAACCGACATAGGACATCCGGAACAAAAAAATTAAAGTATGAGCATTTCAGGATCAATCCCAATCGAGTCGAACTTGAGACCAATCTTAGAGTCGTAGGCTGCTTGGGCCGCCAGAAGGAATCTCCCGTGGAGCTCCAGCAGGACACCGTTCTCGAGCAACGTCCGTAGGTCCCGCTCGTACACACCCACCAGATAGCGCTGGGCTGAGCGATCGAAGGCGCGAAGCCACTGCGGGTCCGCCGCGGCGGGCATTGATGACAGCCGGGCGATCAACTCGCGACCCCGCTCGCCATAGGGTACGAGGACAGGGGTCTGAGCATCGTCTATGAGCCGGTAAGCCTCGGCTGCAGTCCTAAACTGGCCGTGGAGAAGGACCTTTGGGTCGGCGTCGAAGCAATCGAGGATGCTCTGGCCGTTGGCACCGCGGTCCCAGCCGTGTTCGTCGTCGCCGCCCTGCTGCCAGTAGTGCAGCCGGAAGTACGCCTCGATGGCCTCCGGGGCGAGAAGGTCGGCGAGGTGATCGGGAGCGATCTCGCGGAAGTGGGCCGTGGCGCGGGCGATGAGCGTGACCGTGCGGTACTTCTTGGAGTCATATGCGAATACGACAACACGACCGTGGCGGGCGTTGCCCGCGTCGTCGGCAAGGCGGCCCTCGCGATTGCAGCGCCCGGCCGCCTGGGCGATCGAGTCGAGCCCGGCCTCAGCGCGGAAGACGGTCGGGAAGTCCAGGTCCACCCCGGCCTCGACCACCTGGGTCGAGATGACCCGGCACGGCGCGTCCGATCCCGGCCGGAGCCGGCGCTTGATCTTGGCGACCACATCAGCGCGATGGGCCGCGCACATCGAGGCGCTCAAGTGCAGCGCCTTCGTATCGTCAAGCGCCGCGAACAGCTCCGCGGCATGACGGCGGGAGTTGACGATGCAGAGCGCCTGGCTCTCGGAGCGCAAGCGGTCCACGAGCTCCTCGTTGGTGATCGCCCCCGTTCGCTCGACAGCAGTCCGCCGCAATGCGCGATGGAGGCGATCCGGCTCGTCGATGATCGGGCGCACGCCGTCCAGGCCTATGGAGAAACCCGCGCGCTTCTCAATCGCGGGTTGGGTAGCCGAGCAGAGCACGACGGTCGCCCCGTAGTTGTTGACGAGCTCCCAGAGGGCGGCCAGGGTCGGCGCGAGCAGAGAAACCGGCAGGGTCTGGGCCTCGTCGAGGATGATCACGCTCTGCGCCAGACGGTGCAGCTTTCGGCACCGGGAAGTCCGGCTCGCGAAGAGCGACTCGAAGAGCTGAACGTTGGTCGTGACGATGAGCGTCGCGTCAAAGTTCTCTGCCGCGAGCCGTGTGCGGCCGGACTGGCGCGACGGGTCGTCCGGCTCGAGACTGCTGTGGTGCTCGAGAAGTTCGTGGCCGAGATCAGCGAGCGCCTCGCGGAAAACGTCGGCGGTCTGCTCGATGATGCTCGTGAATGGAATGGCGTAGACGACGCGTCGCTTGTTGTGTTTAACGGCGTGAGTCAGCCCGAAAGCCAGGGAGGAGAGGGTCTTGCCGCCTCCCGTGGGGACGTGGAGCGAGAAGAAGCCGGGCGGTAGCTTGGCCCTCTCGCGGCAGCAAGCCAGCACCTCACGTCGCCGGCGGTTGACCGGAGTGTCGTCGGCATTCCTCTCCTTCTCCTCGAGATGCCGGTTCAAACGATCGAGCAATTGTTCGCAGGTCGCTCTTACGCCCTTGCGAAGCTCCGAGCGTTCCGGGCTCATGAACGATTCGGTATCCAGGAAGTCCGCGTCCACGAGGCACGAGAAGAGCATCCTCGTGTAGAAGGCCAGCGTGAAGCCGGCTCTCCGGGGGGTGGCTTCGGACGGGAGTCTCAATTTCGGTGGCGAGGGCAACGGCTTCTCCAGAAGCTCGGACGGGACGAACCCGATTGGCTCAATGACCTTGCCTAGCCGTTGCTCGAGGCTTGATTGTTCCCCTTGATTGTCCGGCAGGCCGGCATAATGCCCCGCGATGCAGTAGGCCAAGAGCCGACCGCTCGGACCGCGCCTTGCCGCATGCTGGGCCCCGGCCGTCGAATGATCGAGCCGGCCCCGGATCTCCGACTCGTGAACGCCGTCGCCTCCCGCGGAACTTGTGGTCAAGTAGGCCTGAAACGCCGCGCCCGATTTGCCGATGTCGTGCCATAATCCCGTCAGAAAACCCCAGCCCTCGGAGCCGAAACCGGAGGCAAATTGCCCGGCAAGCCGGGCCGTTTCCTGCAGGTGATCAAAGAGGCCGTGCCACTCCTCGCGGGGACGCCCCTCTCGCGTGTGCGCGTACGGAACAGTCGACATTGACGTCAGCCTCCCTCATACATACGTGCCACAGTCAGCGAAGCACGCTTGACGCTCATACTATCATTACGTCCACAATATGCAACCCTGTACACCATCGGAATGCTTCGGTTCTTTGGAGAAAATGGGGGGAAGAAATTAGTATCAGTTCATTTTTCTCTGTATTAAACGACCTGACACCAATTTCCCTCTTTCGTCATCGGAGCTCGTCAGTGGTTTGAGGGGTGGCTGTGCGATCCCACGGCCGGAGGCTGTTTCAGCGGGGCACGTTATCGGGGTGCTGCCTCCCGATAGATCCGGCCAACGGCTTGCAAATCCGATACAACCATCGCGATCAGTTCTGCCGGTTCCAGCACCTGGCACTCGGGCCCCCAGTACATGACCCAGCGCTTGACCAGGCGGAGGTCATTGACGTGGAGCCTGAGAATCAAGGCGCCGTCGGGCTGGGGTTCGAGGACCTGGCCGGGATGCCAGTCCTTCTCGCGGATGATTCCGGCATAGGCCTGGGTGAACCGGAGCGCGACCTGGAAATCTCCGTCGCCCCGGATCGTGCCGAAGCTTTCCGCCATGAACTCCTTGGCCCTGAAGTCGGCCGGGCGGCGGAAACACTCGCCCGTCTCCTCCACCGAACGCACTCGCTGGACCTTGAACAGGCGGATGGCGTTCCTCCAATGGCAGTGGCCAATCAGGCACCAGTCGTCGTCGGGGGCAAGGACCAGGTCGTAGGGGTCGATGGTCCGCCGCTGCGTCTCGTTCCGACTGGCGGTCCAGTAGACCATGCTCAACTGCCGCGAGTGAGACACGGCCCTTACCAGAACCCGAAAGATCTCGGGATCATACGTCGTTCGAACGCGGGGCAGGACCGATAGGTAGTTTGTCAGCTCGTCGAGGGAGACCTCGATCGTGTCGGGGAGACTCTTGGAGACCTTGGCCATAGCCTTGCGAAGATCACGCTCGAACGGCGTCCCCCGGTACTGGTCCATGACCTGGGCGGAAATCAGCAGAGCGACCAGCTCGCCCTCGGTCACTGGAAAGTAGGCAAGCCTGTAGGATGGGTCGGTGTAGAAGTATCCGTTCTGAACAAGGTCAAATTCCAGCGGCGCATCAAGCCGATCGCGCATGAACTCGATGTCGCGCTGAATCGTCCGGCGCACCACTTCGAGCTCACGGGCCAGGGTCCGGGCGTTGGGCCAATCCCCTCGGCGCACTGCCGAATCGATCGCCAGGATCCGTTCCAGAGCAGGCCGGGTCGTTACGCGCATCGGTGCCCCTTCTCAGATCAGTTCCGTCGGGCCGTTACCTGACCCGCCGCTGCCAGTGCGGCCAGCCAAAGTCTTGAGCCAAGACTGCTCCTATCCTACCCCGGGGGGTACGACCTCTATGGTCACCCCCCCCCCTAGAAATTTTGGATTTTGGAATGGGGAAGGGGAAATGGCAGATGGCAAATGGCAAATGGCAGAAGGCGGAAGGCAAAAGGCAGAAGGCGGAAGGCGGAAGGCGGAAGGCAGAAGGCAAAAGGCAGAAGGCGGCTGGAAAACGCTGTGACAGAAAGGGCCGGCCAGGTATCTGGGTGCCAGAAAGTGGGTGGCTGCTTCCGCCTTGGTCCTTTTGCCTTTTGCCTTTTCTTGTATCTGGGTGCCAGAAAGTGGGTGGCTGCTTCCGCCTGGCCGAAACCTTGCGTTCCGTTGTCGTAAACTATGGATGTCGGGATCGTGCCGACCATCTTTGGCAACTCGGTATGAGAAGCAGGCACGCGCACCGCCCAGGCCGAACGGCGGTGCGCGGGTGTAGGCTCATTGACACGAGGAAACCTGGCCAGCCGACATGCGGATTGCGCAAGACTTGTCGATTCGTCGCAATACCGCTGAACTAACCAGTAGTCAGTGGTCAGTAGTCAGTGAAACTGAAGAGGCAAAGACGACGGTCATGGAAAAGCGCCGAACGAAGCGGCACCGTCCCAAACTGCCCCTCTACCGACTTGACACTTTGTGCGGCAAAGCGCCGAAAAATCGGCGCTTCTGCGGGCGGAAAAACGTGGGAAAGGGCGAATCTCACGGCCCCAGAAGTGTAAAGCCGTCACCCCCCTGTGTCTCGCTGCTTTGGGACGATGCCACGAAGCCAATTCGCTCGTGGTATTAGCCACTGGTATATTATGACTTAGGACAAACGAAGGCGGAATCGAGCCGGAAAAACGAAGCCAATTTCCGGCCGGCGGCACGGGCGGGTGGCGGGCGGCGAGTGGCCAGTGAATGCGAAAAGAGGAACTGGCGCTGATCTTATCCCGGCAAGGAAGTAGGTCAGGCTTTCCAGCCTGACAAGACTCAGAGTCAGGCTGGAAAGCCTGACCTACAAAGCGTTTCTTTCGTGCCGGGGTCATGGAAAAGTGTCAGAACAAAGCCAATTTGCTCGTAGTGTAATTAGTGTTAATCGTTGGCATGTTGTGACTTAGGACCAGCCATGGCGGAATCGAGCCGGCAAAACAAAGCCAATTTCCGGCCGGCGGCACAAGGCTCTGGAGAGTCTCGCCGACCGCAGAACCGTCGTGCGAAACTGCAAAACCTTTACTAATCTGAACCGGACGTCCGTTCAGTGCCGACCACAGGACCGTGGTGCGAGACTGCAAAACCTCCACTAATCTGAACCGGACGTCCGTTCAGTCATTGTAGGGTGGGTGAAACCCACCGGCCTCACACCGTTTGCGGTGGGTTTCACCCACCCTACGAATGGCTCATAAGTGCCCGCGTGCGGTATAATCTGAACCGGACGTCCGTTCAGTACTGATGAGAGAGGATCTTGTAGAAGCTGATGTTGGTGCCACAAAGTGTGCGCCCCCCTCCCGCGCGTTCCCTTGAACCAAGGCGATCCGCCGTGCTGATCTCCGGCTGGGCCACCGGGCCCCCGGCAGGGGAGGGCTACGGGCTCGGACCGTTTCTGGCTGCTTGAACTCCCCGTTTTCTAGACATTTCTAGACATATTACGGTCCATCTGTTCAGGCCATGGGTGCCCAGCTTAATGCCAATACCGTTGAAACGACCATAAAGTCATGGGAGGCAGTTGGTTAATTCACCCTCTCCCCTTGCGGGAGAGGGTAGGGAGAGGGGTCGCACCAGCCAGCTCGACCCTTCGGACAAGGCGGTTGGTCGTGCCCAGCCCCCTCACCCCAACCCTCTCCCGCAAGGGGAGATGGAGCCAGAAGTCCCTTCGACCAAGGGCGTTACTGCTATTTCAACGGTATTGAGCTTAACGCGCTGCCAACACTTCCTGCGGTCAGCCGAACGGCGGGGTCTGGAGACCCTCGCCGAACAAAGTTCACTCGCCACTCGCCACTCGCCACTCGCCACTTCCGCTTCAGCGCGGCACCGACGGCGGACCCCGGCGGTTCACCGCGATCGTGCTCAACGTTTCGAGAAGGCGGTTTGGAGGGCCCGCGGGAGTGGAACCCCAATCGCCCGGTGAGCCGGGCCCCCGCAGGGGTGGGCCGCTGATCGCGACTTGATTCGCGAGTCCTTCGAGAAGCAACCTGTCCGCACCGTGGCTGAGGC
>Ga0074045_10001759_pt1 | contig 20622 bp, 16 predicted proteins | sample BogForMeECP23OM2_FD_94442 | JGI IMG/M metagenome (GOLD analysis project Ga0074045, IMG submission 94442) | Bog forest soil microbial communities from Calvert Island, British Columbia, Canada - Bog Forest MetaG ECP23OM2 | ecosystem: Environmental > Terrestrial > Soil > Wetlands ...
GAAACCCCATAGCTCACGACACGCGGCTTAGTTCTTCAAGCGTCAATCCAAAATTGAACCAACTCCGCGAACCTCATCGCACTCCTTCGCTTTATCAACTTTGGATTGACGCTTATTCGAAAGGTGCAACGATTGAACTGTGCCGACGGCTTTTTGTTCGGCACCAGTGAGATGTTAAGTGTTTTTACTTTGAATATTTTTTTTACGCGCTAAATATGCATTATATTTATCAGTTAGCACATAAATATATTCACAAATTGCGATAGCAAAATCTAGGATATCACTTGCATCCTGGCGGTTGATCTCTGCTTCAATTGCATGGGCACCAATATTACGCTCTTTTCTTAAAGCCTCACTCCATTCATAAAGCCTAGTATCAATTATTTCTTTTGCCTTGAGTTCTTTCAAACCCTGAGCAAGGTTACTGATTTTCGTCTTGTCTGTAACTATGAACTCGATAGCCTTGCCACACATTACTGCCGTTGCCGAATATACTTTAGCATCAAAACAACGTTTTGCATCTTCAAGCGATTTTCTGATTGCCGTTGGGATGGATTCATGAAAATTATTTTTTGGTTCAGGCCAGACCCTTTCTACCTTAGGAGGGTAAGATTCCTCTCCAGTTCTGATCCCGACTAAGCATGCATGACAGGAAGGACATTGATAAAGTCCAACAACTAAATCCATAATAAATTGGCTCTCCGCATCATTAGTGCAGATTTCCTTAGCATCAACAACTGCCTCACAAGAATTGCATTCTATTAGCATATTCTAAATTCCTTTGTTTAGCACTTAACGAAAAAATCAGCCGGAGCGGCAGCGATCGGCTGTATTGATTTTGTTAGCTCATTCATCTAGTGCATGCGGATTACTTGATACATATTTAACAACCAATGTAACTAAAGGGAACAGGTGTGCCCAGAGTGCAATATCTGGAAATTCTGAACCACTATGAAATAATGAATTCCTTCCCTGTATTATCCATTTGATAGTATCTTCCGTAAGTTCAATACACTTACCTAAAGAGTTGTAGTTATTTATACTCAGATGATTTAGCATTTTCAATAGCTTTGCATCTCTAAACTCTTTTGTCCTTGATAAGAGGTTTAATATGGCACCTTTCTTTGTGCTATTACTCATTTTTCCGGCGACATCATTTATTAACCGTATTTCATCTTCATCGAATAATTTATTTACATTGAACAGGTTCCTATATTTATTCGAATTCTCCAGGTATTCCAATATTAAAAACCAATGAAAATACTTTGATTTCTTATGCCCGGCCTTTAATCCATCGAAATAAAAACTCAATAAATCATTGTAAGTAGCGCCAGCTATATCTTTATCTAGAAGATTGAAAGGTCTCGTTGACAATAGCGCTACCGCATCTGACAAATGTATTGGGCTACTAGGTTCTGCGCTACTAACTTCGTCAAGCAAGATAGATGTAAATTCAAACCACTCAATGTTTATGTAGATAGTTCCGTAATGCGGATTTTTTTCTTCTATATTAATTAGGAATGAAAAGTATTCCGAAACCATTTCAAAAAATTTAATCTGTTTTTCTTCTGTATCCAACACACTGGAAATGACGACAATGTTATATTTATCTTCTTTTAATCTCAAAATCTCCAGTGTTGTACTATTAAAACCGAGTGGATTTTCCTTTTTAAATGGTGTCGATAGCTCTAATTTATTTCCGCCACGAAATCCAATACTTTGAATTTCGTGAGAGCTAGTCAAACTAAAAGGGCAGGTTATCTTGTATTGCATTGATTATCCTTTAAGCTAACATTGTTTATATGGATCAGTATTAATACTGTAAAAGCCGACAGCACTATCGGCATAATACCCCTCTAAAAATCTGCAATTTTAAGATTAATAGTTTAATATTAAACAATAATCAATCTATTTCCTATTTATTCACTAGGGATATTATATGGATCGGCATAATATCAAAACTCCCTTACTGAAAAGTATCCTTTATATTCATTTCAATGATTACCGATTAAAAGAAAGCATATATGAAAAGTTTTACATTCTGAGGACTACAGGAAGAACATATCAGCTAAATTAGCTTTTTGGTTTTAGCTATTCCGTTAAGTTTTAGGGCTGTTCAAACACGTTCAGATACAAGGCGCGCAAGAAGCGGGCCGCGAGGCGCATAACTCAAAAGTAAAACTTCATTCATACCGTTTTTCTTTCAAAGGATAACGAGGCGGCAAGGAGGAAGCTCCGCAGGCGTATATGAAAATACGTTGAGGAAGCCGACGACGCAGCCAACAAAGTCAGCCGAAGAAAGAAAAATGGTATCAACTCTTCAGGCCGTATTTTTTTAGCTTGTACCGCAGCATCCTCTCCGATATCCCTAGAATTTCGGCGGCTTTTGTTTGATTGTCCTGCGTCTTCTCCATTGATTCAATAATTAATTTTTTTTCCAATTCATCCACTGATTCACGCAAAGCGCCGGAATATTTCTTGCCTGAATCCTCCGGAAAGGAAACCGATTTGAATGGTAAATCGTCGGTGGTTATGTATTGGTCACGTGCTATTACAACTGCCCGTTCTATAATATTAACCAGTTCGCGTACATTTCCCGGATAATCGTATTTCAAAAGCATATCGCGAGCTTCAGATGTTAATCCTTGAATGTTTTTTCCGTTTTCCGTGGCAAATTTATCAATAAAATGATTGATTAAAATACTTAAGTCTTCTTTTCTTTCTCTCAAGGGCGGCAAAGACATGGTCACAACTTTCAGACGGTAAAAGAGGTCTTCACGAAAAGATCCTTCCTTAACCTGCTGTTCCAAATCGCGGTTTGTCGCGCTGATAATCCTGACATCAACCTGGAGATTAACATTACTGCCCAAACGTTGGAATTCGCGTTCCTGTAAAAAACGCAGCAGTTTAACCTGAGTGGAAAGGCTAAGTTCTCCTATTTCATCAAGAAAAAGAGTGCCGCCGTCGGCTTCTTCAAATCGGCCAATCCGGCGGGAAGCCGCTCCGGTAAAAGAGCCTTTCTCATGGCCGAATAATTCACTCTCCATTAAATTTTCATGCAGAGCTCCGCAATTGACGACCACTATGGATTTGTGTGCCCTGGGACTCAAATGATGAATCAGTCGCGCCAGCAACTCTTTCCCCGTTCCGCTTTCCCCCTGAATTAAAATGGACGCTTTACTTGCGGCCACACGCCCTGCCAGATTAATCAGTTCCGCCATGAGCGGACTCTTATAAATGATTTTATCCGCTGTAACGCCGCGTTTGCTCATGTCTTCTTTTAAGAGTTTGTTTTCCTGAATCAGCTGTCTTCTTTCCGCTATCCTGTTGGCAAGTATTATTAATTCATCCAGATCCACCGGTTTGGTGATATAATCAATTGCTCCTGCTTTTAAAGCTTCAACCGCCGTTTCTATTGTTCCATAAGCGGTAATAATAACCACATCTATTTCCGGATTGATGCGTTTTACTTCTTTGAGTACTTCCAGACCGTCCATACCGGGCATTTTATAATCCAAAAGAATTAAATCAAAATGACCGTTTAAAACTGCTTTAATCGCTTTTTCACCATTTTCCGCTTCTGTTACGGTATGGCCTTCAGAGCGTAAAAAATCGCGCAGCATTTGTCTTTGGGATTGACCATCTTCGACGACTAGAATACTCAGTTTTTGCATGAATTTTTATTCCTTGTCTTTTGAGGATATTTCGTTGAATCGCTCACGAGGCAAAATAACTTCAAATGTTGTCCCGCTGCCTTTGGTGCTGATTACTCTTATATCTCCTCCATGACCGCGGATGATTTCACAGGCTAACGGCACCCCCAGCCCCAATCCTTTTTCTTTGGTAGTGTATTCAGGATTAAAAATACTTTCGATTTCCTTGGATGTCATGCCGCAGCCGGTATCGGAAATTCTTACGACAATGTAATTTTTCCCTTCCTTATCAACCGTAATAATAACCTTCCCTTCCGCGGCTGTTATGGATTCCATGGCATTTTTAATCAGGTTGATAAAAGCCTGCTGGAGTTTATTTACATCCATAGAAATTAAAGCCGGAGTATCGCGCCATATTGTTTCAATAGTAATACCACGGGTTGATGCCTCTTCCCTGATCAGATTGACAATTTTTTGTAAAACTTCCGTGATGGAAAATTTACAAAAATCCAATCTGCGGCTTTTGGAGAAAGTCAAAAACTCTTCAATTATTCCATCGAGACGTTTGATTTCGTCTCTGATAACTCCTGAAAGATTGCGAAAATCATCTGCTTTCTGGGGATCAGAAGGTATAAAATCCCTTTTCAGCCTCTGCGTAGCCATACTGATAGCATTTAATGGATTACGAATTTCGTGCGCTACACCGGCCGCCAGTTGTCCGAGAGAAGAAAGCCTTTCTGCTTTTTCCAGTTGGCGTTCCATTTCAACAATACCGGCCAGGTGGCGGTTCTGGTCATGATAAAGGAGCCACATGGATAATAAAGCGATAACGACAATAAAAAACATAAAAACAAAGATATGTTGCCGGTTTTCGATAAGACTTTTATCCATCGAGCGGCGATCGAGACCGATTCTCACTATGCCGACAATTCTTTTGTCCAGAAATAAAGGCGCCGCCAAATCCAAAATTTTATTTTCACCGTAATTAACTTTTCTGCTGGCAATTTTTACATTGCCGGCTAAAATTTCTTTAAAATTGAAATCGTTTGTGCTTATATTTGGGGTTGGCTGGCCGACACTGCTCAGAAGCTTGTTGTGATCATTGATAATTTGCATGTAAACGATACCATGGCCTTCGCCTATTTTATTCATTCCTTTCTCTCCGGCAACTTTTAGAATCCAGTAAACAGAGCCTGTTTTATCCAGACTTATTACAACTGTACCGCTGTTATCCTTACGCCTCAGAGCGATGAACCCTATTCTCTGTTTTTCTCCTATTTTTGCTATCAGTTCCAGCGTGGTTAATTTTCGGCCATCCTTTACCTGTTCATTTGCAGATAGCAGGTTTGTTTGCAAATGACCGCTTTGGTAAACCGCGTTTCCCCCGGCATTTAATAAACCCAGATATGAAAAATTATTGTCCACGGCAAATTTATGCAGATAATCATTATTTATCTTACCTTTTTTCCATTGTTCATCTAAGTTTTTGGCCAATGCCGTTATTGCTTCAATCACCCATTTTTTTGAATAAGAAGCTTCTTCCTGGCTGACAGTTTTTAAATTAGGAGTTTTTTTCTTAGGTACGGCAATTATACTTTTCAAATTTTCTTCGGTTAACCGCTGCAACACGCCGATTGTGCTCAAGGCCTGATCTTCCATAAAGGCTAAGAGGTTATTTTCACTTCTGCTAATTTCCAATAAGCCCGTAATCAGGATTAAGGCTACAAAAATAGCGCTGACAATTGCTACCGCTAAAGGTTGAAGAAAAGGATCATTGTAACTTTTAGCTTTTCGGCGAACTATTAGCTCTTTTTTTCTGAAAAAACGCATTTTATCCTCATAGTTTCGTTTTGCCGGTCATTTTAAGCTATTTAAGAGAAAAGTCAACGGATAATCCAAAAAAGTCCGACATTTTTGTCGAAGTTTGGACAAATATGGAAATTAAAAGATATATATATGTATTTACTATATTTTTAAAAATTAACAGATATTCTTTTCGACATTTATTGCCGCCAATAAAAATATTATTTATAGGAACAATGATAATTTTTATATATTTTAATAATTATATCGATTACTTAAAATAAATATTCATTTATGGTACGATAAATGCTTTAAATAAAGTCGTTAGTCGACTAAAAATAACGGGTATGATTGGCCGGCAACAAAACAACCAGAAGGTATTTAAACCTTCCCTCTTCATTGGGAGGCCCTAACCAAGCCTCCCTTTTCCTTTTTTGCAATACCATTTCGCTTGTAAGTTACCACCTTGCAGGCGGTAATTACCGGTAATGTAATATTCATTTACTATGCGCTCCCCTGCAGGATGCGCATCCGGTCTTTGGCTAACTTTGTTGGCCGCGTCGTCGGCTTCCTCAACATATGAAAATACGCCTGCGGAGCCTCCTCCCTGCCGCCGCGTTATCCTTTGACCGGGTAGCGCGACCTATAAGGAGCGCAATAAAAAATAGCCTTTGCCTTACCGGGAACTGACGCCTATCAGGCGGCAGCTTCCAATCGAAAGGGTATAAATCTATTCATCTTTGGCATTATTTTTCTTCTGTCTCCAGGCATTTATTCTTTCTTTAATGGTTTTTTCGAAACCAGTATCCCTTGGTTGATAAAAAATTTGCCCTTTAATTTCTTCCGGTAAATATTCTTGTGGGACATAAGCATCTGCGTAGTTGTGAGCGTATTTGTAATCCTTGCCATAATCAAGCTCTTTCATTAATTTTGTCGGCGCATTACGAATATGCAGCGGCACGGGTAAATATCCTTTCGTATTAATAGTTTCTTTGACTTTACCGTAACCAACATACAGCGAGTTGCTTTTGGGAGCTGTCGCGAGATAAACTGCCGCCTGAGCCAGAGCCAGTTCTCCTTCCGGCAGGCCGATAAAATGAAAAGCCTGCTGGGCGGCGACAGTAATGATCAGCGCCTGTGGATCGGCATTTCCTATGTCTTCCGAAGCGAAGCGTATCATGCGCCGGGCAATGTAGAGAGGATCTTCTCCGGCGGCAAGCATCCTTCCCAGCCAATACAGAGCGGCGTCAGGGTCACTGCCGCGTAAACTCTTATGCAAAGCGGAAATTAAATTATAATGCTCTTCGCCATCTTTGTCGTATAAAAGAGCTTTTTTAAGTAAAGCTTCGCGGGCGAATTCCAGAGAGATAACCCTTTTATCTTTATGCAGGTTTTGCACCATAGATACTATAGCTTCCAGATTATTCAAGGCGCTGCGGGCATCACCATCGGCCAAAAGAACAATATAACGAAGAGCGTCCGGGTCGATTTTTATAGAAATTTGTCCGAAACCTTTTTGTTTATCTTTCAGGGCGCTCTCGACAATGGCCAGCAGGTCGTTCTCAGAAAATGGCTTTAAAACCAAAACCCTTGTTCGCGATAAAAGAGGAGCAATTACCTCAAAAGAAGGGTTTTCGGTAGTCGCGCCAATTAATGTAATCAGTCCGCTTTCCACATGAGGTAAAAAAGCGTCCTGCTGGGCTTTGTTGAAACGGTGAATTTCATCGACAAAGAGAATCATCTTTATCTTTTTTCTTTCCAGTAATTCCCTGGCTTCATCAATTACCGCGCGAATTTCTTTTACACCGGAAAGAACGGCTGAGAAACTAATGAATTTTGATTTTGTTTCAACGGCTAATATTCTGGCCAAAGTGGTTTTTCCAGAACCTGGCGGTCCCCAGAAAATCATGGAAAAAAGCTTATCTTCTTCAATGGCTCTTTTTAGTAAACAGCCCTCTCCTAAAAGATGTTGCTGGCCGATATATTCGGAAATCTTTTGAGGCCTCATTCTTTCTGCAAGAGGAGCCGAATCCTTTGCGTTTCCCGTGCCTTCCTGATTGAATAAATCCAGAGATTTCATTTTTTTGCCTTTGCCGCTTCAATTAATTCGATAAGACTTGTCACTTTATCATTTTGCCGGGAATTGTTGAAATTATTCCATTGCTGAGGTGTCAAAAATTCTTTTAGAAAAGCGGCGACATCAAAACAAGAAGACCAGCAGTGTACAATCCGCAAACAGGGAAGATTAACGGATTCCCGCAAACAGTATGAGAAAGTCATTTCATCGCCCAATTTCGGGCAACGGATTAATTTATGATCGTGCATGGTTTTCATTGCCTGACAGGTTGACTAAAAAAAGAAAAACCGTCAAGTTTTTTATTTCCTGACGGCTTTCCCATTTAAATTTATTTATGTTTTATTAAGGTTTAGGGAAATCCTTAATGGCATTGAGCGCCCTTTCTACTTCATGATCGGGTAATTCATAAGCCTCTAATTTACCTGATAAATAAGCGTCATAAGCGGCAAGATCAACCAACCCGTGACCGCTCCAGTTAAAGAGAATCGTTTTTTCCTTGCCTTCTTCTTTGGCGCGCATGGCTTCATCAACAACTGCCGCCAAGACGTGATTGGTTTCCGGAGCTGGAATAAAACCTTCTGAACGCGCCCATTTAACGCCGGCATCAAATGTTTTTAACTGGTCGTAGGCTCTTGGCTCAACCATGTTTTCTCTGACCAGATGGCTGACGATCGGTGCCATGCCGTGATAACGTAAACCGCCCGCATGGATCGGCGCGGGAATATAATCATGTCCAAGTGTATACATGGGAAGCAGCGGTGTTGTTTTAGCAAGATCGCCAAAGTCATAGGCGAAGGGTCCTTTGGTCATACTGGGGCAGGATGTCGGCTCGGCGCCGACTATCTTCACATCTTTCCCGTGGATTTTGTCACAGACAAATGGCGATGCGATGCCTGCAAAATTACTGCCGCCGCCACAACATCCCATAACCACATCAGGATAGACACCTATTTTCTGCATTTGCTTTTGCGCTTCCAGGCCGATAATTGACTGATAAAGCAATACATGGTTCAAAACACTGCCCAGTGCGTATTTCGTATTCTCACTGGTTACAGCATCTTCAATGGCTTCACTGATCGCGATACCCAGTGAACCGGGGGAATCCGGATGTTCCGCCAGAACATTGCGGCCGGCCTGAGTTAAGTTACTGGGGCTTGGGATGCATTCCGCGCCCCAGGTGTTCATCATCATGCGACGGTAGGGTTTTTGTTCATAGCTGATTTTAACCATATACACACGGCATATCAAACCAAACATCTGGCAGGCCATGGCCAAGGCACTTCCCCACTGGCCGGCGCCGGTTTCTGTGGTAATGCGCTTGGTTCCAGCCACTTTATTATAATAGGCCATCGGAATAGCGGCGTTGGGCTTGTGTGAACCCGCCGGGCTCACGCCTTCATTCTTGTAATAAATTTTTACCGGACAATTGAGCAGCTTCTCGAAATTATATGCACGGTAAAGAGGAGACGGCCGCCACAGCAAATATTTTTGCAAGACTTCATCCGGAATTTTTATCCAGCGCTTGCCGGAAGCTTCATGTTCAATAATGTTCATCGGGAAAATTGCCGCCAGATCACTGGGGGTTACCGGCTGGCCGGTTCCGGGATGCAGGGGCGGTTTCATCGGTGTGGGCAAATCCGCCATGATGTTATACCACTTTTTAGGTATTTCGCGGTCTTGCAGTACTACTTTTACCTGTTCCATGTTTATTCTCCTTATTAATTATTTAAGAATAAGTCTAAAAAAAAGCCATGGGTTATGATGTATTCCCATGGCGTTAATATTATTCCGGAGTCATGGGAAGGAGCTTCCCTGCCCATGCTCTTTTTTATCCGAGCTTATGGGCAGACATTTAAAGTCTGCCACCACCAATTATTTCTGGAAAAAACTTTCAACATTTTTTAGCTCACTCATTCTTTTTAACGATGTCAACTCGTAACACAGCAAATAAATAGATGTCAAGATGAAATTTAGATGATATCCATTCTAAAGGAATTACTTCGCACATGATTTAGCGAAAGCGAATATCCTTTCAATAAAATTTTCGAGCATGACGGGATCATTAAGGAGTTCTTCATCTTCCACCGGCAGTAATGGAAAATGTTCTATGAAGATTTTTGCGAATATGCCCTTACCCTCTTTTAAGTGCATATGCTTTTCATTAAAAAATTTGAACTTTCTTATTCCGCAACTAGGCGAATTGCTTTTAAAAATAAAACCGCAAATATCTTCTTGCTCCAGTTGATTCACTCGTTTCAGCGCCCAATTCACCATGCGTTTGGTCGTATCCTCTCCGGTACTTATTATGATTAACCGGGGAGACTCAGGATTGCCCTCCAGATGCATTGATTTTCTGGGAACGCCAAGGCCGCATTCCACTTCAGGACAAACAGGAATATAGTCTATGTGTTTCTCCAGAAGAGCATCCTTAAGAACTGTATTGCGTTTGTGTCCGCCGTCATAGCGGACTTTTTCACCTAGCAAACAAGAACTTATGCCGATCTTAAATTTCTCCATCTAAATTGCCTTTATATATAAATTTCTTTATTAATTGATCATCATTTTTCAGAATAATGCGCCATACAGAGCATTTTTACCAACGAAAATTAATTAAAATCAATCCTTTCCCCAAAAGTAGAAGATATTTATTGATTTTTGCCGTGATAATCTGATTTAATGCCTCCACTTGTGGATATTGGAAAGAAAAATCGGCTGTATGCCTTCATGTTTCCCGCAAGAGTTGAAATTTTTTTACTGGGGAAACCCGCAATATAAAAAATTACGGAAAATAAAAATATCACCGCTTAACCTTATGCATGCTGCAATAAATGTAATGGTGAAACAGGCAATAACTGCCCTATTTTTTTGGAGTAAGGATTTTAAAAAATGAAAAAACTTGCATATTATGACACATCTCACGAAATGCCGTTGGAAATTATAATGTCTGCCGGATTTGTCCCATATAAAATTATGGGTGATGTCCACAAACCAAATGATCCGGCGGATAAATATTTATCCAACTTTTTTTGCCCCGCCGCAAAGAGTTGGCTTACGGAAGCTCTGTCTGACTCAAAACAATGGGCCGGGATTATTTTCGCGCAGGGGTGCAATAATACAAACAGGCATTATGACATATGGAAGCTTCATGTCGAAACGTCTTTCCTGCACTGGTTCGGTTGTCCCCTGCTTGACGGTGCCGCCGCTAAGAAGTATTACAGGGTTGAACTGCAGAGGCTTATCAGCCACCTTGAAAACAGATTTGATATTAAAATTACATCAGAAAAAATCAAGGAGGCAATTGGCAAATCAAATGAGATAAAGAAAAAGCTAAAACACCTCTCCGTGCTCAGATCGCAGAAGGACATCCCCAACCGTGATTATCTGGCCGCGTTGATAAAATGTCTTACTTGCCCCGTGGATGAAATTTCAGCCTGGCTCGACTCGGAGATAACAGTTTGGAATTCAAGGCCGGCTTTTCCATCTGACAAAAAGCGTTTTCTGCTAACAGGCAGTGACGTCACTTATGTGGAGTGGATGGACACGCTTGACGAATGCGGCATCAGGGTCGTCCGTGATGACCTTTCCATAGGAGAAAGATTTTTCGCTACATCGATTCCTGACAGTAGCGACCCACTTGACTCTCTGTGTGAATATTACATGGGTATACCCACGCCTGCGACAAGGCCGACAATTCAGAAGAGGCTGGATTATCTGTATAAAGCTCTCGGGGAGACGGGTGTTGATGGAGTTCTTTCGCAAAATCTGAAATTTTGCGAGCCCTATGCCTATGATTCCGTGCCTGTCAATAATGCCCTGAAATCCAAGGGCTACAAGGTTATCCACCTTGAAAGGGACTTTTCCCCGGTTGCCGACCAGCAACTCTCGACCAGACTCATGGCCTTTGTTGAAATGATGGATGGAGGAAATAATGGATAAAGTAAAAAATTCCGGTGATAATGCCGGTAAGGTGATGCTGAAAACCCTGCCTCATTCGAAAGACCTTAAGTGGCCAATGCTGTGGTGGATTGCCATGGAAAAAATATACAGGATTCTGCCCTGGAAAAAGACGGCTTGGACATGCGCCGCTTTCCCGATTGAAATAATGTGGGCCTATGATATTTTTCCCGATCATCCCGAAAATATGGCGACAGTAGCTGCTGCCCGCAAACAGTCCCAGCGCCTTATCGAGCATGCCGAGGGAATGGGGTTTTCCCGGGACCTGTGTTCCTACTGCAAGACAAACATCGGCGCTTACGATACAAAAATCAAAAAGACGCTCGGGGGAATAAGCAAGCCCGATATCGTTGTTTGCACAAATGCCATCTGCGATACTCACTGGAAGTGGTTTCAGATTATGGCCGATAAAATGAATGTCCCTTTTTTTATGTTTGATATTCCAAAGTGGGTGAGTGGGACTGATGAGAAAACCCTCGATGGGAATATTGATTACGTGGTGGATCAGTTTTACGACCTGATGGCATTTGTTGAAAAGCACACGGGCAAAAAGATGAATGAGAAAAGGATGAACAAAGTCCTGGACCGGTCGATGGAACTGACGAACCTGTGGCGCGAAATTTTTGAACACAGAAAGTCAGTACCGTCGCCTTACAGCGGAGCCGAAACATCCGCGTCATTTTTCCCCCTCGTGGTTTTACCAGGTGTTAAAACAGGAATAAATTTCTTAAAAAAAATTCTTACTGATATAAAAAGCATCACCGCAAAGGGAGAGGGAACAATGCCCAAGGGAAGCGAAAAATACCGGGTGATGTGGGAGGGCATACCTTTCTGGTACAGAATGAAATTCATGTATGACTTGGCGCAAGAAGGCGCTGTCATTGCATTCGAGCCTTACACATTTTCATTTGCTCCTCCGAAGAAAAAGTGTCTCACCATGGAAGAGACTTTGCGCGATGTCGCCAAACTAATGATGGGCACGCCGTACGCATACAACCTCGAGAGACGGATCGAAAATTTTGAAAAATGGATTGACGAATATAAAATTGACGGTGTTATTTTGCACGAGAATATGTCGTGCAGGCCTTCCAGTGCCGGGATGGTCGATTTAGCGGAGGCCATCATGAAGGACAAAGGCATTCCCGTGCTGATACTCCAGTGTGACATGAACGATCCCAGGGCTTACTCCGAAGGACAGATTAAAACCAGAATAGAAGGATTTGTTGAGCTTATGGAGGCGAATAAAAAGTAAATTTCAGGACATCTGTTCCCAATGGGAAACACCGGCTGCTCCGGGATAATATTCCCATCTGGCATCCCATGAAATAGCCCCTCCAGAAATTTGCTTATCATAAACGCCTGTCTGGTTGCCGATACCTATACATCGGCGTAGTGCAAAACATTAATGTGGAAAAACTCTTGCATCCATGGCGGAAGCTTATACAAGAATTTATCCTAATATCAGCGTTGACGAAATGGTTAAAATGGTCATCTCCATGTTTGACAAATACGATAATGATTCACAAAGTATCCCGCAAGATATTCTTAATTACCTGTAGAAACTAAAGTTTTCACATACACTACTTTAAGAGGGGTCTCCCGTAAAGAATCAAATCAAAAAAATATTGACTTACCCTGGTGTTTATTCTATAGGGGAGACCGGTCGGTCTTGATATGAAAAAAACAACGACATTAAAAGAACATATCATTGAAGAGTCGCTTAAACTTTTCTCAGTGAAAGGATATATGAGCACCTCAATTACGAACATTATTGATGCTTCGGGCACTTCCAAAGGTGGATTTTATAATCACTTTAAAAGTAAGGAAGATCTCTTTTATGAGATACTCAGCGCGGCAAGAAAGATTTGGCGCGAAAGGAATCTACATGGAATTCATGATGAACTAAGACCGCTTTTTAAAATACAAAAAATCCTTGAAAACTACAGAGACCGTTATCTGGCTGATTCAAAGAACTTCCCCGGCGGTTGCATTTTTGTAAACCTGACAGTTGAACTGAGCGATCAATCACCCCGGCTTGCAAAAGAGGTCAACAAGGGATTCATTCGATTGGAAAAGATGATCAGACGCTTTCTTGACGAGGAGAAAAAATCAGGGGGCATCAGCCAAAGTGTAAATACTCAGGACGCAAGTAACATGATCTTCTCCGGGCTCCTCGGTGCTTGTGTGTTGTATACATCGGATAAAGCGAGAAAACGGCTGGATTCAACAATTAAATCATTAATTTTATATCTTCACAGCATAGATTTAAAAAAATAGCAGAGGAATTAATATGATGATGCTACATTATTTTACATTAATGAAGGGAGACCGGTCGGTTTTATATTCCGATTTAAAGGAGATGATCAATGAAAGTCAAAACTTATAGTGCACTTGTTGTACGGGAAACAGAAAATAAAAAGTTTGCATGCGCTATAGAAGAATTATCAACCGATAGCCTTCCCGCCGGAGATGTCCTTATTCGCGTGCTTTACTCGTCGCTTAATTACAAAGATATACTTTCGGCTTCGGGCAACAGAGGCGTTACAAAAAAGTTTCCTCACACGCCGGGCATAGACGCTGCCGGCATAGTTGAGGCAAGCAACTCGGAAGACTTTCATCCAGGGGAAGAAGTTATTGTCACAAGTTACGATCTTGGCATGAATACTGCTGGTGGACTGGGGCAGTACGTACGGGTACCGGCTTCATGGATAGTCAAAAAGCCGGTGAAACTGGGCCTTCGCGAAAGCATGATATTCGGTACGGCGGGACTTACCGCCGCCTTGTCTATTCTTAAAATAACTGATCACGGAACGAAAGACGGTGCTGAAGTCCTTGTAACAGGAGCAAGCGGTGGAGTTGGAAGCGTTGCCGTATCCATATTCTCGCACGCTGGTTACAAAGTTAGCGCAGTGAAGGGACTTTACGATGAGAGTTCTTTCCTCAAGAATTTAGGAGCGGCTGAAATAATTGACATACCTGATCCAGCGGAATCGGCGGGAAAGCCTCTTCTGGGTGAGAAATGGGACGCTGCTGTTGATACCGCAGGAGGTGATCTCCTCACCTTTGCCTTAAGATCAACGAGAAGCAATGGAGCAGTTACCTGTTGCGGCAACGCGGCGGCGGCAGATATATCGCTTACCGTATATCCTTTTATATTGCGCGGTATTACGCTATACGGAATTGACTCACAGAACTGTTTGATGCAGCGCAGAACAAGAGCATGGGAAATGCTGTCCGAAAAATGGAAAATCCCGTGGCTAGAAGCGATCGCAACGGAAGTGAGACTTCAAAACGTCATCCCCGAAATTGAGAAAATGAAAGCCGGCAAACACAGGGGGAGAATAATAGTCAATATGCAGGATTAAATAATCGACAAATAACAGAATACTGAGAGATATAACATTATGATATATGAGAATATGATATTGGAAAGAAGAGGACGAATATCGATCGTCACAATCAACAGACCTGAGAAGATGAACGCCTTTGATGAAGAACTTTTTCTTAAACTTGAATCAATCACGTCCGAGATTAAAACATCGCTTCCTCGTGCAGTTGTAATTACCGGTGCCGGCAATAAATCTTTCAGCGCGGGTTTCGATGTGCATCCTGATAATCCGATGGTTAAACGTGTAATTGATGCGGCATCCGGGAATGATCCGGAACCGGCTAAAGAACTTATTAACGCAATAAGGAGATCTGTTGATGCCTTTGTTTCAATCCCTGTGCCATTGATTGCGGCAATTAACGGAAAGGCATACGGAGGCGGGGCCGAACTTGCCGTGCGATGCGATATGCGCGTAATGGAACCGGACGCGGTAATATGCTTTTCGGAAACACGGTTAGGTCTCATGCCGGATTGGGGAGGTGGAACCGCCCTGACGGGACTTATCGGACATTCACGTGCCGCTGATCTTATTCTAACCGGAAGGAAAGTAAGCGCTGATGAGGCATATACAATGGGGTTGGCCAACAGAATAAGCGCGAAAGGAAATGCGCTTAATGAAGCCGTTGCAATAGCGGAAAGAATAGCGCTTAACGGGCCTCGTGCTGTGAGATCTTCATTATCTCTTATCAGGCAAAATTCGAATATCACTTCATCCGAATCGTTGAAGTTAGAATCTCTTCTCGCCGCCGAATTGATCTCTTCAGGCGAATGTTTTCATGGTGTGGGAGCCTTTCTTGAAAAAAGAGATCCGGTCTTTCCTGATGGATAAGACGATAGACATTCAAATAAAAAGATGGGCGAGATTTAACAAAATATGTTTTTTCCGTTGATTTAGGCAAGAATAGTAGCTTTCATGTAAATTATCAAATAAAGAAAAGTTGAAAAGCAAATAAATTAATAAGCGGTTATGTTTTTGCACAGAAAATAATGTAATTATTATTTTATTCAGCTTCTGATTTTCAGGTCAGATTTTCAGTCACCGTTTTCGCAACACCAGGCTGCCAACGGAATATCCGGCGCCAAATGAACAGATCACCCCTATATCACCCTTTTTCAAATCACCATTATAAAGATGAAAAGCGACAATTGATCCTGCGGATGCTGTGTTTCCGTAACTGTCAAGGATTGTCGGTATCCTTTCTTCCTCGACATCGTCACCAAGGAGTTCTTTAATGACTCTATTGTTCATGTTGATATTTGCCTGATGAAGCCAGAACCGTTTAACGTTGTTCGGTTTTAAATCAAGGCTTGCCAGATGATCACTAATATGTTTTGCGGCAATCGGACTTACTTCCTTAAAGACAACACGCCCGGACTGATGAAAAAGCTTGTCGGCTCCGAAAGGATTCACATCTGACGCATATGAAATATGTCCGAAATTGGAGCGGATATTATTTGAAAACCGGGTCAGCGCTTTTGTGCTCAGAATTTCGTAACTGTTCGGGCTGGTGCAGGTTTCAGATCGCTCCATGATGATGGCTGTACTGACATCGCCAAAAATGAAATGGCTGTCACGATCACAGAAATTTACCTGGGGAGTAACAAGCTCCGGATTAATAGCTAAAACACACTTTGTTGAACCGGACATTAAGCTGTCATAGGCCCTGTGGAGGCCAAACGTCGCTGCCGAACAAGCCACCAGCATATCAAATCCGAAACCATTAATCCCCAGTTCATTCTGTATTTCAATGGCAATGGCCGGATATGGCCGCTGAGTATAAGCACAGGCGACAATAACAGCATCAATATCCGCGGCTGTCTTACCGGCGGCAATCATTGCCTTCCGCGCGGCAAAAACGCCTATCTCCGCCTGGTTGCTTAATTCTTCCTCTTTTCTTTCGGGAAACTTGGGACGCATGCGCCTGATATCTAAAATACCTTCCTTTGTATATACATGCCGAGCTTTTATTCCGGACGTTTTTTCAATGAACCTTGTGCTGGAAGGGTATTTTTCCGCTATTGTACCGGCGGCTATATCCGCTGCGTGATCAGAATTGAACTTTTCCGCATAGGCGTTATAGCTTTCCACCAGTTCCTCATTTGTTATAATATTCGATGGTGTCCAAATCCCCGAACCACTAATAACGATCTTTGGGGATGAATTTTTTGTCATATAAATATTCCTTTTCTAAAATAACCTGGCTGATTTTTCTGCGCATGGCATACCTGCCAACCCGCGAAAAAGCAACAGATATTACTTTTTGGAATACATGGTAGTGTCTTAACGTTATGGTTTCAGGACGGTAATTTAGTACCGTCCTGAAAATATTTTTATCTTGACTTTGAGCCAATGTTTACTCATAAGATGCTTCAAATATTTATGTTTTCGGGAAGATTAAGGTGAAAGCAGAAAATGCGCACTGCAGGGATTGATATAGGTTCCATTACGGCGAAGGCAGCGATTTTTGATAGCGGTAAACTTCTTGCGACAAAGATTATTTTTACAGGCTATAATGCGGAGATTGCCGGTATTAAGGTTTATGAAGAAGTTTTGGAAGAGGCAGGCATTGCTAAAAATTCTATAGAAAAAATTGTTTCCACCGGATACGGGCGCAACAGCGTGAACTTTGCCAACAGATCTTATACGGAAATCATGTGTCATGCAACCGGAGCTCATTTTCTCAATCCGCATATTCGTTCCATTATTGATATCGGCGGACAGGATAGCAAGGCCATTCTCCTCGACGATAAAGGCAAAGTAAAAAACTTTGTCATGAATGATAAATGCGCCGCTGGAACAGGACGCTTTCTGGAAGTTATGGCAAGGGCGATGGAAGTCAATCTGGATGACTTCGGAGCCATGTCGATAAAATCGAAACAGCCATCAAAAATAAGCAGTCTATGCACAGTATTTGCGGAATCGGAAGTTATTTCGCTGATCGCGAAGGGAGAACAAAGGCAGGATATTATTGCCGGAATTCATGAATCTATCGCCGCCAGGGTTTCATCTATGGTTGGCCGTGTCGGGTTGCAGGAACCGGTCATGATAACAGGAGGGGTAGCCAGGAATGTCGGGGTTATCCATGCCCTTGAAAAAAAATTGGGGATGAAAATCGAAGTGTCGCGCTATGCTCAGGAAAATGGTGCCATAGGCGCCGCCATTCTCGCCGCGTCATTATAATCGTTACACAATTTTAAAGAGAAATATTTCATCGGAAAATGCCAACAGATCATGATTTTATAAAGATAGCGCTGGAAGAAGCGCAAGAAGCTTGCTGCCGTGGCGAAGTTCCCGTGGGAGCGGTATTGGTGCTCGAAGGCAATATTCTGGCGCGGACGCATAACTCGCCGATTATGCGGAATGATCCTACGGCGCACGCGGAGATACTGGCTTTAAGGCAGGCTGGAGAAAAATTTGGCAATTACCGGCTTACAGGCGCGGAGCTTTACGTTACGCTGGAACCATGTATTATGTGCGCGGGCGCTATTATTCAGGCCAGGATTTCGCGCGTGATTTTCGGGGCGCGCGATCCGAAATGCGGTGCAGTGGTTTCATTATATAATATTTTGGCTGATAAAAGGCTGAATCATCAGGTGGAAATAACTGAAGGAATATTACCGGAAGAATGCGGGGAAATTATCAGTAGATTTTTTCAGCAAAAGAGAGTAACATCCCCCCCGCTTCGGCAACGTGATTGAATGCGGAGAGGTACCGAAGTGGTCGTAACGGGATCGACTCGAAATCGATTTGGGGGCCACAAGCTCCCACGGGGGTTCGAATCCCCCTCTCTCCGCCATAATATATTTCGGCTGTAATTTAATAGCTGTTATTCCCGTCGTGGATGACCTTCAGGTTACAAAGGTGGGAATCCATGATTTTAGAACATTGTATTGTTCATTTGCTGACAAGAGAATAAGTTTTTCACGGAGAGATGTCCGAGCGGCCGAAGGAGCACGACTGGAAATCGTGTGTATGCCCACAAAGGTGTACCGCGGGTTCAAATCCCGCTCTCTCCGCCATTTTCCTTTTTAAACCAAACAGGCGACATGTGTTTGAATTCGGCGGCGAGCGTAAACACGTTTGTTCATTGCGTGAATTCCATCTCGTTAAACTTCAAAACGATAAAAACGGTTAAGACAACCTCTATAGTTAGTAATCTTCTGTGAAAACAATAACATCGTTTGTCAAAACGTCATGCAAAAAATTTGAGTTGATTCCTGTTCATTTATCTATTAAAAGCCATGATGAAGATTATTTTAAATAGTGTGGCCGGGTCCCGCGCAACGGAGGCTTGTGAACCCCGTCAGGTCCGGAAGGAAGCAGCGGCAGCAATGTCCGCCATGTGTTGCGGTAAACCCGGTCACCAGTGTACCCATCCGCTTGCTTCGGCTAACTTTGTTGGCATCGGTCTCGGCTTCCTCAACGTATTAATAATACGCCTGCGGATCCTCCTCCTTGCCGCCGCGTTATCCTTTGCAACCGAAGGGGCATGGCTTTCCGCAACTTTGCAGTAAATTTAGGAGTTCAGTTTAATAATACGTTGAGGACGCCGAGACCGAAGCCAACAAAGTTAGCCGCAGAAAGCAAAAGCGGCATCAGGAGTTCAATTGGAATATCAAGTAATAGCCCGAAAATTCAGACCGCAGTCTTTTGAAGAAGTTGCCGGTCAGGAGCCGGTTGTCAAAACTCTGCGCAATTCCATTGGTCAGGGTCGTGTAGCGCATGCTTTTCTTTTCAGCGGTCCGCGCGGCGTCGGGAAAACTTCTGTTGCCAGAATTCTGGCCAAAGCGCTCAATTGTGAAAACGGACCAACGGCCACTCCCTGTAATGTCTGCTCAAATTGCATAGGGATAACCAATGGTTCCTCGCTGGATGTGCGGGAAATAGACGGCGCTTCAAACCGCGGCATTGATGAAATCAGGGATCTGCGGGAAAATGTGAAATTTGCCCCGGCATCGTCCAAATACAAAATTTATATTATTGATGAAGTGCATATGTTGACCGATCCGGCTTTCAACGCTCTTTTGAAAACTTTGGAAGAACCGCCTGCGCATGTGATTTTTATTTTTGCCACAACCGAAAGTCATAAAATTCCCGCCACAATTCTTTCACGCTGCCAGTGCTACGATTTTCGTAGAATATCTCTCAAAGAAATAATCGCGAATCTCGGGCTTGTTGCCGCCAAGGAAGGAATTAAAATCAGCCCTATCGCTCTTTCCTGGATTGCTGAAGCGGGCGACGGAAGTATGCGCGATGCGCAAAGTGTTTTTGATCAGGTCATTTCCTATGCCGGACTGGATATCAAAGATGATGACGTGGAAGAAAGTTTAGGACTGGCCGACCGGAAATATCTTTTCCGTCTATCCGATGCAGTCCTTAGGCAGGATGCCGGTGCGTGCCTGCTTATTCTCGAAGAAGCGTATCTGGCCGGAATAGACATGAAGCACTTTTATCAAATATTGTTGAAACATTTTAGAAACCTGCTTTTGGTTAAAATTGCCGCCGGCGACAGTTCTTCATTTGATATCGCGCCTGAACAAATTGAAAATCTAAAAAATCAGGTACAGGAAATATCACGAGAAACCCTGCAGCGCTATATGGAAATTCTGATTGCGGAAGAGGGAAGTTTTCGCCGCAGTCAGGAACCGCGCATGAAACTCGAAACCATAATTGTCAAAATGGCTTACCTGGAGCCGATAATTCCTTTGGGTGAAATTCTTTCGACTATTGAAAACATCGAACAAAA
>Ga0074045_10001760_pt1 | contig 20619 bp, 14 predicted proteins | sample BogForMeECP23OM2_FD_94442 | JGI IMG/M metagenome (GOLD analysis project Ga0074045, IMG submission 94442) | Bog forest soil microbial communities from Calvert Island, British Columbia, Canada - Bog Forest MetaG ECP23OM2 | ecosystem: Environmental > Terrestrial > Soil > Wetlands ...
ATTGTGTCTCATACACAGGAGCTGAATATTCTCTGCTGAATCTGAGGTCCCACCTTTTGAGTAAGGCAGGATGTGATCGAAGTGTAGATTATTTTTCGACCCACATAGGGTGCAAGCACCACCGTCTCTTTTCCATACTTCCAGCTTGATCTGCGAAGGAATGATTCTTCGTTGCTCAATTTCTATTTGTTCCGTGCGGACACTACGGCTTTCATCAGGGATGGAACGTAACTTGAACTTAAAGACTCGACGATTACCGATTGTTTCGGTCCAGCTATCAATCAGTTCAAATAGTCCGTTATAAGACCAGATCCCATTCTTGATTTTTTCGTAGACGCGGACCCGCGCTGTGGGACCTTCGCCGCGCACCCACGACTGTGCCGACTCATGAAAGTACCCATTCTGTGTCAACCGACCTGACTTAGTTCTGAGAGGTTGATCGACAAGTTTGGGGTAAGGAGTTTCTTTCGTCCTTGGCTCGTCATGCCCCTCGTAAATCAATACAGTTCCGTTGTCTTCAAGCACATCATCATACGGAGCACCCGGTCGATAAGATGAAAGTACGATTGAATGGCTGCTCTTCGCATTGAAGTTCATCCCGCGTTGCAAAGATAAGCCTTCGCGATTGCACATTTCGATGTATGAAATGACCTGGTTTGATTGCATAACACCTATTATGGACACAAAAAGGCCGCCATTGCTGGCGGCCTTTGCAGTTGTTGCTGTCGTTTAGGGTTTTGCGCGAAGCGCGTCCGCTCCATGCAATGGCTATTCCACCCCGACGGTCTCTTCCACCTGCACTGGCGCGGCGGGTTTGATCTCGCCCAGCGAGATGAAGCCTGCGGGGGCGTCCGGCTCCTGCAGTATCTCCTTGCGGTAGAGCCGGGCCATCCTTGCGTTTTCGGCGTCCTGCTTCATCTTGGCGTCGCGTGCGCGGGTCTTCTCCTCGCGCGCGTTCTTGGCGATGCCGCTCTTCTCGAACGTATCGTTGGCCGCCGCATCGACGTGCGCCTGGTTGAGCACCAGGTCGTACTTGTCCTGCATCTCCAGGCCGACCTTCTTGCCGCCGGCGAAGATCTCGTGCCGCCCATGCTCCTCGTACCACTTGGTCAGGGTCGATGTCATGTGCATCTTCTCGATGATGTTGCGCCAGCCCACGCCGGTGTTGTAGGCGCAGAAGCTGATCTCGCCCTCCTGCGTGGCGTACGGGATGATGCACTGCTCGGTGCGGCGGAAGTCGTAGTTGAACAGGTCCTGGAACCACATGCCCGCGATGAACAGGAAGTTCCAGCGGTCGCCGCGCCGCTTTTTGATGTCTTCCATGGTGCGGTCGGCGGTCACCTTGCCGTAGTCGCGTCCGCTGGCGCCGAAGCTCTTGTCGAACTTGGTCAGCAGGTCCTTGATCTTGAAGTGGGTGGGCGCGTTCTGTGGCGTGTAGTTGCGCACCAGCGCCAGCGCGGCGCCGATCATGGTGAGCACCTTGCCGCGCGCCGCGTCGTTGACCCGCGCAATGTCCTTGGCCAGCCGGTCGGCGTTGATGAACGCGGTCACCGGCGCGGCCTCCTTGGTCTCCTTGTCGATCATCAGCGCCATGGAGATGCCGCAGTTGGGATGGCATCCGCAACTGAGCTGCCCCCACTCGCGGTTCGGCCCATGCACCAGGTCGGCCCAGTCGGAGAAGGTGGACATGAACGAGATGGGGAACCAGTCGCGGGTGGGTTCGCCCAGTCCGGTCTGGTTCTTGACGTCGTGCGCCATGTGCGAGAGGGTGTAGCGCTGCGCCTCGCGGCGCTCGTCGCTGATGGCCTCGTCGCGACCGGTGAAGCTGACCGGCTGGAAGCTGAGGAAGTTGATCTTCTTGGGATTGTCCAGCGCGAACTGGATGATGCGCCCAACCTGCTCGTTGTTGATGCCGTTGACGATGGTGGTCACCGGCACGATGTCCACGCCCGCCTCGTACAGGTTGTGGATGGCCTGCAGCTTCACGTCGAACGCGTTGCCCACCTTGCGGTGCGAGTTGGCCGCGTTGCCGATGCCGTCGAACTGCAGGTAGACGTAGCGCAGGCCGGCATCGGCCGCGGCCTTGCAGAACTCCTTCGACTTGGCGAACTCGATTCCGTTGGTGGCCGCCTGCACGCTGGTGTAGCCCACCTTGCGCGAGTAGGCCACGGCGTCCAGGAAATAAGGCGACAGTGTCGGCTCGCCGCCGGAGAACTGCACGCTCATCTGCCGCTTGGGCTTCACCGTGACGGCGTTGTCCAGCATGGTCTTGATCTCGTCCCACGTCAGCTCATGCACAAAGCCGACCTGGTTGGCGTCCATGAAGCAGGGGTCGCACATCATGTTGCAGCGGTTGGTCAGGTCGATGGTCAGCACCGCACCGCGTCCGTGGGTCACGGTGGACGTGCCGTGGTTGTGCAGGCGCGCGTCGTTGTGCGCGCGGATGTCGCGGCCGGGGAAGACCTCTTCCAGGTGGCGCATGAACGCCGGGTCGATCGACATCACGTCCTCGAAGTGGCCGTGGATGGGGCAGTCCTTCACCATCAGGATCTTTCCGTCGCGCTCGATGATCTGCGCCTTCAGCTCGCCGACCTTCTCGTTCAGCAGGATCTCGTGGGGCAGCTTGCCGTCTACGATCTGCTGGCGGATCTCCGGCAGGCACTTCGGACACAGGGAGTCCGTCGTGCGCGGCCAGCCCAGCGGCGGCTTCTCCTTCTCGTAGCTCTTCAACAGCGGCTTGTCGCTCCACTTGGGCGTAAAGCTGGGGGTATCGGCGAATAGCGAGTTGAGTCTGCTGTAGACAACCCATCCGCCCTTGGCGGCCTGAACCATAACTCTCTCGAATACCTTTGCGCGCTTTGCCATGTGAAGTTCTCTCCTGAAGGAACGTCGATTGGGACGGGGCTCTCGCATCCTGCTGCTTGAAGAAACCAATCTGCTGTCTGTTGAAACGAATCCTGGGAATGGGCCAACCAACCCGTGCTGGAACGCGGTCCAGTGTTCAATCGGAACGGGTGTCTCGATGACACAATGCCGTCGTTAAACAAGACGCGTTTCACCCATAAGACTACGCATCCGGGGACGACATTTAAACGAACAAGTAGCGAACGGCAAGATCCTGCATTGAATGGGGATCGTCTGCGGCGAATGGAACTGCGGCGACGCTTGAAATATGCGCGCAAGTTGCCCAGCCAACGCAGATTGGCTGCTCCGAAGGGTGGATTACCAATCAGGCACTGTGCGTCCGATAGCGCCACTGCGGCATTGACCCGCGCTTTTCAGCCTCCCCATACTGGAGTGTGGGGAGGTGTCGCCATGGCGAACGACGATCCCAGGCGCTGGGAGCAACAGCTGCGCGAGGCCGCGCTGCGCGTCGAAGAGGACCTGCGCCGCGTCGTGACCTACATCAACGATCAGGTCGTCCCGGACATCCGACGCAACGGATCGCAGGCGCTGCGCGCCGCCGCCGACGAGTTGCAGAAGCTGGCCCAGCGCATGGACGATCGCCGCGCCGCGGCACACGGACAGGCCCCACCTGCTCCTCAACCGGAGAAGGACAAGCCGCAGCCTTGAACCGCATCGCTCACCGCCGCCGCCGCAGTGCCACCGCGCCTGGCCGGGCGCTGGGCAGGATTCTGAACTGGGCGCTGCTTCCCGCGCTTGTGCTGGGCCTTGCGGGCTGCCGCCACAAGAACACGACAGCCTCCTATCAACCTCCGCCGCCACTGCCCTCAACCGCTCGCAGTGCGGGCGCCGCGCGTCCAGCCCATCCGAACGCAGCCAGCCAAGCCACGCCCAGCGCCTCCGCACCGGCGACAGCCTCCGCTCCGCAGCCGGCCCTGCCGCACGGCAAACCGGTCTCCAGCGAGGTCGGCCTGGCAAGCTGGTACGGCCCGCCCTACGCCAACCGCAAGGCGGCCGACGGCAGCGTATACGACCAGAACGCCATGACCGCCGCGCACCGCACGCTGCCCATGGGCTCCATCGTGCGGGTCACAAACCTCGCCAACGACCAGTCGGTCGTGGTGCGCATCACCGATCGCGGGCCGTTCGTCGGCGACCGCATCATCGACCTTTCGCTGGCCGCGGCCAAGGCAACCGGCGTCTATCGCGCGGGGGTCGCCAAGGTGCGCGTGGAGGCCTACGCGCCGCCCATGCACCCGGGCGTCGATCCAGCCGGAAAATGGTGCGTGCAGATCGGCGCGTTCCCGGATGAGGCCGACGCAATCAAGCTCAAGAACAACCTCATCCGCCGCTACTCCACGGCCAAGGTCATCGAGTTCGCCGGCCCCACCGGCCACTGGGTGCGCATCAACCCGCAGAACGCCGACAAGACAACAGCCAGCAAGATCGCGGAGAGCATCCACGTCCCCATCCCCGGAGCCCTGCCCTACATCGTCCGCCTCAACTAGCTCACTTGCCGCCCGTCCGCGTAGTGGCGGGTGCCCCAGGTGCCTCGCATTTGGGCACCTGGGAGAGCACAGACCTTGGCAGTCCGGTTTTTGCTCTTCCTCGACATCGGTTGAGATTCGTTATACGGCGGCTAGCCCAGGCCTGAACTGAGTCACAAAGGCGGGTGCCCCATGTCTCGCTTCTGAGACATGGGTTTCGGCGGCGGCAATACCCTCCTCGGAGGTCGGAAATATTTTTCCCCCGAAATTTCCCAGCAAAATCGCGTGTCAAGCCCCTCAACCCACCAAAATCGCCTCAACCACCAGAAAACAAAAAAGAAAAAGCTTTCCCCCAAGTGGCATAGTAGTTATGTCCCATCCTGTAAAATAGAAGTAGGTAAGAAACAAGGGAAACCCCGGCAGCGTGCCGGGGTTTTTATGTCCGAAACCGAATCCCGGAGAAAACCATTTATTTTCTTATTCATAGCTATAAACAGTCTGGAATCTAATCTTTGCACGCTCAAACTCACATCTCTTTGTTTCCAGAGACTTTAGGAAGCACGAAAAGAGGGGGGGGAGGGGGAGTTGCTAACTGATTAATAATTCAGGCCGGGTGCCCCATTCATGCGCGGCGACCGGGGTCCCCAGCGAGCGGTCCTTGCTCGCTGGGGTGGCTGAGCGCATGAGTGGGATGTGGTCACTTGACGCCCGTTTGTGCAGCAGCCGCACCCAGCGCGGGTGGCGCGTAGTAGGGCAGCTTCTGCTGCTCTTCCGTGGCGCGCTTCACGCTGATGTCGCCGAACAGCAGGCTCGGCGCAATGGTCGTCACCGGGACCGCGCCCAGCGTGTTGGACACATGCTCGTCGTCGCCTGCCGCCACAATCTCCGAGCGCAGGCTGCGATTGTCCAGCTCGTCGAAGACCGCGCCGCGCACCAGCTCGCGGCTGCCGTCGGGATGCACCAGGTAGAGCAGCCGCGGCACAAGCTCTCCGCCCAGCGTCTCCACGGCGTACACATCGCGGCCCTGCTCCTTGGCCATCGCGAGCAGCCGCGCGTTCATCGCGGCCGCGCTCAACGGCGCATTCGACTTGAAGATCATCACGCCCTCGCGCGAGCGTGCAGCCTGCCCCACGGCAGCGCGACCGTGCCCGTTCGACGCGGGGAAGTCCCGCACCGGGGTGCGCCCGATCAGATAGTTCTCCAGCATGCCGTTCACCACAACATCGACCGCCTGCGCCGGCACGCCTTCGTCGTCCACCGCGTATGCGCCGACGAGCTTGTGGCCTGCGAAGGTTGTCATGGACGGATCGTCGGTTGCGTTGAGGAAATCGGGCAGCACGCGCGCATGGAAGCTCGACGTATAGATGCCCTGGGTGCGCGCGGTGGTCCCCATCTCGGGCCGGTCCGCCTCCACGTTGGGCGCGAAGAGCCGGTCCATCACGTCCGCCGCCGCGTCGCCGCTGAACAGCACCGGGCCGTGGTAGTCCTCGGCGGAGACCACGGGAGCATTGCGCAGCGCCTCCATGCTCTTCAGGTCGTCAATCACGCGTTTGCGGAACTCCGGCCACGTCTCCATCTCGCTGGCCGTCGCCGCGGTTGTCCCATTGTCACGGGCCAGTTGCATGCCGTCGGCTGCCTGTCCGCCCACACTGATGCTGGCGCTGTAGCCCCCGTATCCCTGGCGCACAACCGTCCCTTCGGTATTGACCAGATAGCGGTTCACCGCCAGGCCGCGCAGGCTGGCGGACGAATATTGCACATTGGCGGCATTGGCGCGGACCTCCGGATCGCTGGCGTAGAGGCCGCTGGCCTCCACAATGCGCCGCTTCCATTCGCTGCGATCAATGTCGAGCGCGACCAGCGGGGCGATGGATGGCACCGCCTTGGCCGGAGCAAAATCCTTCTCGGTGGGCGGAGTCTGGAAGCGCTTCAGCGCGGCCACTTTGGTCGTATACGCGCGCAGGGCGTTCTTGTAGGCCTCGTCGGTCGCGGTCCACAGGCAGTAGCGGATCGCCTCGGGATTGTTGTCCGTCGGCGCCAGCATCGCCGTGCCTTCCCCGCGGCTGCTGCTCGAATCCGTTGTGTAGCTGCCAATCCGCACCGTGACCCGCACAATCCTCTGGTGGCCTTCCGCCTCGCGCACTAGCGCGCCAAAGTTGGCCACCGCCTCGTAGGTGGCGAAGTCGTCCACGCGGTACTCGATGAAGTAGGGCCGCTGCATGCTGGGCAGCACCAACTGGGCCTGCTCGCGGTCCAACTCCTTCTGCATGGCGCGCAGGACCGGGTCGTCCTTCGGCAGGTCCTGCGGAACGGCCGAATATGTAACCAAAGTTGCGCCAAATAGGACGCATGTGGCAAAAACCCCAGGAAAAACCCGCCTGATTTGTAACCATGAAAGAAGCAACTTCATCAATTTGCTCCTTTTTCTGATCTTAATTCGCCTGCCGGAGTGCCCGGTGGAGGCAATATAGGCGGACGGGCCGTGCCCTGCGCCTGGCGTTGCGTCTCAATCTGGCTCACCAGCATCGCCGGAGCCACCGCGCTCACCGGAATGCTGCCCGACTCCGCGCCGCATATTCCGTTGAAGATTTCCTGCTTGTCGCCGGTCGCCACAATGCTGTTCAACGCCGCCTGTGGCGTTCCCACAATGCTGACGCCGCGCACCAGCTCGTCTGGCCGGCCATCCACGTACACCCGGTACACCACCAGCGGAATCACCTGGAAGGCCTGCGGCGAACGCCGCGTCGTCACCGCAAAGCCGGAGGAGATGTCCTCGAAGTAGAGCCCGTAGGCCTTGCCCTGCTTCTTCGCCTCGTCGATCAGCATCTGTCGCAGCTCGCTCTCCGGCACCGACTTCGACGAGGTGACGATGAGGTTTCCCTGCCGTCCGGTGGGCATGTGGCCCGATTCGGAGCGTCCGTGGCCGTTCGACTGCGAGACGCTGGCGATGGGCTCGCGCGACATCAGGAAGGTCTTCAGCACGCCGTTTTGGATCAGCTCGGCCCGCCGCGCGGCCTGGCCTTCGTCGTCAAAGTAGTAGTGGCCGCTCAGCGATGTACCCTGGAACGCAGTCAACGTCGGGTCGTCGGCCACGCTGAGGAACGCGGGCAGGATCGGTTTGCCGAGCAGCTTGGTGAAGGTCTGCCCCTCCTCGTCGCCGCGCTGCCTCTGGCCCTCCAGCCGGTGCCCCAGAACCTCGTGGAAGAAGACCGCCGAGGCCCGTCCGCTGAGGATCGCCGGCCCGTCGAATGGCTCCGTCACCGGCGCAACGCGCAGCGCCTCCAGGTTCTTCGCCATCTCGATGGCCTTGTCGTCAATCGTCTTCTGGTTGGGCAGGCGGTCTGCGGATTCGGCCTCGAAGGTCTCCGCGCGGAAGAGGTCCATGCCGTCGGCGGCGCGCGTCCGCGCCACAATCACCAGCCGCGCCGTCTGGCTGGGCGTAGCCACGCGCGCGCCCTCGGAGGAGACGAAGTAGTCGGTCTCATTCGACGCCTGGAACTCAACCTGGTCGGCAAATACGTCGGGAAATTGTGCGAACAGGCCGGAGATCTCGCGCAGCCGCTGCTCCCAAGCCGCGCGGTCGACGACCAGTGCGGGCGCGGGCGGCAGCAGGTCCGTCTGCGGCTGCTCCACGCTGAAGTCCGCCGAGGTGTCCTCCTCCTTGGCGCGCACCTGCTGCTCAGTCTTCACCTTCAGATAGCCATCCAGCGCGCGCGCATAGCCGCGGTTGGTGGCGTACCACAGCGAGCGCGCGATGGCATCGCGGTCATCGGTCAACGGAAGGGGAAGCGTGGTCAGCGCGCTGTTGCGGTGGTCGCCGTGCGTGTTGTCTTCCGCCGGGCTGCCCAGCCGCACCTGCACGTCCACCGAACGCACGCGGCCCTGGTTGGAGTTGGTGATCGCGCCGTACTCCGCCGCAATGCTCACCGCCGTCGCATCGTCCACCGCATAGCTGATGAAGTAGGGCTTGGGCTGTTGCGCGGCAGCGGCCCCATCGGCCCCCAGCGACGACATCGCCCGCTGCAACTCCGCGTCCAGCGCGTTCACCAGAACTGTATCGCTCGCGACCGGCTTGGTGGCCGTGGCGGAGCTTGGAGGCGCAACGTTGGACGCCGCCCGCGCGGCGCGCTGCGCATCGAGCGTGCCTGCGACGAGCAGCGCTGTCACGGACGAAGTGGCCAAAATCACAACTCGGTTGATCCTGCGAATGCTTGTTCTGCGCTGTGTCATTGGCCTCGTCTTTGCCGCTAAAGATGCAGCATTCAGTCTATCGGAATGCTACACGGATGCTGCGTCCGCTGTCTTTGCGTCCGGGAACACCGCCTATTCGTTTGGACGGTCCGTTTTGCGTTTGGCCGCATCGATGCGGCACACTGGAGCACACACCATGGGAGTTCAATCGATGCGCCTTCGCCGAAGCCTATGATCCATGGCTCGCGGGCCAGCACCCAAAGCACTTCGCAAAGTGAGCCGCTGCACACAATCCAAAAAATGGCTTGGCTGTAGAATTCTTATCTGAGATTCTCAACAGGTTCTGTGCGAGGTCATTTGTATGAGTTCCGATTGTCTCTTCTGCAAGATCGTCGCCGGCAGCATTCCGGCCAAGCGCGTGTACGAGGACGAGCTGTGCATCAGCTTCGCCGATCTCCGCCCCCAGGCGCCGACCCATCTGCTGATCGTTCCCCGGCAGCACATCGCCTCGCTGGCGGACGCAGAACCTGCGCAGTCGTCGCTGCTGGGCCATCTACTTACCAAGGCTGCCGAAATTGCGCGCGCCTCCGGGCTCGATCGCGGCTATCGCGTCGTCCTCAACTCCGGAGCGGACGGCGGCCAGACCGTCGACCACCTGCACCTGCATCTTCTGGGCGGCCGGCCCATGGGTTGGCCCCCAGGCTAGGGATGGACTGGCCCAGGCCAGGTTTCTGTGAGTTACCAGATAGATTCGTCCGAGAGTTCACAATGGACCAGGGAGAATAGCGTAGAGCCTGCGGGGACTTTCGCGTGGTCCCCGTTTGCGGAGCAATGCGCCGCCGTTTACGCGGAGGAGTACGCCGCCGCTTACCCGCAGTGGATGGTCTGGCCGTTCTTCAGAAGGGACTGACTCTTGTCTTTCGAATCCGCGCACTCGCAACCCGGCCAAGCTGCCGCCCAAGGCGCATCCTCCAGCCTTGACGGCGCACAAGCCCAGGCCGCGGCGTCCGCGCAGCCAGCCAGCGAGCCGCTCTGCGTGGACCTGGATGGCACACTGGTCAAGAGCGACACACTGCTGGACACGGTGCTTGTGCTGGCGCGGCAGAGTCCCCGCTCGCTGCTGCAATTTCCCCGTTGGATCGGCGAGGGCAGGGCTGTGTTCAAGCGCAACGTCTCCTCCGTGGCCGCGCTCGACGTCGCCCATTTGCCCTACAATCAGCCACTGCTGGAGGTTCTGCGGCAGCAACACGCCAGTGGCCGCGAGATATACCTTGCCACCGGCGCGGACACGCTGCTTGCCCAGCGCGTGGCCGAGCATCTGGGAATCTTCGCCGGCGTCTTCGCCTCCGATGGCAGAGTCAACCTCACTGGACGCAACAAACTCGCGGCCTTCCAGCAGAGGTTCCCGGCGGGCTTCTGCTACATCGGCAACGCCCGGCGCGACCTGCCTCTGCTGACTCACTGCCTGCATCCCATGGTTGCCAATCCGCACCGCGGCCTGCTCGCGGCACTGCGTTCGGCGGGAGTGCAGCCGGAGCGGACCTTTACCGACAAAGCCTCGCCGCTGAAGGCATGGTTGCACGCCATCCGGCTGCATCAGTGGGCCAAGAACACGCTGATCTTTCTGCCCCTGCTGCTGGCCCATGTGCGTGCCGTGGGGCCGGTCGTCGCGGCGCTGCTCGCCTTCCTGAGCTTCGGGCTGGCCGCGTCGGCAACCTACATCTTCAACGATCTGCTGGACCTCGAGGCCGACCGTCACCACCCGCGCAAGCGCAGCCGCCCCTTCGCCGCCGGCGACCTCTCGCCGATTGCCGGTGCAGTCACCATCCTCCTCTTCCTTGCCTCGTCCCTGGCGCTTGCCCTATTTCTGCCACGCGTTCTCTCAGTGTTGTCGCCGCAGTTTCTCTGGAATGGCCAGGGCAGCTTCCTGGATTGGCTGGTGCTCTACGCCATCTTCACCACCGTCTACTCGTTGCGCCTGAAGCGAATGGTGCTGGTGGATGTGATGGTGCTTGCGTGCCTGTACACCATTCGGATTCTCGCGGGTTCAGCCGCCTCCGGAGTGAAGGTATCGCCATGGCTGGCCGCCTTCAGCATCTTCTTCTTCCTCTCGCTGGCCTTCGTCAAGCGCTTCTCCGAGCTGGAAAGCGTGAGTCTGCGCAGCCAGGCTTCGGAGGCGCTCGCGGTCAAGGGCCGCAACTACCGCGTCTCCGACCTCGAGCAACTGCGCAGCTTCGGCACGGCCAGCGGATACGCGTCGGTCGTGATCTTCGCGCTGTATATCGGCAACGAGGTTGCGCAGAACCTCTATCCGCACCATGCGCGCCTGTGGCTGCTGGTCCCGGTGCTTCTGCTCTGGCTCAGCCGGCTGTGGCTCAAGGCCTCCCGCGGCGAGCTGGAGGAGGACCCCGTGGTCTACGCCATCACCGACCGGCGCAGCCTCCAACTCGGAGTAGTCGTCCTTGCCATCGTGCTGTCTGCACTATAACCGGCCCGGTCGTATATCCTGCTTATGGCCATCATGAACCAATCGATTCCGGAACTTGAAAGCTATAACGAAGCTGATCTTGAGCGAGCATTTGCGGCGCTACAGGATGAGGTGCGCCGCGAGTCAAACGAGTTGCGCTCCATAGAAGCTGTAGAGCAGTTTCATCTCCGCTGGCTTGGCAGAAAGCAAGGGCGGCTAAATCTTATCGGCGAAGCCTGGCGCAGGATGGCCCCGGTAGAGTCCATGAAGCCGCTAGGCATTCGATTTAATGAGCTGAAGCAAATGCTCATAAGTGAAATAGAAGGGGCAAAAGCAAAAGCCATTCTGGGCCCAGTTGCTGACGGGTTACCGAGCGAGGGCCGTCTCAAGCTAATTGCAGAAGCTAAGAGACATGCAGGGATATTTCCCCTCGATATCACTCTTCCCGGCTCCGTCCGCGCACCCGGCATCCCCCACCCGCTGTTGAAGACGATGAACGAGATCGTCGCCGTCTTCCATCATCTCGGCTACTCCACCGCGCTCGGCCCGCAGGTCGAGTCGGACTTCTACAACTTCGAGGCGCTCAACTTCCCGCCCAACCATCCCGCGCGCGACACCCAGGACACGCTCTTGCTCGCCGGACAACAGGCAAAGCCCTCGCGCGACCGTCTGCTGATGCGCACCCACACCTCGCCGGTGCAGATTCGCAGCATGATCGCGCAGGCCCCGCCGGTGCGCATCGTCGTCCCCGGCAAGGTGCATCGCAACGATGCCGCCGACGCCACCCACTCGCCCATCTTCCACCAGGTCGAAGGCCTCGCGGTCGACACCAACATCACCTTCTCCGACCTGAAGGGAACGCTCGACCACGCCATGAAGGCGCTCTTCGGCTCCAGCGTCAAGACGCGCTTCTTCCCCAGCTTCTTCCCCTTCACCGAGCCCAGCGCCGACGTGCAGATCAGCTGCATCTTCTGCGCCGGCGCGGGCTGCCGCCGATGCAAGCACTCCGGCTGGATCGAGCTGCTGGGCTGCGGAATGGTCGACCCCACCGTCTTCGCCGCGGTCACCGAGGAGCGGCGCAAATTCAATCCCGCCGACGGCGCCTACAATCCCGAAAAGATCAGTGGCTTCGCCTTCGGCATGGGCGTCGAGCGCATCGCCATGGTCCAGCACGGCATCTCCGACATCGGCCACTTCTACAGCGGCGACATGCGCTTCCTGGAGCAGTTCGCATGAGACAGCAAGTCAGCAAGTCAGCAAGTCAGCGAGTCAGCGCATGAATGTACTCACCCGATGGCTCCGCGTTTACGTCCCCAACATTGCGGTGGACGACCGCCAACTCGCCGAAGACCTCACCCTGCGCGGCATCGCGGTGGAGGGAGTGCATGATTTGGGCGCATCTGCGGATGGCAAACCCAACGGCCATCTCTTCGAGATGGACATCACCACCAACCGCGTCGATGCCATGAACCACTACGGCATCGCGCGCGAGGCGGCGACAATCTACAACCTTCCGCTCGCCACGCTCGACACCGCGCTGCCCGCCGCGCAGCCAGCCGCGAAGCCCTTCTCCGTCGAGATCGTCCCCGAGGCACAGAACCTCTGCGGTCGCTTCACCGCACAGGTCCTGCGCAACATCACCATCGCGCCCTCGTCGGGCCAGGTTGCCGAGTACTTCGCGCTGCTGGGATCGAAGCCGATCTCCAACGCGGTCGATGCCTCCAACTTCGTCCTGCAGGGCATGGGCCATCCCACCCACGCCTTCGACCTGGACAAGATCGACGGCGGGATCATCGTCCGCCTCGCGCGCCGGGGCGAGCGCCTCAAACTGCTCGACGGAACCGAGCGCACGCTGGACGCCAACGACCTCGTTATCGCCGACCACACCAAGGCGCTTGGCCTGGCCGGAGTCATGGGCGGCTGGGACTCGATGATTACCGCCGACACCAAAAACATTTTGATCGAGGCCGCCTGGTTCGATCCCGTCAGCGTCCGGCTCTGCGCGCGCCGCCACGGCCTGCACACCGATGCCTCGCACCGCTTCGAGCGCGGAGCGGACCTCAACGCCTGCGCCGCCGCCAGCGCGCTGGTCGCTAAACTCATCCTGCTATCCGGCGGCGCACCCGAGGGCGACCTCATCGACCGCATCGTCCCGGCGGTCGCCGCGTGCACCGCACTCCGCCCGCCCATTGCGCTCTCGCTGGGTCAAATCCAGCGTCACCTCGGCGCCACGCTGGACGACCAGCCTGGCCAATCCGTCCTCACCGCCGATCTCGTCCGCCAGGTCCTCACCGCGCTCGGCTGCACCCTGACCGAAGCCACAACCAACAACCAGCAACCAGCAACCTTCTCTGTCCAGCTCCCCTCCTGGCGGCTCGACCTCGAGCGTGAGATCGACCTGGTCGAAGAGGTCGCGCGCGTCTACGGTTACAACCGCTTCGCCAACACGCTGCCCGCCGCGCTGCCCGTCATCGCGCACCCGCTTGCCGCCGCGGAATCCGCCGTCCGCACACGTCTGCTGGCTCTCGGCTACTCCGAGGCGATCTCCAGTAGCTTCGCGTCCGAGGCCGACGGCGCAGCCTTCCCCGCCACGCAGCAATCCACCCCAAGCGGCCTCATCGCGCTGGAGAATCCGCTCTCCGACGAGGCACGCCTGCTGCGCCCGTCGCTCGCCCCGGGAATGCTCGCGATGCTCGCCCACAACCTCAACCGCGACGTCCGCGAGGTGCGTCTCTTCGAGCAGGGCACAATCTTCAGCGGCTCGTCCGAGCAGGTCACCGAGTCGCCCAGCCTCTCACTCGGTCTCACCGGCGACCTGCCGCCGACGCGCCTGCACACCGCCAAAGACGCCGCCGTCTTTGAACTGAAGGGTGTCATCGAATCGCTCCTCTCGCTCTTCGCAGCCTCACCCGAAACGCTCTCCACCAGTGCCGCCGAGGCGCTCACCTTCTCTCCCGACGCGCCCGCCTGGCTCGAGCCGGACCGCAGCGCCACCGCTCTGCTCAACGGCGCACTCATCGCCTGCTTCGGCGAGATGGTTGCTTCGCAGCGCGAGGCGCGCAAGTTGCGCCAGCCCGTCTTCCTCGCCCAACTCGACCTCGAAGCACTCTACCGCCTGCCGCTGCGCCGCGCCGCCGCGCGCCAGCTCTCCCGCTTCCAGGCTGTCGAGCGCGACTTCTCCTTCACCTTCGCCGACGCCGTCCAGTGGCGCACCATCGCCGAAGCAATCCACGCGCTTGCCATCCCCGAACTCACGCGGTTCACCCCGGTCGAGATCTTCCGCAACGCGCGCGCTGCCTCCGTATCGGCAGCGCCGGCCGGCCACTACGCCCTGCTGCTGCGCTGCGTCTTCCAGTCCATCCAGCGCACCCTGCGCGAGGACGAGTTGACCGAGTGGTCCACCCGGCTCATCGCAACCCTCACCGCCCTCGGCGGGGCAATCCGAACCTAGCGAAGCCCTGAATAAATCCACGTTTTGAAGGGACGGGACTGGTAGCCCGAGGCTTTAGCCTTGGGTTTCTCCGTCGGTTGCACATCCAATGCAACGCGGCTTTAGCCACTGAGGGAATTTCAAACACTTGTTCATCCCCTCTCTCAATAGAAGCCCCGTTTTGCACAATTGCTGAGAGGCCGATCAGCACTCAATCCGCTCTATACTTGCGGGTATGAGTTCCGGTGTGAGTGTGGATGAGTTTCAGGCGCTCGAGCAGAAGGTGCTACGGGCAGTGGAGGTTGTAAAGCGCGAGCGCGAGGCGCGCGCCGTGGCCGAGGCCGAGGCCGCATCGCTGCGCCAGCAGCTTGCGGCGCAGGTGGAGGCTGCACAGAGCCAGATCGCGGCTGCACAGAGCAAGGCGGAAGCTGCCCAAAGCCAGATGGCAACTGTCCAGAGCCAGGCCGAGGCGGTCCAGAGCAAGGTCCAGGCTGCCCAGAACAAGGCGGAAGCTGCCCAGAGCCAGATGGAAGCTGCCCAGCGCGACAAAGAGGCCGCCGAGAGCCAGATCGCCGCGCTCAACCGGGAGCGCGACGCGGTCCGCCAGCGGGTCGAGCGGATGCTGCACCAGATGGACGAATTGCTGTAGTCTTCGCCAGTTCCGGGAAGCTGAATTTGTACTGTTTTGAAAGGACGGGACTTCAGTCCCGCCGGTTGCATCGAAGTTGTAATACGGCTTTAGCCGCCGAGGGAGTCTTGAACGTTTGTTCAGACCTTCGCACAGATGCACCATCGGGAGAGGAGACGCAAGTGACGGAGTGGGACGGGAAGCAGAATAAATCTGGCCCGGGCGGCCAACCTTCGCCGGGTCCTGCGTTCGGTGGCCCCAACGGCGCCCCCAGCCCCGAGGCGGTCAGCGTCGAGATCTACGACCAGATCTACAACCTGCGCGGCTCCGATGCAGAGTACATCCAGCAGCTTGCCGCGCTGGTGAACTCTAAGATGCGCGCGGTCGCGGCCCACGGCGGCACGGCCGATTCGCTGCGCGTCGCGGTGCTGGCAGCGCTGAACATCGCCGACGAACTGACGACCCTGCGCGTGCGCTACGACGCTCTGGCCGGAAGCGTGGACCGCGCCGAAGACTCCCTGCGCTCCCGCGCCGACCTGCTTGGCGAGATGCTCGACGAGCTCCTCGAAGACCGCCGCGCTGGCTGACCGCGCCGACTGATCGCCCCGTCTGTCGAGCTCGACCATCCGTCTGCGAACCTAAGTCCGGGGCTTTGATAGGGACGGGCTTTAGCCCGTCCATTACTGCCGCAAAACTAAAGGGGCTTTAGCCCCTGAGGGAATTTCCCTGCTCTGAAACAGACTTTTCCCGCAGATGTTAGCCGCTGAGGAATGTCGAAGACTCGTGCAGAGCCTCGCTCTAACCGCGTCGAAAAATCTTGCGGAAGAGACGCCCGACCAGATGCGCCAGATCGTTGTTCGGCGGCGCGGGCCCGGGCGTGGCTGCGGACGGCGCGCCGGCCGCAACCACGCTACTGGCCTGCGCGTTGTAGACCAGCGTCTCACTCACCTGCGCATGGACCTCGCCCGTCGGCGCCTGCGGCACCTCGGCCTCGGGCGCCAGTCCTTCGCTGACCGCCACCGGGAAGGGATGCTGCGCCGCAGCGGCCGTGGCGGGCGCCATCAGCGCGTCAGCCACCGGAACGCCCTGCGCGTCCGGGCATCCGCATGGCGAACTCTCGTGGTCCACCACCTCGCGCAGGCTGCCGTGCTCGAAGAGCACGTGCTGCCCTGCCGCCAGTTCATACGTTGCCTCGCCAAACGGGTCGGTAACCTCCAGCAAAGGCGCGCCCGCTCCGCGGTTCTCCACGCAGGTGTCGCCGTTGCGCGCGACCCGCAGCCGCAGGTCGAGCGGCCCGCCCGACCGCACCGTGAAGCGCAGGTCGGGAGTCATCACCGCGTCGGTCGCGGTCGCCTTCGTCTCAATCTCGATTGCCCCGCCATCCAGCGAGAAGAGCAGCGGCGCGGCCACCATCACCTCGCGGCTCTCGCTCAGGTGCAGCACGCTGGTCTGGCAGACGCGCACCGTCCCTCCGCGGCTAAGGCTGATCGGCGCGGTGTGGTCCCTGGCCGTCACGCTCACCGAGCCGGTAAGCACGGCGCGACCGTCCAGCACATCCTTCGCGCCCACAACATCCGCGTCGCGCGTTGCGACGTACCCGATCAGTTGCTGTGCCCGCACCGGCCCATCCAGCCAACCGCCCAGCGCGCACGCCAGCAGGAGCATCGGCGAAAGAAAGCGCGCAGATGGGATTCGCAGCCTCATGCCCCCAGCCTACATCTTCAGGAAGTTCGCGATGATCTTCTTGCCCTCAACCGTCAGCACGCTCTCGGGATGGAACTGCACACCCTCGATGGGCAGCGTGCGATGGCGCAGCGCCATGATTGTCGTCCCACCCGGCCCAGGGGTTCGCGCCGAGACCTCCAGCTCCTTCGGCAGTCCCTCCTCGGCCACAATCAGCGAGTGGTACCGCGTACAGGTCATCGGCGACGCGATCCCCGCGAAGATCGTCCGCCCGTCGTGCTCCACCTCACTGGTCTTGCCGTGCATCAGCTTGGGCGCGCGCACAACCTTGCCGCCGAACGCCGCGCCAATCGCCTGGTGCCCCAGGCAGACGCCGAGAATCGGCACCCGTGCGCCGCCTGCCCGCGCCAGCCGCGCAAAGTGCCGGATCAGCTCAATCGAGATCCCCGCGTCCTCCGGCGTGCACGGCCCCGGCGAGATGACGATGTGCGTCGGCCCCAGCGCCTCCGCCTCCGCCGCCGTTAGCTCGTCGTTGCGGCGCACCACCATCTCCGCGCCCAGCTCGCCCATATACTGCACCAGGTTGTAGGTAAACGAATCGTAGTTGTCGAGAACGAAGACCATATCTGTGCCGATTCTACCTTGCGGGCTCTTGCTCCGAGAACATGCGAAGCAAAGATACCATCGCCGATTTCCTAACCCAATGCTTGGAATTCGTCACTGCTGCCTCGCGCGCTCAATCGCCCGCACCACCGCGCGCGCCTTGTTCGCGCACTCGACGAACTCGTTCTCCGGCACGGAGTCTGCAACCAGCCCCGCGCCCGCCTGAATGTGCCCCTGCTCGCCGTTCATGAACAGCGTGCGGATGGCGATGCACGAGTCCAGGTTCCCCGAAAAATCCGCATACAGAATCGAGCCGCCATATACGCCTCTTCGTGCCGGCTCCAGCTCCTCGATGATCTCCATCGCGCGGATCTTGGGCGCGCCGCTCAGCGTCCCCGCCGGGAAGCAGGCGCGAAAGGCGTCGATGGCTTCGAGTTCCGGCTTCAGCTTCCCTTCCAGCGAGCTGACCAGGTGCATCACATGGCTGTAGCGCTCCACAAACATCAGGGCCTTGACCTTCACCGAGCCGTACTCGCTCACCCGCCCCACATCGTTGCGCCCCAGGTCCACCAGCATCACATGCTCTGCGACCTCCTTCTCATCGGCGCGCAGGCTGGCCTCCAGCGCACGGTCCTCCACCTCGTCGGCAGAGCGCGGGCGTGTCCCGGCAATCGGCCTGTACTCCACCGTCCGCCCATGCACGCGCACCAGCAGCTCCGGCGACGAGCCGACAATATGAGCAACGGTCGCTTTCGCCTTCTTCTTCTTGCCGGACTTCTTTCCCGCCTTCGCCGCTCCGTCTCCGGCCTCCATCCCAAACCGCAAAAAGTACATGTACGGCGACGGGTTTACAATGCGCAGTGCGCGGTACACATCGAACGCGTCCACCCCCGGCACGCAATCGAACCGCTGCGACAGCACGCACTGAAACACGTCGCCCGATGCAATGTACTCCTTGACGCGCAGCACGGACTTCAGGAACGCCGCCTTCGGCGTCCGCGCGGTCAGCTTCAGCGCACCCAGCTTGGCGCTGCCGCGCGACCTGCCCACCTTCGGCAGCGCCCGCGCCAGCCGCCTCTCCAAACTGTCGAGCCGCTTCACCGCGCGCGCGTAGGCCCCCTGCGCCACCTGCGCCGCGGTCTTGCCCGCAGACCGCGCCGCAGCCTTCTCGCGCGTCAGGTCCGCCGTAACGATCAGCAGAATCTCCTTCTTCACGTGGTCGAACGCCAGCACCTGGTCGAAGAACATCAGGTAGGCATCGGGCACTCCAAGTTCATCCTTGGCCAGCGAGGGCAGCCGCTCGATCTGCCGGACGACATCGTAGGAGAAAAAACCAACCGCGCCCGCCGTAAACGGAGGCAGCCCCGCCATCCGCGCCGGAGTGTGCCCACTGAGCGCCTGCTTCAGCTCGTCAAAAATATCGCCCTCAAAGCTGCGCCGTTTGCCGCCCTGCTCCACCGTGATCGCCGTTCCCCGCGAGACGATCTTCTTGTACGGCTCGATCCCAATGAACGTATAACGCCCAACGTGTTCACCGCCCTCGACCGACTCCAGCAGAAACGCCTCCGGCTCCTCTTGCGCAACACGCAGAAACGCAGAGACCGGAGTCTCCAAGTCCGCCGTCAGCGTGCGGTACACGGGAACCAGCGTGTGCTGGCGGCTCAACTTCACGAACTCGCGGGCGGAGGGTAGGGCTTGGGCGGATGCGGTAGGCATGGCTGTGGCTCCATCATATCTTGAGCCTCGTACCTAGATCGTGATATTCAGCGTCACCGTCTGCGACTGCACCTCGCCCGTCCCGCTCGACGTGCCGATCACCTGGAAGGTATACGTCGCGGGCTTCGTGCCCAGGTCGGTGCAGGTGGAGCATCCCGTCATCTGCGTGATCGCCGCGACCGCAATCAGGGCCATCAGCGCGCGTAGCCAGCGCCGCTTTCCGGGGATGAAGAACGCCACCAGCCCCGCCAGCGCAGGCAACGCGAAGGGCGCCAGATGCGGCCCGCCGCCGTTGCCGCCCAGGAAGTAGGGCTGTGTCGTTCCGCAGTCGTGCGGCGCCGTCGTCAACACGATCAACATGCTTGTGCTGCCGCCGCTCGGAATCGCCGCCAGCGCGAAGGTGCAGGTCGCCTCGTTGGGCAGACTGCCGCAGCTCAGGTTCACGCCCTCGGCAAAGCCGTTGTTCGCCGTCACCGTCACCGTCAGCAGCGCGGCATAGCCCACGCCGACGCTCGCCGGGTTGGGCGTCGCGCTCACCGTAAAGTCCGCCGCATTCACCTTGGTAATCATCTCGGCGAATGCGCCGGGGATCGCCGGGAGGAAGTTCGTGTCTCCCGCATAGGTCACCGTAATCTGGTCCGCGCCCACCGGCAGCGTCGAGGTGGTCAGCGTAGCCGTGCTGGAGACGCAAGTGGAGCTGGGCGACAAGATCCCTGTGCCGATCTGCGCGCCTGCGTACATGAAGACGACCGTGCCCGTCGGCGGAACGTAGTAGCAGTTGGGCGGCGTACCGGCTCCGGTGGTCGTCGCGTTGGGTCCTGTCAGCGTCGCGGTCAGCGTCACCGCCTGCCCGGACGGCGCGGTTGGGAGCGAACTCGTCACCGTCGCAGTTGGAGTGTCTCGACTCACATTGAGAACGATTGGAGGATTCGAGGTTGATCCCGAATGGGTTGCATCGCCGTTATACGTCGCCGTGAATTGGTGAGTGCCGACCACCTCCCCAATTCCTACATTCAGCGGGCAGATGCTACCTTGAGCTACGGGGATGATGCAGATGGAAGCAGGTGTGCCCCCGTTGAGAGCATCGAAGATTGTGGTGGTGCTTGCGGGGTCGGGTGCGGTCCCGCTGGGAGTAACCAGAACCGTCCCATCCCATTCCTGCCCGTAAATCATTGGAGGCAATGGAGTGACAGGGGTTAAGCCTGAAGGAGGCCCATTTAGAGGGCAGTTCGGGGTCAACGAGCTTGCGATGCACATCGAGAGCGTGGTGGTGGTGGTATTGCCAATAATGCTGTGCGTGCCGATGAGGGTTGCAACCGCATTGTTGGGGTCGCCGCTATAGGTCGCAGTCAGCGTGAGCGTTCCGCCCTGATAGCTGTTGCCGATCGCGATGGGACATTGCGCGGTGGTGGTTGTTCCCGTACTGGCAGTGAGTACGCCAGGGCATACTGGCGTGGTTGTGTTATCGATGTAGAACGTCACCGTACCCGTGAACGGTGATCCTGAGCTC
>Ga0074045_10001762_pt1 | contig 20594 bp, 23 predicted proteins | sample BogForMeECP23OM2_FD_94442 | JGI IMG/M metagenome (GOLD analysis project Ga0074045, IMG submission 94442) | Bog forest soil microbial communities from Calvert Island, British Columbia, Canada - Bog Forest MetaG ECP23OM2 | ecosystem: Environmental > Terrestrial > Soil > Wetlands ...
CGCTGGTTTCCAGATTGGCAAGCGCTGCAAGTGTTTGATTAAAAATATTCTACGTAGGTCACAAAACGTTTTGTAAACCGTTGGTCGTGGGTTCGATTCCTACTGCCGGCACCAAAAATCAAATACTTGCATCGCTTCGCCTGCAGCTTCCTTCGGAGCTGTCCGGCGTGATGCCGTCCTCCGGCAACGGCCCACCAGATTGACGAAGAGCCAAAGTGCTACGAGCAACAGCAAGGAAGCGAGATACGACGGACGGCCCATGAATGCACCAGCCGTTTCCAGCAGCCGTTGAGGCGGCCCAATCTTCTCCTCCTTGCGACGATAAAAGGCCAGGATACTGTCGATGTTCTGTCCAATGTGCTCTGGCACATCACCTTCGGCCCCCGCGGGATGCAATCTGCGTGCGGATGATCAAGAAGCAGTGAAGCGGCCACGTCATTGACGACGCGTCAACTCATCATCAGAGATCCCGTCCGCTGGTGCTACAACAAACAGGCCCAGGCAAACAGGCAGGATAATTTGCGCAGACGCCGGGGCGACTAATGCCGTCAGGGCAGTGCATACGACACCACCGAGAAGGAGAAATGGCAAGAAAGCGGCGATGCGACGAATCATGATGCAGGGCATGACCTCCTGCACGACACGTTTATAATCGTAAGTCTGGCAAGGTTGCTCGCTTTGTTCTTGTGGGAGTGATACGTGAGACTTGCACCGATAGCGTGCGCATTCCTTTCGGCTTCAGCGCTGGCGGTGTCGCCCCCGCCGCAGCTCGAAGTGCTTGGCGTCGCGCTCGGCGCCAGCGCAGAAAAGCTTCATCAAGCAGTTCCCCAATTCAAGTGTTACGGGGCAACCTGCACCTTCGATCCCATCGATGCGGCAAACGCCCAATGTGGGCCGGCCAGCTCGGATCCAGGTGTACTCAATTGCTACACCAACGTCGGCAGCGAATATGCCTTCGGCACGGCGCGTGGCGTGAAGTACACGGTTTATCTCAAGGACGGACGTGTGGGCGAATTCCGGGTGACCTTTCCGACGGCGAGTGCGGACGAAGTCGTGAGCGCGATGAAGGAAAAGTACGGTCCTCCCTCCGACGACCGGGAGTTCGAGGCGCAAAACCGGCTTGGCTTGAAGTTCCGCAACCGCGCGGTGGCCTGGTGGCGTGCGGACGGAGAAATTGCCGTGGAGCGCCGATCGATCGATGTCGACACCGGGTTGGCGACCTTCGTCGCCGCCTGGTACAGCCGCGGGGCCGCCGACGATCGGGAAATTGCCGGCAAGTCCGACGCCACGGGTCAGTAGTTAATCGAAGCCGGGTCGATCCGCACCGGTTCGTTATGGGATGAGCGAAAACTACGCGGCGGGCAATACTGCTCCGTATTGACCAAAGTCAATACCGCCTTGGAGCGTTCCAAGCACACTCAGCCCATCGGACTAGGCAAGGGGTTGGCAATGGCGGACACGGACGTTTCAACGGTAAAAACGGCGCCGGGCGGCGCCATGGGCTTTGCCGCAGCGGGGAATAAACCAGTGGTCGGATTCGATCCGGAAATGCATTGGCACGAGACGCTTCGTGATGGTACCCAAGTGTTGGTGCGCCCGATTCGCAAGGAAGATGCGGCTCTCGAACGGGCGTTCATCGAGCGCTTGTCCCCCGAGTCGCGGGCATATCGTTTTCTCGGGCAGGTCAAGGTCAGCGACGACTTGGTACGGCGCCTGACCGACCTTGATTACCAGCGCCAGGTGGCATTCGTGGCGCTACACAATGAAGCAGGCGAAACCAGGGAGATCGGCGTAAGTCGCTACTGTGTCAGCGATGATGGTACCAGCTGCGAATGCGCGGGTGTCGTCAGCGATGAGTGGCAGGGTAGGGGACTCGGTCATCTCTTGATGCGTCACTTGATCGAAGTTGCGCGGCAACGTGGGATCAAGCGCATGTTTTCCGTTGACGCTGCGGCTAACGAGCCGATGCGAAAACTCGCCACAGACTTAGGATTCGAGCGCAAGGTCGACCACGATTATCCAACCGAGGTCACATACAGCCTTGATTTGTGATCGCGAGGATCACTCGGACGTTACCTCTGGTCTGGCGCGGGATCTCAGGCAATGTGAAAATGCTCTTCAATTCTTCTTCGGCGTTCTGCCGGAGAAACATTGAATACGTCCAGCCGGTCCGGGCTCTTCGCCAATAGGGTGCGTATGAGCGACGCCCTGCCGACGATCTTGCCCGGATTGCCAACCACAAGGGAATTGTCGGGGATGTCACCGCGCACGACGGTGGCCGCACCGATGATGCAGTCCTTTCCTATCTCTACACCGGGTAAAATGATCGCGTTGATGCCGATGGCCGTACCGGATCCGATGCGGATTCTTCCGAAAATCTGGGCGTCAGGGTGCTCGCGCCGGATCACGGTCGCAATACCGTGGTGCGTAATGAATTGCACGCCGCTGGCGATGCCGACATGGTCGCCCAGCTCGATCAGGTAGGGCTCAGTGGAAAAGTGCATGGTATAGATGAGACAGGAATCGCCGATCTTGACGCCCCTGCGTCGAAGCTCCGCGATTCTCTGCTCGTTGGTCCGGATCGCGCGTTGTCGCAACAGCCGCCATAGCATGGGTTGGCTCCTCGCTTTTCACTAAACAGTTTGGAAGAATGCCAGTTCGAGCAGGCCATAGGCGGGCATTGCTCGAGGCTTCGTTGCGCGAAAGCAACGCCATCGCGCAGAAATCATGACGGCAAGACACGGCGGTCGATTCCGACGTCACGCGCATTGGCGCGCGTCATAGTGCGCTCGAACACCGCCTCGTAATCGGCAAGCTGCCGCGGTCTGTCAAGCAGCGGCGCGATCGCCGCGCGGGCGCTTGCCCGCATCGCGGCCAATTCCGCCCGATGCGCGCAAGCGAACTCCAGCGCTTCGCGTACTTGTCTGCGGGTGCGCAGTTCGAAGACAAAGCCGTTCTCGCCGTTACGGATCAACTCTGGAATGCCACCGACGCGGGCGCCAATCACCGGAACGCGGTTGGCGCTGGCTTCGATGATCACGGTAGGGAGGCTATCGTGGTGTGTCGACGGGACGATACACAGATCGATATCGCGAAAGAACTCGGTCGAATCGACGTATCCCAGGAATTGCACGCGGGGGCCAGCGTACCGGCGCCGCAAGCGGGCAACGTAGCGATCTTCGCCAACTCCGCCGACCCGCAATACGGCGTCCAATGGCGGTGACTCGGTGAAAGCCTGCAGAAGCAGCTCAATACCCTTTGCGGGCACCAGCCGGGCGAGAAAGCCGATGCGAAGAGGCGCCGACGCGGAACGCTTGCCCGCAAGGCCGGGATCGGCCGACTGAAACGCGGTCGGAATGAGTGCAGTCGTCACGCCCGTGAAGTACCCCGCGCGCAGATGTTCATTGAGCACGCTGCGGCTAAGGGCGACCACCGTGTCGATCCTCGTCGACGCACCGCGGTGCGGCAGGCGAAATAGGCGCGTCCAAGGGCTCAGCAGCGGATGCTCGTATGACGGGTTGCTGGGCGCGAGAAGGTACAGATCGTTGAGTACGTGTACGACCGGCAGGCCGAGCAGGAGCGAGGCATCCCAGGCGGAAATGGAAAAGCCGGCGAGGTTCTGCGTGCACACGACATCGGGCCGCGTGCGCTCGATCACTTCCGCGACCACTCGACGCGCGGCGTGATTGTAGACGTCCTGGGCGTGCCACAACAACCTGCCCAATACGGGTTGCCGGTTTGAAGCATTTGGCCAATAGCGATTCGGGATGCCGACACGGAAGATTTTCAGGCCCTGGTCGTATTGCTCGCGCAGCGGTCCGCCCGACGCCGTGCACAGGACCGTTATGGTGTGCCCGCGTTCGCGCAGTCCGTGGGCCAGATTGCGCAGTGCGACTTCCGCGCCGCCGATGTTGTCGGGGTCAAAGAAGGTGCTGACGAAGAGGATTTTCATGGCGCGGCGGGTGCCGGATCTGAAGCCAGGATAAAGCGCGGGTCGGGTCCCAATTTGTCCCCTTCACCCGCGTGAACGGCATCGCGCAGGAGCGCGAATCGCGTACGACGCGGTTCCCGGCGCGACAGGAGCCACCATGCCATGAAATAGATCGCGCGATTGAGGCGATACAGCCACCGATTTCTCGTGAGGCGATGCCAGTCGAACCACGCCTCGTTGCGCGCACCGTAATAGGCGCGCGCGCTGTCCGGTTCATCGAGCCAAGCGCGCAGCGAACCGTGTCCTTCGAGCCATGACGGAAGGAGATCGTCGATCAATGCCTCGCGCACGACAAAGAGCTTGCCACCGCGGCGCACGATCCGGTCGGAGTATTCGGTGTCGTCTGCGTAGAGCACAAAACGCGGATCGGGCAGGCCGACACGCGCGATGAGCGCCTTCGGCAGAAGCAGACCCCCATAAGGTGCGAGGGAAACGGCGTGGAATTGCGGCGGCGTGGACGGTTGCGCCCGTCGGCGCCGACAAAGGCGCTGCATGAATATGCGCACGTGAAAACCAAGGAAGCTCGACGCTGCGCGGGCGCCGTCGCGAAGTAGCGGTCCGTGGATATGAGCACGATAGCCACATACGGCAATCGCAGTGGGGTCACCGTCCCGCGACAGCACTGCGTGTGCCGCCAACAGCCGCTCGAGCGTGGCGGCAGCGGGTAGATTGTCGTCGTCGAGCAACCACACCCAATCCGCGCCCCAATCGATCGCCACCTCGATGCCGGCGGCGTAGGCGGGGGCCGATCCAGCGTTGGTAGGGAGACTGTACAGGATGATTTTTTTGTCCAATCCCTCGATTTGCCGCGCAAGACTTGGCTTGACACCGTTTGCCACGATCACCCAACGCGCGACACGCGCGTTCGGAAGCACGCATTTCGAAACGGTTTGGAGCGAGGCGAAGCGATCACCGTAGGTGACGGTAACGGCAACGACAACGGGCTCACTCATTGATGGGTCAAACTGGACTCGGCGATGCCACCGGCTTGCGTCCGACGCCGAGAAGTCGCGGCGGAGCCTCCAGCACGCGGGTGGCGAGCACCTGGGTGTCCTGCAGGAGCACCTCTCGCAGAGCCTGCTCGGAAAAGCGGAAATAGTCGCCGGGATAGTCATGCACGAGCAGGGTCGCCGTGCCCGCGCCGAAGCCTTGCACGGCCACGGCAAGCGGCGCCGCGAAACCTGGCAAGTTGCCCACGCGCCCCGCCAGGCGGCGCAGCCAGCTGCGCTCGCGGGTGTAGCCGGGCACGCCGATAAGCAGCAGGCCGCCGGGCTTCAAGACGCGCCGCATTTCGGCAAGCGTGAGCCAAAACCTTGGATCGTGTTCGAGTGTCGCGTTGGATACGACCACGTCGAAGTGGCCATCGGCAAATCGGCTCAAATCATTGCCGTTGCCACGCAGGATAAAACCGGAAGGGACTGCGGCTTCATAAGCGATATTGATGCCAATGCGCGAGTCGCAGTTGCGCAGCGAGGGCAGGTTAAGCAGCGTGTCGGGAGTCGACGTAGCGCCGATTTCGAGCGCGTTTCCAGTGGCCCCGAACTGGCGGCACAGGGCATCGAACTCGGCAAACAGCCTCGGCGTCATCGCTCAAGGTTCACGCACATAGCCCAGCGCTATCAACAGCGGGCGTGCCAACCGCTCGGCCCTCCACCGCTGCCATGGGAGGTGATGGCGAAATTTGCCGATCGCGCTTTGCGCGACATCCGAGCGCAAGGTCGCTATCGCAGTCATATCGTTTGGCGCGTCGATAAACGAGAGAATGCGCAGAGCTTCGGCGTCGAAGCGCAAACACAGGTCCTCGTACCGCGTCTCCATATAGCGCTCCCGCAACATGGAGCCGAATTGTCGACCGACGGTGACGCTGTTAATCCAATGCTGGATGTTGTATGGCAGGGGATCGACGCGATAAGCGAGCTTGCTCATTCGGCCGAACCATAGTCCGCGCCAATAGCGCATACCGGCCGCATTCGTATAGATTTTTTGCCAAAAGGCGTTAAATGGCGGGACGTGATTGCTGAACGCGATGTCGCGACCGTCGCGTATCAAGTGCAGGTAGCGGGCTTGCGGAAAGAGATAATCGACCAGCGGCAAGATATAGCCTGTCTCCGACAGCTTCCAGCCCCAGCGCTGGGTTTCCGTCCCATCCAGATGTCGCCGAATGGCGCGGGTGATCAACGAACAAAGTTCAGCATCCGGGCTTTCGCCGCTGCGCCAAAGCCGGTTGAAATCGGGGTAGTAATGCTCCACGACATATTCAACCAGTTCAAGGATATCCTCCGAGTCGCCGGACTCATTTTGGTGTGCACCCATGTATATACCGGTCGTGCGCACAAGCCTGGCAAGCAGTCTGCTGCCCGAATGCGATTTGTTGAAAATCACGACTGGCGGCGGCAACTTGCTTGTCCATTCACGCACCGCCGACAGCGAGGTTGGCGAGACCGAAGAATTTCCCTGGGGGTCGCGAGGCGTCGTCATGCAAGAATTTTGGAGCTTCGGCGCAGGAACGAACACATGGGGTGCGCTGAGCGACCCCATGTGGGGCGAAAAGGCCACGTTGGTCGATTATAGCTCCCGCGGCGCGTAAGACTCGCAGCGGCCTATGTCCGGCTACGTCGCGGCGGCGCTGTGGCGGCCAGATTCCGCCGGGCGCCGGCGCTCGCCGATTGAACTTGGTCCGTTTTGCGCCGTCGGACTCACCTATCTACCGCTGAGGCCGACGCCAGGAATCGTTCGATTTGAACATGAATGGACGGGCAAGGCCAATCACCAGGCGGTGACCTGTTACCAGCTGTGACATGGACCGTGTGATAGCGGTCACCGACTTTTCTTTGAACTCGAAACGTCTTATGCTGATTGGTGCGTATTGCCTGCTGAATCCCCGATGAGCGCCGGCGGTTGTGCAACCGCTGGACGGCCCGCACCCGAGAACCCATTGCGAGGAATTATCCATGCCCGACCCCACGACTTTCGACCTACGGCGGCGTGAGTTGCTTGTAGCCAGCGGCGCGCTGGCTGTTGCGGCGACGCTGCGACCGTGGCGTGCCATTGCGCAGACGACCGCGGGCACCAAATCGCGCATCGGCGTCATCGGATCGGGCCACATCGGCGGAACGATTGGCGGGCTGTGGGTGAAGGCCGGCCACCCGGTGATGTTTTCCTCGCGCCATCCGGAAGAACTCAAAGACCTGGTGGCCGGGCTCGGTCCGCTCGCCCGCGCCGGCACCGTGGCGGAGGCGATCGCATTCGGTGACATACTCTTTGTCGCCGTACCCTATGGCGCAATGCCTCAGCTTGGCCAGGACTATGGCAGCGCGCTGAAGGGCAAGATCGTACTCGATGCCGGCAACGCGGTTGCCACCCGCGATGGTGCCATCGCCGACGAGGTGGAGCACGACGGCATTGGCGTCGTCTCGCAGAAGTACCTGCCAGGCACGCACCTGGTGCGCGCCTTCAATGCGGCCCCGTACACGGTGTTCGCACGCGAGGCGAACCGCCCCGATCCGAAGCTCGCGATCCCAATCGCGGGCGACGATCCGGAAGCCGTGCAGGTGGCCGCGGCGCTGGTGCGCGATGCCGGTTTCGAGCCGGTGGTCGTGGGCAAGCTTGCCGACGCACGTCGGTTTCAGCGTGGCTCACCCGTTTACCTCCAAACGATGACCGCAGCCGAACTGAAGCAGAAGCTGTCGCTCGCACCGTGAGTTCGCTCCGGCGCTGGTTATGGCTGGCCGTGCCGGCCACGCCCGAGGAGCGCGCGGCGGCGTTGTGGTCCTTCGCCTATTTCTTCACGCTCCTGGCAGGCTACTACGTGCTGCGTCCGCTGCGCGACCAGATGGGCATCGCGGGGGGTACCAAGGCCCTGCCCTGGCTGTTTACCGCGACCTTCGTGACGCTTCTCGTGGCGCAGCCGCTCTACGGCGCGCTGGTGGCGAGACTGCCGCGGGCTCGATTCATTCCCATCGTTTATCATTTCTTTGCTGCCAATCTGGCGCTGTTCTGGCTGCTGTTGACCTTCGACTTCGAGACGGTCATCGTCGCCCGTGTCTTTTTCGTTTGGGTCAGCGTATTCAATCTGTTTGCGGTGGCCGTGTTCTGGTCTTTCATGGCCGACCTCTTTACCAGCGAGCAGGGCAAGCGCCTATTCGGCTTTATAGGCGCCGGCGGCACGGCGGGCGCGCTGCTTGGCCCCGTTATCACTATCGGCCTTTCCGTGCCCCTCGGCCCTACCAACCTGTTGATCGCCGCGATCGTGTTTTTGGAACTGGCGGTGTTCTGCGTCTACCGCCTCGAGCGCAGGGCCGACGCCGGACAAGGTCCACATCCTGGTGAGCGGCGCGTCGGCGGCGGTGCCTTCGCGGCGTTTCTTGAGCTGTTACGCTCTCCCTATTTGCTCGGCGTCGGCGTTTGGGTCAGCCTGCTGTCGTTCGGCGCGACGATCCTCTATCTTGCGCAGGCCAATATCGTGGCCGCAACCGTTCATGGCCCCGGCGAGCAGACGCGCCTGTTCGCGAGCATGGACCTTGTGGTCGGCCTGCTCACGTTGGGGACGCAAGTCTTTGCCACCGGGCAGCTGCTGAAGCGATTCGGCACCGGCGTTGCGGCCGCTGCGTTGCCGGCGGTATACGTGGCCGGCTTCGCGGCACTGGCGCTCTCGCCGGGCCTTGCCGTCGTGGTCGCGCTGCAGGTGGTGCAGCGCTGGATGAACTTTGCGATCGCCAATCCGGCGCGCCAGGTGTTCTTCACCGTCGTTGCGCGCGCCGAGAAGTACAAGGCAAAGAACCTGATTGACGTCGTGATCTACCGCGGCTCCGACGCGCTCTACAGCTGGGTCTTTGATGCCTTGCAGGGGCTTGGTCTCAAACTCGGGGCGATCGCGCTGTGTGCGCTGCCGGTCGTGGGTGGATGGCTGCTGCTGTCGACGACGTTAGGGCGGGTGCAGGAACGCCGCGCCGCGCAGCTCGCCGCGGCGGTTGCACAGGGGGACTGACGATGAGCCGCATTACTCGCCGCGAGTTTATGGCTGTCGCTGCAGGGGTTCTGGCAGGGACTGCCGTGGGCCAGGGCAACGAAACGCCGCTCGTTAGTCGCCCGATTCCGAGTACAGGCGAGCGCTTGCCCGCGGTCGGCCTCGGCACGGCCAGCGTATTCGACCGAGACGATGCGTCAACGCAGCGCGCTGCGGCCGAGGTCATCCAGACGCTCGTTGGCGCGGGCGGACGGCTGATCGACACGGCTTCATCCTACGGCGAGGCGGAAACTGTGGTCGGAAACGTCATCGCGGGCGCCGGCTTGCGCGACAAGATCTTCATCGCCACCAAGCTTGAGGAACCTAACGCGGCCGAGCTCAAACGCTCGCTGACACGGCTCAAAACCACGAAAGTCGACCTGTTGCAGCTGCACAACGTTCGTGATCGGAGCCAGTCGCTGGCGCAATTCAAGGCTTGGAAAGCGCAAGGCGTGTGCCGCTACATCGGCATCACGTCCACTTTTCATGGCGATTTTGGCGCGATCGAAAGCGTGCTTGAACGCGAAAAGCCGGATTTTGTGCAGATCGACTATTCACTCGACGACCGCGAAGCGGAAAAGCGCATCCTGCCACTGGCAGCCACGGTCAAGGCAGGCGTGCTGACGGCCCTGCCATTCGGTCGTGGCCGTCTGTTTCGCACGACTCGCGGCAAGGAAATTCCGGACTGGGCGCGGGAATTTGCGGGCAGCTGGGCGCAGTTCTTTCTCAAGTACCTGCTCGCCGACGACCGGGTGACGGCCGTCATCCCCGGCACATCCAATGCGGATCACATGGCAGACAATCTTGGCGCCATGCGCGGCCGCCTGCCTGATGCGGATCAGCGCAAGCGGATGGTTGCTTTTATCGACAGCCTGTAACTAAGGCTGTCGGTCAGAGCGCCGCGGCATCTGAGGTTTGCACTCGCGCCCAATCGCGAATCGCCAGACTTCGGCGATGTCGACCAATCGTACTGGCGCGTCGGCTATAAGCGGCCGCGCGACCCGGCGCACGAGCGCTTGTTGCTGCGGACGTCCTTCGAGGTACTCGACTGGCGACTGGCCATCGACGCGCGCGAGAAGCAGGGCGGGTAGCAAGGACGCAGCGCGCGCTTCGAGCCGATCGCGCGGCTCGAAGCGCGCGCTGTCGAAATAGGCGGCGACGAAGGCTGCAAAGGCGTCGTGGAGCGCGTCGGCACGGGCTGGTTGCACGAGGCCTTTCAGCAACAGGTGGTTAAGGCAGAAGGCGACATCGAAGGCGGGGTCCCCGTACCAGGCGCATTCGGCATCAAGCAGCACCGGACCCTCCGGGCCGAGCAGGATGTTCTTGGGACTGACGTCGCCGTGCACGAGGGCCAGCCGTGTGCTACCCGTGCGCAGCGCCAACGCCCGCAGCTGGCTGGCGATCTCCGGGTGCCGTCCGGCGGTGACGAGCAGATAAGGCTCGAGTCTCAGCGCATGGAAGTTGTGCAGAGTATCGAAGCGCTGCGCCAGATCGGCCCGGTGCGCGCTTGCGTCGTGCAGCCGGGCGAGCACCGCAGCGACCTGCGCGGCGAAGCTGGGCTCGACAACGCCGCGAAGCAGCTGCTCCTTCCATACCGGATGCGCCCCGGGCGCGAGATAGCTCATCACGAACAGGCCTTCCGCCGGATCATGGGCCAACGGCTGCGGTACCGCCTGCGGGAGGTTTTCGGCGGCGAAACGCAGCCACGCCCACTCGTAGGCATTGCGCGAGACAGGTGCTTCCCAGGCTATCCCGACCTTGAGCTTGGGGAGCGCCCGCTTGACGCACAGGCTGCGACCCGGCAGGTCGACGCGCCAGATCTCAGACGACACCCCCCCGGGCAGCGGGAACCACTGCATCGCTTCGCCGGGTGCGGCGAGTCCGTGACGCTGCAGAACGTGGCCCAGGCCGGGGTCATGGGCATCCATCGCGTCCCCTTAGGGCTGGCCGGCGAGTGCGCCAATGCCTGCGAATGCGGCGCCGCTTAGCTCCTCGATGCGCAGCAACTGGTTGTACTTGGCGACCGTGCTCGAGGTGCGCAGCGAGCCGATCTTGATTTGACCGGCGGCTGAGCCGACCGCGATGTCGGCCATGAAGGCGTCCTCGGTCTCACCAGACCGCGCCGAGACAATGGTCGCATAGCCCACGGCCTTGGCCTGCGCGATGACCTCAAGTGTTCCGCTGAGCGTGCCATTCTGGTTGGCCTTGATCAACACGCCGTTCGCAATACCTTCGCGTACACCACGCGCGAGCCGCTGCGGGTTAGTCGCGAAAAGATCGTCACCCACCACCTGCGCTCTGCCACCAAGCCGCGCGGTAAGTTCCTTCCAGCCGGCCCAGTCTTCCTCATCGAGTCCATCCTCGATCGAGACCACCGGAAATTCGAGCAGCCAATTCTCCATCATCGCGATCATCTCGTTGCGTTTGCAGGTCCGACCCTCTCGCCCGAGCCGGTAGCCGCCGTTAGGCTGCCTGAGGGAGCTGGCCGCGACGTCGATGGCAATCGCGATGTCCTCGCCCGGGCGCAGGCCGGCGCGCTCGATGGAGGCAATCATCATCTCCAGCGCAAACCGGCTTGTCGCCAATCCGGGACCCAGGCCGCCCTCATCGGCAAGCAGTGTGGGCAGGCCGCGCGCGCGCGCAACCTCGGTCGCGGCCGAGCGGACGCGAGCAAGAAGGTGAATGGCTTCGCCTATCGAATCCGCACGCAGGGGCAGCGCGAGGAAGTCCTGCAGGTCCATGCCTTGTCCCGCGTGCTTGCCGCCGCTCAGGATATTGGTCATGGGCAGCGGCAGCGTCGGTCGTGCCACCTGCGAGAGCTCCGCGATGCGTTCGTAGAGCGCTTGGCCGTGAGCGCTGGCTGCCGCGCGACAGACCGCGAGCGAGACACCCAAGGTGGCGTTGGCGCCAAGGCGACTCAGTTGCGGCGTGCCGTCCAATGCGCGCAACCGAGCGTCGATCAAGCCCTGCGCGCTTGCTTCGACGCCGCGCAGCGAGTCGGCAATCTCGCCGTTTACGTTGGCGACCGCCTTCAGCACGCCCAGTCCGCCATAGCGCGCCGGATCACCGTCGCGCAGTTCGTGGGCTTCCGCTGCACCGGTCGAAGCGCCCGAAGGGACACTGGCCCGGCCGAAGCTGCCGTCGGCGAGATGCACGTCAACCTCGACAGTCGGACGGCCGCGCGAATCGAGGATCTGTCGCGCGTGAAGGGAGTGGATGCGTGTATCCATCACGCCGGACGCGCCGCTGTTCGGCCCTCAGGCGCCATGAGAGGCACGCGAATCGCTTGGCGCCTCGGCGTGTTCGGTCAACCCGTAATCACGAATCACGTGCGCGACTCGCAGGCGGTAATCGGCGAACATGACCTGCCGCCCCACGCTCTGAATCCGCCGGTGAGGTTCCAAATTGCGCCATTCCCGGATCGCGTCCTCGTCACGCCAGTAGGAAAGGGAGACAATCTTTCCCGGGGTGGTAAGGCTCTCGAAACGCTCGATCGAGATGAACCCATCGATTCGGGTAAGCAGCGGTCGCAATGCGGTGGCGGCGTCAAGGTACGCGCCATGCTGACCCGGGCGCGGTTGTACTTCAAAGATCACCGCGATCATGCGGCCTCCTGTTGGCTCGCGGCAATGTGCAAGGTGCCGTCGACTCCTTCCAGGAAACTGCGCTCCTCGCGCAGGATGAAGCGATTGGACCGGGCGAACTCGAAGTTCGAACGCCCTTCCGGGTCCGATTTAAGCCGGGCGCGGTACGCTTCATATGTCGCCAGGCTATCGAATGCGATCACACCCCACGCCACGTAATTCGTCCCTTCGTGCGGCAGGAAATATCCGATCAGGTTGCCGCCACAACGTGGGATTATGCGCGCCCATGTCCTGGCATATTGCTCGAAGGCACTGCGCTGGAACGGATCGATCTCGTAGCGGATGAAGCAGGTTACGGTCATGGTGGACTTCTCCCGAAGCGGTTGGCTGTTGATAACGCGCGCATCGTTGCTTGCAGCCGAAGGTGAGAAACGGCCGCAGGGAATCTGCCGGCGCGAAGACATTCCGGAAGCGGTTCACTCGTCGCAGCCCGGCCGTGGGAAGGACAGACTCCTGCTACTACCATATCAGGCCATGCTACCATGATGGTTCGATCTGTATCGAACCATGGAAGACGACCCGAACATCGTGCGCGTCGCGGCGCTCATCGGCGACCGCGCGCGGGCTGGCATTCTGACCGCGCTGATGGCGGGCGAGGCCCTGACCGCCACCGAGCTTGCCGAGGCGGCGGCGGTGACCAAGCAGACGATCAGTTCGCATCTCGCGAAACTGCTTGGAGCGCGCCTGATCGCGGTCGAAAATCAGGGGCGGCATCGGTACTTTCGCCTCGCCGACCGCGACGTGGCGCAGCTTCTCGAGAACCTCATGGGCGTCGCGTTCCGTTCCGGCTCGATGCGCATTCGCCCGAGCCCTCGTGAGCCTGCTCTGCGCAAGGCGCGCGTATGCTATGACCATCTTGCAGGAGAACTGGGTGTGCTCGTATTTGACGGCCTGCAGCGCCAGCGCTTGCTGCGCTTCGTCGGATGCGATCTGCAGCTCACCGAGCAAGGCAAGCGATTCTGCCGGGATATCGGGCTCGATACGCAGGCTTTGGCGCAGGGTCGCCGCACGCTCTGCCGCGCATGTCTCGATTGGAGTGCCCGGCGCCATCATCTCGCGGGTGCGCTGGGCGCGGCGCTGCTAACCCGTTGTTTCGAGCACGGCTGGGCGCAACGCGCCAAAGGATCGCGGGTCGTCAGCTTTACCCCGGCGGGGGAGAGGTCATTGCGGGAACAATTTAGCCTGGGATGAGACAACAGATTTGGGTGCCCCGCTTGGCATGCGAACGGGCGGCAGTGCGAACTGCCTTCGTCCAACGGACTTTGAGAACACGCGCTTGCAGTTCGTAACCTGCACGCACGAGCTCCACGCGCGCGCGACCCTCGACATATTGAACGAGGCCATCGTCAATTCGACCGCGCTCTATGACTACCATCCGCGTCCTCCCGAGAGCATGGCTGCCTGGTACCGGGCCAAGGAGGTCGGCCATTATCCGGTCATCGGTGCCATTGCGGAGGATGGTCGCCTCATGGGCTTCGCCACCTATGGCTCGTTCCGGGCATGGCCCGCCTACAAGTATTCAGTTGAGCATTCGGTCTACGTTCACAAGGATCATCGCGGAAAGGGCATCGGATTTGCGCTTATGCGGCGGTTGATCGACGCGGCAATAAAACAGCAGTATCACGTGCTAATCGGCGGCATCGATCGCGCGAATCGCGGCAGCATCGCGTTTCACGAGCGACTCGGATTCTCCCACGCGGGCACGATCCAACATGCCGGATTCAAGTTCGGGCGCTGGCTGGACCTGGCGTTCTACCAGCTGATTCTCGAGACGCCCGATGCGCCGGTGGACGGCTAGCCCGACTGCGCAGCTTCGCCGTTTCCAAACCGCGGCATCGTGGCCATGACTCCCTTCGATCACTTGTGCGCTGCGCTGTCCGCGATCCCGGGGTCGACACGACGCGGTCGCGATTTGGCTCGGGCCATAGGCTGGCGTGGCGAATCGCCGGCCGGGAGTTTGCGCATTTGCACTCGGAGACCCGGGTCGACCTGCGCCTTCCGCGTGCCATTCAGTCACGCCTCCATACCGACCCGCGTGCGCATTTTCGCGCCGGCGCCTCGCAATGGCTGGAATGGGAGTTTCGCTGCGAACGCGATGTCGACGACTTGCTCCTTCTTGCGCGAGAAGCGGCGGCGGCGGTCCGGGCACGAGGCAAGTGAAACCCTGCTGCAGAGCGGATATCCGGCGCGCACTCGCCGGACGGTTCAGGCCGGAACCTGGCCGAGTACCGTGCAACGGCGCACGACGCGACGTTGCGTGGATGGATCATACGGTGTCGCGCGATGCATCAGGCAGCGGTTGTCCCATACGATCAATTGCCCAGGATGCCAGCGATGCTCATAGGTAAGATCCGGATGAATGGCCAGCGCGTTGAGCTCTTCGATGAGCGCTCGCCCCTCCGCGTAGGGCATGCCGACGATATATTCCGCATGGTCGCCCAGATACAGACAGCGGCGCCCCGTGTCCGGATGCGTACGCACGACAGGGTGGTCAACCGGCGGGGTTTCAAGCCGTTGCGTGTCGGTCATCGGATCTTCGCCGTGACGGCGTGTGCGCGAAAAGTCCAGGTTATGCACCGCACGCAGGTTGGCGATGCGCGCTTTCCAGGCGCCGTCGAGGCGCTCATAGGCCCCATACATATCGCAGAAATGCGTCTCGCCACCGCTCTCGGCGACGACTTCGCCATAGATGATCGTCGCCTGACCGGTCACTCGGCGCCAGGAACCGTCGGTGTGCCATTCGAGCGTGCCCTTGTCCGGGTGTCGACCGCTAGGATTCCCGTTCTCATCGAGGTTCGAGAGTCGATATAGTTCCGGGTAACCGTCGGCGTGATACTGGTTCATCACGTGAATCTGGACTTCTCCAAACTGGCGCGCGAACTGTACCTGGCGATCGGGAGGCAGCTCCTGCGGCGGGAAGACCAGCACTTGGTAATGCAGCCATGCGCGGTAAATGGCGCGGAACAGTTCTTCGGAGACGCCCTCCGCCAGGCGCACGCCGACGATCTCGGCGCCGAGATGCTCTGTCAGCGGCCGTACAGCAAAGGGCAGTCGAAGGTCAACGGCGGCGTTCATGCTGGGCGATGGAAGGATGTTTGCATCCGTAGAGCTGCTTCAGATCGGCGCCAGGGCTTACCGGTGCGCATCATTGATCAAACCGCCGCCGTTGACAAGCCTGCCCTTCGCGTCTCCTGCGACGGCCCCACGCACGAGCCGCTGGCGATCCAGTCCGCCTCACGTCGCCACGATCCGATCGCGCTTAGCGTTCATTCAATGCTAGCATCGCGGCGGACGAAAGCGGGGCGCTTGCGAACGTGAATGCACTCGACTTCAATGGCCGCACTGCGGTGATTACCGGCGGTGCGGCGGGCATTGGCCTGGCGGTTGCGCGGCGGCTTGTGGCCAGCGGCGGCCGGGTCAGTCTGTGGGACCGCGACGCGGCCGCTCTCGAAAAGGCGCAAGCCGCGCTCGCCCACGACACCGAGACGCGAATCGTTGACGTCGCGGAACCCGCTGCCGTCGACAGCGCCGCGCGAGCGACTGCGAAGGCGCTAGGGAGCATCGTTGCGCTCATCTGTTCGGCCGGCATCACGGGCCCCAATACGACCACCTGGGATTACCCGGTCGATGCCTGGCGACAGGTGATGAGAGTCAACGTCGACGGCGTGTTCCTGTGCAACCGCGCCATCGTGCCGATCATGGCCCAGCGCGATTATGGCCGCATCGTCAACATCGCCTCGGTGGCGGGGAAAGAGGGCAACCCGAACGCGAGCGCGTACAGCGCTTCCAAGGCGGCAGTGATCGGCTTGACCAAGTCGCTGGGCAAGGAGCTCGCCAAGACCGGCATTCGTGTCAACTGCGTCACGCCGGCCGCGGTCAGGACGGCCATATTCGATCAGATGACGCCAGCGCATATCGACTTCATGCTGGCAAAGATCCCCATCGGGCGATTCGGCGAGGTGGAAGAAATCGCCGCGCTGGTTGCCTGGCTGTGCACCGAGGAATGTTCGTTTTCGACCGGCGCGACCTTCGATCTTTCGGGCGGCCGAGCGACCTACTGATCTGCGAGCAGGATGTCCCCGCCGCGCCTTCGTATCGTCCGTTAGCGCCGTGCCGTCCATCGAGCCTCGATCTCCTGCGCACAATATCTCGTCGCTGCTTCTGCGCAGCGCGCGACGCTTCCCGGCGCTTCCGGCGATCGCCATCGGCGGCGCCGTGCAGCACCGTTATGGCGCGCTCGCAGCGCGGGTGACACGCCTTGCGGGCGCGTTTGTCGACGCCGGACTTCGTGCCGGCGATCGCGTGGCGCTGGTGTCGAGCAACTGCGGGGAATATGTCGAGGCGCTATTCGCGTGCTGGCACGCTGGCCTGTGCGCAGTGCCCGTCAACGGCAAGCTGCATCCGCTCGAGCTCGGCTACGTGCTGCAGCATTCCGGTGCGCGCTGGGCGTTCGTCGATGGTGGCTGGGCCGTGGCGCTCGGCGCGATGGCAAGCGAGTGCCCCGCGCTGCAACGCGTCGTCGAATTCGGCGGCGATGACTATGCGCGTCTTTTCACGGCGACCCCTTGCGACGCACCGAAGGCGGTCGCATCCACCGACGCGGCTTGGCTGTTTTACACCAGCGGCACGACCGGCCGCCCGAAGGGTGCCGTGCTCACGCACGGCAATCTTTTGGCTATGAGCCTTTGCTTTCTGGCTGACGTCGAAACGGTCTCTCCCGGTGACGTGCTGCTGCATGCCGCGCCGCTGTCCCACGGCTCGGGGCTGTATGTCTTGCCGCATGTCCTCAATGCCGCGGTCAACGTTGTGCCGGAGTCACGCGCATTCGATCCGGCCGAGATGGTCGCGCTGCTCAGGCGCTGGCCAAGGACCTGTTTTTTTGCCGCACCAACCATGGTCAAGCGGCTCGTTGCACATCCGGCCCTGCACGAGACATCGCTCGAGCACCTGAAGAGCATTGTCTTTGGAGGCGCACCGATGTACGTCGAGGACTGCAGAGCGGCGTTTGCGAGACTTGGACCGCGTCTTGCACAGATTTATGGCCAGGGCGAATCGCCGATGACCATCACCGCCATGTCACGCGCGGTGCTCTCCGATGCGATAGCGCGCGATGATATCGCGCGCTTGAGTTCGGTCGGCGTTGCGCAGACCGGTATTGAGATCCGCCTCGTCGATCATCAAAACATGGAATTGCCCTTGGGCGAGAGCGGCGAGGTGTGCGTTCGCGGGCCCACCGTGATGCAGGGCTACTGGGCCGATCCGGCGTCAACCGCGACCGCACTGGTCGCCGGGTGGCTGCATACGGGCGACATCGGCAGCCTCGATGGCGACGGTTTCCTCGTGCTCAGGGACCGCGCGAAGGACCTGATCATCAGCGGGGGTAGCAACATCTACCCGCGCGAAATCGAGGAAGTGCTGCAAAAGCACGGCATGGTGGTCGAGGTGGCGGTGGTGGGACGCCAGCATGCGGACTGGGGCGAAGAGGTCGTCGCCTGCGTGGTCGCTCGTCCGGGGATGGATCCGTCGACCCTCGAGAGGGAGCTCGACGCGCTGTGCCTGGAGCATATCGCACGCTTCAAGCGGCCCAAGGCGTACGTGTTCGTCGTCGAGTTGCCAAAAAACAACACGGGCAAAGTGCTGAAGACGGTGCTGCGGGAACGGGTCGCGAAGGCTTTGCAGGGCCGATAGTTAGCGGCGCTTAAGCGGCAGCGATATCGTTGCCGCGACCACGGCAGCGGCGGCTGCGCAGGCGAATACGGCCCAGAGGCCCACGGCCTCGAGAAGTTGCCCGCCGACGGCCATCCCGGCGCCTACCCCGCTGACAATGCACGTCGACATCCAGGTGAACGCTTCGGTGGCATAGCGCGCTGGCGTGTACTGGGTGACGAGCAGCGAGAGGGCCGTGAGTGCGGGTGCAATCATGAGTCCGGCGATGAGGGCAAGCGGGGCGAGAGCCCAGGTGGACGCGGCCATCGCATGCGCGGCGTACGGAATCGCCAGCAGCAACAGCAGCCGCGGCAATTGGCGTTCGAGCGGCAGCTTGAAACGCGTGCCGCCATAGGCGATGCCGCCGAGCGCGCTGCCGATCGAGCAGATCGCGAGCAACGCGCCGCCCAGCGCGGGCATCCCCGCCCGTGCGGCGAAGCCGGGATAGCCCACCTCGAGCATGCCGAACGAGAAGGTGAGCGCGGTGCTCGTGGCATATACGATGAGGAGCCGGGAGTCCGTCAGCGGGCCGAGCAGATGGTGCGCTTCCGCGGGGGAACGTTTCCAGTAACGCGGCGCGCCGCAGGCGAAAAACAGGGGTGCAGCGCTCGCGGCCACGAGCCAGGTGATGCCGAATGCCAGCGCCGGCGTTCCGAACAGCAGCACCAGCCCGACGAGCGCGGGTCCGAGGGTAAAATTGATCTCGATTAGGACCGAATCGACCGCGTAGGCCGTGCGCCGCTCATCCGGCTGCTCGAACCGATGCCGCCACAAGGTGCGCATCAGCACCGAGATCGGCGGCGAGAAAGCGCCCGCGATTACCGCCAGCGGAGCGATTGCCGCGAGCGACAGATGCAGTGGCGCGGCGAACAGCAGCAATCCCAGCGCAATGGGCTGGACCGTTCCGGTGACGATCAGGACCCCGCGAGGTCCGTAGCGGTCCGCCAGGCGCCCCTCGACCGGTGCGCTTGCCGCCATGGCGACAAAATAGGTTCCGACGATGCCGCCTGCGACCGCGAACGACCCCGACAGCTCGCGCAAGTGCATCAACAGCGCCAGCGACATCATCCCGACTGGCATGCGCGCGACGAGCGCCGTGCCGAGCAGGCGCGAAGCGCCGGGCAGGCGAAAGAATGTCGCGTAATGCGTCAGGAGTCCGCGCATGGCTTCCGATTTGAGGTTGGCGGCTTATGCGCATCATTCGGCAGCCGCATTGCGCTTCCGAAATACGAGGCTCAGGTTATTCGCCGGCATGGCAACGGTGTCGGCGAGGGTGAATTCTGTGTCGCTTCCCAGCGCCGCGAGAGCTTCGACGTCACGTAGTCCCCACTGGGGATCGCGCGCGCGAAGATCGGCGTCGAATCGCGCATTGCTCGGTGACGTATGCCCGCCTCCGCGGCGAAAGGGGCCGTATAGATACAGGAGGCTCCCGTGCGCGAGAACCTGTCGCGCGCCTTCGAACAGCGCCTGCGCTGCCGCCCACGGCGCGATGTGCACCATGTTAATGCACACAATGGCGTCTGCGGCGGTAATCGGCCACGGCGCCCGCAGCACGTCTAAAGCGATCGGTGCATGGACGTTTTCAAGGTGCTCGAAGGCAGTCCACAGCGCGATCGAACGCCGGAGGGCAGGGTCGGGATCACTAGGCTGCCAGGAAAGATGCGGCAGGGATTTGGCGAAATGTGCGACGTGTTGGCCGGTTCCGCTGGCGATTTCCAGCACCAGCCCCCCGGGCGGAAGTTCGCGTCCGATTACCTCGAGTATCGGCGCTTGGTTGCGATCCGCGGCCGCGGCAAACAACCGGCCGTCGGGCAGCTCTTCGCCAAATTGCCAGCCACGCACAGCGCTACCGCATCAATTCAGACATCATCGAGGGGCATGTTGAGGTCCCGAACCCGGACCAGATTACCGGCACGACTCTCATATTCGCCCGAGAGGATCACGTCCTCGCTGTCAATGCGAAGCTCTTCCACAAGTTCGGTCAGTCGATCGATATCACCGCGTGAGCCGATCGCCGCGCAGCGCAGAAGACGCGCCTCAACCGCGTCATCCCGCTCGTCGACTGCGTCTTCGAGCAGGCCGATCGCCGTGGCTCGGTCTATCTCCCGGAAGTGCCGGTTGATCCACGCTACGACGTCATCGGGAACGGGCATGAATTCAGATTCCTGGGGCCGGTTCGCGCGGCGCAGCGCTGTCCATCGCAAAGTCCGCGGCGATCGGTTTGACGGGAGGATAAATGGTGCTTACG
>Ga0074045_10001763_pt1 | contig 20592 bp, 19 predicted proteins | sample BogForMeECP23OM2_FD_94442 | JGI IMG/M metagenome (GOLD analysis project Ga0074045, IMG submission 94442) | Bog forest soil microbial communities from Calvert Island, British Columbia, Canada - Bog Forest MetaG ECP23OM2 | ecosystem: Environmental > Terrestrial > Soil > Wetlands ...
CTGATGTAAACAAAAAATCCCTGCCATTTCCCATAGCTCACCTCCGCTTTTATATTAAGAGCGCACCGCTCTCAAAATCTGGAATGTCTATAATATCATCTCACCTATCCACAATACAACGGCTTACCGGGCACTCTTAATAAGCTCCTCGGCAATTTGCACAGCATTTAATGCAGCCCCCTTTCTCAGGTTGTCCGAAACAATCCACATATTGATTCCGTTTTCGATAGATTCGTCCTCCCTGATCCTGCCGACAAATACGTCGTCCTGGCCCGCTATTTCAACGGGAATAGGGTACACATTCTTTTCCGGGGCATCAAACAGTGTAATACCGGGGGCCTTTGAAAGGAGTTCGCGGACCTTCTGAGGGGTGATTTTTATTTTAGTCTCTATGTTCAGCGATTCGGAATGTCCCCTGAAAACAGGCACCCGGACCGTTGTAGCCGTCAGTTTTATCGAATCGTCGCCCATAATCTTTTGGGTCTCGTGGACCATCTTCATTTCTTCCTTGGTATAACCATTTTCAAGGAATTTATCTATATGAGGCAGCACATTGAATGCTATCTGGTGCGGATAGACGTTACAGTGCAACTCCCTGAAACTGAGCATATCCGTTGTCTGCTGGAGGAGTTCATCCATGGCTTTTTTGCCAGTCCCGGAGACCGCCTGAAAGGTGGTCACCACCACCCTCTTTATTTTTGCCGCGTCATGGAGGGGCTTCAACGCCACTACCATTTGAATCGTAGAGCAGTTGGGATTCGCAATAATCCCCTTATGCCATTTAAGGTCCTGGGCGTTGACCTCAGGCACCACAAGAGGAACCGCAGGGTCCATCCTCCATTGACTGGAATTGTCCACGACAATACATCCTGATCGCGCTGCGATGGGCGCCCATATTTTCGAACGCTCGGCGCCGGCAGAGAAAAGAGCGATATCGATCCCCCCGAATGAATTGTCGCTGAGGGTCTCGACAGTAATATCCTCCCCGTTGAATTCGAGCGTCTTCCCTTCAGATATTTCCGAAGCAAACAGCCTCAGCTTCTCCACCGGAAATTTCCGCTCTTCAAGCACCGAAATCATCTCGTTGCCTACCGCACCAGTTGCGCCCACCACCGCTACGACATATTTACCTTTTTTCTTTAACATCTTCACGCTCCGTATTAATTCCCGTTCACATGTTTAGCTACTAAATCGCCCACCTCGGTTGTGGAATATCCCATATTCCCGGCAGCCTGGCTCTTCATTTTCTGCATCACTGCCACCATAGCTGTTTCAATCGAGTGCGCAGCCGCTGCTTCGCCGAGGGTATCGATCAACATCATCGCAGCTCCGATTGCCGCCATCGGGTTGATCACGTTCCGGCCTGCATACTTCGGAGCGCTGCCACCCATCGGCTCAAACATTGAAACACCCTCAGGGTTGATGTTCCCGCCTGCGGCTACTCCCAGCCCGCCCTGTATCATGGCGCCAAGGTCGGTAATGATATCGCCGAAAAGATTTTCAGTGACAACCACGTCGAACCATTCGGGGTTTTTCACGAACCACATATTAGCGGCATCGACATGATTGTAGTCGCGCTTGAGTTCAGGGTATTGCTTCGAACCCATCTCTTCAAAAGAGCGGTACCAGAGATCACCGCAATGAGTAAGCACGTTCCGCTTGTGGACGAGCGTAATAGGTTTTCCAGAATACTTGGGGTCCTTCGCGTTGCGCATCTTCTTAAGTTCGAATGCATACTTCAGGCAGCGGTCCACCGTGCGACGGTCATACACCATCAATTGAGTGGCAATCTCATCCGGGGTACCAATGCGCGTCACTCCTCCATGTCCAGTGTAGATGCCGCCCGAGTTCTCGCGAACAACTACAAAATCGATGTGCTCCGGCCCCTTGTCCTTCAGCGGTGTCTCCACGTTGGGATAAAGCTTTACCGGACGGAGATTAATGTACTGATCGAGAGCAAAGCGTATCTTGAGGAGAATCCCTGTTTCGAGAATACCGGGTTTCACCTCGGGGTGGCCGACGGCGCCGAGAAAAATAGCGTCGAACTTCCTGAACTCATCGAGCGCACTATCGGGGAGTGTCTCGCCGGTCTTCAAATAGCGTGAGCCGCCAAAGTCGTATTCCGTAAACTCGATTTTGAACCCGAACTTTGCCGAAGCAGTGCGGAGTACCTTTAGCCCCTCAGCCACCACTTCAGGGCCTGTCCCATCCCCTGGTATTACAGCTATGCTGTAGATCTTGCTCATCCCGCCGCTCCTTTCATCCGCCTCTTGGTCCATTCAACCAACCCTCCGGCGCCTATCAACTCCTGCATAAACTGCGGAATCGGATTAGCGGTATATTGTTCGCCGGTAGCGAGATTCTTAATAATTCCCTTATCTGCATCGATTTCTATTATTTCACCTTCCCTGATTTTCTCCGAGGCCTCTTCAGACTCAAAGATCGGGAGCCCTATATTGAAGGAGTTGCGGTAGAATATCCGCGCAAAGCTCCTTGCAATAACTGCCCGGATTCCTGCAGCCTTGATAGCAATGGGCGCATGCTCCCGCGATGAACCGCAACCGAAGTTTTTGCCGGCAACAATGATGTCACCAGCTTGCATTTTGACAGGAAAGTCCTTATCAGCATCCTCCATAACATGGCGTGCAAGCTCGCCGGGATCGGATGTATTAAGATATCTGGCCGGGATAATCGCATCGGTATCTATATCGTTCCCAAACCTCCAGACCTTTCCTTTAACTAACATGGTAAACCTCCCTAATCAATTGCTTTTTCAAAACTTATTGTAATAAACTTAATACTTCAGTTCATAAATAAGGTGTCGCACCGAGAGCGTCGATGCGCAACGCTGGCGAGGCGCAGGACTGAGGAGTACCGGCCCGTACGGCGAAGGAGTGCAACGAAGCTGGAGCTGATGCAGCGGCGCCCGAATGCAACCGTATTTATGAATTGAAGTACTTGATATTATACCGTGACTTTCAATAATTTTCTATGAAAAAAGTAATCCTCCTGCTGGGGCCCACAGGCGTCGGCAAAACAGCAGTGTCCCTCCTCCTGGCGGAAGCCTTGAATTCCGAAATCATAAGCGCCGATTCCATGCAGATTTACAAACATATGGATATAGGGACGGCCAAACCATCGACTGAGGAACGACTGCTGATAAAGCACCATATGATCGATGTGGCCGAACCATGGGAATCGTTCAGCACAGGAGCATATGTCAGCCATACCAGACCCATAATCGATACGCTCCATGAAAAAAAACGCGTCCCCATCATCGTCGGCGGCACTGGCTTATATATAAAGGCCATGACACGCGGCATATTCAGCGGCCCGTCAACTGACTGGGGAACAAGAAACGAACTGCTCCATAAGGAGGCTGCCGATACCGGCTCACTTTACACACGTTTGAAAAGCATGGATCCCGTTGCAGCAGAAAAGATAATGCCCGCCGACACGCGGAGAATCGTCAGAGCACTAGAAGTATGCCTGAAAAGCGGGCGGAAACTGTCGGAACTGCGTGAGGAGTTAACTAAACCTTTTCCGTATTCGTTCATCAAAATAGGACTTACCAGAAACCGAAAAGACCTCTATGAGTTGATTGAGAGACGCGTTGACGACATGATAGCGCGAGGACTCGTGGATGAGGTCAGGAAAGTTATCGAGTTAATAAGAACCTCGGATGTACTGAGACACGGAGACGTGTCATCTTTTTCCTCTATGCAGGCTATCGGCTATAAGGAAATGGCAATGCATCTGAATGGCGAACTGGGCCTTGATGAGGTAATCAATCTTATCAAGCAAAGCTCCCGCAACTATGCCAAACGGCAATTCACATGGTTCAGGAAAGAGGAAGGCATCGAGTGGGTGGATGTGACAGGTGTACTTGATCCTTATGATATTTTTCAAAAAATAAAAGAAACGATACCATTCCTCACGGCTTCTCTTTTATTGTGAGATCTTTTGAAAAATCAGGGCAGCGCTGTCCTGCTTTCATCGAAAACTTTTTCTGGCAGTTGGCCCTCCAGGCGCAAATTACACAAAGCTCTTTCTTGTCACTCATTTTATTTTGTACCTCTAAACTATTTTTACCAGTACCCGTCTGTGTCTCGGTCCATCAAACTCGCAAAAATAAATAGACTGCCATGTGCCCAGCAGAAGTTTGCCTTCATCAATTAAAACAATTTGCGCGGCCCCAACCAGCGTTGATTTTATATGGGCGGCAGAGTTCCCCTCCATATGATGGTAATCTCCCTCAAAAGGGAGCAGCCGGTTCAAAGTGGCAATGATATCTCTCTTGACAGCCGGGTCAGCACCTTCATTAATGGTAACACCGGCAGTTGTATGTGGAACATATATATGGCACACCCCCTGCTGAACACCAGATTCCTTTATAAGCGCCCTGATATCTTCCGTGATATCAATAAATTCTGTTTTAGACTTGCTTTTGACATTCAGTGCTTTAGACATCGCACAGTTCCTCCCTGAGACGCCGGACCGTTTTATTTAATACAGGATGCCATTTATCAGGCGCTATTTCAGAAAGCGGAAGAAGTACAAACTCCCTATGCTGAAGCAACGGATGAGGAATACAGAGGTCCTTTTCAGTAATAATCCTATCGTCATAAAAAAGGATGTCAAGATCAATACAGCGAGGCCCCCAGCGCTCCGCCTCCTGCCTTCCCATTTTCTTCTCGATCCATTTAAGGGTGGCCAATGCGCTTTCCGGACACAGGTCTGTTTCAGCAATTACCGCCATATTTATAAACAGGGGCTGTTTTTTCATTCCCCACGGCTCGGTCTCATAAAGTGAAGATTCTTTTGTTACCACAATTCCGCTTTCGTTCATCAGCTTTACAGCATTCATGCAATGGGCCCTTCTGTCCCCAATATTCGAGCCGATTCCGATATACACAGTAGTCATAATAACGTTCATGCGTACAGCGTCATAACATACTAAGGCATAGACGTTTGTTTCTTGCCTTTAGCGCCATAACGCTGAGCGCTGTATGCTATAACGCGTTTTTTATCCTATCTATTGCCTCTTCAATTCTTTCTACTGACTGGGTAAGGGCCAAACGTATATACCCCTCTCCGGGCGCGCCAAAGCCGACTCCAGGCGTCACAAGCACCCCTGTTTTTTCTAGTAGATGCGCTGCAAAAGCAGTAGAATTAAAACCGGAAGGGACCTTAGTCCAGATGTAAAAGGTCGCTTCTGGTCTTTTAAGCTGGAACCCCAGTCCAGTGAGGCCGGCAAAAAGTATGTCCCTGCGTTCCTGGTAGGTATGCCTGATCCATGACAATATATTTTCGCTTGTTTTAAGCGCTACAGCTCCAGCCTCCTGGATTGCCTGAAAGACACCCGAATCAAGGTTCGCCTTGATTTTCCCAAGCCCGGCTATAACATCCCTTTTCCCAACAGCAAACCCAATTCTCCAGCCTGTCATGTTGTACGTTTTCGAGAGAGAGTGGAATTCTATGCCTACCTCCCTGGCTCCATCCAGCTCGAGGAAGCTCAGAGGCCTTTTACCGTCATAATATATTTCAGAATATGCGGCATCATGACAGATTATAATATTATTTTTTTCTGCAAACGAAATCGCCATCTCAAAAAAATCTCTCCCGCCGATCGCAGCAGTTGGATTATTGGGGTAATTCAGGAACATTAGCTTCGCGCGCTTGCAAACCGAATCGGGAATTACGCCGAGATCCGGAAGGAAATCGTTTTCCTCCCTAAGCGGCATCATGTACGGCTCCCCCCCGGCAAAGGCCGTTCCAACCGGGTAGACTGGATAGCCGGGTGATGGCACAAGCGCCACATCGCCGGGATTGATAAAAGCCAGGGGGATGTGACCGATTCCTTCCTTGGAACCGATGAGCGATATAACCTCATCCTTCATATCAAGATCCACACTAAACCGCTTCCGGTACCAGTCTGCGACTGCCTCCCTGAATAACAGCATTCCTTCATAAGAAGGATAACGGTGGTGCTCGGGATTATCGAGCGCATTTTTCATTGCATCGATTATATGTCCGGGTGTGGGGATGTCGGGGTCTCCAATGCTGAGATCTATTAGATCAACACCTCTTGATACGGCCTCCTGTTTCATCCTGTCAATTGAGGCAAAAAGGTACGGGGGCATGTTCTTGACACGGTCTGCAAGCTGGACTTTAATCATTAATTATTCCTCGTTATGTTTTATCGGGGACAAATGAACAAAGTTAAGAAGAAGGGCTTGATAGCCTGGCTTTGGTGCTCATTTCGCCGGCTTAGCCGGGTCCATACCTTTTTTACCGGTCTTTGCCGTCTTAATCTCTATAGAGCGGGCAATTTTCTTCCCTGCGATCTCAGCATATTTCAGCGTCACCTTGTCGCCCACTTTAATATCAGAAAGATTTTTCTTTTCCTTGTTTACCTTCACCGTTGTTTTGTCATCCGCAGTAATAACCACTTCAGCCTTTTTCCCTTTTACCGTCAAGGTCTTGACCGCTACATCGATGGTAACAACCTCTCCTGTAATCTGTTTAACTATTACCTTATCAGCTGCACCGGCGCTGCCTATCATGAAAACAGCAGCAAGGAAGCAAATTACAGGCAAAAGCAGCTTTTTCATCATGCCTCCACATTAAATTGAGTTACTTATAAGAAGGGCAGGTGTTGGTCAAACCGTGAACACCTGCCCTTCGTGATATGAAAGAGATTACTATTTCGCCGGAGTTTCGTCTTTCTTCTCTTCTGCCTTTGGTGCTGCCTTCTTGACCTTCTTAGCTTTCTTCTTCTTTGCAGGAGTCTTCTTCTCCATCTTCTCAGCGGCAGGCTTCTCTGTTGCCGGTGCTGTAGTGTCAGTTGCAAAAGCTACTGTGGTCATTCCTAATGCAAAAAGAACTGCTATTACTAATGACATGAATTTCTTCATTGTGATTCACCTCCTTTTTTTCTCCAATTTTTGATGCTTTACAGATTAAGAAGCAATAAATGTACCAACCATACCGAAAAGGCCTCCGCCCATACCTTCACAGTTATGCTTAAATCTTTGAATGTTGAATGCTAACTGTTGAATTAATGAAAAAATCCATAATTTATCATTCAAAATTCAACATTCACAACATTTATTGTGTGTCTCTCTTTACGAGGAGAAGGGAAACTCAAGGCCAAATATTGCTACAGATTATTTCCTTTTTCAGGTGATATATCCTCATTAGAGGATATATCCTGGATGCCAAACTTCTCAAGCCTGTACCAAAAAGTCTTATAAGTCATACCGAGCAGCCGTGCCGCCTTCGCTGCTACATTGTTCGATTTAAGCATAGCTTTTTTAATAAGTTCTTTTTCAAGCTCTTCAAAGTTAATTCCATCGTCAGGCAATTCAAAGTTTATGGCGCCCTTTTCTAAGGTAAGCCGTAACTCGTCCCGTATGTCATTGATATTTATTGTTTCTCCATCACCCATTAGTACTGACCGCTCAATGACGAATTCAAGCTGTCTGATATTGCCTGGCCAAGGGTAATCCATTAGCGCCTTCATGGCCCCATCGCTCACTCCTCTTACCTTTTTCCCGAATTCCTTATTATATTTATCAATAAAAAAGCTTGCTAGAGCGGTGATGTCCTCCTTCCGTTCTCTCAACGGAGGAAGCTCAACAGTCACAACCTTCAGCCGGTAGTAGAGATCATCCCTGAATTTTCCCTTTCCGACTTCTTTCTCCAGGTTCTTGTTGGTAGCCGCTATTATCCTGATATCAACCTTAATGCTGTCCTTTCCTCCAAGTCTCCTGATTTCCTTGTCCTGCAGGACCCTCAAAATCTTTGTTTGGGTCAGCAGCGGCAAGTCTCCTATTTCATCAAGGAAGAGAGTGCCCCGGTCGCTTGCCTCGAAAAGCCCCTGCTTGCGATTGACGGCGCCTGTAAAAGCACCCGGCTCATAACCGAATAATTCGCTTTCTATAAGGTTCTCAGGGATAGCCGCACAATTAATTGCGGTAAAAGGGCTTGTCCTTCTTGTGCTGTTATAATGTATTGCCTTTGCAATAAGTTCCTTTCCTGTCCCGCTTTCTCCATATATCAAGACCGTGACCGCTGTAGGCGTGACCTTTTTAGCTATTTCAATGACCTCTCTCATTTTTTTGGAGCTGCCCACAATGCCTTCCATTTTAAATTTGCCGAAAAGCGCATCTTGCAGTCTGAGATTATCCTTGAGCAGTTGCATCCTTTCCATAGCTTTCTTGATGGTAAGGATTATTACTTCTTTATCAAGAGGTTTTGTGAGGTAATCAAAAGCGCCCTTTTTGATTGCTTCAACAGCAGATGAGATAGTGCCGAAAGCCGTCATAATAATTACCGCCGGTTTGGTACAATCTTCAGGTAATGCCTCCAGAAGTTGAACCCCGCTCATGCCTCCCATCTTCAGGTCGGTTATCACCACATCCGGGCCAAGTGTTTTTATATGCTCAAGTCCCTCCTCAGCAGATGATGCAGTGAACGTCTCGTATCCCTCATCATCAAGGATGGTTTTTATTATTTCACGCTGACGCTGCTCGTCATCTATAACCACTATGGAAGCCATGCACCCTCACTTGTTCTTATATTATTCATTTACCTTACAGAGGGCAATAGGAGAGTAAGACTTACTGCACTTCCCTCTCCAACTACGCTGCTCAAATCAACTTTGCCCCCATGTTCTTCCATAACCCTTCTGGTCATCGGCAGGCCCAGTCCAAGCCCATCTTGTTTCGTCGAAAAGAACGGCTCAAATATCTTTTCTAAATCCTCCGGCCTGACGCCTTTCCCGTTATCGCTGATAGTCAGGACAAAAGTATCATTTACAATCTCTTCTTTAATTCTGAGAACACCTGCCTTGTTCGACGACCCCATCGCGTGAAACGCATTGGTAATGACATTCAGAATGCAGGATTTAAAAAGATCCGGATCCACGTAAAGCTCCGCGTCCAAAGAGTTGTCCCTGATAATGGTTATGCGATCAGCTTCCGCTTTTGCCCAGATCAGGGCGAGCACATCTTCCAGCAGCATCGTAAAACTCAAATATTCTTTTTTCAGCTTGAACGGTCTGCTGTAGTCAAGAAAATTGCTCACCAGCTTATTGAGCCTGCCTATCTCCTGCTTTATCCCGCTGATAAGATGCTCAAACCTCTCCTTCTCTTCCGCGAGGCCGGGTTTGTATTTCTCCCCCAGATGGTCGACGCCAAGATTGATAAAGTTGAGGGGATTTCTTATTTCGTGGGCCATGCTTCTTGAGAGCTGCCCCAATCCTGAGAGATGTTCAGCCTCACGCAGGCGCTCCTCAAGGGTACGGGTTTCCCTCAGCTTGGCAACCATGAAGTTGAAGGTATCGGAGAGCTGGCCGATTTCATCGTTGCTCTGAACAGGTATGCTCTGGTTAAGATCACCGGCAGCAACCCTCATCGAGGCATCAACCACTCTCTGGATAGGGCGCGTATACCGCTTGGAAAAAACCACTATCATAATTGTACCGATTCCAAAAACAAATATTGTCGCAATAATTCTCTTAATCGTGTTCGCTCTCAGGATGTCGGAGAAATCGTCCCTGTTGACTCTCAGGTGGATATAGCCGTATTGTGTATCGCCTGCAATGACCGGCACTATAACGTTATAGGTATGTCCTTCATCCGCCGAAACCGGCTCGCCCAGTTCAGCCTTTATAATAAGCTCCTTTTTCCTGTGAGTCATGGCCTGCCCTATTTTCGATGGATTAGTGCTGGCAACTATTTCATGCGCATTACTGATAATTGATATTTCCTTGACCCCTTTAGCATTCAGGCTCGTGAGATATTTGGACAGCCGGGCCTCGTCGGTGGAGCCCGAGCCCGTCACTTCCTCCACTCCGATCTGTATCGCTTTGGTAAGCTCTGTAGTCTGGCGCTCTACTTCACGGAAAAGGTCCTTCTCTGACTGAGAATAAAAAAACATGAGCATGCCGATCATAATAAAACTCAGGAGGAGCATCATCAGGCTAAGCTTCTTGTTCAGCGAGAACTTAAACGAATTGCCCTGAAACATACTTAATAATAACATACACGTACTGCGTTCGGCGTACTGCGTTAAAGGGTAAAACGAATAAACGCAGTACTCGGAACGCAGTATGCAGTACGTGCATCAAGCTTGAATTTATTTGAAATTGATTCTACTATAACTTACAAATGCTTATAGAAAACACTTCTGTAATACTCAAAAAGATGAGTCATGCCGCGACCTGCGCCGGCAGAAGCCCTGATGGGGTAAAACTAATTGCTGTTACAAAAACAGTGGGAATTGCAAAAATAAAAGAAGCCGTGGACATAGGCCTCAGGATCTTCGGAGAAAACAGGGTCCAGGAAGCTCAGGAGAAGATCCCAGGCTTGAAATCTAAAATTTCAGATTCACGGATTGAATGGCATCTTATCGGACACCTTCAGAAGAATAAGGCAAAATATGCGGTGCGTCTGTTCGACCTTATCCATACCATTAATTCTGTCGAGCTTGCAGAAGAGACAAACAGGCAGGCAGAAAAAATTGGTAAGATACAGAAGGTGCTTGTGCAGGTAAAATTATCCGGAGAGGAGACAAAGCACGGGGTATCCGAAGAGGAGTTGGTCCCTCTGCTCAAAAGAGTAAAAGAGCTGAACAATTTACAGCTTAAAGGATTAATGACCATACCCCCTTTTTTCGAAGACCCTGAAAATACAAGGCCGTATTTCAGGCGGTTAAGGGAACTCAGCGACAAGGCTGAAGAGGCAGGTTACGATCTGACAGAGCTTTCTATGGGCATGTCCGGCGATTTTGAAGTGGCAATAGAGGAAGGGGCGACAATGGTGAGAATAGGAACAGCGTTATTCGGAGAAAGGAGCACTTGATGATCGGCTTTATCGGCGGCGGTAAAATGGCGGAGGCATTGATAAAAGGCATTACCTCGAAGGGAGGAAAAAACATTTTCGTATCTGAGCCTTTAAAGGAGAGGAGACTCTATCTCGAATCCTCTTACGGTATAAAAGCCTCAGCGTCCAACAAAGAAGTTGCTGAGGCCTGCAGGGTCATAATCCTGGCAGTAAAGCCTCAGAATATGGCGGCAGTGCTTGATGAGATTGCGGCCTCTATAACTGGAGACAAAACTGTGGTGTCCATAGCCGCAGGAATAACGCTCGCTTTTCTCCGGGAAAAACTGAAGACGGGAAAGCTTGTCAGGGTCATGCCCAACACCCCTGCGCTTGTTCAGGAGGGCATGTCCGTCCTGTCTCTGTGCGAATGCTTCTCCGAGCAGGATATCACTGCTGTGCGGGATATTTTTATGTCTGTCGGCAAAGTGCTTACCCTTCCTGAAAAATATATGAATGCGGTCACCGCACTTTCGGGCAGCGGGCCCGCCTTCATTGCATTATTTACTGAGGCGCTGGCCGCGGCCGGCCACCAGATGGGACTGGCGAGGGAGCACGCCTCCGAACTTGCGCTTCAGACACTTACCGGTACTGCCAGGCTTCTCGAAACAGGGATGCAGCCCGAAAAACTCCGGGAAATGGTGACCTCACCCGGCGGGACGACTGCTGCAGGACTTAAGGCCTTTGAAGAGAAGGGGCTTAAAGACATCGTTGCAGCTGCATTGCAGGCGGCTCTTAAGAGAGCAGAAGAATTAGGCGGCGGGAATCAGGTAAAATAGTCAGGTACCAAACCATTTACTCAACAATTCTTAGTAGGAGGGCACATGTTTGTTATTGGAGACCTGGTTGTGGCTACAGCCAACATCCTCGATTATATCCTGGGTATTTATAAATGGATACTTTTAATTACAGTGCTTTTGAGCTGGGTCAATCCCGATCCTTATAATCCAGTTGTACGCTTTCTTCATTCAGTAACTGAGCCGGTGCTCAGACCGATACGCAGAATGTTAGGATTTACATTCGGCCCCTTGGATATTTCTCCTATCATAGTATTTTTATTTATCATGTTTATACAGAGCTTCTTAATCAGAACATTGGTAAAATTAGGGTATAAATTAGGAGGTGGCTAAAATGAGACTTACACCGCTCGACATTCAGCAAAAACAGTTTCCGATGCGCTTCAGGGGTTTTGACGTCGACGAAGTCTATTCCTTTCTCGAATTGGTAAGGGAGGAACTGGAAGAACTCTTACGGGAAAACGGATCGCTGAAAGAACAGCTGGCCAGGGCAGACGAGCAACTGCAGGAGTTCAGGCACATGGAATCAACTCTGAGGGAGACGCTGATGACAGCCCAGCAAATGGTTGAAGACTACAAGACAAATGCGCGCAAAGAAGCTGAGCTGATCCTGAAGGAGGCTGAACTCAAAGCCGACACCATGACAAAGAACGCCCAGGAAAAGGTAGTAAAAATACATGAGGACATCGTCGATCTCAAAGGTATCAGACGCCACTTCAAGGAAGAAATCAAGCGGCTTATCGACAGCCATATGAAAATGCTCGAATTCGACAAGGAAAGAGAAGGAGAAGGATCGAGTGAAATTTAGTGCGCTCAAGGGCGTACAGGATATTATGCCTCCCGATATTTTTATCTGGCAGCGTATCGAAGCTTCAGCAAAAAAAATCTTTCACAATTACGGCTTCCAGGAAATAAGACTTCCCATAATTGAGTCTACCGATATTTTCATACGGAGCATCGGTGAGACCTCGGACATAGTAGGTAAGGAGATGTATACCTTCCCCGACAAGGCCAACCGCAGTGTCACTCTAAGACCGGAGGGAACGGCGCCCGCGGTAAGGTGTTATGTGGAGCACAATCTTAATACCCTGCCCTCTCCGCAAAAGTTCTTCTATACAGGGCCGATGTTCAGATACGAGCGGCCGCAAAAGGGGAGATTCAGGCAGTTCTACCAGATTGGTGTCGAGGCCTTCGGTTCGGCAGAGCCATCGCAGGATGCTGAAATCATCGTGATGCTCAAAAAATTTCTTGAGCAAATCGGCATCAGGGAACTCAATTTTGAGATTAACTCAATTGGAGATGAGGCGTGCAGGCCAAGTTACAGAAATGCCCTGCTTGCGTTCTTCGGCGGTAGAATCAAAGAATTTTGCCCCGATTGCCAAAACCGCTACCTTGCAAATCCCTTACGAATTCTCGACTGCAAAGTAGAACGCTGCGTAGAACTGCGTCAGGGCGCTCCTGCCATGACCGATTATTTGTGTAATGATTGCAGGAAACACTTCGATGAACTCCTCCTCATGCTTCAGATAATGAATGTCCGCTATACCATAAACCCTAATCTGGTGCGCGGCCTGGATTACTATACAAGGACAGCCTTTGAAGTCACCAGCGAGCATCTGGGAGCGCAAAAGGCGGTTGCAGCAGGGGGCAGATATGATGGGCTTGTAAAGGAATTCGGCGGTCCCGACACGCCGGCAATAGGTTTTGCCATCGGCATGGAAAGGCTCTCTGCACTGCTGAAAGAAACCTCCGAAGAACAGTTGCCGGGGCCAAAGGCCTTCATTGCCACTCTCGGCAAACAGGCGGAAATAGAAGGCTTCAGAATTGCCGAGGCGCTGCGGACGGAGGGACACCACGTTGAGCAAAATTATGGAGGCGCCTCACTCAAAAGCCAGTTGCGCAAGGCGGACAGGATCGGCGCCGAATTTGCCATTATTATAGGCGACAATGAACTGAAGGCCGGAGAAGTTCAGTGGAAGAATCTGAGAAAGGGCGGGCAGGGCAGTGTTGAAATCAATAACATACCGTCCATCCTGTCCTAACCAACACTATCAAGCGTTCTCACCCGTAGTTTGACGCCCAATTCATCAGCGAGCACCCTGCACTTATCAATGTCGACTCCCTCTGCTGCTACCACCGTTGCCTGGACATCGGGTATGCTGAGCTTTGCCTCCCTGATGAAATTAATCACTTCCTGAAAAGCGTTATCAAAACCAGGCTTGCAAAGCAGCCGGTAGGTCTTTTCATCCTGCGCATCAAGACTTACCGAGACTGCATCCACAAGTCCCCGCAGTTCCGGCAGGATATTTCTTTTGTGAATGAGATTTCCGTGGCCGTTAGTATTTATCCGCACCTGTCCACCCTGCTGTTTCACCCATACAGCAACAGATTTAACAGCATCCAGCCTGAGCAGCGGCTCCCCATACCCGCAAAAAACAATCTCCTTGTACCGCAAAGGATCGCCAATAGCGCCCATCAACTCCTCAACAGAAGGTTCATGGGCAAGCCGCAGATTGTGCCCTTTCACAAAGTCGGTCGTGAAGCGGACGCAAAAGACGCATTTGCTCGTGCATCTATTGGTAATATTCAAATACAGGCTGTCTCTGATCTTATAGGCAATTTGACCTGAGGGCAATTCGCCGATATGAAAAAGTCTTTTTGCATTGATTGTCGTAATCCTGTCCAAGTCCTCCAGAGATACGCACCTCAACTCTGCCAAAAAGCGCGCTGTATACACTACGAAGGCAGGTTCATTCCTCTTACCCCTGTGCGGCACGGGCGCAAGATAGGGGGCATCTGTTTCTACCAGCAGACATTCATCAGGGATTATTTTAGCTATCTCGCGGAGCTGCGATGCATTCTTGAATGTCACCGGCCCGGCAAATGAAATATAGAGGCCCATTGCAAGCGCCTTTTCCGCCATATCACGGTCTCCGGAAAAGCAATGCAGCACCCCCTGTTCGATTCCTGAATCTTTAAGAATACTGAGTGTGTCTTCCTTTGCCTCCCTGCTGTGAATGACCACAGGAAGACCGGTCTCCTTTGCAAAATCGAGCTGCTGCCTGAAAACAGCGCGTTGGATTTCCCTCGGAGAATAGTCATAATGATAGTCGAGCCCTATCTCGCCGATAGCCACAACTTTGTTGTAGGCAGACCAGATCTTTATATGATTAAAAACCTCCGGGGTAAAATCTTTAGCATCGTGGGGGTGCACTCCAACGACAGCAAAGATGTCGGCATACTCTTCTGCGAGAGCTACAGCGCCCTCGTTCCCTTCAAAATCGGAGCCAACGGCAAGAAGAGCTTCCAGTCCGGCTTCCCGGGCTCTTTTAATAACAGCATCCCTGTCGCCTTCAAAGGCGTCCATTTCAAGATGGCAGTGGGTATCGATCATAATTCTGCTCCGGCCTCTTATCTCAGCAGGCATTCAGCCGCTTTTGGAGAAACAGCAATCTTTTATGATAATTTAAGACTGCATTTTTCAGCAACTGCCGGAGACAGGCAAGCGTATGAGAGCGCGCGAGCCCGATAACTTGACGAGTGCATGAAACTTCCTGTATTTTAAATGTTCATCTTATCGTGGGCCGTTAGCTCAGTTGGTAGAGCAGCTGACTCTTAATCAGCGGGTCGCAGGTTCGAATCCTGCACGGCTCACCAAAGTAAAATCAAGGGTTTCAGGCAGTTAAATGCCTGCAACCCTTTTTTCTTGGGTTTCGGAAAATAGGGGGAAATGGCGGAAAATAGCCCCTTTTTGCACCCAAAATGCACCCAGCCCGTTACCGAATCGGTTACCATTTTGAGCGCTCCAGTAAACCATAGATTCACTGACCGTTTCCTCTTTGAGATTTTTTATGCGTACAGGTTATATAGTTCCGATAGTTGATCTTGATAAGACTGTGATAAGATGATAAATAGAAATACGACAGGAGATGATTGTTATGAGATCAACGGCTATCCAACTGGAAAGGGCAGAAGATGATGCGCTTGAGAGGATGGTAGAGGTAGGCCTTTTCCCATCCAAGGACGAGGCGGCACGTGCAGCAATCATCAAATATGCGGCAGACCTCGGCCTTATAAGCCCTGAAATACTATGGCAGAAAATCACAAAGCATAAGAGGAGGAAGGTTACACCCACGCAACTGATGAAAGATATAGACGCGGTCCGGAATGAAACGTAGGGTCTTTCTCGATACTAATATTTTTATCTACTACTCACCATGCCGTCTCAAAAGACGTATTCCAGAGCAAAGGATGTGAACTGAATATAGTTTCAATCCCTCCTATAACTGAGACCACATGGGACTGTCTGAATTTGTTTGTAGCACCCTGAAAACCCGCACCGCGGACATCTCGCCAGGGCTGTTGAATTCCGATTGTAACTGTGGCCATCAAGTGCCTGCACTAAGCCTTCTTAAGCTATCCCTGCCTCTGGTATAATGATAACGAAATAAAAAGGGAGTTCGTATATTATATTGTTATGCATAAAAGGATTGATTAGATGATTAACCGCAATGGCTGAAGCTACCCCCAATCCAATTTTTCAATTCATCAAAGAGGTTGCCATGTATTTCATGGACTTCCTCGAAACCGATTTTCACAAAAGACGCCTTCCCAAACGAAGCATCCAGTTTCACAGCAAGGACAACTTGCTGGTAGGTCTCAGCCTCAACAAATATTCCTCCTTCAATCGCCTCATGTGGGATACAATTATCAAGAATTTCGACAAGAGCAAGTTCAGTTCACTTCAAAAAGGCATACACAGAGCAGACATTCCCAAGAATCTTCTCGATGTCATAACCCTCCAGACCAAGAATATCTCCGAAGTCCAGATATCAGAGGTGCTCCACAAAATCGCCGATACTGTCCAGGAGGCTGGTACGCTCTTTCCAAAGGATTACGAACAGGCATCGAGCTATGCGGTCGATAAGGCATCTGTCATATTAAAAAAACATCTTGTGGTTCCGTTCGTCCAGAAGCTTGAACAGCCACTCGGAACGCTGAGTCTCGGGGATGAAAACATAACCTACCTGATGGAAGAAGAATTGACCGCAGTTCTCGGGCAGCTTATAGAAAGCGCCATATCTGAGACGCTCAAACATGTCATCGCAGGAGATGAGATTGATGCTAAGGATTCCATTTCAACAGTAATGCAAGCCGAAGACGTGAAGAGCGCCATCAATTCATTCTTTGAAAGCTTCCAGGTATTCGACGTTTATAATGAAGTTTACGAGATGTCGAGGAACAAGGCCATTCTCGATAAACAGGACTTCTATCTTTACTTCTGTGACATTACTTACAATAAGGCGAAGTATCCAATCTTCTATATCCCCTTCACGGTTGAGAGGTCCGGGGACGCGCTGGTCTTCGATTTCGATGCTCAGCTCTACATAAACAAAAAGGCTCTGGAATACATTGCACAGCGATACAACGAGGAAAGAGGCAAATTCGGTAGCCTCAAGACTATCGCGGAACGAATCATCTATCTTTCTCAGTATGGTAACGACCTGCCAAGCGCTCTACAGCCTATCATCGATGAACTGACAGATTTTTTTGAACTGGACTCAAAGGTCAACGTTGGCAGGGCAGCTCCACAGGTTGCTAAGGGATTTTTTACCAGAATTACGAACTCCTGCTACTTCGCGCTTTTCGACAAATCCGATGAGAGTTTGGTAAACGATTATGAAATGATCCTGCAACTTCTGGCACAGGGAGACAACGTCCTGGCCGCAGCATTCAACAGGCTGATCGACGATTTCATAAACAAGAACCCGGAAAGGTTCACCCTAGAGATAGAAGATGAATGGGACAGCAGGGAAGTTCCGGACAAGCTTGTCTTCAACAGCCCCATCCCGTTAAACAGCGAGCAACTCCAGATTATCTCAGCAGTTAGAAAAAAAGACTGTAGGTATATAACCGTGGAGGGTCCGCCCGGTACCGGGAAAAGTCATACCATTACGGCCATAGCGTTTAATGCGATCCTGGACAACCAGAATGTCCTGGTCCTGTCCGATAAGAAAGAGGCCTTGGACGTTGTTGAGGACAAGATAACCGAAGCAATGAATAAGGTGAGGATCGATAAGAATTTTCAGAACCCGATCCTTAGGCTTGGTAAGACAGGGAGCACGTACAGCCAGATTTTATCAAATGCCGCCATGAACGACATCAAGCTCCATCACAGGGCAGTGAAGAAGGACTACGAGAAGCTTGAGAGCAACATCGAGAAGATATCCAATACCCTCAAGGACGAACTTGAACACGAGATCGCCCGATCTGGAGATATCGATCTCCGCGAGGTCTATGAAATGATTGACCTCGATCAGAAATTCGAAGGGCAAAATCTGCTAATCGACATGTCAGAAGCCCTCAAAACCCCGGACGCTGCCGGCGATCTTGAGGAATTCAGAAAAATCTTCCTGAACCTGAAAGAGAGTCTCAATACGCCGTCAATAAGGGATCTCTTCAAATTGATTAGGCCCGATCCGACTGAGCCTGGAAGCATGAACAGTCTGAGTCAAGTCTCCCAATTGGCCAAGGAGATTATCGATAGCGTGCTATATCTCAAGGAAAGGTATGGTGTTAGCATCGATCTCGTTACGAGATTTGAGTCGTTTTCTGACGCCGAGATGGGTACCCTTTCATCTTTCGTCAGTGAGTATGAGAAGGTTTCTGGCATATGGGCTTCCCTATTCATGCGCGGTAAAATCCGGCAATTGGATAGCGACTTCAAACAGTCTTTTCCCTTCAATAAATTTGAGCAGCCGAGAAAAAGCCTTCGGGAGATCAAAGAGGTACAAGAGATCTTTCTTTTTTCATCATCCACGCTGAAAAAACAGATGACGGCACCATTACCGGCCAACTTTGATTTCTATCGCGTAGTCCATTTGACTTTGAAGGATGAAAATGTCCGGAACGCCCTTGAGGCAGTAGCAGGAATCCTCGACGACCTCAAATACATCGCGGATAGGCGCACTCATTATGAACTCACATTCAAAAAGATCGGTTTTGACCCAGCATCCTTTGAGACCTATTTTGATAACGGACTCACCAGAATTCCCGACAACGAGATTTACAGACTCCTGCGATATATAAGTCTTAAACAAAAAACGTCAAAGCAGTTCAATGCTCTTCCCGTGGTGAACTATGCAAACAGTAAAAAGGCCCTTGAAGAGCTTGTTACGGTTCAGATGACATACATCATGGATGGAAGAGTAATCGATTTCTTTGAAGGCAACAAGGCGGACGCTCAAGCCCTCAGGGAGGTCATAAAAAAGAAAGTGAAGTTTCCGCAGGACAAATTCCTGAAATTAAAAGAGGCGTTCCCCTGCATACTATCGGGAATCAGAGACTATGCCGAATACATACCTCTTGAGCCCGAAATGTTCGATCTACTGATTATCGATGAAGCTTCTCAGGTAAGCATAGCGCAGGCATTCCCGGCCCTGCTCAGGGCGAAGAAGGTATTGATTCTTGGCGACAGGAAGCAGTTTAGCAACGTAAAGGCTGCCCAAGCCAAATCAGAGACAAATACGGAGTATCTCAACAAGTTACGGGATACGTTCAAGAAAACCATCTCCGATTCAGCGGATAAACTTGTGAGGCTGGAGAACTTCGATATCAAGACATCGATTCTCGACTTCTTTGAATTCATCAGCAACTATAGCACGCAGTTAATGAAGTATTTCAGAGGATACAAGGAAATTATCTCTTACTCCAACAAGTACTTCTATCATGACACCCTGCAAGTCATGAAAATCAGAGGGAAATCGATTGACGAAGTTCTGGTCTTTTCCTTCGTTAACCATGATGGCAAGGTGGAACCCGTCCAAAACACTAATACCCTTGAGATAGATTTTATTATCAAGGAGCTGCGGACCCTCAAAGCCAATAGCTGCAAAAACAGCGTAGGGATAATCACTCCCCACACAAATCAGCAAAAACTCCTTATGGAGAAAATAAGCGCCCTCCCCGAGAAGGATTACTTCTTCGAAAATATGCGCCTTAAGATCATGACCTTCGATACATGCCAGGGCGAGGAAAGGGACATAATCTATTATTCAATGGTGGCCACAGAGACTGACGACAGGCTCTGGGGTGTGTTCATCAAAGACCTGAACAGCATAGACATTGAGGAGGACGGCAAGATCAGGGCGCAGAGGCTCAATGTCGGATTCAGCCGTGCCCGCGAACGTATGCATTTTGTCTTAAGCAAACCACTAAGCCAATTTACCGGATCGATCGGCGAAGCCCTCAGACATTATCGCCAGATACTTGAAGATGCAAAGCAGGAAAAACCAGTAACCGCTGTCGATCCGAAGTCAGCTATGGAGCCTTATGTTCTCCACTGGCTCTACCAGACCGATTTCTGGAATAAAAACAAGCAGAGGATCGACTTTTTCCCTCAATTCGAATTGGGTAAATACTTGAAGCAACTCGATAAAAGATACAACCATCCGGCATATAAGGTGGACTTCTTGCTTATATATTCTGACGAATCTGGGATGGAGCACAAGATAATTATCGAGTACGACGGTTTCCATGAGCACTTCAAGAATATTGAAGGGATCAATGAACTCAATTACTGGAGATATTATTCCGACGAAGATATTTACAGGGAGAAGGTACTGGAGAGCTACGGATACAAATTTCTGAGAATAAACCGCTTCAACGTTGGGCAAAATCCCATTCAGAGTCTGGATAAAAGAATCGCCTCATTGATAAAGCCGACAAAGGGCAATCATGAGATTGTGAATGACATTCACGAGACCATCGAGGGGATGTCGGACGGAGTGTTGTCTTCCGAATTAAAGCAGTTCAATTAGCCGCTTTTTAATCGCAATAAGCCGACCCATCTTTTTATCTAATCGTATTAAAATAACCGGATTAACAATTTAGGAAAGCACCCGAGGCAG
>Ga0074045_10001765_pt1 | contig 20568 bp, 15 predicted proteins | sample BogForMeECP23OM2_FD_94442 | JGI IMG/M metagenome (GOLD analysis project Ga0074045, IMG submission 94442) | Bog forest soil microbial communities from Calvert Island, British Columbia, Canada - Bog Forest MetaG ECP23OM2 | ecosystem: Environmental > Terrestrial > Soil > Wetlands ...
AGCAGACTGCGGATACCGCGAGCTCATGGGACGCTTTGTTTGAGGCGCGAAACAGGGCCGGTGTCGATCGCATCCAGTTTGCTTTGGCGGGGATGAATGCTCATATCAATCACGATCTGGCGTCGGCCCTGCTGCAGACCGATGATGAGTTGCATCTGACGCCGGCGCTGCAAAGCCCGGAGCACTCTCACGGCTGCCGGTTGGATTATCCAGAATAAGAAAGAGGTGAATCTGGCAGCAGGGGGCGTGACACCCCGCCCGTGATCTTTCGCCTTTGCCGGCTTGAAACAAAGGCCACGTTGCGACATCAGCGCGGCCTTTTCCTAGTTGTGTTGTTTGCGACCGCGGCAGTTACGCTGCTGCTTGTTGTTGATAGGCCGGGACGAACGACTCGGCTACGAAGGCTTCGAACTTCGTCGGCGTTGTGTTGGCCGCGGTACGAGGTTCCAGTGCGCGCATGTGTCCGGCGCTCAGGGCGCCCGCCATCTTCAGGATCAGGTCGGCAAAGTTATCAGACATTCCCATCTGAACCATGGCGGCTCGAATCTGATTGTCGGGCGCATGGATGTATCCGAGATCGGGTTTGCCTATGGCCTTGCCGATAATGGCGGCGGCTTCGGTGTAGTCGAGATCGCGCTGCCCTGCAGCTCTTGCGTCTGCTTGCCTTGGAATGCCAGCCGCAACAGGGCGTCCGCCACTGCTGCTCCTATGTCGCGGGTGGCGATCATGGGGAGCTTCAGATTCGGACTGACCGGTCCGATCACTTTGCCGAGCATGCGAATGGCACCCACTTGTGGCCTATCGCTGCCTTTCTGTCTGGAGTGATCCGCTTCCGACTGAAGACTATTCCGGAGCTCTTCCACATCTATCTTGGCAATATCCAGCGCATCTGCCAAAGGGTTAAAGTGTTTGGATAAAGTATCAGCTATCTGAAGTTGTTCCTGCAGATGTACTTCACAGTCTCGGAACAACATTGGTTGGCCATCGAGGCGCTCTGACATGGGCGCGTGCCCAGATGAAGGGGGAGGTTCGGGTTCGAATCCCGAGTGAGCCATCACCAATTGAAGATGCGACGAAAGTGGCTTCCATATCAGACAATGTTGGCGCCACTCGCGGCAGTGTTGGCCAAGACCGGCTTACCGAAGACCCCAGAGGCTGGTGCACAGCGCGAAAGACTCAAGCGTTGGTTCAGGTTTTCCATAGAGTTAAGAGGTAGAATAAAACTGCGTGGGCAAGGGGAATACGAAAGCAGTACTCGATGGTCAGTGGGGGTAGATTCCAATGCCGCTGGGGCTACCAAGAAACACCGAAGCGATCGCCCAAAAACATCAGTTTGTGGGCAGCAGAACCGCGGATTTTGTGACCTCGCAGATTCAGGTAGTTGCAAAGCCGACGGGGTAGGGGATTTTGGGCAGCTTTGACCGCTTGTATCGAGGTCAGCGCATTGAATGGCTGTTCAAATCGTCGGAAACATAGCTCATAGAAAGTCGGCTTGTGGTCAGGATCTCTCAACTTCGCAAACAGACTGAGTTACTCATCAAGCTGCGTTTGCAAAGGAAGCCGATCCAGCGCAGTGGAAGGGCTGCCGGTCAGGCAGCGCCGCTATAAAGGGCGAACACGGCCCAGTAATAGGGATCAGGATACTGGCGGCGCATGGCTTCGCGGCCGGACTGCAGCGCTTCGAGCTTGCTGCGACCCTGCTTGAGTTGCTGGTAGAAGGCGCGCATGAAAGGGAGCGTGGCTTCGGAGGGAAGTTCCCAGAGCGACAACACAACGCTCTCCGCACCGGCAAACTGGAACGCGCTCGCCAGGCTGGCTACGCCGTCGCCTTCGAGCACATCGCCTGCTCCGGTATCACAGGCTCCCAGAACGACAAGCTCGGAGTTGAGCTTGAGGTCCATGATTTCGGTCATCGTGAGCAGGCCGTTGTCGCCGAGCGGGTTACCCACCTGATTGAGCACAAGGAAGGGCTCGTTGACGCGTCCGGGTTCGCCGAGTGCAGCATGGGTGGCGAAATGCAGGTACCGGTAGGCGGCGAGATCGGTTTTCTGCACGGTCGTCTTGGCTGCGGAAGCTCCGATGAGTACGTCGGGTGGCCGAGGTTCGATGCCCAGGATGGTGGCCAGGGTCTCAACCTCGATTTGTGTCTCGGGAAGACGACGAAATGTGTGGCCGGTGGAAGAAGCAACTGAGGGTAGGGGCATGGAATCCTCAGCTTGATCTGTCCGGCGGGGCGCAGTTGCTTGCGGTGTAGATGGAGAGGCGACCATGCGGGGATCGGTGGGGGCGAATACGGGGTCGGCGAGGGCGAACAGTGGCTTAGGTGTGGGGGCGCGCGTAAATTCGCGGGTCCACGTGAGAACAGATGCCGATTGCGCGTAGATGATGGAATGACTGGCGGCGAGGAACCTTGGATCGCCAGTCTGGGTGGTGTTCAACGCTTCAAAGGGAAGCAGTGCCAGGAAACCATCGGGAATGATGACGAGGCGGCGGGGAAGCTGGTCATAGTGAGGAACAGTACCGAGCAGGCTTGAGAAGAGATCATAGGCCAGCGAGGAAGAAAAACGCTTGGCCACGATGAGATTGCGGAAAGCGCGGACCTTGGCCTGCATCTGCCGCAGAGACATGGACAGGCGATAGCACCTCAGACTGTGATCGCTGGATACCAGGAAAAGAAAGATGTCGTGCAGTCCGATGGCGTACTCGAGCAGCGCTTCGTCTTTTGCGACGGGTAGCTCGTCAACCGGGATGGTACCCGGCGTGAACACGCGCGCGTACAGAGGGTATTTCTTCTCGAGGTTGTCGAGATATATGCGGGCCTCGGTGCGGAATTTCACGAATTCCTCAGCTTCAGCGGACGTGGGCGGACTGCCAGAATGCGCTTCGCTGTATTTGCGGGCGAACTCCAGGACCTCGTCGGCCAGCCGTTTCTCCTGGTCAAGTAGGGATTGGGGAACTTGCTTGCGCAACTCCTCCATGCGGGAGACGGCGAGTTTTTCCGAGAGGCTGCGGCCTCGCGTGAGTTCGGCGAAGTGGAACGCAGCGTGGGTCGTATCGACTTCGTTCTCACCGATGGCGGCTTTCACCGGCAGCCCAGAGATCGACAGCGAAGCGAAGGCCTCTACCATGCCGCGATACGGGCGAACACGCCCGCCGAAGCTTCCGGCATCGAGAAAGCCCGTGCTTTTGCCGCCCAAAACCTGGGTACGCAGCTCCTCGGCTTCCTTGATGGCGGAGTTGAAATCGGCAACCGCTTCAGGAAAGCGATTGAGGCCGAGGCGAGCGATTCCGCGTTGCGTGTAGTACTGCAGGCGATAGGTGGGCTTGGCGCCGGCCAGGACATCGGCTGACGCGCGACCGAGTTCGTTTTCGGCATTGGCGTAGCGGCCGGTGGCTAGGTAGAGCTCGACAAGCGCGTCGTCAAGGACGGGGCTGCCAGGCCAATTCCTGGCCGATTCACGGAAGAGCGCTTCTGCATCGTCGTAGTTTTCTCGCGCTAGCTGAACCAGGCCCATGTCTTGCTGTGCCGTGGCAGTCAGGTTACGGAAGCCGGTCTTCTCACTTATCTGAAGCGCTCGTTGCGCATCATCAAACGCCTGGTCGTAGCTCTTGAGGTGACGATAGATATCGGAGGTGGTGAGCAGAGTGTTGATCTGAAGCTGGATGTCCTGCAGGGCAGCAGTTCGCTGGATCTTGTCGTACAGATCAAGCGCGTCGTAGTAACGGCCCATGCCGATGTACAAGGTGGCAAGGTTCATCTGCACCCGCGAGATGGCGTGCGGGTTTCCAAGTTCGCGCTCAATGCGTTCCGCTTCGAGCAGGTTGGATTCGGCGAGGGCGAACTGACTGGACTCGCCATAGGCATAGCCGAGCCCTTCGTGTGCGGAGGCGCTTGCGGCGAGGTCGTGATCGGCCTCGGCCTTCTTGAGATCTGCCTTGAAGTTTTCTATGGCCTTTGGATAGGCGCCCATCTGCACCAGAGCAATGCTCATGTTGTGCGTGGTCATGTATGCAGGTTCTTTGTTGTCCTTGTTCGCGGTTCCCTGCTGCTTTTCAGCGCAGACATCTCTGGTGTCCTCGGCAAGCGCCGCTTCCTCCGCGGCTTTTCCCGCCTTGCCCATGGCGCTGTGAACTGTGGCCATCAATTTCATCGCGGAGCGGGCTTCGCTGCTGAGGCAGGCCTGCCGCGACACCTGCAGCGCCTCATTGAGACTCTTGAGAGAATCGTCGAACTGTTCGGAGTCGCGATACAGGACGGCCAGCTTTTGCAGGTAGCGCGCCTCGGTGGCGGGAAGTTTGTTTTCGCGTCCCAGGTCGATGGCCATCTGGAATGCCTGCCGCACATCATCCTGACTCCCGGCACGTTGAAGCAACTCAACACCACTGTCGATCGCCTTCTGTGCATCCTGATCATTTCCCTTCCGGAGCTGCGCATTCCCTATCCAGATGTACGTGGCGGCAAGGAGTTCGCCGTTCCCGGATTTTTGGGCGAGCGGGAGTGCCTTGTCGAGTGTCGAGATGGCCTGATCGATCTGTTTCTGTTTCAACATGTCAGCCGCGGATTCCAACAGTGTATTCACAGCCTTCACTGGGCTCTCTTCGTCCGTGAGAATCCACGAAGGGGCTTGGAGAGCTGCGAGCGCGTCGGACCCGCCGCGCTTGATGGCCAGCGCGGCAGGCAACATTCGGACAGGCACAGGGACAGGCGCTACGGGGTCAGCGGGGACCGCGCTCTTTTTCTTGTTGGGGCAGATGTCGGTCGTGTCATTGGCAACAGCTTCTGAGGCGGCTGCGCTGAGCGCATCGCCCGTGACCGCGTAGATGGTGGCCCTGACCTTCATGGCACTCTTGGCCTCGTCAGTAAGACAGGCGTCGCGGGCGACTTTCAAGGACTCGTCGAGAGCTCTGAAGGCTTCATCGGTGCGGCCGACATCGCGGTACACGGCCGCCTCGTTGGAGAGCGAGGTGGCAAGAGCAGCGGGATCATTGATGATGCGGGTTATTCTTACGGATTCCTCGATCGCGGTCACCGCATCGGGAAGATACCCCAACCCCTGATCGACCATGGCCAGGTCGTTGAGGCTCTGGGCGTAATCGCGGGGAACATTCAGGTCCTTGCGAATCGAAACAGCTTCCTTCTGCAGAGGCAGGGCCTCCGCCAGGCGACCGTGAGCGCGGAGAGCCTCCGCGGTGGAGTCGAGAACGGCTGCGAGGTTGGACTTGTCGCCCAGTGCGCGAAATGCGTCGATGGACTTCTTGTAATCAGCAATGGCTCCGGCAGTGTCGCCTGAGCTCTCGTGGCATTTTCCCTCTCCAAACCAACTGGCCGCCAAGTTGGGGCGATCATCGAGCTTTTGATAAAGAGGCAGAATGTGCTCGAGAGTATTGCAGAAGGCGTGCATCTCGGTGGTCTGATCGTATGCCTCTAACAGATCAGATAAGGTGTCGGCCTGCGCCTTGAAGTTCGACATGCGGCCGTAAGTGTCGGCGAGCGTTTGCAGTAGCTTGATCTCGGAATCGTGCCGGTGATATTTCCGGCTCACCCCTACGGCTCCCTGGAGAGATCCAGCGATCTGGTCGTTGGCTCCGGCTTTTTCGAGCAGGGAGACAGCGGTTTCAAATGCCTTTTGACCTTCCTGCTCGTCGCCGCTCACGAGGTCGGCCATGCCGAGGTACAGGCAGGTCAGGGCGACCAGGTCGCCGTCTCCGGCATCCATGCCGATCTGGTAGGCTGCGTGGAGTTTCTGAATGGCTTCGTCAGGATGATTGTTCCTTATCAGCGCCGTGGCGCTATCGATGAGAGCATGCACGGCCAACGTAGGATCCTGCCGGTCCTGTGCGGTGCAGAGAGGAACCATGAGGAGCAGGATCATGGCGAAGCGATGAAAGGACGCCCGGTTGGGGGATGCACGACGAGGAGACATGGTGTGCCTCATTCCTGAATCTTGATTCGGGTTGCAAAAGCGGAGCGAAGGTTGCTGTTGGCCGCCCGCACTTCCTCAAAGGCCTCGGCAGCCACGGCGATCTGGTTGCGGAGATTGAGCATGAAGGTGCGCAGGGCGGGTTTGTCCCAATACTGGGCGCGCCCGGCCTGGGCGGCGAACTCGTTGAACCAGAGGAAGGCGAGATCGGGAGCCACGCCGGAAAGGTCCTCGACGAGCAGACGCCCGGTTTCGACGGAAGCGGCGGAAAAGAGCGGTGCACTATAGGAAACGATGTACGGCCCCACGGGACGGTCCATCAGCCTAGCCAGGATGATTTGCGCGCGGGCAAAGTCGTAGTGATCGAGGAACCAGTCGATATCGGCGTCGCCGGACGGCAGATCGCGCAGCGGCAGGTAGGTGACGTTGAGCATGGTGCGGGGCTGGTCTTCGGCTTCGAAGCGGCGCACCTCTTCGATGTGAAAGAACGCATCGAGAACGGCTCGATAGAGCGCGCGGTTGCCGGCGTTGAGAGGCTCGCCAAAAAGGACGTAACTGTATAATCCGTATCCCAGGTCTTCGGGCTTGCCGGCGAGGAGAAACGCGCGGCCGGTGAGACGGCGATCACCGCGCACGTCAGCGGCAGGGGAGGAAGGGCTGAGCTGCTTGTCTAGAGAAGAGACCAGGGCGTCGGAGCCTGCGGGGACATCCTCCACGAGCAATTGGTTTGGATCCACGGGCGATTTGCTCGGTAATGGAGCGGTATAGGAAACAAGCGTGGCAGTTTGCCTTCCGCCTGCTCCAACCGAAGCAAGAATGCTGCGTGCCCGTTCGGAGTCGAAGTGCGCCATAAGCCAGGCGGCCGAGGGTTTCGCCGGCGGAGCCTCCCGTAGAGGCAGGTAGACGATGTTGAGGTCCTGCGGTTCGGCGCCGGCAGCCTGCACGAGGCCGATCTCATCGAGAGCCAGGTAGGCGGCGAGGACCGTTTCGTTGCCGCGCTGGTTCGACGCAAGGAGCAAGTAGCTGTAAGCGCGGTACCCGGGCGCATCGCTTTGGCTGCCGACGAGAAACGCGCGGCCGAAAGTGTGGCGGTTCTGCGAGCTCGCGAACACGGCTGCAGAATCAGGGAATGAGGCCGCCTCGATTGCGTGCAGCGCTCGGGCGGAACCGAGCGCCAGCAAGAACAAGAACGCGATGGATTTACTTATGTGTCGCACGGGTCCCCTTTCCCTGGCGGTGATGGAAGCGCTTCCACGCGAACTGTACTGTCGCGGTGGCGATCGTGCACAGAAAGACGACCAGGACGGTTTCGCTGGCTTTCAGAGGGGCGTCGGGTAACGCGACGTATACCGCGACCCAGATGAGCGTGGACAGCAGCAGGACGACGACGAATGTGGAAATTGCAGTCTTCATGGCACCCCAGAATGGTCCAGTACTTCTGCTGATGACCGCATTGACTCGCTCCAGCGATGTTCAATCGAGCGTGCCAACCCATGTGACCGCAGAGGAGCACCTCCGGTCGAGGCCCAATTCTTCAGGTCCGCGGCGGCGGATTCGGGGACGGCGCAGCAAAAGAATGAGAGGTCGGCGGGAAGATCACCGTAGACGAATCCGCAGGCGCCTGTGGCTGTTCATCGTAACGCGAATGTCGTTGCCGCGCCAGCGTTTTTCAGCGCTAAGTTGAATTTTTAGTAAGGCCTGTTTTGGGGCACATTTCCAGAAACTATGGTCCACATCTGATCCCAATTTGAGCGCATGAACATTTACCGAACCATCGCCGAAATCGAATACCTTGAGCGTGTTTTCGCAGTGCCGGACACCAGACCGCTGAGCCCCAGTGACCTCGCGGCTGCGAACCACAGGCACGACGAAATGCTCGCGTATAGCCCTTGGTTTCGGCTTTGGCAGCGGTATGGCGTCTGTTGCCGAACCGAACCGTAGTAGCAGAGGGATCTCAACCAGCAGCAGACCGACGATTAATTGCGACGGAAAAAGTCGGAAAGATTTTCAGAATGTTCCAGGACGACAGGGGAAGTGTGGCCACAAAGCATAGAGATTGCTTCCGTCAGCCAGAATCGCGGGTTCCCAGTCCTCGCCGGTGTTGTCACCTAAACGATAAGAGGTTATGCCAGTCTGGACGAAGCCTGAGAAAATGGACAGAAGGAAGAGCACGACAAAAGCGTTTTGGCGCAGGTTCATTATCGTTTCCTCTCAGATACTGCGTTTCGAGCGCGATGCCCGGCGTTTTCATCCGGAATCCGACTTCGAGGAATAAACGTGGGCTACGTTGAGACATGCGAGCCGGACTGGCAAAGCGGCAGGAAAGACGCTAACCGCACTCTTTTCCGATTCGCAAAGGTTTACTGCAACCCTTTCCGTCGAAACGACTGCGGACTCATGCCAAACTCTCTCCGAAAAGCGCGATTGAAATTCGACACGTCTCCGAATCCACAATCCAGCGCAATATCCAACACCTTTGCCCGTTCTGTTGCTAGCCGCTTGGCTGCTTCGCGTAACCGCACGCGCAGTAGATATTGGTGCGGCGTCACGCCCATCAACTGCTGAAAACTACGCAGAAAATGATAGGGGCTCAGCCTTGCCTCGCAAGCCAAGCGCTGAATCGTTAGTTCTGACGCATGGTTCTCTTCAATCATTCGCGCGGCTCGCGTCACCCGTGCAACCACGCTGGGCAGTGGGTCCCGCACCTCCAGCGGGGCGTCGTTTGCAAGACGCATGACGGACGCAGCCAATTGAATCCCTAATTCCTCCCATGCTACGTCCAAAGTAAGGTCGTCCCTCTGTGCAGAGCTCCCCGCTAGCCATGCGCATGCCTGCGCCGCGAGTCGTGAGAGAGAGCGCATGGACGGTAGCCGGAGTACGCGGAACTGGCGCCCCTCTCGCCCTGCTCTCGCCTCACCGGTGATTTTCTCGAAATAATCCGGCGCGTAGGAAAACGAAAGGCAGCGGTCTCCCGTGCCGTGTTCATGACCGCATTCAAAATACTGTCCCGGGTTGCCGAGTAATAGCGAGCCCGGAGTCATTAACTCGCCCCTCCTGCCGCCATCCGTTGAGCGGTATTGGAATGTTCCCGCCACCACGAGGGCGATGGAAATCTGCGAATGTTGTTCCTCAAAAGGACGGTCCAGCGGCCCGGAGGTGCAGATCAAATCGACCACGCTCCATCCCTCGCCCCGCGCCAGCATATCGCCAATGGGACGCCCCGCCGCCGCACCTATCGCGCCCCGTTGGGCCACAGCCTTCTCGAATTCGACCGCAATTTTTGCCAAGAACGCGGCTCCTGTAGGGCGCTATAACTCTTTGAGGATATCGCAAGGGTTTAGATGATTGGAGGAGATTCAACGATGACGACAATCGCGCCAGCACAAAAAGAAGATTTTCACACCGTATTGGCTGCTTCGGACCGTTCCCCTGAAATTCCGGAGTCTGCCGACGTCTATGGGTGGCTGATCGGCAGTTGGGAACTGGAGGTTCTGCACTACAAAGCGGTGGATGTTTCCTCTCTCGGCATCAGAGGCGAGGTTCATTTTGGCTGGGTACTCGAAGGCCGTGCCGTGCAGGATGTCTGGATCATGCCCCGCCGTACGGAGCGTACAGTCCAGACCAGCAAGACCAACAACATGTATGGAACTACGCTTCGCGTTTGGGATCCGGCGACTCACGCTTGGCTCATAAGGTGGATTAATCCCGTGACGGGTCACCTCGAAGAGCAGATCGGACGACGAGCCGGCAACGACATCGTTCAGGTGGGCGCTCGCCCCGATGGCACGCCTACTCGTTGGAGATTCACCGGAATCACCGGGAATTCTTTCCACTGGATCGGCGAATCTCTCGACCCGGACGGCCAGACTTGGAGACTTGAAGGAGAGTTCCTAGCAAAACGAACGTACGAATGATCCCACTCTTAGATCTATCATTCGGTAATGCTCACGCGCGAATTACAAAACAGAAGTTCCCCTGATCTGAAAGAGAAAGGAATCCGAACCATGGCAAAGGACAAGGCTCTACGCCAACACTTGGTGAACATGCTCAAGGGCAGCGACGCTCACGCGGGCTTCGACGCTGCAGTCAAGGACGTTCCGGCCAATCTGCGCGGCAAGAGGCCGAATGGCGCCGAGCATTCGCCTTGGGAAGTGCTCGAACACCTCCGCATCACGCAGTGGGACATCTTGGAGTTCTCCCGCAAGCCTAATCACAAATCACCTGACTTCCCGCGCGGGTACTGGCCCGGCACGCAAGCGCCTCCGAACGAAAAAGCCTGGGACCGGAGCGCACAAGCCTTTCGCGAGGATCTTGAAGCGCTGTGCGAACTGATCGCCAACGAATCGACCGACCTGCTCTCTATTGTTCCAACCGGCGATAGTCAGACGGTCCTGAGAGAGGCACTGCTCGTTGCCGATCACACCGCCTACCACTTGGGCGAACTCGTGCTCTTACGTCGTCTACTCGGCGCCTGGCAGTAGCATAGTGTCTCGGCTTTGCCGCAAGCAGTCAGCTTAACAGGCTGCCGAATTCGGTCGATTCTGCCAAGACAAAAGCGTTCCGGGCCAGAAGTCCGCTTCGCGGAGATCACCATTGATCTCCTCCAAACTCGTCTGGATGGCTTCCTGTTTGCCGACCATCCGGGAGTTAGCGTTAGGTGACTGGTCAGATTTCCCCTCGGCGACGACTTTAAGATGAGATCGGTGGTTGCTCCTCGGCCCGGAGCAGTGGGGCTAACAGCAGAGCGGCAATGCTCATACCGCTGCGCTGAATCCACGCCCTTCGGCTCAGCAAGTAAACGGGAACGTTCCTTCGGCGAGCCCCACAGAAATCCCTCACCCGGAACCAAGCATCGAGAATGCGGGGCTGCGAGTAGCCCCGCATTTTCTACGACGCTAGAAGACCACCTTGGCCCCCAGTTGAATCTGCCGTGCCGGGAACGCCGTAATGGACCTGCCAAACTGTGGGTTCCCCATGTCGCCAATCGGGTTGTACAGATTGACGCGGTTAAAGAGGTTGAAGGCGTCGGCCTGGAACTGGAAATTGAACCGATCACCCATCTTGATGTTCTTGAATAGCGACAGGTCCACACTTTTGTATGCAGGTCCGCGGAAAGCGTTGCGTGAAAGGTTGCCGTTCTCGCCCACGGGGATACACTGGGAGCCTGGGCCAGAGTTTACCGGCCCGTAGTCGAGAATCGAGTTGAGGCCATTGGGACAGAAAACTTGGCTTGCCTGAGACGTCCGGCTGTCGCCCGACAGAGAGTAGGTGAAACTTGGGTCACCAAAAAGGCCACTCACGAGCTGTTGGTTGCTGAACCCCTTCGTTTTGATTCCCGCCGGCCGGTTTGGACGGTCGTAAGCCAAGCCATCCATATTGAAGTCGCAGCCGCTGTACCAGGCCAGGCCGCAATACACATCAAAAGGACGTCCGGATTGCAGGCTGATGACCGAATTCAACTTCCAACCACCCAGAACATTCTTGAGGGCGGCACTGGATTTCGGAGAGGGCAACTGCCACACCGCGCTGAAGGCAAAGCGCTGATTGACGTCGAACTCTGAAGGCCCGCGGTCGCCCTTCGGGTTTTGTATATCCTGCACCCCGCTGTAGAGCCCGCCATATCCGTTGGTATTAAAGTAATCACCCAATCCGCCCTCTGTGACGTTATCGAAAACTTTGCCCCATGTGTAGTTGGCTGCGAACATGAGCCCGTGGCTATAGTTGCGTTTGAACTGGGCGTTCAGACCGTTGTAGGTTGCGTGGCTCTCGTTGCTGATATACGTGAGCTCGCCCCAGCCCGGTGTGATCTGTGACGCGTAATAGTTGCAATAGGTCTGGTTGCATATATCTCCGTCAAAGCGGTTATAGTCCTCGCGTGTGTAGCCTCCTACACTGCTGGTCCCAACGTAGTTGATCGTCAAGGCGTAGTCGTGCATGATCTGCCGCTGGATACCAAGGAACCATTGCAACGAATAGTTCGTGTACAGGTTGGGATATACGCCGCTGGGAGTGATGGAGACGTTATTCGCGGCAGGTCCAATCGCCCCGTTTGGAGTGTTCGGACCAGCGAAGGCGGGACTCGGCACAAAAGGAAAATAACTAGTCCCGTAGAGAATCGAGCCCGGAGGGCCTACGAATGCGCTTGGATCAACGTAGGTCGTAATGGCGTCAGGAGGATCCAGACGGGACGCATTCGTGTAGAGATTGGAATACGGTTCGTTGTAAGCAATGCTGAACCCACTCCGGATGACCATCTCGCCCTTCCCTGTCGGGTCCCATGACACTCCGATTCGGGGCGCAAAGTTCTTCATGTCGGTGTTCCAGAGCTTCGACACGCGGCCGATGATCGTGCTGGGGTTGGCAAGTTGCTGAAAGATGTTACTGCCCGGCCCCAGGGTGATATTCGAAAGGATCCCATCCTTTTCGGTGGGTGACTGGAAGACCTCGTAGCGCAGCCCAAGATTCAGAGTCAACCGGGGACTGACTTTCCAGTCATCCTGTGCGAACCCGGCAAAGTGGTTCCAGCGGAAATGTCGCGGCGTTTCCGTGAATTGGCCACAGCTTGGGATGGGCGAACCCGTGCAATTGTAGCGGTTGACAAGGGCCGCCTCGAGATAAGGTGCATCCGCAGCAAATGCATAGATGCTGGAGAATTCGAAGTAGGGTTTCGAGGTAAGTTGATAGTTGCTGTTTTCCTGTACGTGTCGAAACTGAAAACCAAACTTCAGAGCATGCCGCCCGACGATGTGAGTGACGGTATCGGTGAGTGCATAGGCGTTAAAGACGAACTTGCGAGGAATGTAAACTTCACCGCCCATGGGGACTACGCCGTCGTCAAAAACCAGATCTCCAAACGCATCAGGAGCGGCGCCAGCGCTTTGCAGCGCGGCCCCGGTCAACGTATTCGGCGGCAACTGGAACGCGACATGGCTGTTATTTCTTGAGTAGGCGATGCGAAGATCATTCAGCGTATTCGGGGAGAATATGTGGGTTTCTCCCAGACTGAGGTCGGCGAAGAAACCGTTAAAAGGCGCCCTGAAACCCCGAGTGCCGGCACCCTCCAATTCCTGGGCGGCCACATCCCCCGACGCCAACGTATTCACCCAACGCCCGTAAAACTGATCATGTGTGCCCAGATGTTGATCCACGCGAACAAGGTACTGGTCACTCTGGTTGGGCTCGACCTGAGACGAATTAGCGTAGCAGTAGTCGGCGTTGATGTTCTGGACGCAAGGCGGCCCGGGAAAATCCTGGTAGAACATCGCCGCAAGCGTTGGGGGGCCAGCAATCACCGCTTGCCGGAACGCGGGCGTTTCACTGACGAAGGTCTCCGGTTGGCCTGCGGAGAGACGAGATCCTTCGTAGTTCGTAAAAAAGAACGTCTTGTCCCTGAGGATCGGGCCGCCCACGGAACCACCGAACTGATTCAGATGGTATGGCGTCTTTTCAATCTGGTCAAAGTAATCGCGGGCATCCAAATCCGTATTTCTTCCGCTATAGAACACCGACCCGTGGAGCTGGTTGCTGCCGGACTTAGTGACGATATCAACGACCGTGCCGTTGTTGCGACCGTATTGGGCTGAGAAGTTCAGCGTCTGGACCTGAACTTCCTGAATTGCTTCCAGCGACGGGAAGATGAGCGGAGTACCGCCCAACCATTCGTTATTGTTCGAATTGCCATCCAGAATGAAGTTGTTGCCACGAGGCGTAGAGCCATTGGCGATGTATCCGAAATCGAAGGTTACCGACGAGGAGGGCGAAGGCACATTGGAGATGACGGGAGCGTTGGACTGGGTTACGCCGGGTTCGAGCGACACCAATTGATAGATCTGCCTCCCTTTCAGCGGCAAGTTGTCCACCGACTGTTGCGTGATGGTGTTTGAGAGCCGTGCTTCTTCGGTTTGAATGAGAGCGGCCGCCCCTGAAACCTCGACCGTTTCCTGGGTTCCGCCGACAGGCAATTTGGCATCAGCTACCGTCGTCGTGTTGACGTTGACCGGAACGCCCTCGAGAACAGCCGTCTTGAAACCCCGGGCCTCGACCCGAACTCGGTAGGTTCCAATCTGGATATTCACTACTCGGTAGTAGCCGATATTGTCAGTCTTGGTCTCGACAATCGAGCCGGTCTGAAGATTGGTGACTTTGACGCTGGCATTCGCGACGGCCGCGCCGCTGGCATCGGTCACAGCGCCAGCAATGGCGCCTTGGTTCAATTGCGCGTACAGGGTGGTTGAGACCGAGAAGAAAATCAGAAGGAATGCCGACCACTTCGCCATCTTGCTTAAATGCCTCATAGGACCCTCCGGGTGGAGCTCCAGCGACTGATGGGCCCAGATTTTCAGTGCGACTCTACATTGCTACTCCGTTGCCGAAAGTACATTCGCGCACACTCTACCAAAATTCCTGCAAAGTTTGTAAAGAAACTTCCTGGCATGCTTTCGTGCGTTCGATTGACTGCCGAGAAACACCTATCCCGAGCGCCCCTGTTTCTTGTAAGGTTGTAAGGTTTTCTGCAGCTCTTGCAAAATACGCCCGCATCGGACCAAAGACTTTGAAAAAAGCTGAGGTTTATTTCCGGATCGGCGAAGCAGCGCGAATTCTGAGAATGAGTGCCTCATCCCTTCGCAACTGGGAGCGAATAGAATTGGTGATCCCCACTCGCACCCGCGCACGTTACTGGCTGTATTCCCGCGAGGCTCTCTCCAAACTGCGCAAGATCCAGTATCTGAGGGCCGTGAAGGGTGTCAACCCTGCGGGAATCGCTTCCATGCTGCGAAACGAGGTTAGCGCAGACGCACCGGAGCCGCTGGTGCCAGCCAGACTGGGGTATCGGTCAGCTTTCTCAGTTCTCCCGAACGCGGTTATTCGAGCGCATCGATCGCCACCCTTCAGAAGCTTGCCAAACTTTACCGGACGAACGTCCTGTCGTTCTTTGCGGATGAAGAAAATTCGCGCCGCCTGGTGCGCTCGCACGATCGCAAGGTGTTGAAACCGAATGAAGGCGTTGAAATGGACCTGCTGGCCTCAGGCAACAAAATGATGGAGCCTCACCGTTTCGCATCGCTCCATGCGCCGGAAGCGGAGGCACGCACAGTCACGAAGGCGAAGAGTTCATTTTTGTGCTTCAGGGAAAGCTCGAGGTCTGGTTGGATGAGGTCGAACGTTATGTCCTCGATTCCGGCGACAGCCTGTACTTTGAAAGCAGGCAGGCGCACCGCTGGCAAAACCTCAGCAAGAGGGAGACATCCCTCTTGTGGGTGAACACCCCGGCAGGTGTCTGAGACTCACAGCCCGCGCGCAGCGGAGAAGGCCGATGAAACGACGACACATGATTGGAAGACTGGCACTGCTGGCGACGATCTGGTTGACTCCCGCCCCCGCCCAGACATGCAAGGATGCTGACCTTCTCCTTCGCCACGGCCACGTCGTTACCATGGACGGCACGAAGAGGATTGTAAGCAGCATGGCAGTGCGTGACGGCCGAATCCTCGCCCTCGGTGATGACGATGCGCTCGCAGGTTGCGCCAGTCCCCGTACCCAGATACTGGACTTGCGCGGGCAGACGGTTCTGCCGGGCCTGATTGACGTTCACACTCATGCCATGGAGTGGGTGAAAACTCTCTTGCGTGACGAGATTGATGTCGGATACCCCACCGTCCATGCCATCTCGGAGATCACGCAAGCCGTAGGAAATCGCGCCGCCACGCTTCCCCAGGGACAGTGGATCGTCGGTTCCGGCTGGGACGATTCCAAGCTTTCCGAGCACCGCTACATCACTCGGCAAGATCTGGACAGAGCCTCAGCGGGCCATCCTGTCTATCTGAAGCACGTAAGCGGTCACATGGGCGTGGCCAACAGCGCCGCTCTCGAGCTCGCCAACATCACGAAAACTACCCAAGATCCGCAAGGCGGAGTGATTGAGCACGATGCGTCTGGAGAGCCCACTGGAATCCTCAAGGACACCGCGATGGGGCTGATCGCTGGCGTCCTCCCGGGAGATCCACCGGACATTGACGTGCGCGCTGCCCGGCTCGTTTCAGAAAAAGCAGCAGAGGTTGGCCTTACCACCATCCATGACATCTTCCTCGGGCCCGATGAAATGCGCGGGTACCAGGAGGCACACCGTCGGGGCTGGCTCAAAGTGCGTGTCCAAATGTCGCCTCGGATTGGCAGCATTGCAGATGCTGAGAAATTGGCTGAGATGGGCGTGCATACTGGTTTCGGCGACGATGTGCTGAAACTTGGCGCCGCGAAAATGTTTGCCGACGGCGGCATGGGTGCGCGCACTGTCGCCATTTATCCGCCGGGAGTGATCGGCGAACCGAGCAATCTCGGCGTGCTTCGCTGGACGCCAGCCGAAATGCAGAAGGCCCATTTGCTTGCTGCCGGGGCAGGCTGGCAGTTGGAGACGCACGCCATCGGCGACCGTGCGATCGACGAGGTTTTGGACTCCTACGCGGCGGTGATCAAGCAGTTGGGGCTCAAAGATGCGCGGTTTCGCATCGTTCATGCAGGAATTTCTACCCCAGCGGTACAGAAGCGAATGCACGACCTAAACGTCGTAATCGACGGTAACCCGCCATTCGTGTACTGGATCGGAAGCTGGTTCCTGAAGTACGGCCCAGAGCGTGTACGGTGGTCGTATCCGGCGAAATCCTACATCGAGAACGGAATTATCGAGGCCGCCGGTTCCGATGCTGCGGTGACGCCAATCAGTCCCTGGTGGGGGATCTGGGCGGCGATTGTTCGCAGAGACCTGAAGAGTGGCCAGATCCTAGCCCCAGAGGAACGCATCTCTATTGAACAGGCGCTCACACTGTACACCCGCAACGGAGCTTACGCCGGCTTCGAAGAGGACCGCAAGGGGGCCCTCGAACCTGGAAAGCTTGCCGACTTCATTGTCGTTGACCGCGACGTGCTTAACGTGCCCGCAGACGAACTTAAGGATGTGAAGGTCCTCCAGACGTTCATTGGCGGCCAGAGCGTGTACTGCGGACTTTCCGACAGACACGTTCAGTGACAGAGCGGTGCGATCTTGTTGATCTCGTTCACTGCGGTGTACCAGATGAACTCGTTGCCGTCGCTGAAGATATAGTAGGTTACTCCGTTCGGCAACAGCAAAACCGTGTTCCCGCCGTACCCGCTCATAAAAGGCACCCAGAAGTTACAGCGGTACTGTGGGAACTCGGCAGTCGTCATGTGTTTCGCCCAGAACTGATTGTGATAGCGGAATGTGTTCGGTACCGCGGGCGTTCCCGTATCCGGTACAGGAACACCCAGAGTAGCTGCATTCGCCGTGCGGAACAGCGACTCCTGGAGCCGATTTGGATCGAGCACTTGGATCTTGCCAATCATGCCGCCGCTGTTGTTGAGAAAGCGGCCGATCTTGACGATGTCATCCTGAATGAAAAACAGACCGTGACTCCCAAAGGGCTTTCCTGACGCACGATTATCCGTGCGCAGCATGGACAAGCTTCCTTGGCTCATATCGAGGGGCCTGAAAACGGCATCGCGGATCGCATTGAAGATGTCGGCCCCGCCGCCCTGCTGTTGCTGCAAGTAGCCGTTCATGGCCTGTGTCAGGATAAAAGTGGCGTGGCTTTGGTACACCCACGTGGTCCCCGGAGCCGCCTTGTGTGGGAATGGGGTGAAAGCGTCCGCTATCCTCTCACTGTAAGGCTCAGTGATAAGAAATGCATGCTCCTGGGGGCTGTCCTCATCGGCCTGATTGTTTGCGCTGTTGTAGTTTCCGGTAGCCATATCCGAAGCGTTGTCGAAGGTCACATTCGTCCAGTCGCCACCGTCCACATACTGCGGGACGTAATCCCGAATCTTCTGGGCATAAACCGCGCTGCCGTACTGCTGTCCCAGCCACATCATCGCCATTCCGGCAAATGACGATTTGGCCGTCGAGTAAGATGGCAGGCGCATCTCGTCGCAGAAAGCGTAGAAGCCGTAGCGCGTTTGACAACTGCTCACGTAGTTCACACCATTGATCAGCAGTCCATAGGTGGTGATGTCAGCGGGCGACCTGAAGCCATGCGTGAAGTTAGCGATATCGATCCCGGAGTTGGGATAATCTGTCACCAGAGCACTGAAAGGCTTGGTGGGCACGCGCTTTGCTACTTCGGCTGCCTCAGCGGCTGCCAACGCTTGGTCGTTTGCTACCTTGCCCGGAGTATAGGTGGCCGCCAGTTGACCCCACATGTTGAGCTTGAAATACAAGCACGTTTCCTGGGTGACTTGGTAACGGACGTTCGAACTATTAGGCCTTTTCTTGCGGTTAAACAGGAACGTCATCTCCCCGTTATGCACGCAGTTCTGGTTCCTCTCTATCAAGGCGAAGGGGAGCGAGGCGCGCATGTAGCCGTTGTCGCCGTTCTCCTGCCACGCCCGTCCCGGCCCGACGATATAATTCCATGCCGCGTTGCCCGTAATGACAAGACCCTGCTGAACGGGGCTAAGGTAGCTCCCGTTCTGCACGAACTGGAAACTGAAACTCGGCAGATGTCGCCACGGGGAATTGCTCGCGCTATCGTCCGCGAAGTCGTCACGCAGAATCTCCGCGCCCCCGCCAGTCGTCGGGTCAGAAAGCGTGAGTGCGCCTTCGAACACCTGAGAGGGAGGAGCCGCATTGGCAGGCAAGGCAAAACCTGCGCTATCATCGACCGGTGCGGAGGGCGAAGCGTTTGAAAACAGTTCCTTGTACGTAAGAACAGATCGATTCACTTTGCCGTTCCCGCTCAAAGGGTCGCCCGGTACACGCGCTGTGGCCCACAACTCTAGTGCAGACCACGCACTCAGCGCCGACCATAGAAGCAGAAAGCGAAGAAGAGCCTGAGGTTTCACCGAAAGCCTCCTTTTCGATCAATACATCCTAATCGCCGTGGCCCACAATATTAAGCGTGGCTACACCATTCAAGAAAAAATACAGAGGTGCCCGAATCCGCATCTTCAAGACCAACTGCTATACTCCGGGTCGCTAGACTGCGACAGTAGAAAATGACCGCGGAACTTTTCAACCGCTTGCCGAAAGTTTCTCCGAACAGCATGACGGCTAGATTTTTGCTGGCATTTCTTGCCACCGCTGGATTTTTCTATGTCAACATCATGCCGGCTCTGATTGATGGGCTGAAGGTCGGACTCGGCTTCAGCAACAAGCAGGCTGGATTGGTCGGTTCATGCAATGTTTACGGCGCAGCATGCGGCGCATTCCTCATCGTATTTCTCGTGCGACGCCTCCCCTGGAGGTCGGCCGCCCATGTGCTTCTACTGGGTTTGATTGGCATGGACCTGTTTTCCATGCTCATCAAGAATCCGTTCGCACTCATGGGTGCTCGATTCCTACACGGTTTTATCGGTGGGATGCTGGTCGGAATGAGCTATTCGATATTCGCCCGCACCGAGTCCCCCGATCGTACTTTTGGAGTGTTGCTTCTAGTGCAGGTTTTCGCCGGCGGCCTGGGTGTCATGAGTTTGCCATTGCTGGTGCCGAGGTTTGGCACGAATGTATTGTTTGCGGCTTTGATCTTATTTAGCTTGGCAACCTTAGTGATGGTGCAGTTCCTGCCAGATTATCCGGTCAAGCCCCCCTTGCCACGCGTTCCGGGTGCAGCGCCTGATCGACTGCAATTGCGGCCGCTTTTGTTCGCACTGTTCTCCGTATTTTTCTTTCAAGCCGCCAACATGGGATTATTCGCCTTCATCATCGGACTCGGGAAGCACCACGGGCTGGGGATCGCGTTTGTCAGCGAGACGCTGGGCGTCGCGAACTGGATCGCCACGCTCGGCGCGGTCCTGGTGATCGTGGTCTCCACCCGCTTTGGTATTTTCAAACCGATCCTCGGCGGCATGCTGTTGACGCTGGTCGGCACCTATATTTTCAATTACAGCGAGGTGAAGTGGATTTGGATCGCGGCGAATATCGGAACGGGCATCACATGGAACTTCGTGATTGCGCACCTGCTAGGCATGTGCGCCAGGTTTGATCAGACTGGGCAGACTGCGGTTTGGGCCGGTTTTGCTTCCAAGATGGGTTTAGCATCGGGCCCGATGCTATTTTCGTTCATTGTAGGAGCGGGTAATTATTCAGCATTGATCGCGACCGCTCTCGCGCTATTGATTCTTGCGACCTTTGCGTCGGCGATCCCGGCATGGGTGCTAGACCGCGCTGCCGTCGGCGCATTGCCTGACAGACAGAAGGCTCAAGGTCTTCCGTAATCCGCACTGAGCCTTCGGGTTCAAGCCGATGCTTACGATCGCTTCCGGTTGTTTAATTGGAAGGATCGAGTCATTATCACCCTTGGAGCCGAGTATGTCCTTGTTCTCGATTGCAGCGTTACAGGTCGAATTACCTAATGGGGACAATCGCGATCGTCTCGAAAAAGAGACCGCGAGGGTTCTCGCGAGATTTCCGTGGGTACAAATGGTCGTGTTTCCCGAGCTGTGCTCCTTTGGACCTGGTTTGAGCTTCGCGGAAACGATGCCAGGACCAACCGAAAGCCGGTACCAAGCCCTTGCCAAGAAAAACAAGGTATGGCTGATTCCGGGATCTATCTATGAACGGATTGGACAGGATCTATTCAACACCGCTCCGGTCATGAATCCTGAGGGCGAGGTCGTCGCGCGGTATCGCAAAATGTATCCT
>Ga0074045_10001766_pt1 | contig 20544 bp, 23 predicted proteins | sample BogForMeECP23OM2_FD_94442 | JGI IMG/M metagenome (GOLD analysis project Ga0074045, IMG submission 94442) | Bog forest soil microbial communities from Calvert Island, British Columbia, Canada - Bog Forest MetaG ECP23OM2 | ecosystem: Environmental > Terrestrial > Soil > Wetlands ...
CGGCCCGCGCTGCACAGCCCCAAATTCCACAACATCAGCCCGGCAAATCCAAGCATGCATCTACGTGCCACAAGAATGCTCATAGCTTCTCCCCTTGGCGCCTTCGGCAACGGATTGTCTTGGAATCGCAGTTACAGGCCGCCAGAATCAATCCAGCGGTTCATCTCTCGTTGCCAACAAACGATAGACGCACCCGCCTAAGATTTCCGTAAGGTCGCGGTGAGCGTACTATAAGCCGCCACGCGCTAAGCATGCAAAGAACCGCATATGATTGGCGGAAAAGAAGATAGTGAGGAGACTGCAAGATCCCGGGCGGTGACTGGACGGATTGCTCGGGACATCCGCTAGTTCGCCGCAAGGTCCTCCAGCGCCGCGATGTCTCGCAGCACCAGCGTCGAGCCATTCACTTCCACCAGGTGCTGACGCTTGAATTCGCTCAGCGTGCGGCTTACGGTTTCACGCGAACAACCGATCAATTGCGCCATTTCTTCGTGCGTCAAGGTCAGCTTCACGCGAACCGTCCCGCCGGTGGGACGCCCGTCGCCGGCCCACTCTACAAGAAAGCGCGCCAGCTTTTCCGCGGCCGAATTGCTCAACCCAATCGAACGTATAACTTCATAAGCCATCTGGCAATCTCGCCCCAGATGTTGCGCCACCTGAAACGAGGCGTCGTTGTGCTCCCGCATGAATCGCAAAAACTCTTCGCGTGGAATGAACGCCAGTTGGCAGGGCTGCAGCGTTTCCACAGTGATGTCATACGGCATGCCCGTAAGGATGGGGTTCAAGCCGATCACTTCCCCGGCATTGGCAATCTTCAGGATGAACGTCTTCCCATCGCTGTTGGTGGTGAGCAGCTTCGCGCGCCCTTGGCAAAGCAGGTGGACGCCCCGCGCCGCCTCGCCTTCCATCACGATCAGCGCGCCTTCCGGATAGGTGCTTACATGCATGATCGAGCGCAGGGCCGTACGCGAGCGCTCTGAAAATCCGCAAAAAAACTGCGTGCTGCGGACTCGGCAAGCTCCGCAATCATCTTCGATCGGCAGGCCATATGGCGTCCGTGTCCTGCTCCGGAATTCCGTCGTTTGCCGCAAACTGGAGACTTCCGGTCTTTCCGCAACCATGGAATTCGGCATATGGTCAGTCCTTCCCCCGCCTCAGGTCTCGCTACGGGTAGGGGAAAGGCAACTCAAAGGCCGAACTGGACTAAATTGGCCGATTTAATCGCTTCCCTGCAACATGCACAAAATACACCTCTTACTATGATTACAGGGCCGCATCAAGGCGCGTCGAGGCTCTGGACCGGGCTCCCCAGTGAGTGATTTCCCGCAGAACTGTGTGAGCTTTATCACTTTTTGTTGTGACGGATGACCAGCGCTTCCCCGGTACTTTGCTTCCTCCCAGGCCCGCAGGAGCGCTACGCCGCTGAGGAAATCTCCTCTTGACATAGGATTACTTTAGTGTATAATTCTCGATGAGTTATCTTGCGTTCGGCCATTTGTGCGAGCTGGTCCTGCCCTGCGTGTTCTTTTCATTGATTCGGATTGCAGCCCGTAGCCGACAAAGGGACTTTGGGAAGGCTGTACCCCAATTGTTACGAATAGGACCTGATCTGAATTCTTACAGCGGCGGCATCGGGCGTTTGGCGATCTCGACCGCAAGTTTTTTCATCTCCGCATGAATCAACCCATTCGACGCCAGAATCGTCTTACCGCCAATGGTGTACGGCTGCCCTTCAAGGTCGCTGATCGTGCCGCCCGCTTCTTCGACGAGCACGACGCCCGCCGCGGTGTCCCATGGCTTCAGGCCGAATTCCCAGAAGCCGTCGAAGCGCCCGGCGGCTACATAGGCCAGGTCCAGCGCCGCCGAACCATCTCGGCGAACACCGTGTGATCTCAGCGTGAAATCCCAGTAGTAGTAAATATTGGGGTGCGCGTGCCGCTTGTGATTCGGAAAGCCGGTGCACAGCAGGCTGTTCTTCAGAGTATCGATGCGGGAGCAGCGGATTCTTTTCCCATTAAAATAGGCGCCTTCTCCGCGTTGCGCCGTGAACAGCTCATCGTACACGGGGTTGTAAACGACCCCGAGAACGAGCTCATTCTTGCGGGCCAGCGCCATGGAGACACAGAAACACGGATAGCCATGCGCGAAATTGGTCGTGCCGTCGAGCGGATCCACGTGCCAGCGGTACTCTGATTCCTTGTCCTTGGCCGTGCCTTCTTCCGCGGCGATGGCGTGCTCCGGGAAAAACTCCTGCAAACGGCCCACAATCCAGGCCTCGGAGCGCCGGTCGGCTTGCGTCACCAGGTCAAAGTCCCCTTTGTAGGCGATGTCGGGCGTGTGTTCAAGTTCTTCGCGCAGAATAGCGCCGGCGCCTTTGGCGATTTCCACGGCGGCCTGGAGGAAATTTTTGGTCATGGGGTCAGTTTTGAGTATTGAGTCTTAAGTTGTAAGTTTTAAGTTCTAAGTAAAGCCGATCGCGTTATGAGTCTGCTTTGGCGAACGCAGACGGCAACTATCACACTAATACGTTATCAGTTTGTGGTTCGGGATGGGAAATCACGGCGCGTACCTCTACTGCGGCCCAGACAGGTAGGTGGTGCGATGCCGCGCTGTATAGCCCGGCAACACCGTCACCGCGATGGTGCGAAAAGTGTTTGCCGCTCCACGGGGATTGGGGTAATACGCCAGGCGGTACTGCGTGCGGAGTTCCTGATCAATCCGGTCGAAGATCACGGGAAGCTCCTGCGCGGAATCGGGAAAGAACATGGAGCCGCCCGTGGTCTCGGTAATGGTTTGCAGCGCGTGTTCGCCGGCGGTGTTGCGTCCATTCTCGTTCTTCACCGCGCGGATAACGATGGTGTAGAGCAAGGTTTCGGCCCGCAACGCGGCTTTGCGTGCCGCGTCGAAATCATAGCGGCTGGTGGTTTCGCCGGCGTCGGTAACCAGCACGATCACGCGCCGCCGCTCGTTCGGGCGCTTTTCCATGGCCCGCGAGCCGAGCACGACGGCATCGTAAATGGAAGTGCCTGCGCCATCGGGAATCTTATGCACCGCAGCCTGGAGCTCGGCCACATTGTCGGAAAAGCCCGCCGACTGTGTGACCGTTTCGTCAAAGTAGAAGACGCTCATGCGGTCTTCCGGCCGCAGAATCTGTTTGATGAAATTCGAGGCCGCTGACCGCTCCAGCGGCATTTCTTGGTGCTCGCTGAGGCTGGCATCAATCATCAGTGCCAGGTCCAGGGGCTGCTTGGTCTCCGATTCAAAGACATCAATCTTCTGCTGCACGCCATTCTCGAATACCTGAAAGGCGTCCACGGGAAGATCCGGCGCCGGGTGCTTGTGATCGTCCAGCACGCTGACCAGCACGTTTACGAGGTTGACGTTTACCTTAATTGTGCCGCGCGGCGAAGCCGGTTCCGGACTCTTCTCCGGGGGCGGACTAGTGGGGGGCTGGGCCTGCCCGTTGTTGCCAGGCTGCGCCCAGGGCGGCCGGTCGGGCTTCTCCTGCGCCGCAAGCCCGCAGGCAATAGCGAGCAGAACGATTCCTGCCACCGCCAGGCGGAGACTGTTCTTGGGCTGGAGGGTCATCTCTTTGTTAGGATGCAGGTTTTGCCTCGGGTGCCGCCGGGGGAATTTCCCCCTCCGCCCAGACGGCGCCATCCTGAAAGTACTCCTTCTTCCAGATGGGTACGGCACGCTTCAGGGTATCAATGGCAAAGCGGCAGGCATCGAAAGCAGCGGCGCGGTGAGGCGCGCTGACCGCAATAAAGACGCTCGTTTCGCCAATTTCCAGGCGCCCGAGACGATGCACCATGGCGATACGGTGAACGGCAAATTCCTCGTGAATCTGCGCGCCGATCTCCCGCATCTTGGCCAGTGCCATGGGTTCGTAGGCTTCATACTCGAGTTGCTTCGTGGCGCGACCGTGGGATTCGTCGCGGACAAAGCCATCGAACGCGACGATGGCGCCATCCTGCCCTGCGCGGACGAACTGGACTAGCGACGCAGGATCGATGGCTGCCCGCACAAGTTCGTAGAGATCGTTATCAAGTGCCGAGGGCATTGGGTCCTGGCTCAACCTCCGCTCACAGGTGGCAGGAAAGCAATCTCGTCGCCGCTCACAATCCGCGTGTCCCATTCGACGAATTCCTGATTCCGCGAGGCCACCAGCGAAGCGCGAAACCCAGCGAGTTGCGGGTAGCGTCGCATGTAACGCTCCAGAAGGTCAGCGAGCGTTGTCCCTTCGCGGACCTCTACTTCTTCTTCCGAGAGGCCGGTGAGTTCCCGGACGCGGCCAAAGAAAAGTACCTTCACGCGAATGCTGGACGAGACGGATGGCATGCGAAAATTGTACTCTGAGCGGGTGCAGCGTTCCAGCGGGAGGCGCTGAAAAGAGGCTCGCGATGTGCTCCGAGACGCAACGATGAAAATTCTCATGACTGGTTCCACGGGATTTGTTGGCACGGCGCTTTGCCAGGATTTGCAGCGCTCCGGCCATACGGTATGCCGATTGGTGCGGCCGGGGACGGCCGCGGAAAAGACACGCGGGGCTGATGGCTTCGATGTGAACTGGAATCCCGCTACCGGCGAACTCGGCGGTGCGGCAGTAGGCGCGGATGCAATTGTGAATCTTGCCGGGGCCTCGATTGCGCAAGGCCGTTGGACCGCAGGTCGCAAGCAACTCCTGCTGGCCAGCCGCGTGGATACGACCCGCGCGCTCGTGCATGCCCTGTCAAAGATGGCGGCGCGGCCCCGCGTGCTTGTTTCTGCGTCCGGGATTGGCTACTACGGGAGTTGCGGCGATCAATTGCTGACGGAAGAGAGCCCGCTTGGCCATGATTTTCTGAGCCGCCTGGGGCAGGAGTGGGAGGCGGAGGCAACCAAGGCCGAATCGCTGGGCATACGCGTCGTCCGCGCGCGATTCGGGATTATCCTCGCAAAACACGGCGGTGCCTTTCCGCGTATCGCCCGCCCGTTTTTGTGGGGCGTTGGCGGGAAAATCGGCGATGGTGAACAGTGGATGAGCTGGGTAACTCTACAGGATGTCGTTGGCATCGTGCGATTTGCTCTGGAGAACAGCCCGGCGCGCGGGCCGTTGAATGCGGTTTCACCACAACCTGTGCGCAACGCTGAGTTCACTAAAGTGTTGGCAAAAACTTTACACCGCCCCGCGCTCTTCCCCGCCCCTGCATTTGCCCTGCGCCTGCTGCTCGGAGAAATGGCGGATGAACTACTCCTCGCAAGCCAACGCGCCATCCCCGCGCAATTGGAAAAGCTTGGCTATCGCTTTCTCAATCCGGACATGGCGGTTGCGCTGGCCCAGATGTTTTCTTAGAAGGAGAACTCACTTCACCACGTTAATGGTGACCGTGATGGTAAGGACTCTTCCGCTAAGGGGGTCGGCGGCTTGCGTGGTTTGAATTGTTTGCCCGTCGCGCATTGTCAAGGTGAGTTCGGTTTTGAATTGCCGAATAACGGGCTCTTTGAACTGTCCGGGGTTCGCGTTAACTGCCGCTTCGACCGGTTTTTCCGCGGGAACAGCCACTTCGCCCTCCACCCAAGACCGTTCGAGGTTGAGCGCTATGTCAAACCGCCCGTCGTCCGCAGCTAATCCTCGAGCATCGATGTTGGTTCCAACATCGATGTACTGGAACTGGATCGAACCTTTATCGCTCCCGGTGGCGACAGGGACGCGGCTCCCCATACGGACCTTGGTCCACGGGTTGGGGCCCGGCTCAACCGCTTTGATGTAAAACATGTAAGGCAAATTCGCCAACTTTTTCTCGCCCTCCTGTTCAGCAAAAGTCACCTGGACTTTGAGAGTGGTCACGGGCGTCCTGCTGTCGGGCTTGGGCTTGTCCTGAGCCAGGACGTAGAGCGGAACAACCGTGAGTGCCAAAAGTGCTGCCAACGCGAACCGTGCTTTTTTCATTCTTTCCTCCAGAAAGATTCTCTATATCTCGCTTGCTCAAACCACGCGCGAAAACAGCCTTCCATGCTATTCGCTGGGTGTTCCCTCTAACGGTCTCAAATCTAGGCTCTCGATCTGCAGCAAGGCAATCACGACAGGAGCGTCCACCGGCGCCGGGGCGGACTGTATCAACGCAATTGCCACTTGCCTTTCTTTGGGAAGCTCCGCGACGAACTTGGCGAAGGCTTGGCGCTCTTCCGCAAGAACAATGACCTCGGGTGTGGCCTCAGAAGTGGCCGGAGAGGGCACCGGCGGGTTGGCACGCTTGTATGTCCGGTTTGGCGAAACGGACATCCTTCTGTGGAGTGGCTGCGTTGAGGATTCTGCAGTGTCAACGCCCCGCGAAACCACCGTCCCACTTTCCGGAGAATTCGGATGGTTTTCTGGGCGATGCCGGACATAACCAATACCTACGGCCAGCAGCGCACTTGCAGCGACGACGGCAAAACTCCAATGAGAAATCCATCCACGCCCCGCGACCTGCCCTTGGCCCAACCGGGCCCGTATCCCGGGGAGCAATGAGGGAGGTGTCGCCTGGTTGACCATGGCATGCAGGCTTGCATCCATGGAATGAAACAGATTGGCTTGCGCGTCATGGAATTCCCGGCAGACCGGGCATGTCTGTTGATGGTCGAACGCCGCACGCGAGAGTTGGGCTGCCCCGGCCGTAAGCGAGTCCAGTATTTTTTCTTGGCAATGTTTGCAATTCATCGCAATTTCTCCGCTAACTGTTTCCGGGCGAAAAACAGACGGGACTTCACCGTGCCCGTGGGGATGCACAACATCGTGGAAACCTCTTCGAGGGTGTAACCCTGCATGGCCGACAGCAGTAGGACCAGCCGAAGCTTCTTCGGCAACTCCTCCATGGCGCGTTCCAACCGCAATTGGAATTCGCTTGAGCTCGCGAGGGCGTCAGCGCTCGGCGGGGATGGCCGCAACTCCGGCATCGCCCACTCCGTCTCGCGTTTCTCCCGCCGCTTGACGGAGCGCCGTCGGTCCAGCGCCATGCGGAACGCGATGCGCACCAGCCAGGCGCGAAACTTCTGCGCATCACGCAAGCGATGAAAGTTCCGGAAGGCTTTCAGCAGCGCTTCTTGCGCGACGTCTTCCGCATCCGCGGCATTCCGTAAAACGCTTTGCGCGATCCGATAGGCCAGCGGGCCGCACTCGGCCAACCGGGCCTCAAACTCAGCGCGGGTCCCGGTGCGTTCCAGGTCACGTGTGGGCGTCCCGTCGATGGAGTGACCCGGTTGGACCAGAACGAGCTCCTGCATGCTTCCCCTGTGGCGGGATTGCCATCCCCGCTCTGCCTTATATGAACTAGACGCCACGGTCTGCCTTTCGGTTCATCCCAGAAAGTGCTATCGCGGTCAGATATTCAGCATCCTTAGCAGGTCTTCCAACCGGGAGTCGTCCACGATGAGGCACAACTCCTGCGCCTCCGGAACTGTGAGAGGCACTTCGCCATCGTCGAACGCCTGGAACAGCCGCATCTTGGCCACGGCGTACTCCTCGCTGCTGGTCAGTGCGCGGCCATTTGCTTGCGCCCAGGCTTCCAGTGCCGTTTGCATCACCATGATGCGCAGCATAAACGTTGTCTTGCGGTCGGCGGAAACGGCGTAAATGAATTCACCTGCGGGGCCGCCCTGGTGCGTGATGCGGTTCACTTCGTAGAAACAATACTGGTAGACGTAGCCGCTTGTAGCCGAGTAGCTCTTCACTCGCCGAACTGCGTCAGGCCGCGTCATGCGCGAATTATTGAAGGGCCATCAGGGAATGTCAATGAAGTCGCGGGCCAATTCCCACTTTGGGATTTTGGTCCTGATTCGCATTTCAGTTCGGCACCAGAGGGCGCTTCGTGACGTTGCACGCCCACGGCTCAAAACAACTCAACCGATTCTGTCAGTAATTCCAAGTACATCGTTCCAAAGCTGTTAGCAGGCCCTTCCCTGGCTGTTCGCCCTCCGCGCGCAAGAAACTGTGCGAAGCGAATTCGCTGGACCTTCGCCTGCTTTCACTGAAATCATGCGGCCCCTTCTGCAAACCCGAGAAACACGAAATCCCGCGGAGAACTCGGCCCAAACGAAATTTGCGTTTGCCGTGCGCCGGCTCGTCCTGGCCTGTGTTCTCCTCGCGATGGGTGCGTGGACTCTGAGCTGCGGTGGGGGAGGCGCAGGCTCCGTAACGCCCCCGCCGCCCCCACCTCCCTCCATTCAAGTCGTGGTGAGCCCCAACTCGGGAACAGTGTTGCTCGGTGAAACACTCCCGTTCACTGCCACCGTCTCCAACTCCACGGACGCCAGCGTGGTCTGGAGCGTCAACGGCGTCACCGGCGGTTCTCCTCAAGCCGGCACGATTTCCGCCGATGGAGTCTATACGGCGCCTGCGGATCTTCCCCAGGGCGGGACGGTGCAAGTGACTGCCACGAGCCACGCTGATACATCAAAATTCGCTACCGCCAGCGTCACCATTTCCAGTGACATCGCCGTCTCGATTTCGCCGGGGACGGCAAGCGTCGAGCTGGGCGCCGCGCAAACCTTTCACGCCTCTATTTCCAGTAATGGCAAACCCGATCCCACGATTCGCTGGAATCTGTCGGGTTCCGCGTGCCCCAGTGCATGCGGCACCGTTGATGCGAATGGAAATTACACCGCGCCGCAAATTCTGCCAGGCAATGCCAGCATCACCGTGACGGCGACCAGCGCCGCCGATCCCTCCAAACAAAATTCAGCAAGCGTTTTGGTCACCAGCAGTTTTACTTTGCAACTCAGCGCGCCCGCATCCCTGCAACCCGGAGTAACGGCAGCCTTGGTCGCCACAATGACCCCGGTGGCTGGCTCGAATCCCAGCAGCGTTTTATCGTGGTCGCTCTCTGGCGCGGGGTGCAGCGGCAGCGCCTGCGGAATCCTGACCGTCACAACCACGCAATCCGCCGGCGGGAATGCGGTTGCCGATACGGCCAACTACACCGCGCCGGCAACGGTCCCGCAACCGGATACAGTGACTGTTACTGTCACGCCGCAAGCCGATCCCTCAAAAAAGCAGCAAGCCATTATCACCATTGCGCAGGGCGCCAGCCTCGGTATTTCCCCGTCCACCGCAACGCTTGCCGGCAATCATCGCATCACGCTCTCCGCTTCCGTGAACGGCGCCACCAGCAATGTCTTGAATTGGGGTGTCAACGGCGTTTCCGGCGGCAACGCCACGTTGGGACAGATTTGCGTTGTCGGATCAAGCCCCTGCCAGAGCCTTACAAGCGGCACCGCCACGCAAGCCGATTACCTTGCACCGGGCTCGATTCCGGCGCCGAATCCCGTGTCCGTCAGCGTGACAAGCGCCAGCAATCCCAGCCTCACCGCCTCCGCGCAAATCACGGTAATCAATCACGTGCTGGTCAGTGTGCAGCCGGCGAATGTGACGCTGCCGCCGCTGGGCGTACAAGGGTTTACCGCCTCGGTCCTGGGCTCCAGCGATCAGAGCGTCGTATGGCAAATCCAGGGCACCGGCTGCACTCCGAACAGCTTGTGCGGAACAATCTCATTGGCAGGCACCTACACAGCGCCCGCCGTCGCGCCCACACCCAACGCACTCACGGTCGTCGCCATCAGTGAGGACGACGAAACGCAATCGGCAGCTGCCACCGTCACCATTTCCAGCGGCCCGAACATTCTGTCGTTGCATCCAGCAAGCGTTTATGCCGGCGGGGCCGATGGCTTCACCGTGCTCGTGGAGGGCAGCGGCTTTGTACCTTCCCAGCCGGGCCCTGGCTCGCTTCTCCAGATCGGCGGCACTGCCCGTGTAACAACGTGTGAGAGCGCGAATTCCTGCTCCGCGCCGGTCACCAGCGCTGATGTAGCCCTGGCCGGAAATCTCAGTCTGCAAATTGTGAATCCCAACACAACCACCTCGAATGTTGTGAACCTCGTGATCGTGACACCCGGCAGCGGTGAAGACGTTATCGCGCTGACCAGCAGCTCCCCCGCATCCACCGGCAATGACATCACTGTCGTTGAACCCACCTCGGCCGGGCTGGACAGCTCTGAAAGCAACCTGGATCTCGAAGTGGCTGCCATCGGTACGTTCACCACTTCCTCGAATACCTGCACGCTCGCGGGAAATCCCATTCCCCTGGTGCGGCCTTCCTCGGGCACCGCCGCTGCTGACATCTGTCTTTTCTCGGAAGCTGGTTTCGACACCAGCATGACTTACACGGTTTCCGGCCCAGGAGACGTTGCGGTCATCGCCAAACAGCCTGCGGGCCTCGGCATCATTCACCTCACATTGCAGATTCCGGCGACCGCCGCGCCCGGGCCGCGATCGCTCTTCATTCAAAACGCCAACCTGGATCTCACCGCCGCTACCGGCGCGCTGGAGGTCCAATGATCCGCGCGCAACACTGCCGCTCTCCGTGGCTCCTGATCCTGGCGGGCCTGTTACTGATTTCCCTGACCGCCCGCGCCACAACGCTCGTGCGGCTACGCTTCCCGGATCTTGTGCATTACGCTTCGGCCATCGCGCGGTTGCGCTGCGTCGGCGCCGACATCCGGGTGGAGAACGGCGAGATTTTCACGGACACGCGGTTCCACGTGCTCGAAACCGAAAAAGGGCGTCTACCGGCGCAGATCGTGGTGCGCCAGCCGGGCGGAACGTACCAGCACCTTCACTCGCGTGTCGAGGGTGCGCCGGAATTCCGCATCGGCGAGGAAGTCTACCTCTTTCTCTGGGGGCGCCCGGGCAGGCAGTTCTATGTGCTGGGCTGGTCGCAGGGCACGTTCCGCCTGCACCGCGATGCGCTTTCCGGCAAGGAAACCGTCACGCAGGATTCCGCCGAAATTCCAGTCTTCGATCCGGAAGCGAAAGTCTTCACGAAGATGGGTGTGAGAAATCTTCGCCTGAATATTTTCCAGGAGCGTGTTCGCCGCGAGGTTTTGCGAGCGCTGCCGTAAAACGCTTTCGTGGCGAAAGGAAAGGCAGAAACAAGACATGAGAGAGCCAGGGCGAAAACTCGCAGCCATCGTCGTCGCGGTTTTTTTTGTGCTTTGGTTTGTGGTCGCTGCTCATAGCTACGCTCTCAACGAAATTGTGCCCGATGTCCGGCAACCGGCCAGCCTCTCGGGAGACTCGGCCTGCCCCGTTCACGCGCATCAACTGACGAGCACGGGGAGCCTCTCCTTTCGCTGGAGCACGGTGCTTGGAAGCAATCCCATAACCATCTTGACGCAGGATCAAACCCCCGCCGGCAGCCTGAACGAAATCGCGCAGGTCATCCAGCAGTCGCTCTCCGTGTGGACAAACGTGAGCGGCACGACCCTGACGCCGGCTTCCCTTTCTCCGCTGACGCGCATCTCCTCCGCGAACGCTTGCGGCACCGATGGCATCAACTCCATCTGCTTTGACCAGCCGGACATGGCCTTCACTCCCGGCGTCCTGGCGTTTACCCGCGTCGTCACCGCCGACACCATCGGAATTCAGCTTGCCAACGGTCCCGCCTCCACGGAACTTGGCCAAATTCTTGATGCGGATATCTACTTCAATCCCAGTGATTCGTTAACCTCTTTCGCCACTCCCCTGGCGTTGAGCGCAAATCCAGGCTCCTACGACCTAGAGTCAATCCTCACCCACGAACTTGGACACGCACTGGGATTCAGCCATTCCGCCGTTTGGAGCGCCATGATGTTCCCGTTTGCGCCCGCGCCCGGCACATTTTCAGGGCAGCGGCCCACGACGCAACAGCCGGACGCGCCACTCGCGGATGATGATCGCACCGGCCTGCGCGTGCTTTATCACGATCCGAATGACACGCTCTATGTGGGCTCGATTCAGGGACACATCATTCCCGCGAATCCCATCTCGCTGCCGTCGGCCCCGCCCGGCGTCACCGGAGTCTTTGGCGCGCACGTTGTGGCGTTGGATGCATCCAGCGGCGCGGTGGTCGCTGGCACGATGGGAGGTTGGAGCTGCACGGCGCCGGGCCCGGTTCAATTCGACGGCAACTACGAAATTGACCAGTTGCCCCTGGGACGAAGCTACAAGATTTACGCGGAACCCCTGGACGGCGCTGTTGCTCCCAGCGAGGTGAGCAACGCGCTTGTTTCGCTCTGCCGCAATTCCACGACGGACCCAGGCTGGCCGCCGCTGCAAGGATGCGTGGTGCCACCCGTAGATACCTCTTTCACCACAGCAATTCTCCCCGCGCATTAAGCCGGAACCCTCGCAAAAGCTATTTGTCCGATATCCAAGTTCAGCACGTAGTGTCATCCTGGGCGATCGGGGGAGGGTCGCCGAAGGACCCCAACTGTGAAACTGCGCACCGCGTATCGGTTGAGATCTTTCGGGGCGCAGACAACGCGTCCCTCAAGATGACCGCACGCTGTGCGGCCTGGATGAAATGGGAATTCCAGTTCGTGAAGAATTTCGCCTATCTGTGCGCCGGTACTATCCAGCCGCCGCCAAACACCAGTCCCGGTCCCAAGGACGCCACGAAGATCGGCTTGCGCTGATCGGCAGGCTGTTTGGATGCATGCTGCAGTGCCGCATGGAGCGCCGCCCCGCAGGTCGTAGCTCCCAAATTCCCGCTGGTGGCGGCGATCGGTGGAAATGCGCTTGCCGGCACCTTCAACTGCTTCGCCAGCAGCGTGACTAATCGCGGATTGGGCTGGTGCGTGGCAAACGCGCCGGCTTCTTTGCGGGAAAAACCGCTGCGCCGTTCAACCTCATGCAACACTTTCACCATGCGGTTCACGGCTGCTCGAGAGAGCGCTTCCCCATCGAATTTCACGTTCAGATGGCCGCCGCCGGCTTCGCTCACGGAAATCGCTTCCGCATACTGCGAGGCACACCCAAAAAAGAATTCTCCCATCCGGTACGCGGGACGATTCACTTCCGGCTTCACGCTCGTCAGCAAAAACGCGCTCGCTCCGTCGCCGAACAGGCCCCCGAACTCCCCCGCGGCCCGGCCCGGGCGAAGCGCTCTGCTGTGCACATCCCCGCTCGCCACCAGGATGCGCGTCCCCCTGCCAGACACCAGCAACGCCTGTGCCACGGCAAGGGCCTGCACCATTGCCAGGCAACCGCTCCCGACGTCGAGCACGCTGCACGTCTCCGGCATTCCCAGCCGCGCATGCAAGATCGCGGAGAGCGAGGGATAGGCGTGGTGCGTTTCACTGGCCGCCACGATCCAATCAACACCATGCCCCTTGTCTTTGCCGCCCGCCAGAAGCGGTGCCGCTGCTTGCGCGCCCAAAGTGCCCTCGTTCTCTTCTTTCGACACATACGCAAGAGAAATGATCCCCGCGCGATGGCGCAATTTGCCAGAGGGCATGCCAAAGGCGTGATCCACTTGCTCGGAAGGAATCACCCGCGAGCCAAAGGCGCTGTTGGATCCGATGATGAAGACTTTCGATGATGGCAAAAAAGGGACCTCTTGCGTTTCTCAGCAGGCGCAAAACTTTGCAGCGAAGGCTGAGGCAGTATCGTCAAACGGCCAGGGTTCTATCATCCGGCAGACGCGCGGCAATTTCCAGTGCCCATCGCGGTTTTTCACGCGGCCTCATTCCCTCAAAAATACTCAATGGCCTCCGGGGAAGTGCGAAAGGCGTATTGTTCCGATTGCAAGCGCATGGCGTCTTCCAGCGCAGATTCGCGGCCTTGGGCGAATAGCGAATCGCTGGTGACGTCCGCGAAGCCGTGTAATTGCAACAGGCGATCTTCGGCGTCGCGGTGCGTTTCGATGACTCCGCCGCGCCGCAGATGCAGCGGCAATGCTCCTTTTTGCACCAGCGCGGGACAGATGAGCAAAAACCGGTGGCAGTGCAGCGGGTCTTCCTCCGCGCACAGAATCGCTGTGTTCGCTTCGCGCGCGCGGGCCAGGGCGCGATCCACGGCCTCCAAAAAATCAGGGGCCCGGCGCCGGTTGGCATAATCCACCAGGCCGCTTGGCAAGTAAGAGCGCGAATCCAGCGGGCGCCCGCCCAGCTGCTCTCCAAAAAACTCGTAGCGTATTTTCGCCGCGGAGAGTCGCGCTTCCAGCGGCTCGCGGTTGAATTGCGGGAACCGGAAACTTCCGGGCCGGCTGCGCACATCGCACAGCACCTTGATCTCGTGGCGGAGGAGCGCACCCAACAAATCGGACATCTCCAGGTTGGAGTGCCCCAGGGTAAACATCTTCAATTGTTTGGCGGCCGGTGAAGTCATAATCGAATTTAGGTCATTGGAAGTGTATCGCGTTTCGCTGCGGCGGTTTTTTTCGCCCGGTTCCGCGTCATTTTCTGGTTTTTCGGTTCAGTTCAGTGGTTGCGTGCGTTTGTCTTCTACTCCCAAAACTTGTCATTCCGACCGGAGGGATGGCGCTTTCGGCCATCCCGGAGCGGAGGAATCCCTCCTCCACTTCAACTCTTTTTGGTCCAGGCTTGCCGGTGATGGCTTCGAGCTCGCTGACAATGCGCTCGAGTTCATCAATCAGGGGATTGTTGCCCGCCACACGCAAAGCTGTGACCATCTCGCGGTAATACCACAGCGTTCCTTCCTTTTTTCCAGTGAATCGTTCAAAGACGCCTTCGCCACGCACGCGCAAATCGTGCAGTGTCTCGCGAGCATTGGAGAGCTTGTCTGCGGCGGACACCAGGCGCACCTCGTCAGACTCTTTCGCCACCCGCTCGATATAAGCGTGCTTGCGCTCCAGCCACGGCGGTTTGGGATCGCTGTAAGCGTCCGTGCAGCCATCCACGATCTCTGGCTACGCGCCTGCCGAATTTACGGCGAATCTCGCGTAGCCGCGGCAGGCCGCCCTGATCTTCCACTGCGTCGTGCAGGAGCGCGGCAATGGCCATCTCCTCATCGCCACCATATTCAATCACGATGGAAGCCACTCCCAACAGGTGACCGATATACGGCCGCTCCGTGCGCTTTCGGATCTGATTGGCATGAAGTCGCGCCGCATAACTCAGCGCACGAATGAACTTCGGAGAGAGGGCCGGGTTATGCCCGGCTCCACGAGAAGCTTCCGTCTTCTTGCGTTTCACCGGCGTCGCGTCTTGCTCAGAAGGCGCAGAATTTCCAGGTACAACCAGATGAGCGTCACCATCATGGCGAACGCGCCGTACCATTCCATGTATTTTGGAGCGCCCATGCGCGAGCCGGTTTCTATCATGTCGAAATCGAGCACCAGGTTCAGCGCCGCGATGATCACCACAACCACGCTGATGCCGATGCCCAGCGGCGTGCTGCTGTAGAGAACGGAGATCTGAGAGTGGAAGAAGGCGCCCATCACCATATTGACCAGGTAAACCACGGCGATCGCACCGGTCGCAGCGATCACACCCAGTTTGAATCCCCGCGTGGCGCGCACGAGGCCGGTCTTGTACGCGAGCAACAGGACGAACAGCACGCCAAAGGTCAGGCCAATCGCCTGGACCGCGATGCCCGGATAAGACTTCTCAAACATCGCTGAAATGCCGCCAAGAAAAAGTCCTTCGAGCAGCGCGTAGATGGGCGCGGTAATCGGCGACCAGGTGTTCTTGAAGACCGTCACCAAAGCCAGCACGAACCCGCCAAGCGCCCCGCCAATCATCCAGGGAATGGCCGCTTCAGGAGTGGGGGAATGGCTCAAACCCCAGGTCCATGCCGCCGCAATCACCACAAGAAAGAGCAGCAGCCCGGTCTTGTTGACCGTGCCCTGAATGGTCATCGTTTCGCCGGCGGCAATCGGCCCGGCAAACAATTTTTCTTTCAACACAGGATTATTGGAGCGAAACAGCTCTGCCATCGAAATGTCCTCCCGCCCGCAAATCAGGCGCGCCTACTAGAATAACACCACGGCTCCCTGGGCATGGTAACGCTGGAAATCGCAGGAAAGAAGCAAGGGTCACGCAGCCTGCAGAGGAAAGTCTTGGTAGCGCTAACGGGAATCGAACCCGTATTTCGGCCTTGAAAGGGCCGCGTGCTAACCGTTGCACCATAGCGCCACAATTGCGGGAACTACAACCTTTTAATTATACGGAAACCGCGCGATTTGTGCCATGCGAGCGGTCATAAGTTTTCAGTAATCAGCTCTCAGTTTCGGAAAAGCGGCCTTTAGACATGGCAACCGCGCGTAATCACTGCAAGTTTTACTTAAAACTGAATACTTATAACTGAGAACTTCTCTCACTTCTTCCTGTCCTGCCACTCTTCGTTCCAGGCCATCTGGATCGCTTCCAGCTTGCTCTCGTTGGACTTCTGCGGATCGCCCGCAAACCCCGGCAATTCCGTGATCCATCTGTGCATGTCCGTGAATCGTACGGTCAGCGGATCGACGTCGGGATGCTTGTCGGTCAACCCCATGGCAATATCATCGAGGCTATCCCAATCGAATTCGTGCGGCATGAAATCCTTTCCTGAAAGATCAACGACGCCCGCCTCAGAAGGCGGCCGCTTCAAAACCGGGTAGGTGCCTGTCGCAACGTCATCCGCCCTGCTTCATCTCGCCGATCTCTTTTTTCTCGTCTGACTTAGCACTGAAAACTGACAACTGAAAACTGCTTCAATGGTCCAGTTCCTTGGCGTAATTCTTATTCCAATCGGGGATTTCCACCACGATGTCCGTGGTGCCGTCGGGCACGGTTTGGCAACCCAGCCGCGACTTCGGCGTGATGCCCGGCGCTTCGTCGAGTTCATCGAGTTCCGCATCGGTTGCTTCGTTGCACGATTCCAGGCCTTCCTTCACCATCACGTGGCAGGTCGAGCAGGCGCAAACTCCCCCGCAAGCGTGGTCCAGGCCCATCTTGAATCCCTCGGAAATGTCCAGGATGCTGCCGGGTAGGCCGTTGTGGCCGTAAGGAAATTTTTCCGGATCGACCTCGACGGTTTTGCCGCTCGGCAGAAAGGTAACCTTGAACTTCTGCGTCGCCTTTTTGTATTTCACTTCCTCGATGTACGGATTGCTGCCGCCCATAGTTTTTCTCCAGCCAAGTCACGAAATTGGTTGCTTGTAGGGGGGCCCGCCTCAGGCGGGCTGCGCCCCTACGGCAAAAACCTCAACTGCTAGACCTCCGCCAACCTCTTGCCCTCAAGCGCCGTTTGCACCGCGGTAGTCATCAGCAGTTCGGCCAGGTGCTCGGTGGCACGATTCAATTCATCAATCTGCTGCCGGATCAATTTGTAGTCGCTGCCCTTCATCGCTTCTCTCAACGCGACAACGCTGGCATCCACATTCTGCCGTTCCGCAGCGGGCAATTGCGCCGCCTGCGAATTCGCCAAAGCTTTTGCTGTGGCGATGAGAATGGATTCCGCCTCGGTGCGCGCTTCAATCACCTGACGCTCCGCAAAATCCTGCTCGGCGTACTCGATGGATTCTTCGAGCATGCGCTCAATATCCGTATCATTCAGACCATAGCTGGGTTGCACCTCAATTGTATGCTGCTCGCTGGTGCGCAAATCCTTCGCGGCTACCTGCAGTATCCCGTTGGCGTCAATCAGGAATTTCACCTCAATGCGCGGAAGACCTGCGGGGGCCGGGGGAACGCGCAAAGTAAAACGCGCCAGTGAACGGCAGTCCTTCGCCAATTCACGTTCACCCTGCAGGACATGAATGTCGATCCCCGTCTGATTGTCCACCCCGGTTGTGTACAGTTCCTGCGCGCTCGCGGGAATCGTGGAGTTGCGCGGGATGACCTTGGCCACAGCGCCGCCATACGTCTCAATTCCCAGTGAAAGCGGCGTCACGTCCAGCAACAGCATGTTCTTCACGCCTTGATCCAAAATGTTGGCCTGCACCGCGGCGCCCAGCGCCACCACTTCATCTGGATTTAACTCCGTGTGCGGCTTGCGGTCGAAAAATTCCTGCACGGTGCGGCGAATCAAAGGGGTGCGCGTTGTACCGCCGACCAAAACGACCTCATCCAGGCCATTCGGCTTCAATTGCGCATCGGCCAGCGCCAGTTTCACCGGCGCCATCGTGCGGTCAACTACCGGGCGAATCAGCGCCTCCAGCTCTCCCCGGGTGAATTCGCGCGCGAACACATCGCCGTTGGGCAGCGGGAATCGCAGCGTGGCCGTGGTTGTCTCCGAAAGCTGGTGCTTGATACCAATCAGCGCTTTGCGGAGTTCCTGCGCCAGTTCGCCATGCGGCGAAAAATCGATCTGGTCGTGCTGCAGAATCTGTTCGTGGACAAAGGCCTGCAAAAGGTTATCAATGTCGTCGCCGCCCAGGTGCGTGTCGCCGTTCGTGGACAGCACCTGATAGATGTCGCCTTCGCCCGTGGAAATCAGTTTCAGCACGGAAATATCAAACGTGCCGCCGCCCAGATCGTACACGGCAACCTTGCCCCCCGCCGCGGCGGGCTTTTCGTGCAGGCCATAGGCAAGCGCCGCCGCCGTTGGCTCATTAACCAGGCGCAGCACTTCCAGCCCGGCGAGTTTCCCGGCATCCTTGGTGGCCTGCCGTTGCGCATCATTGAAATAGGCGGGCACGGTGATCACCGCGCGATCCACGGTCTCACCAAAATAGGATTCTGCCCAATTTTTCAGTTCGCGCAGTATAAATGACGAGATTTCCGGCGGCGTGAATACTTTATCGCCTAGCTGCACGCGGATCATGTTCTTGCTTGCGGGATCGATGCGGAAGGGGAAAAGCTTCAGCTCACTCTGCACGTCGGAAGGCCCGCGGCCCATCAGTCGCTTCACAGAATAGATAGAGCGTTCGGGTTGGGTCAGCAAGCGGCGGCGCGCGGGTTCCCCAACGATGATGCTGCCGTCCGGATCAATGCTCACGATGGAAGGGCACAACGTGCTGCCGGACGGCCCCGGAATACACTTAGGTTCGCCGGTCTGCGCATCCACGTACGCCACCAGGCTGTTCGTTGTTCCCAGATCGATGCCGACGATCTTTCCCATGTTCAAGTTATCAGTAATCAGTTTTCAGTTCGAACCCGGGCCCGACAACTACGTCACAACAATTCCTTCTGAACGTTGACCACCAGGTTGCGAATGTACGACCGGCGGTTCAACAGATCATTGAGCTGCGCCATGATCTTCTTCCGAGCCGCTCCCTCGGCGCTCGCGTCAATGGCCGCGTCCCATTCCCGCGCTGTGGATTGCAACAAGCCATCCACCTCGCTCAGCTTCTGTTCAAAATTCTTCTCCGCCTCATCCAGGCGGTGCCTCAGCAGAGCAGTGTCGCTGCCCTCGGCCTTGGCTTCGCGGAGTTCATCGAGCGATTCGTTTAGCTCGAAAACCTCCTCCAGCAACTCCGGAGGCGCCTGCTGCTTGTTCTCGCCGTTCTTCCGCGTGCCTTCGATTGCCAGCAGGTATTCCACGCGCGCGATGGGGTCGCGCAACGTGCGATAGGCGTCATTCAGCTCCGAACTGCGCTGCAGCGAAATTCCGCGTTCCTGCTCCGTCGCGCCAACAAAGTTATCGGGGTGCAGCTTCCAGCTCAGTTGCAGGAACTTCTGCTCCAGCGCGCTCATTTCAATCCACAGCTTGCGCGGCAACTCGAACATCGCAAAGTAATCGCTGCCCTGTGGAAGTTGCAGCAATTTTCCGCATCCCGGGCAGAAATGCGTGCCAATGGTGCGCTCGTGGCAATTCCAGCAGACCAGCGGAGGATTCGTGATATGGAGTGGCGTGGCCATAATATTTTTCCCGTACTGCGCTGCACACATAAAAAAAGTGGCTGGCGATTGCGGTGGCCAACCACTGGTCAGACCGAGTCAGAAACCGCCCGGGCACGGACTGCAACCCGTGCTACCGCTAAGCCGTAAACGAACTGCCGCAGCCGCAACTCCGCGCGGCGTTGGGATTCTGAAAAACGAATCCTTGCCGCATGAGCGTGTCCTCATATTCCAGGGTGGTGCCATTCAGATACAGCAGACTCTTGGGATCCACAAAAATCCGCGCGCCAAATTCCTCGAAGACTTTGTCGCGGTCCCGTGCTTGCGTGTCCAACCGCATGGCATAAGACAACCCCGAGCAGCCACCGCCCTGCACTCCCACGCGCAGTCCGCCGGTCTCCGGAGATACGCCTTCCTTCGCAAGCAGCGCCAGAATTTTCTTCGCAGCGTGCTCGGTCATGTGAATCACCGGCCCGACTTTCGGAGCAGCTTCTGTCTTAACTTCCGTCGCCATAATTCCAACCTTCAAATTTCACACCAAAAACAATGCTCGACAGCATCCTCCGACGGCCATCCATCTCCGCCGGAAGACGCCACTAACGCCGAACCGAGAATCAATGCGATGACTTCTCGTGCTCGGGAACTTCCACCCCGTGCTTCTTCTTCCAGTTTCCGATGGCGGCCTTGATGGCATCCTCGGCGAGCACGGAGCAGTGAATCTTGACCGGCGGCAACGAGAGCTCGCGGACGATGTCCGTATTCTTGATGGCGAGCGCCTCGTCCACCGTCTTGCCCTTCACCCATTCCGTGGCGAGTGAAGAGCTGGCGATGGCGGAGCCGCAGCCGAAGGTCTTGAACTTTGCTTCTTCAATGACCTGCGTCTCCGGATTGATGCGCATCTGCAGCTTCATCACGTCGCCGCACTCCGGCGCGCCCACCAGGCCGGTCCCCACGTTGGGATCTTCCTTGGGCAGGCTGCCGACA